>JAESGM010000195.1_pt1 | contig 116922 bp, 93 predicted proteins | sample 9269721 | NCBI WGS metagenome assembly JAESGM01 (sample SAMN15720920, study PRJNA650825) | algae metagenome | isolation source: Komarekiella atlantica HA4396-MV6 and co-occurring heterotrophs from... | place: USA: Theobald House, Kauai, HI | collected 2009-07-29 | reverse complement strand
ACGAGTCGGGACAGGCCGCCCCCGTGCCGGTCAACCAGAATCCGACGGTGGCCCTGACGGCTCCGGCCGCCAATGCCACCTATGTGGCCGGTAGTTCCATTAGCCTCAGCGCCAGCGCCACCGACAGCGACGGGCAGGTTGCCAAGGTGGAGTTCTTTGCTGGTTCTACTAAAATCGGCGAGAAGGCAACGGCCCCCTACACGGTCAGCTGGGGCAATCTGGCCGCGGGCAGTTACCAGCTCACGGCCAAAGCCACCGATGACAAGGGCGGGGTCACCACCTCGGCGCCAATCTCTGTGACTGTCTCTCCCAAAAACCAATTGCCGACCGTCTCGCTGGCTGTGAGTGCGGGCAGTGTGGCGCAAAACAGTGTGGTGACCATCAGTGCCAATGCATCAGACAGTGACGGATCGGTAAGCAAAGTGGAGTTCTTTGCCAATAGCACCAAGATCGGTGAGAAAACCTCCGCGCCGTTTTCCATTGACTGGACTGCGGCAACGGTAGGGACTGTGGCCCTGACAGCCAAAGTAACCGATAACCAGGGCGGTGTCACCACCTCCACCTCTGTCAATCTTAACGTAACAGTTATTCCGGTCAATCAGGCGCCAAGCGTATCATTAACGGCTCCTACCAATAATGCAAAACTTACAGAAGGGGACAACGTAACACTAACAGCCAGCGCCACCGACAGCGACGGGCAGGTTGCCAAGGTGGAGTTCTTTGCTGGTTCTACTAAAATCGGTGAGAAAACAGCAGCGCCGTTTACGATGGATTGGAATAATCTGCCGGTGGGAACCTATGCAGTGACGGCCAGAGCTACAGACGATAAAGGAGTTATGACTACTTCTTCTGCAGTCACTGTTCTGGTGGAAGCAAAAGTAATTCCTAATCAGAATCCAGTAATAAGCATTGTTGCACCCGCGGCAAATGCAACGTTTACTGAAGGTGACAATCTGACGGTAACGGTAGATGTAAAAGATTCCGATGGGTCGGTTGCTAAAGTAGAATACTTTGCCGGAACTACGAAGCTAGGCGAATCGACTACCCTGCCATTCTCATTCAACTGGACTAACCTGAAAGTGGGTTCTTATTCCATTACAGCCAAAGCCACCGATGACAAAGGCGCCGCTGTAACTTCTTCGGCGATTGCAATTACCATTACGGCAAAGGTCGTCCCAAATCAGGCTCCGTTAGTATCGGTAACAGCGCCAACCAATAATACAACGTCGGTGGAAGGAGATGCCATTGCGATCACCGCTGACGCGTCAGACGCCGACGGCTCGGTAAGCAAAGTGGAGTTTTTCGCCAACAGTATCAAAATCGGTGAGAAAACCAACGCTCCCTTTACAATCACTTGGACTGGAGCTGCGGCAGGTACATATTCATTGACGGCCAAGGCAACGGATAACAAAGGCGCAGAAAAAACCTCAACAGCCGTTGCCGTTACAGTTACGAAGAAAGTGGTAACGGATACAACGGCAAATGAAAATCCGGTGGTAGCACTGACAGAGCCCATTGCAAATAGTACCTTTACAGAGGGCGAAACCGTCAAGCTTACGGCTACTGCCTCAGATGCGGATGGCTCGGTTGCCAAAATAGAATTCTATGCGGAGAATGTGAAAATCGGTGAAGCTACTACAGCCCCTTATACCATCAATTGGACTAATGTAGCAAAAGGAACGTACTCCATCACCGCGAAAGCAACAGACAACCAGGATGGTACGGCGGTATCAACGGCTTCAAGCATAACGGTTACTGCCAAACCCAACCAAAACCCTTCAATTGCCATCAGCAGTCCGGCTGGCAATGCAAGTTTTACCGAAGGCGAAAGCGTAACAATCTCGGTAAATGCTACCGATAGCGATGGCAGTATCGCCAAGGTCGAGTTTTTTGCCGGAACAACCAAAATCGGAGAAACTACCACTGCCCCTTTTGCTTTCAATTGGACTAACCTGGGAACAGGAACCTATAGCCTGACGGCCAAAGCAACGGATAATCAGAATGGCTCAGTTACTTCTGAGGCTGTCTCGGTTACTGTGAAAGCCAAGCCTGCGCCTGTACCTGCGCCGAACAGTGCTCCTGTTGTATCCCTAACCGCGCCGACTGCCAATGCCTCTTTTACAGAAGGAGACAATATAGCCTTGACGGCTAGTGCCACGGATAGCGACGGCTCGATTGCCAAAGTAGAATTCTTTGCTGGTTCTACTAAAATCGGTGAGAAAACCACCGCTTCTTTTACGATTACTTGGAATACAGTGGCAACAGGCAATTACTCACTCACTGCAAAAGCTACCGATGATAAAGGACTGGCTACTATCTCAGCAGCTGTTGCCATTGTTGTCAAAGCTAAAGTGGCACCAGCTCCTGCACCAACACCCAATAGTGCGCCTGTGGTAAGCCTGACGGCTCCCGCCAACAATGCAAAATATACGGAAGGCACAACTATTACCCTGACGGCCTCGGCATCAGACGCCGATGGCAGTGTGAGCAAAATGGAATTCTTTAATGGAACGACAAAGTTGGGAGAAAAAACAGCAGCTCCTTTTGCAATGGAATGGACTTCGGTGGCAACGGGAACCTACACTTTGACTGCTAAAGCTACCGACAACCAAGGAACGAGCAGCACATCCACATCCATTACTGTCGTGGTGGAAGCCAAACCGGTAGCTCCCCGTCCGGCTCCCAATCAGTTACCAACCGTTGCATTGACTTCGCCTGCAAGCGGCGCCAGCTATACCGAAGGAAATACAGTTACGATCACCGCTGCGGCGTCGGATGCCGACGGCTCGGTAAGCAAAGTGGAGTTTTTCGCCAACAGTATCAAAATCGGTGAGAAAACCAACGCTCCCTTTACAATCACTTGGACTGCTGTTGCCGGAAGTCAGTCGATTACCGCCAAGGTAACCGATAATGCGAATGCGGTAGCAACTTCAGCCGCAGTAGCGGTCACAGTAAATGCAGTTCCTCCGCCACCAGTGGAGAACAAGTTGCCAATAGTTGCCATTTCGAGTCCGGCTGTTAATGCCAGATTTACGGAAGGAAACACGATTTCTATTACAGCCAGCGCCACGGATAGCGACGGCAGTATTGCCAAAGTAGAATTCTTTGCTGGTTCTACTAAAATCGGTGAGAAAACCGCCGCTCCTTATTCTGTTAGCTGGACCAAAGTTGCCCGAGGGAACTACGCACTTACTGCCGTTGCGACGGACAACAAAGGCGGTAAAACTACCTCCGCTGCTGTAAGCATTGCGGTCGTAGCGGCTCCTGTAGTGGTAACTCCCGCACCACCTGCTGCCAATCAGGTACCGACGGTTCGCCTGAGTTCGCCAACTGCCAACGGAACATACACTACTGCGCAGACGGTTCCATTGGTTGCCGATGCCAAAGATGCCGATGGCTCGGTGAGCAAAGTAGAGTTTTTCGCCAACGAATCTAAAATTGGTGAGAAAACCGCTGCTCCCTATTCGATGTCAACCACTCTGAAAGCAGGCAGCTATTCGCTAACGGCTGTAGCCACCGATAACAAAGGTTCATCGGCTACATCGGCAGCGATTACTATCAATGTAACACAGCCGGTAGCGAACAATCCGCAAACCGCTCCGGCTCCCAACAAAGCGCCAGTGGTGAGTATCACGGCTCCCGTGACAAATGCCAAATACACTAAGGGCGCCAAAGCAACACTGACGGCCAGCGCCACGGACAGCGACGGCAGTATTGCCAAGGTCGAGTTTTTTGCCGGAACAACCAAAATCGGTGAGAAAACCGCCGCTCCTTTTACAGTAGATTGGGCGAATCTGGCGGTGGGAACATATACAGTGACGGCCAAAGCAACGGATAACAAAAATGCCGCGACAACATCAGCGGCCATCACGATCATTGTGGAAGCCAAACCTGTAGTCGTGGCGCCAGCACCTCCGGCTCCGACGCCAGCGCCGGCACCGGTTACTCCGCCAGCGCCAGTAGCAACCACACCTACATTCTTCCGGGCTATCAACCTGAACGGACCATCCATGGAGATTGACGGTAACAAATGGGGGGGAAGTGATGCCGCCAACTATACGTACAGCGGTACATCCATGAACAAGCCCACCATTACGCTGAATCCGACGACAGACAAAAACCGGACAGCGATGATTCAATCGGCCATTACGGGACGCAATGTGACATTGGCCATGACGTCTGTTCCGAATGCTACGTATGATGTGTATCTGTATGTTTGGGAAGACGATGCCACCCAAACGTATAGTGTGTACCTCGAAGGAAAAGCAGTTCAGGTGAACTACACCAGTGGTGCTGCCGGAACCTGGAAACGACTGGGGCCTTTCCGTCAAACCATTACCGATAAGAATATCAACATCACGACTTCCGGTGGGGCGGCCAATGTATCGGGTATTGAAGTGTGGCAAGTGCCTGCCCAGCAAGCCCTGGCAACAAATTGTTCGGCTACCGGAAACATCCTGTACGAAGCCTGGCAAAACGTAGCGGCAGACATGTCGACCATGATCCCTGCATACAAGAAACCTGATAACAGTACACAACTGACAGTTTTTGAAGCTCCGACCAACGTAGGCGACAATTACAGCAGCCGTATTCGCGGATACATCTGTCCACCGGCAACAGGGTCGTATACATTCTGGATTTCGGGTGATGCTGAGGCTGAGCTTTGGCTGGGATTGAACGAAGACCCTGCCACCAAAACAAAAATTGCTTACGTGGATGGTGCTACCAACCCACGCGAATGGAATAAATCGGCTACCCAGCAATCGGCTCCGATCCAACTGGAAAAAGGCAAGAAGTACTACATCGAAGCCGTACACAAAGCCGGCACCGGCAACGACCATCTGGCCGTGGGCTGGCAAATGCCGGGCGGTATTCAGGAAATGCCCCTTGCCGGAGTTCGCTTGTCACCTTACGTTCCAACAGAAAAAGAGTTCGAACTACCTGCCCTGGAAGGTGGAAAAGTCGCGCTGTTCCCGAATCCTGCTGCCGAACAAACCAACGTTCGCTTTAGTGTCAACGAAGATCAGGATGCTGTGATTACGGTAACCAACCTGAGTGCACAACAGGTAGTGTCGATGACTGAGCCGGTCCGGTCGGGCGAAAATGTGGTGCCTATCGCCGTAGCCGGTCTTAGCAAGGGCGTATATGTGGTTACTGTGCAAGTGAAAGAAGGCCGCCTGTCGCAAAAGCTGATCGTTACCCAATAAAAAGCGAAATACCCACTCAGCAAAAACCCTTGCCGTAACAGGCAGGGGCTTTTGCTTTTGCGGAGATACTATTTTCAGCCACTGATTGGACCGCTTGTGGCAGCGGATTAACTTGAGAGAATGGAACACAGGTGAGCGTCAGTTTTTGCAGCTTTTAAAACATTCCCGAATGCAATCTTATCACTGTTCTTGCATGTCCTTGAGTTTGGTGTGGCATTCTGGTAAATTTAAGTATGCAAACAAATCGTTCATTCATAAAAGACACAGCTATGAGACTGATTATTACCTTGTTATTGGCGTGCGTTTTTACGGCTTGCGCGTCCAATCGCCCCACAAAAGCGGGCTTGTACAAACACAACAGCATCCCCGAATTTGTAAAGCAAAAGTAAACCCGGGGTTTTGGGTAAAATCTTACAAGACGGGTTGCTTTTGCCGAAAGCCGGCGTGTGAGTATTTGCAAAAAACTCCTGTGTAAGAAAACCTTCGAAATGAAATTTCCAGGAAACGAAAAACCCGCCAGGCTATCAACTGAGCGGGTTTTTCGTTTCCTGGAAATACTATTTTTCAACTCCGAAACTCGCCTTTCAGAATTTGCCTCATTTCTCTTTTCCGGCTTCAAACTTCTTTTTAGAAGTTAACTTGCCTGATTCGTCGTAGTATTTCCAGGTGCCTTCTCTTTGGTCGGCTTTGTAGCGACCTTTGACTTTCAACTCGCCATTCGGATGATATTCGCGGTACCATCCGTCGCGGAAACCGTCTTTCATGCCCACTTCCAGCTTCTTGGCGCCATCGGGATAATTTTCGGTGTATTTTTCGGTATTCAGATCCTCGATGTAGATTTCTTCTTCCTCTTCTTCGGCAGCATTGAGTGAATCCAGTACGATTTGCGCCGAGTCGGATGAAACAAGTAGCGCCGGCTCGGGTGTTGCCACCGGGTCCTGGTAGCGCATCACCAGTCGGGTGTCAAACAAGGTTTCGTTGCCCGTCAGTTGAAAACCGATTTCCGGAAACGACACAATATACTTCTTGTTTTTCTCCGCATCCTGCCAGGTTTCTGCCGATACAAAGCCTTTCAGATTGTTGTGCAGCACCGGGGTCTGGATGTAGACAAACACGTTGGAAGAGCTTTCAAACTTGTTGACAAACGTCTGGTAAGCGGCCTGCTCGGCGAGGGTACGCTTGGCCTCAAAGTCATCGATAAAGCTTTTGATGGTTTGCGGATGGTTGCTAAAAACCACATAGTCACCGATATACGTAAAGTAAGGCTTGTCAAGTTTCTGAAACAGCTTGCCCAGGATAGGCTTGAAGAAGCCCTTCACAGCCATGTAATGAATGGGGTAGCCCTTGTAATTGACTTCACGGATTTTTACCGGAGTACGTTTGCGTACCTGCTGCCCGATGAATTCCATCTGACGCTTGGCCTCCTCGATGTCATCGGCCTGAATGACGGCGGCAAACTCATTGGCTCGCCCCAACCCCTGGGGTTGCATCTGCACAAAGCACACTTCCTGCCCCATCCACTTGATAAAATTTTCTTTCAGGCTGATCTTCAGGAAGTTTTCTGTCTTTTGAACACCGCTTTGGTAGTCGTTGTATTCCGCCTCGTTGGTTTGCTGCAAGGTTTTCTCGAAACGTTCGTGAAAATCACCGAAATTTTTAACAGCCATGCTCACATAAAAAGCGGTGCGTTGTGGAATCACTTCCTGTGCGGCCAGCGTCCCCTTACCCGATTCCAGCATGGCCTTCAGGTATGAGTCCACTGAATCATTGATGTTGGTGGCTCCCGTCAGCGACAGCCATTCGTCACCGTCCATTTCAAACGTAGCCGCGGTATACGCCATCATTTTGCTCAGGCTGTTCACGTACTCATTCGGTTCGGACATGTAGCAACGCATGTATTCATCCAGATACGCATATTGCATGTACAGCTTGAAAAGTCCGTCATCATCGACTTGTTTGTCGATTTCCACAAAGCGGATGTCGCGGCCAATCACCGGCTCGTTGCGCTGGTCGATGGAGGCCTCGACCAGGCTGTTGGTATAAGAACATACCAGCAGATTGGAAATAAACGCAATGTAGAGTGTTTCGCGGCTTTCGCGGTCATACAACTCGTTGATGGTGACGCCATTGTAGGGACGTTGCGAAACCCGGTAGCCTTCGCCGTTGAGATTGGTCAGGTAATCCTGGAGAAATTTAAGCTTGGCGGCTTTCTCGATGTCCACAATGAACAGAAAGTCGTAGTCGGTCTTTTTGAAGTTATGCGCCGAAATCATCACGTGCCGCGAGCCGAACCGGTCAAACAGTTCCTGATTGTTGGTAATCATCGAATCCAGCGCATTGGCACCGGAAGTGAGTTCACCAAAATACGGTTGGGTTTGCAGGAATTTCCAGGCTTTGCTACTGCTTACCTTTTGCCAGCTTTTGATGGGTTCGGTGGTTTCGATGACGTAAATGGCATTTTTGGGAACCAGGTAAATGGCCTGAAAATTTTCGGGTGGGGAGAGGTAGTACTGGTACGCCGCAAACAAACCGCCGCCAGCCGCGACGAGCAAAATGAACCAGAGAAATTTTTTCATAAACAAGACAAGGAGGTTTCAACCTTTGAGTGGATACTATTTTTGGATTGACAGCAGTGGAGTTACGAAGTACAATTTCCAGCGAAAGTTACTACAAAAAAACAGTACAATAGAAATTGTACGGACATAAAAAAAGCAGACAAAGACCTTTGGAAAGAAGAGGTTTTTGTCTGCCGAAAGATACTATTTTGCAGGCTCGTTGCTAACCTGTCGGAAACGAACACAGGCTGTCAACATCACGAAAGCAGTTTCTGGCGTAGGTGAAACTCCAGTCCTTCATTGATTTTCATCAGTTTATCCACCAGTTCTTTGTCTTCGTGCTGCCGCACATAGTGGTCGTAGGCTTTTTCGATGATGCGCCTGAGTTTGGTTTCATCCCACGGCTTGGTCGCATAGTAAAAGATATGCCCTTCGTTTACGGCTTCCACAACGGATGTCAGATTTGTATAACCAGTCAGCAATATACGCACCGGGTCGGGATGAGTGTCTATGATGGAAGCCAGGAATTCGATGCCGGAGGTTTGGGGCATCCGCTGGTCGGTAACAATAACGTGTATCTCCTCCTGCGACAGAATTTCCAGGCCTTCAGCGGCTGAGGCTGCCACGAATAGCTGAAAATCATTGGCAAAAGTAGCTTCAAACAGACTCCGGTTGTGTACCTCGTCTTCGATGTACAACACGCGGATGTGCTTATCTGTAGAATTCATAACTAAGAGGTTTGGTACTTTTGGATTATAAAAAATATATTGATAAACATAGCCTTTTCCAGAATAATATTTTCTATTTTTTGGCTGCAAAGCCAATTTTTTCTATTATCTTCCGTGCGTTTTTTTAATAGTAAAAATGTTTGCTTTGATGTGTGTGTTACTTTCTTAACCACTATGACCATCCGTGTATGCAGAAATTTCTACAGAGCAGAGTTAACGAAAATGTTTCATTAAAATCCGACTTTCAACCGCAATTTTTCAGACTTTCCCAGCCGCAGCAAGAACAGGAGTTGGCCCATTTGTTGGCGCATCATCCACACATCCAGGTATTTGACCAATTGCAGAGTCAACTGGAGGAGCTGGTTAAGTCGCTGAATCCCAGTACGGCATTTTCCAATGAAACGTTACAGGAAGCTGTAAAATTGCATCTGAACCACACCAACCCTGCGCAGTATGGTGTATGGGTCTATTATCCCTGGTCGGCCCGTCTGGTACATATTGTCGACGAACAAGAGTTTATTTTCCTGCGTACCAGCCGTAATCAATACAAAATAACCTCCGAAGAACGTGACCTCCTGTCTACCAAAAAGGTTGGTGTGGTTGGTTTGTCTGTCGGGCAGTCGGTAGCTGTGACAATGGCCATGGAACGCCTGTTTGGCGAAATCCGCCTGGCCGATTTCGACACCCTGGAACTAACCAATCTCAACCGCATCCGTACCGGCATTCATAATCTGGGTTTGTCTAAAGTAACGTCTGTAGCGCGTGAAATTATGGAAATAGATCCATTTTTAAAAGTAATTTGCTATGCAGATGGACTGATAGAAAAAAATATGGATGATTTCTTTACAAAAGGCGGCAAACTGGATATACTGGTAGAAGAATGTGACGGAATCGATATAAAGATATTGTGCCGGCACAAAGCCCGCGAACTGCAAGTGCCGGTGGTAATGGAAACCAGCGACCGGGGGATGCTGGATGTGGAGCGGTTTGACCTGGAGCCGAAGCGTAAAATTTTACACGGGCTGATTGATCATCTGGATATTGAAAAGCTGAAAACGCTGAAAACCAGTGAAGAAAAGCTTCCGTACATGTTGCCAGTAGTTGGATTTGAAACCATTTCGAACCGTTTGAAAGCCTCCGCACTGGAAGTAGGGCAGAGCATCACGACCTGGCCGCAATTGGCATCCGCTGTAACCTTTGGCGGCGGCCTTACAACAGACGTGGTACGGCGTATTTTGCTGGACGAGTACAAAAGCTCGGGACGGTATTATGTGGACATGGAAGAGCTGGTCGGTGATGCACCCAAAGCTCAGGGTTCAGATGAAAACAAAGCCCTTACGGAAGCACTGACACCCCAACAGATGCAGAGAATCGCCAGTTCGCTCGCTATTGCACCAGCCGTGGGTTTGGTGCTTTCCGAGGATACTATTTTGGAGCTGGTCACTGCTGCCAACCTGGCGCCTTCGCTGGGAAACAGCCAGCCCTGGAAATGGCTGTACCAGAACAATCGTTTGTTTCTGTTTTTGGACCGTTCTCGTTCGCAATCTTTCTGGGACATTGACGACGTATTTGGTTATGTCGGGCTGGGTGCAGCGCTGGAAAATCTCATCTTAAAAACCCGCCAGAAAGGGTGGGACTTGCGAATCGCGCACTTTCCCAAACAACAATATCCCGAACTGGCCGCAGTTATTACCTTTATTGAGAGTGACGATATTTCCACGGAGCCTTCCTCTGCTTTGGATAGCCGCCTTGCCGAAACCATTGCAGTTCGCATGTCCAATACAAGCATGGGGATACGTTCGGCATTGCCAGCTGAAAAACTGACGGAACTACAGAAAGCTTTACAGGGAATACCCGGTGTAAAACTGCAATTGCTTGATAACCCGGATGACCTGACGGAGGTTGCGGAAATTGTAGCCGCATCGGAGCGGCTACGGTTCTTGCATCCCGAGGGGCACCGGGAGTTTTTTCAGCGTTACCTGCGTTGGAACCGCACCGAAGCTGACGCCAAAGGCGACGGATTGCTGCTGGAGAATTTCCATCCGGCCGACAGGCTGCTTTTGCAGTTCATCAAAAAGCCAGAAGTGGCGGGTTTCCTGCACAAATGGAACAAAGGCAAACGGCTGGGGTACTCTGCCAAACATACCGTTCGGCATTCGTCTGCCGTGGGTTTGCTTACCATTCAGGGTAATGTAAAAGGAAATGTGCATGACGCCTACTTGCGTAGCGGGCAGGCATTGCAGCGTACCTGGCTCGCGGCCAGTGCCCATTCCATCATGCTGCAACCCATACAGGCACCCTTGTATGTCTTCAACCGGTACATTGCGCAGCCTTCCAGTCTCTCTTTCAGCATGAGACAAGAGTTAGCGGAGTTATTGCCCAGGTTTACCAAAGTGTTCAACCTGACAGACAAGCTGCAGCCGGTTTTTCTGTTTCACCTGACTCCTGCCGACAAAATCAAAACACAATCACCACGCAGACCTGCAAGGGATACAGTGACAATGGCAGCAGAGGTTTACATGGAGGCATAACTAATCGATCAACAGGCGTAAAGCAAAAAAAAATAGTTAAATCTGAGCATAATTCATCAGTTACATGTTAAAACTAAGGGCTTTTCGGGCAATAGATGAGGAAGATACCTGCTTGCGGTACATGGAAGGCCATGCCCGTGTATTAACGGATTACGGTATTACCAACATCTCAACCAACAATGCTACCTGGAAAGACAATCCGTCAGTATATGGGATCATTGCCGAAGATGAGGAAGGGAATGCTCTTGGCGGGGTCAGAATCCACTTGACTGACGGTATTTATCCGCTGCCCGTTGAAAATGCCATTTCAGATCGCGAACCTGCACTTGGTTCTATTCTTTATTCTTATCCACTGAATTCGGCGGGTGAACTTTGTGGATTGTGGAATGCGCGAAAAATAGCAGGTTTAGGAACCAGTGTTTTGTTGGTGAGAGCTTTGATTGCAATAGCTTCCCAATTGGAATTGACAACAATATTTACTTTTTGCGGGCGACACACAGTGTATTTGGCCAAACTTATGGGCTTTCATTTAGAAGAATCCATAGGGGAAAAAGGACTTGTTTTTTATCCCACACCACAATTTGCCAGCTACCTTTATTACAATTCTGACATTAGGGAACTAACAGAAACCGAGGAGCAAAACCGCAATCATATATTAGACTTACGCAAGCAGCCTAAGCAAGAGGCTACTGAGGTACTCTATGATTTACGTTTGCCGGCTTACTATTCAATGAAAGAAGAAAAAAGTTAAACCTAAACTTTGCCTTCACCAAAACGGGAAAATTTATATAATTTTCCCATGTGTTCAACTTTTTTGACTTAAATCTTACACTTTCCTTATTCGGACGCCAGTTACATTTTATGTGAACTGATAGTGAAAGTATTAACTTTTGTCTTGAAAAATACATTTTCGACAAGATGAAAAGTTTTTTGCTTTCTGTAGTTCTTCCAATCATCATCTGTTGTGCACAGGTGAATACCAGCGTTGGTCAGGAAAAAGGTTTATTCGTCTACTCTGACGATGATATTTTACAACCGCTCCGTTCAGGATTATTGATTCTGGAAGATCCCCTCAGTGAATATTCTCCACAACAAGTAGTAAAGCAGCATGGCTTTATTGTCAACGAATCTACGGTTCCAAATTTAGGAATTTCACGATCTGCGTTCTGGATTAAGTTTCAGATAAAGAACTTTACAGAAAGCGAACATTTGTTGGTGAAGCTTTCTCAGCCTAACATAGAAGACATCGCTTTTTACGATTTGAAAAATAGTAGCTCAGAAGAATCAAAGAGCGGACTCAATTATCCTTACAATCAACGCAAATACGATACACATCAATATCTTTTCGACATACGGTTGAAAAAGGGTGAAACAGGCACTTATCTGCTGCGTTTGAAGACTACCGGCCAGTTGCAGGTACCCCTGAGCATCGGTTCTTATCGAACCGTCTATAAGTCGCTAATCCAAGAAGACTTATACATGGGCTTGTATATCGGTCTGATCCTGGCGATGTTTTTTTACAATCTATTTATTTTTTCTACCATACGCAGCAAGAGTTACCTCTTTTATGTTTTGAACATTTTTATGGTAGGTATTACACAAGCAACATTTCAAGGGTATACGTATCGTTTCTTGTGGGCAAGCTATCCCTGGATTGCTACTCATGCATTGGTAATTCTGACTTCTGTCACAGGTATTACCAGTATGTCTTTTGTACGAGTGTTTTTACGTGTGGCAAAATTTAACGCAAAACTGGATAAAGGCCTTCAGCTGTTTGTCTATGGATTTGTGCCGTTGATTATAATGTGTGTACTTGGTTTCGAGAGTTTGAGTTACCAGATTACGCAAGTGGCCTCACTTCTATCGGCTGCCTATACATTCTTTGTGGTTTTTTGGGTATACCGCAAAGGAAGCCGTACTGCAGGGTTCCTATTACTGGCCTGGAGCATCTTCTTGTTTGGTATTTGCATATTCGTGCTGAAAGACTTTGGTATTCTTCCGTACAACGACTTCACTAACAATATTATGCTGATTGGGTCGGGCATTGAAATGCTTCTGCTCTCCTTTGCCCTGGCCGACCGGATCAACAAGCTGAAGAAAGAAAAAGAACGCTCACAGAAAAAAATGCTGGAGACTTTGCGGATCAATGAAAAACTGATCCAGGAAGACAACCTGCGGTTGGAAGCCAAGGTACGGGAACGCACCCGCGAACTGGAAGAAGCGGCCGAAGAGTTGAACGCTACCGTTACCAATCTGAAAAGTACCCAGGCACAACTGTTACAAGCCGAGAAGATGGCCTCACTGGGCCAGCTAACTGCCGGAATTGCACATGAGATCAACAATCCGATCAATTTTGTGAGTGCCAGCGTGAAGCCGCTCCGTCGGGACATCAACTACCTGTGGCTGCTGATGGAAAAATACGAAACCACGCTCAAAAGCATGGAAGGCGACCTGCATACGATGGAGGTGGAAGCCATGAAAAAACGCCTGGATGTGGAATATCTGAAAGAAGAAATCGAATTGCTGCTCAAGGGTGTGGAAGATGGCGCGACCCGCACCGCATCCATTGTAATGGGGCTGCGTAATTTCTCCCGCCTGGACGACGAAGAACTGCGCCCTGTGAATGTGCACGAAGGACTGGATTCAACCCTGTTATTGCTCAACCACGCCCTGAAGGAAAACGTTCAGGTGCAAAAAGACTACAACCTCGCTCCTGAAATCGAATGCTACCCTGGCAAGCTGAATCAGGTATTTATGAATATCCTGACCAATGCGGTGCAGGCCATCAAAGCCCATGACAATCCGAATCATATGGGTGTTTTGGCCATAAAAACCTGGCAGACGGATGGCTATGCCTTTATTGAAGTGCGCGACAACGGCATCGGTATGTCAGAAGCTACCCAACAAAAGATATTCGAGCCATTCTTTACGACCAAGGAAGTCGGCGAAGGCACAGGTCTGGGCTTGTCCATTGCTTTTGGCATCATTGAGGCCCACCGGGGTAAAATTGAAGTAAAATCCACGGAAGGCGTTGGTACTGAGTTTCTTATTCAGGTACCGCTGATGCAAGTACGCCAGCTGGCAAGTGTTGCGTGATTAGGAATAAAAACTAACTTTGTTGCTCAGGCGAACCGATCATTCGTGGAGTGGCTATTTTTCAAATACATCAACAAATAAATCAATTTACGTCTGTTCCGCAGACATGACCACTTTCATGGACAAAGAAAAAATCCGGGTTTTATACGTTGACGATGAGCTGAACAATCTCAACATGTTCAAGGCCAGTTTTCGCCTGGATTACGATATTTTTACAGCCATTTCTGCCAAAGAAGCATTGGACCAGCTCCGGCAGGAACCCGTTCACGTAGTGATTGCCGACCAACGCATGCCGGAAGTCAGCGGCGTCGAATTTTTTGAGAAGCTGCTCGATGAACACCCGGAACCGATCCGGATTTTATTGACGGGCTATACCAATATTGAATCGGTCATTGATGCCATCAATCGCGGACAGGTGTTCCGGTACATCAAAAAGCCCTGGGAAGAGGACGATCTGCGGCTTACCATTGAAAATGCTTACGAAATTTACCATACCCGGCAGACACTGAAGAAAAAAAATGAGGAACTGGCCAAAACCAATGCCGATCTGTTGCGTGCCAATGAGGAATTGAACCGCTTTGTGTACAGCGCGTCACATGATTTGAAAGCACCGCTGGCTTCGATCATGGGGATTGTGCAGGTGGCCCGTATGGAAGGCGAGGAACATGAAACGGCCCACTACCTGTCGCTGATCGAACGGAGTGTGAAGCAGCTGGAAACCTTTATTCAGAACATTATTGACTACTACAAAAACATTCGTTACCAGGAAAAACTGGTTGAGATAAACTTTGAGCAGCTTATTCGCGAAACCATTGATTCGTTTCAGTACTACCAGAACGTGTCGGAAATCGATTTTGATATTTCCATCCAGCAGTCGAGCATGTTTGTGAATGATGAATTTCGGATGCAGGTAGTGTTTAATAACCTGATTTCCAATGCAATAAAGTATCAGAAAAAACGCGAGCCGCACAAAAAAGTAAGCATTCACATCAAAAATGCCGAAGGGATTGCTGTCATCCACATTCGCGACAATGGCATTGGCATTGCCAACGAATACATCAACGATATTTACAAGATGTTTTTCCGGGCCACCGAAACCGGCGCCGGTTCGGGTATGGGCTTGTATATCGTGAAAGAAGCCATCGAAAAAATGCATGGGCAGATCAGTGTAACTTCCAAAGACGGTGAAGGCACGGCCTTTACCGTCGTTATTCCGAACCGGATCTGAGATGTCTAAAGGTTCCAAGATCAAAGCAAGATCAAAGCTAGAAGATAGAGACTCGCTTCCTGCTAGTCCTGACTTGAACAGAGTTCCGTTCAAATCAGCGTATGAATGATGAGTGAACTCAAAAAGGTTTTCACACGTAAGTGACCATAGTTCAGGTCGTTTTTGATTTTGAACAGAACTCTGTTCAGGTTGAGCTTTGACAAGAGTTCTGTTCAGTTTCAGTAGTGAACAGCATAATGGTCAGTTTCCATGCTGACCTGTATAATTGTCATCTTCTTTTGGTGAACAGCGTTCCATTCTATTTCCATGCAGCATAGTTGCTGGCTCTTTGTATTTTGTCAGCTTATTGGTTTTGTCAATGCAGTCTATTTCGTATTTTGGGTGACGTAATGAACCGCGTCACCTTTTTATTTTTCCCTTCTTGAAAAAGTCTTCTACTTCACTTGTTTTTGCTGGTTATGTATTGTTTGTGGCCTGTGTCTTAGGTGGTTGCCATGCCTCACAGATACGCCGGGCCGTTCGGCAATCCGATGTTTTTGATTCGCATTTTACCGGGTTTATGCTCTATAACCAGGCCAAACAGAAAACGGTTTTTGAGCAAAACAGCGACAAATACTTTACACCCGCCTCCAATACCAAGCTGTTTACTTTTTACACGTCGCTGAAGATTCTGGGCGATTCGGTTCCGGCCCTCAAATACGTTTCCAGCGGTGATTCGCTGTATTTCTGGGGAACGGGCGATCCGTCGTTTCTGCATCCGGATCTGATCACAACTCCGGGTGGAGGCAAGAACAGTCGGGTTTACGATTTTTTGCGAAACCGTCCTGAAAAGTTAATCTACGTGGCGAGTCCGGCCAAACTTACGGCTTTCGGACCGGGCTGGGGCTGGGATGATTACAACGATTACTATTCTGCTGAACGGGCTCCGATGCCGGTTTATGGAAATACGATCCGCCTGAAGGCAAAAACCACCACCACTTGGGAGGTACAACCGCGGTTTTTTCAGAGCTATTTTGTGGAGAAGCCATTGTTGCAACGCCTGTTGCCGCCTTCTACCGCTATTTTTCAGCGTGATCCGGTGAGCAATCTTTTCACATTTGACACCTCGCAATTCAAAAAGGAGGCGACGTATGATTTGCCTTTCCGCTATTCGGAGCAGTTGCTTGCCGAAATTCTGACGGATACGCTGCACAAAGCCGTGCAAATGACCGCATTCAAGCCTGCCAAGCCCGCGCAGACATTGTACAGTTCGCGAACCGATTCGCTGTACAAGAAACTCATGCAGGAAAGTGACAACTTCATTGCCGAGCAATTATTGTTATTGTGCGCCTCGCAGTTTTCGGATACGTTGCTCACCGAAAATAGTATCGCCTACGCCACCAAAACCCTACTCAGCGATTTGCCCGATGCTCCCGTTTGGGTCGACGGCTCCGGACTGTCGCGGTACAACCTGTTCACGCCGCGGTCCATTGTCAAACTGCTTCAGAAAATCTACGCGACTGTGCCGCAAGACCGCCTGTTCAGCATTTTGCCTGCCGGTGGGCAGTCGGGTACGATTCAGAACTTTTACAAGGCCGACCGTCCGTATGTGTTTGCCAAAACGGGTAGCCTCAGCAATGTGCATTGCCTCAGCGGCTACGTGGTGACCAAGAAGCGTAACATCATGCTATTCAGCTTTATGCATAACAACTACGTTCGTCCTTCCAGCGAAATCAAGGCAGGAATGGAAAAGGTGCTGAAGCTGATTTGGGAGAAATATTGACATGCATCAATCCTACGAAGAAATACTCAAGCGTCAACCGGATTTTCGGGTAGCGTACCGGTTTTATACACCTGAAGAAGGCGGGCGTTCTCGTCTGCCTTTGCAAGGAATCCGGTTTGATTTCTGGTACGAAAGTGAGCTGCATCCTGAAAAACAGCACTTCATGATCTGGCCTGAATTTGAAGATGAGAATCAAGTCCTAATAAAAGAAGGATTCGTGTTTGAAACCGGAACGGCCCGGATGTGGATTGTAAGCCCGGATTGGCGAGACTATCATCGCGAAAAAATACAAATGGGTACCGTCGGTTATTTCATAGAAGGAATACGTAACGTTACTGTTTGTGAGGTGACTGAAATTATTAGCTTACTACACAAATAGTATCTTTGAAAACTTCAAAACCTCCCAGGTAGATTTGGAGTTTTCATGGAATAACCCAAACCCACTATGAACGTCTTTCTTACCGCCGAATGGCGCAATCTGGTTAATCTGACGTACGAAGTGCCGCCGGAGCTGCTGGAAGAATACCTTCCCAAAGGAATCGAACTGGACACGGCCCTGAACGGCAAAGCCCACGTGAGTCTGGTCGCGTTTGATTTTCTGAATACCAAAGTGCGGGGTTTGTCCATTCCGTGGCATATTAATTTCCCGGAAATCAACCTGCGGTTTTATGTGCGGTACCGCGGACAGGTAGGCGTGGTGTTTATTCGCGAATACGTACCCAAATATTGCATTGCGCTGGTGGCCAACCGCATTTACAATGAGCCGTACCAGGCCCTTCCGATGACCTCCCAACTGACGAATACAGACACTGAAATCCGTACGTTGCACTGGTTTCGCAAGCAGAGGCAGACCTTTGAAATCGAAGCAGCGGCGACTTCTACGCTGTATACTCCCGAAGAAAATTCGCCGGATCACTATTTCAAGGAACATACCTGGGGCTTTGGTATATCACATGCGGGCCAAACGCTGTGTTACCGCGTCGAGCATCCCGTCTGGCAGGTGTATCCTATGAAAAGCCACCGTCTGTCAGTTGATTTTGGTGTGCTGTACGGAAAAAAATGGGATTTTCTGAAAGATACCGAACCTGCCTACCAGCTGTTTGCCGAAGGCTCGGCGGTAAAAGTGTTCAGTGCCATCACGCTGGCCGAATTTGATGAGTTGCATAAAAAAAGCTGATAATTTCTACTAATCTTTTCCAGTAAAGCCATGACTTTCTTAGAATTAGCTGAAGTAGTTCTTCGAGAAGAACAAAAGCCATTAACTGCAAACGAGATTTGGCAACTGGCAGTTTCAAAGGGATATGATCAAAAGTTGAATACAGAGGGAAAAACACCTTGGGCAACTTTGGGAGCTCAGATATATGTGAATGCAAAGGATAATCCTAAAACATTGTTTTTGCAGACAGATACTCGTCCCAAAAGGTTTTACTTGAAAAATCAAATCTTAAGTCTGGATTCAGAACCGGTTGAAGAAATGAGTGTAAAGCCAAAAAAACTACAATATCTTGAGAAAGAATTACATCCTTTGCTAACATATTATGCATATTATCATTTACGGTGCTATACAAAAACAATTAACCACTCTTTGTCAAATAAAAAAGAATTTGGTGAGTGGGTGCATCCTGATATGGTGGGCTGTTATTACCCACTTGATGAGTGGAAACCAGAAGTATATGAGCTAAGCTCTACCATTGGGGATATTTCAATAAAAATATTATCCTTTGAGTTAAAACGAGAGTTGAGTTTTGCAAATCTGCGGGAAAGCTTTTTTCAGACAGTTTCTAATTCTTCTTGGGCCAATGAGAGTTACTTAGTAGCGGCACGAATCTCACAGGATGTTGATTTCTTAGATGAATTGACACGGCTATCTACTTCCTTTGGAATAGGTGTTATTGAGTTAAACATAGAAGATCCTCATTCTTCAAAAATAGTATTACCTGCAAAGTATAAAACCAACTTGGATTGGGAGACAGTTAATAAGATTGCGATGAATAGTGACTTCAAAGAATTTTTAACTCGCGTAAAAATCGATATATCAAGCAAAAAGATTCATAAGAAAGAATATGATCCAGTACTTGACATATCAGAATTGGGAATAGGCAAGGCATGATGATATTCAAGACAATTTTATACACATCTCAATAAATCCTTTCACCGAAGCCTGTGTCTCAGCGGTTTTCTCAAACATTCCCATGTGCGCCGTATCGGCCAGTGCCTGAACCATTGCGTGAGCGGGCAGGAAAAAGAGTTCTTTGGAGGCATCGAAAGGAACCGCTGTATCGTTTTTGCCGGCAATGAACAATACCGGATAGCTGACATTTTTTAACACATGTGTGCGGTCCGGACGGTCACGCATGGCAAGCGTGACGGCAACGGCTGTGGCGGCTGGTGTGCGGCCGGTTAACTCCCGAACCTTTTTCATCTGGCTGCTCAGTTCGGTGTGACGCTCCTTGTAGAACAGTCCGGGCACAAACCCATCCAGGAACGCATCCATGCCTTTGTTCTGAATTGCTTCCACGGTTTTGTTTCTGCCTTGCTTTTTCTCTTCCGAATCGGCCAGGGCTGTCGAATGAAACAGGCACAGGCCTGCTACCAGCTGTGGGTATTTGTCGGCCAACGCCAAGGCTACATACCCGCCCAGCGAATGGGCAATCAGAATGACTTTTTCAATGGCTTGCTCCTGCAAAAAAAGATGCACTTCTTCGGCCAAGGCATCTATGCTTTGGTAACGTATATTGTCAGTATTTTCGCCAAAACCCGGTAAGTCAACAGTAATACTTCGAAAACCCGTTTGAAAAGGATGAATAAACTCCTGCCAGATTTCCTTGCTTTCGCAGAAACCGTGAATGAATACAACCGGAAAGCCTTGTCCTTGTGTATGATAGGTAAGTGGTGCCATAGATTTCTATTGGTGTCAATGGTGTTTGATAAATAAAAAATCCCACAGAAAACTCTGTGGGAAATATACTTACAAAATAGTATACCAGCTACAAGCCAAACCTACACTTTCCAAGCTATGGCAGCAAGCGACTTCACCACCTGTGCAATTCCTTCGGGGTCAAAGCCGCATTCGCGATGCAGTTCAATCTGTTCGCCGTGCTCCACTACTTTATCCGGAATGCCCAATCTCTTGAGTTGGGCATTGTAGCCATGATCGGCCATGAATTCCAGCACCGCACTACCAAAACCGCCCATCACACAGCCGTCTTCCACGGTAATCACTTTGCTGAACTGACTAAAAACTTCGTGTAACATGGCTTCGTCGATAGGCTTGGCGAAACGCATGTCGTAATGCGCCGGTTTCAGGCCTTCTGCCGATAGTATTTCGGTTACTTTGGGGATGTAATTTCCAATGTGACCGATGGTTAAGATTGCCACTTCCTCGCCGTCCTGGATTTTGCGGCCTTTGCCGATTTCCATTTTCTCAAACGGTGTACGCCAATCCGACATCACGCCTTCGCCGCGTGGGTAGCGTATGCTGATACAGGATTTATACGCCTTGAAATCAGGCAATTGTACCGTATACATGATGTTGCGCAGTTCCTGTTCGTTCATGGGCGAGAACACAATCATGTTCGGGATGCACCGCATGTAGGCAATGTCGTAGGCACCGTGGTGGGTAGGGCCGTCGGCACCGGCAAAGCCCGCCCGGTCGAGGCAGAAAATAACAGGCAGTTCCTGGATGGCAGCGTCGTGAATGACCTGGTCATAGGCCCGCTGCATAAATGTCGAATAAATGTTGCAATACGGAATCAAGCCCTGCGTGGCCAGACCCGCCGAAAACGTAACGGCGTGCTGCTCGGCAATGCCCACATCAATGGCCCGGTCGGGCATGGCTTTCATCATGATGTTCAATGAAGAGCCGGAAGGCATGGCTGGCGTAATGCCAAAAATCTTGTCATTCTGCTCGGCAAGTTCCAGAATCGTATGACCGAACACATCCTGGTATTTGGGTGGTTGCGGCTTGTCAAATGTCTTTTTGCGGATTTCGCCGGTTACTTTGTCAAACAAACCTGGCGCGTGCCATTTGGTTTGCTCCTTTTCGGCGGGGGCATAGCCCTTGCCTTTGACAGTCACGCAATGCAGTATCTTGGGACCGGGAATGTCGCGCAGGTCGCGCATCACACTCACCAGATGATCGATGTCGTGGCCGTCGATGGGACCGAAGTAACGCAGGTTCAGTGATTCGAACAGATTGCTCTGGTGAAGCAAGGAAGCTTTGATGGCATTTTCAATCTTGGAAACAATTTCCTGTGCGTTTTTGCCAAATTTGCTGATTTTGCCCAGCGCGTTCCAGACTTCGTCTTTGGCTTTGTTGTACAGGCGGGAAGTTGTAATATCGGTTAAGTAGTCTTTCAATGCACCCACATTCGGGTCAATTGCCATGCAGTTGTCATTCAGCACAATCAACAGATTGGTATCGGCTACGCCGGCGTGGTTCATCCCTTCGAAGGCCAGGCCCGCCGTCATGGAGCCGTCGCCGATGATAGCCACGTGCTGTCGGTCTTTCTCGCCTTTGTAGGCCGAAGCCACCGCCATACCCAATGCCGCTGAAATGGAAGTAGACGAATGGCCTACACCGAAGGTGTCGTACACACTTTCCTTGCGTTTGGGAAACCCGGAAATGCCTCCGTACATGCGGTTGGTATGAAATGCCTGACGCCGTCCGGTCAGGATTTTATGCCCGTATGCCTGATGCCCTACGTCCCAAACCAATTGATCGTAAGGGGTCTGAAAGGCATAATGCAACGCCACTGTCAGTTCCACCACACCCAGGCTTGCTCCAAAATGACCACCGTACACCGATACTGTATCAATGATATACTGACGCAATTCGGTACATACCTGATAGAGTTCGGAAGGATCTAACTTGCGCAAATCATCGGGTGTTTCGATTTGGGCGAGCAATTTACCGGGCTTGATAAGCATTGGAAGTATTGATAAATGTTGATGATGCGCCGTTATCGGATAGCAAAAAATAGTACTTTTTATCGGACAAAAACCTATTTATTAACTGGTAAAGTTACGCAAATGTTTCTGAATGCAGAAAGATTTGCCGAAATCCGGACTGAAATGCCTGTAGCCCGGAGTGAATGTCCGCATTCCCGTGTGAACAAGGCCTTAGCTTATGTCTTTCAGGCCGTAAAATTCTACAGCTGTGGCACCCAGAATACGGCTTTGCTCGCTATCGGACAGTTTGCTGATGTACTCGGTCACAATCGACAGGGTTTGCGCGTACGGCGACGATACCAGGCAAACCGGCCAGTCGGAACCGATCATGAGACGTTGTGGTGTGAAACCTTCCATAACCACGTCGAGATACTTACGGAAATCGGCCGGCGTATGGTTTTTCCAGTCGGCCTCGGTGACCATGCCCGATACTTTGCAGTATACGTTTGGATGCGCGGCTAGTTGCAAAATAGTATCCCGCCAAGCCTCAAAACCCTGCCCGTTTTTAATATCAGGTTTGGCAATATGGTCGAGCACAAAGGGTTGGTCAGGAAAATGCTCGACAAACTGTACGGCCATGGGCAGCTGGTGATGGTAAATCAGAATGTCGTACGTGAGGCCGTGCGAAGCCAGCTGTTTGATGCCATTCCGGAATGCCGGCCGGAGCATAAACTCCGGGTCGGTCTCTGCCTGGACTACATGACGCACACCTACAAACTTGGACTGTGAGGCAAACCCGGCCAAGGTATCGCTGACAGCGTCGGACTGCAAATCAACCCAACCGACTACGCCTTTGACAAAAGCATAGTCATCGGCCAGCCCGAGCAGAAAATAATTTTCGTCCACGGATTGTACAGCCTGTACGGCCACGCAGCCGTCGATTTGCATTTTCTGCAATTCAGGTTGTAAGTCATCGGGAAGGAAACTTTTCCGGATGATTCTCATGTCGTCGGTGATCCAGCCAAATTCTTCCGGGTTATACAGCCAGAAATGTTGGTGTGCGTCAATTTTCATGCGTCTGAGATTTTTCGTTCGTCAAGCTTTAGGAAACGACAGGTTTTGCTTGCAAAAAAGATACTGTTTTCAACGAAGCTTGACGAACAAGATTCGTTATTGATTTTTATACACAACGCCTTCCTTCATCACAAAGGTTACGTTTTGCAGCGTTTTGATGTTTTGCAACGGGTTCTCGTTACTGGCTACGATGTCAGCAAACTTACCGGCTTCCAGCGAACCCATCTGGTCTTTCATTCCCAAAACTTCCGCCGCTACCATGGTAGCCGATTTGATGGCCGCCATTGGGGGCATACCAGCCTCCACCATATACTCAAATTCCTTGGCGTTTTTGCCGTGGACAAACACGCCCGCATCGGTACCGAATGCCACTTTGACCCCAGCTTTGTAGGCTTTGGCAAATGTAGCCTGAATCTGCTTGCCCGTTTCAATGGCCTTAGGCACCACCAGCGGATGGTAATAACCCGGAATCTTGGCCGAATCGGCTACCGTACGACCCGCAATGATGGTTGGCACATAGTACGTTCCATATTTTTTGAACAATTCGATGGTTTCGTCATCCATGAACGTACCGTGTTCAATGGTGGTCACACCGGCTTTGATGGCACGTTTCATGCCTTCGGTGCCATGAGCGTGAGCGGCCACATGAAAACCATAATCTTTCGCCGTTTTGATAATGGCATCCAGCTCGTCTTCCATAAATTGAGGAGCTTTGCCGCTTTTGGCAATGCTCAACACGCCACCCGTTGCGGTAATCTTGATGCAATCCGAACCCTCTTTGTAGCGTTGGCGAACCGCCTGACGGGCTGCTTCCGGACTGTCTACCACACCATTGTCAAAACCTGCCGGAAACTGAATGTCGGCACGCCAGCCGTTGGTAGGGTCGCCGTGGCCACCGGTAGTCGCAATGGTTTTGCCGGAAGTAAAAATCCGCGGTCCTGCGACAATTCCTTTATTAATGGCATTCCGGAGCGAAATGTTAACACCGCTGCCACCCAAATCGCGCACGGTGGTAAAGCCAGCCATCAGGGTTGTCTGGGCGTGCTTCTGTGCTTCGAATGCAACATCGGCCTGGCTGTAGCTCATCCGCTTCACGTACTGGTCTTTGCTGGTTTCGCTTTCCAGGTGCACGTGCATGTCGGTGAAGCCGGGCATCACGGTTTTGTTTTTCAGGTCAATCACTTTTTCATCGGCCGCCGGATTGGTGTAACCTTTGTCGACCCGGATTATCTTCTTGCCTTCCACAACCAACGTCATTTGGGTTTTGGCATCGTTGCTGACGCCGTCAATCAAGGTGCCGCAGTGAATCAGGGTTTTTTGGGCAAAGGCATACGAAGCGCACAGGAAAAGTACAATGGTGTAAAGTGTTTTCTTCATAAAGGTAAGTTAGCTTGTTTGGGAGAGTAAAAATACTACGTTTTTAAGGAGCAAAACCGGCTGGTTGAGCGGGCATTCAGAAAAGAGGAACGGAAGTTGAGAAAGGATTAGGTGTGGTCAACCACAATCTTCCACTGGCCGTTGATTTTGCGGAACAAAAGTGTAAAATGACCGGAAGCATCACCGACCTGGGGGCGGGTGAGGTAAAACTTGCCAATCACAAACGCGGCATCTTTGCTGAGCATGTCAATCTTGAGGATATCAAAGCGAAGCGTACCGCGGGCGGCGGCATCCGGATAGTTTTTCTGGTAGCGTTCCAATGTGCCTTTCCAGCCGTACACAATGCCTTTGCTGCCCACAAACCGCAACGAATCCGATTGCCAGTAGCCGTCCATAAACTTCACCAGATCACCGGCATTCCAGGCTACGGCCTGGTCGTCAAGCACTTTTCGGATGGCTTGGGTGTCGGTTGGTTTTTGTGCAACGCTGCTGAGGCATATCAAACCAAAAAGGAGGCAGTAAAGAATTTTCATCGAAAGGAAAGATGGTTAGGGGTAATCGGATCTAACTCGAATGGTGTGTTTGCCGGTTTGGAAGACAATTACGCGAAAAACCCAGTCTCTGTCAATGATTTCCTGCGTATCCTGGCAAACAAAAATTGCCGAAGCCAGCAACTAAAGAAAAATAAAAGATTCATGTTGGTATAGTACAATATTTTTCCACACTATCGCTTTTATAGATAAATATTTTTCTATTTTTCTTACAAGTGCAACTATTTTGCTTTGCCTTCTCGTATCTTTGTCATACAATCAAATTAACCTGCAAAACAGATACTTATGGAAATGATTGGGTTTCTGGCGGCGAGTCTGACTACCGTTGCCTTTGTGCCTCAAGTCATCAAAACCTGGAAGACAAAGTCGACCGAAGGCGTTTCACTGGGAATGTACGTTATTTTCTGCCTGGGCCTGTTCTTGTGGCTGGTTTATGGCATCTCCAAAAACGATTTTCCGGTTATCGCAGCTAATGCGGCAACTTTATTGCTGGCCATGACCATCCTTTACTTTAAGTTCAGCTTCAAAAGCTAACCATCTGGCTTGCCTGTCAGACAGGCAGGTTTTGGCCTGGCAATGGATACTATTCTCCATAGCGTCTTCTCAGTTAGGTTGTAATCATCGGATTTGCCCGTTTTTCTTACCTGACACCTCGCTCAGACTATCGGTTACCCACACTGGAAGGAGCGGATCAATGGAAAGGTTACTTTAACTGCTTTCCATGGATAATCTGGCTTCTACTACACTGCTCGACAAACGTGAATTTGTGCGTGAAATTATTGCTCCCACTACCTGGGGCAAACGACTTGCCAATGCCCTTATCGATTTTATTTTTTCCAGTCTTCTGACCGCCGGGCTGATGTTTGTGTTTACGGTCGTCTGGGCTTCTGTTGTGGACGAAGCCATTTTTACGGCAATGGAAAACATGAACAGCTTTGTGGATCATATTCTGACATTTGCCATACGTACCGCTACCTATTATATTCCGCTGGAATATTTCATGGGCAAGACCATCGGCAAGATGATTACCCGCACCAAAGTAGTGACCCGAGATGGTGAGAAGGCTGAGCTGGGTGACATCGTGATTCGGAATCTGGCCCGAATCATTCCGTTTGATGCCCTGTCGTTTTTCAGCGAAAACCCGGTTGGCTGGCACGACAAGGCGGGGAATACCATCGTTGTCGATGACATTCCGCTTTATAACCTGGAAGACCCTTCAACCAATGATTTTTACGGCGAAGAAGAACGCTACTAAAGGATAATAGCATACGAAAAACCCCTGCCAGGTTCTGGCAGGGGTTTTTCGTATTTTGAAAGATACTATTTCCGCCGGGCTCCTATGCTTGTCCGGCTTCCCATTCCTTTTGTTTCTGCTTTTCGATGCGGGCTGAGACACCAATGCTTATTTCGTACAGGAAGAACAGCGGCAATGCTACCAGGACCTGACTGATCATATCGGGTGACGGAGTGATGATAGCGGCGATGATCAGAATAACCACGTAGGCATGGCGACGGTATTGACGCATCAATCCCGGAGTAATGATACCGGCTTTGGACAAGAAAAATACCACCATTGGCAGCTGGAACATGGCGCCGCAGGCAATGGTCAAGGTGGCCAGAATGGAAAAATACGAGCCAATGTCAAATTCGTTAGCGATGCTTTCGTCCAGCTTAAAGTTTGCCAGGAAATTGATTGTCAGCGGAGAAATGATGTAATAACCGAAGAGAACCCCCGAAAGAAACAGAAGTGTCACATAAAACACTGCTCCGCGGGCCGCACGTCTTTCTTCGGGGCGCAGACCTGGTTTGATGAAACGCCAGATTTCCCAGAATGCATACGGAAAGGCGCCAATCAGGCCCGCCAGTGCTGCCGTGGTAATGTAGGTCATGAACTGGCCACCGACCTGACGGCTCTGTAATATGAAATCCAGTTTATCAACGCACAGGCCCGGAGTATTCACCGCGTCCGCTAGTTTGCAAAGCATGCGGTAGGTCCAGAAATCGGTGCGGGTAGGGCCGAGCAATACCTGGTGAAAGACAAAATCCTTAAAATAAATGGCCGCAATGGCGAAAATAAAAATAGAGGCAACCGACCGGATGATGTGCCAGCGCAGTTCTTCCAGATGGTCAATAAATGACATCTCTCGTTCGCCTGGATGCAGATCCTCCTTGTCATCGTCATAATACGACGCCTGCGGCTGTGTTTCTTCTTCCCAGCTATTCTCGTGTATCGGCTTCACAATGAGCTATTTAGTAAGTAGTCTTTAATTATGATTTATAGGCTGCCATTCCTATCCAATGCAGTCTGGCAGTTGGCAAACAGACAGTACTGGTTCTCGTTTGTCATTTCCTCTTGTTTTCGCTTTCAAAGATACTATTTCTTTTCTAACGAAGAATTTTATCCGGGCACTACAGAGGCTTGACAAAATTACGCAAATTGCGGCATTTTATTGGAAACATTCGCTGAAATATACAAGTTTCACGAATAGAAACGAAAATCAGGCTTTTTTGCATGAGCGATACCCTAACCACTGAAATCCGGCTGGATGACTATACCTATCTCCTGCCAGAAGAACGCATTGCCACCTTTCCCGTCGAGCCACGTGATCATTCCCGGTTGCTGGTTTATCAGAACCAAACGATTACACATACGGAATTTTACCGGATAGCGGATTTTTTACCGGCAGATACGCTTCTTGTTTTCAATGATACGAAGGTGATTCCTGCCCGTTTGTACTTTCGCCGCGATACCGGTGCATTAATCGAAATTTTCTTACTCCAGCCGCAAAACCATAGCCAGACCGTCCACGAAGCCATGCGCCAAACCAGCGAATGCACCTGGGAATGCATGATCGGCAACAAGAAACGGTGGAAAGAAGGCGAAGTCATCCGTTTTTCGGATGGAAACTCCGTGCAGGTACTGGCACAACTCCTAAACCGGGACCAAAACCTGGTACATTTCTCTTGGCAGCCTGCCGGATTGTCTTTTGCTGAAGTGCTCCCTCAATTGGGTGAAATACCGTTGCCGCCCTACCTGAACCGTAAGGCTACCGCCAGGGACGCTGAAACCTACCAGACCGTTTATTCCAAAAAGGAAGGCGCAGTAGCAGCCCCAACCGCCGGGCTTCACTTTACCGATCAGGTTTTTGCTGCGTTGAAAACCCGGCACATCGCTACTGAATTCATCACATTGCACGTAGGTGCAGGCACGTTTCAGCCTATCAAGGAACAAAATGTGTTGAAGCATCCCATGCATGTGGAGCAGATTGTGTTTACCCAAAATAGTATCCGGAATTTTATCAAAACCCCCGAATCCATTTTTGTAGTGGGCACCACCTCGATGCGTAGCATGGAAAGCCTGTATTGGTACGGGGTAAAACTGCTCCGCAACGAAACCACCCGGTTTTTTGTAGAGAAATTGTATCCGTATCAGTTGGAAGGGCCGCTGCCTTCCGTCGAGGAGGCGTTTCAAGCGGTGGATGCCTACATGCAGTCGAAGGGAGTAACCGAAATTGCCGGGGAGACGCAGATCCTGATTGTGCCGGGCTATACCTTTCGCGTATGCAAAGGATTGATCACCAATTATCACCAGCCCGGCAGCACGCTGATTCTGCTGGTAGCGGCCTTCATCGGTCAGGACTGGAAACGCGTGTATCAGCAGGCACTGGAAAACAACTACCGTTTTCTGAGTTACGGCGATTCCTCGCTGCTGATACCGGGCCGGGGTTTTTGATTTCTGCGGGATACTATTTTTTAATTCCGCATTTGCAATGCGGAATCAAGACCGAAACGACAAAACCATCCTCAATCGATGCTTTCAAGAATGATGGTGCAGGCTTCGCGAATCTGATCTTCAGTAATCGTAAGTGGCGGGGCAATCCGCATCGAATTGTCGCAATACAGGAACCAGTCGGTAATCACGCCATTGGCAATGGCCCGGTCAATGATAGGCTTGAGTACGTCAAACGATTCAAGCTCAACGGCCATCATCAGGCCTTGGCTGCGGATGGCCCTGATTTTCGGATGCACCAGCAACTGATGGAACAACCGCTCTTTCGCAGCGACTCCTGCCAGCATGTTTTCGTCGTGAATGGTTTGCAATGTGGCAAGCGAAGCCGCGCAACTGACCGGATGGCCGCCAAACGTGGTGATATGACCCAGGATGGGATTGTGCGTCAGCGTCCACATGATTTCTTTGGATGAAACAAATGCCCCGATGGGCATGCCGCCTCCCATCCCTTTGGCACAAACCACCACATCGGGCACAATGCCGAACTGCTCGAAGGCCCAGAAGGTGCCCGTTCGTCCGAAACCTGCCTGAATTTCGTCAAGTATCAGCAGCGCACCGGTTTCGGTGCAGCGTTGGCGCAATTGTTGAAAATACGCCGCCTCAGCTATGCGTACACCTGCTTCGCCCTGAATGGTTTCGATGACAACGGCCGCCGTCTGCCGGTTGATTTTTTCCAGGTCGGTACTGTTGCCGTAGGCAATGTGGCTGATTCCCGGCAACAGCGGCCGGTAGCCCTGCTTGAAATTTTCACTGCTCGAAAGCGACAATGCCCCATGCGATGAACCGTGATACGCATGGACACACGAAATGATTTCGTAGCGACCGGTGTGCCGCTTGGCAAGTTTCATGGCCCCTTCAATGGCTTCGCTACCCGAATTGGTAAAGTAGACGCTTTCCAGCGGAGCCGGCAGGGTATGGGCCAATGCCTGGGCCAGCAATACTTGCGGGGATTGCACATATTCGCCATATACCATCAGGTGCAGGTGCTTGTCCAACTGCTCGTGAATGGCCTGCAACACCCGCGGATGCCGGTGCCCTACGTTGCTCACGCCAATGCCCGAAATCAGGTCGATGTACCGCTTGCCATCTGGCGCATACATATACACACCCTCTGCACGTTCGATCTCAATCATGAGCGGGAATTCGGTCGTCTGGGCAACATGATTCAGAAAAAGCTGCTGGCGATGCGAAAGCATACAATGTCTATTATAACCGATGAGTGAAATAGTATCTTTTTCAAAACGAAAACCTGCCTGTTAACGTTTTTTGGCAGGAGCGGCCGTCTGCTTCGTTGTTTTCTTGACTTTCGGCTTCTTGGGAAACGTTGCCGGCTTTGTGAACGGAATGCGGTAGGAAATGTAATAGTTCATCCCGAATGTTGTCCCTTTCAAAGGATTGCCATAGCCAGGCATGATAATGGGGGCCGTTTCGGTAGCATATGTACCCGCAATTTTTACCCGGGCACGCAAGGTAAATCCCAGGTAGATGTTTTTGAGCACTTGTCCCTTGATGCCGCCTACCAGCTCGCCCCAGTGCTGCATGGCTGAGGTTTTCTGCACCGATCCATCGATATCGCCCCAGACCGGATCGCGGACGGTATAGAAACTGTATTCGTAAGTAGTCTGGCCGACACCGTACCGCAATCCCCAGAATACGACATCGTCCCCACCTTTGAGCAGGTTGCGTTCCACGCCGATGCGGCCGAAAAACCCGTTGCCCGAATAAGCGTAACGCTGTTCCCGCTCCTTGGTAATGGTGGCATAGCCGAGTTCGGCCACACCCAGCCACCGTTGGTAGCCCACATCGGCACTGGCCTCCAGCGAGAAGAAATTGCGGTTTTGCAGGTAATAGTTGGCAATGCGTCCCACATCAAATCCGATGCGTAAGCCGTTGGATAAAACGGTATCCGAAGCCGATTTTTGTGCCCGAACCGGAGTATGCGTACCCGCCAGCAGGCTAACGAATACGGCGATTAACAAAAAGAATGGTAATGTTGGGTAGTAAAGCTTCATCAGCAAGAGGATTGGTCACGGTAACAGATCGGATTTGTCCGGATTTGGATTTGGTAAACGTTTCCCGCCGAAGCGAGATATTGCGAAAACGATAGTTGAACCCGCATCCTTCCGATACAAAATAGGTTTGTCGTTGGTACTGTACTTGTATCGTATCTTTGAAGATAGAGTTGGGGCCCCGGTTGGCAAATACACCAGCTGTATCCCATTCAATGACAAAGGTGGCACTGTCAATCTTTTGCGGCAGGTAAGCGTTCAGAATGGAAACCGAAGAGCTGTCTCTTACCTGGCTCACGTAATTGCCCGATGTGTTGCCGATGCCTGTTACCCGTACGAGCCAAATGGATGTGTCTTTGGTAATCTGCTGGATCACGCCTGTGCTGGCTCGCCGGGGATATTGGATCACAAACCGTATGCGCAGCAGCGGGTCGGTTGCTGTGGTGCATTCCGGCTCGTTGCAGCCAGCCAGCACGCCAACGAAGATAATTCCAGAAAAAAGGATATGGGCAAACTTTTTAAGCGACATGAACTCAATGGTCAAAATAGTATCTTTCAAAAAATAAAAAGCACCTTACGTTAACGATTTTGGGCGATTAGGTGTTTTATAAGTATAAATTCTCAGCAAGAATTGTTCCGCAAAAGTAGGGACTTAGCGAAAAATTGCGGATATTTTGAGCCCAATTTGCATAGGAAAGGTATTTTTCTTGCATTTGTTAAATAATATCTCCAAAATATACAAAACCCCATGACTAACACATTGACTATTGCTCCCGGTGTCGTAACTGGCGAACAAGTTACCGAACTTTTCCGGTATGCAAATGAAAATGATTTTGCGCTGCCGGCCGTAAACGTAGTAGGTACCAATTCAATCAACGCAGTTCTGGAGACGGCAAAGGCGGTTAACTCACCTGTAATTATTCAGTTTTCAAACGGCGGTGCTCAGTTTTACGCCGGTAAAAGTGTACCGAACGATAACCAGAAAGCAACCATTGCCGGAGCTATCTCGGGTGCTTTGCATGTGCATCAAATGGCCGAATTGTATGGGATTCCGGTAGTATTGCACACCGATCATGCTGCTAAAAAATTGCTTCCCTGGATTGACGGCTTGCTGGATGCCGGTGAAAAATATTTTGCACAACATGGCAAGCCACTGTTCAGCTCACATATGCTGGATTTGTCGGAAGAGCCGTTGCATGAAAACATTGAAATCTGCGTGAAATACCTGGAACGCATGGCTAAAATGGGCATGACGCTGGAAATTGAACTAGGCGTTACCGGTGGCGAAGAAGACGGTGTGGACAACTCGGACGTCGATAGCTCCAAATTATACACCCAGCCTTCGGAAGTCGCGTTTGCCTACGAAGAGCTTTCCAAGGTAAGCCACCGCTTTACCATTGCCGCGGCATTTGGCAACGTGCACGGGGTATACAAGCCCGGCAACGTAAAATTGTCGCCTGTCATTCTGAAAAATTCGCAGGATTACATTCAGGACAAGTTCAAGACCGGAACAAACCCTGTGAACTTCGTATTCCACGGTGGCTCAGGCTCGACCCGCGAAGAAATCCGCGAAGCGATCAAGTACGGTGCCATCAAGATGAACATCGATACCGATATGCAATGGGCTGCTTGGGAAGGCGTGAAGAACTATTATGAAGACAAGAAAGCCTACTTGCAAGGTCAGTTGGGTAATCCGGAAGGCCCTGACTCCCCGAACAAAAAATACTACGATCCGCGCGTATGGTTGCGCAAAGGTGAGGAAACGATGGTCAAGCGCCTGAAACTTGCCTTTGAAGATTTGAACGCCATCAACCGTTTGTGATTGAAAGCCCCTCTGAATGAGGGGTTTTTTTATGCCACAATGGCTACTTTCTCGGCTTCTGTTTTCAAGGCTTCGTTCATTTTCCTGAAGTTTTCCAGTGTGGCCTCGCCTATCATTTTCAAAATGAACCCTGACAATACGCCGCTGAAAAATTCCTGTTGTACCAAGCGTGTCTGCTCGGGGCTGATTTCCTCCAGAACAAATTCATGCCGGCCATCAAACAAACCTTTGACCCACAAACTTCCCAGCCAGACTAACGTTTGGTTTGGCATTGCCTCCAGCACTTTGGGGGTAAATACCTGGGTTTTGCCATTCAGCAGCATACTGTTTTTCAAGTAAGTTCCTGTCTCAGCCCTGCCTTCTACTGAAATGATAAACGGATTCCAGGCAGGATAATGAGCAAAGTTGGTGAGTACATTCCAGACAGTTTCTCTGGAGGCGTTGATAACAATGGAAGCGGAAATCGATCTCATAACGAAGGAGTTATATGGGTGAACAATCAGCGAACACCACAAAGGTAGAGAGGCATGGACACTCCAATCGTTAACAAAAGATAAGAAAACGTTGCCGCATGCGTGACGCAGCATTTCTGATGGCGGGGTTTTGATAGTTGACAGGATACTATTTTTCCGGATGTCTGATAGCTCGCTCTAATTATCCGGCCTGAACTACCCGTTTCTTTTTTCATTGGCCAGGATGCGGTTGCGGATACGGCTCAGAGATACCGGCGTAATGCCTAGGTAAGAAGCAATGTAATGTTGAGGAATGCGTTCGATGATCTTCTTTTTGTTGCTCTGCAAGAGCTGAATGTACCGCTCTTCCGGACTGTCGAGGAGCAGCGACACCATCCGTATTTCCATTCCTATGGCCAGATACTCAGCTATTTTGCGTCCGAAAATCTGGTAGACCGGGTATTGTTGGTAAAGTGTTTGCAACGTTTGTGCTGTAAAGCAGAGCACTTCCGAATCTTCCAGTGCCTCAAGGGTGATCTGGCTGGGCTGCTGTTGCAAAATGCTCAGGTAAGACGACATCAGGTGGTTTTCAAAATAAAAATACGTCGTTTTTTCTTCGCTGTCTTTGGTATAAAACTGCCGGAAGCTGCCCGTCAGCACCAGCCCGATTTCGTCTTCCAGATCGCCTTCTTTGGTAAACGCTGCCTTTTTCGGGATCTGTTTTACGTACAATTGATCCTGCAACGCCTGCCACTCTTCGTCGGCAAGCATGACAAATCGTTCGATGTACGTGCGTAAGAGGGTATGCATCCAACCAATAGCTCTGTCAAGTGAAAAAATAAGTTGTTCTCCTTGTACCTGTTCCATATATGTGCCTTTAAACAAGTGGGGCAATCCCGGGTTACTCTTTCTGGAAAATCATCAGATGCTGCCACGGCAGAATGGTTTGTGTCTCGACCCAGTGCAGCCCCACAGCTTCCATTTCTTTTTTGGCTTGTTGTTGCGTCATCTTGTGCAAGAGTTTGATGGGAACATTTGCATCTTCGCCACGGTATTCCACCAATACAACCTTGCCCGAAGGTTTCAATGTTTTGGTGACATTCAGCATCATCTCATAAGGGTTTGAAAATTCGTGGTACGCATCTACCAGCAACACCCAGTCGGTGCTTTCTTCCGGTAGTTTGGGATCCGTCAGGGTTCCCAGCACCGTTTGCACATTCTCCATCCGGTTTTTCTCTTTTTTTGATTGTATGAGGGCAAGCATCTCAGGCTGGATGTCAACTGCGTAGATGGTCCCCTGCGGCACCAACGGTGCCAACCGAAACGACATGTAGCCACTGCCGGCGCCAATATCTGCAATGGCATCGGTAGGTTTTACCCGGCTTGCCAGTGCTTTTACCAGCAAATCCGTGCGTTCTTCCTGGATCCGCTCGGCACGATCCAGCCAGGCAGCGCCATAGTGGCTCATGGTCTGGGCGATTTCCCGACCCATGTACAGCCGCCCTGTGCCATCAGGGTTAGGAATCGGGGCATTCCGATAAATGCTGTCAAGGGCCGGAGAGGTAACCAGTTGCTTGCCAGGCTGGCTGCACGCGGCAAGTAAGAAACCCAGGGTAAGGACATATAACAGGATGTAGACTCGCATTTTTTTTATTTTTTAACCTTGCAAACAAAAGCTTGCGGATGAAAGTTATAAAATACAGTACCCGGTATTCAATTTTACTTAAAATTAATCAATAGCCATTTGATTTTAACAGATTAGCTATTAACTTTAGTAGCTTTAACTTACTTCTGCCTAGATTCCTGCTCCCTTACATCACCTGTTTCATTAAAATTATATACTCATTTGAAAGTAATGTTTACTACGTATGAAAAAAGCCTATCCTTTACTCGCAATTGCCCTATTGGCGGTTTTCGGGTCGTGCATGAACGAAAGCCGGTTTTTGGTTGAGTACGATTACAGCTACAAAGGCAATTTTAAAAAGTACAACTCCTTTTGTTTTGTTGACAATGGAAGTGCCGATGAAAGAGACACAACCATGTCTAATCCCATCATTCAGGACGCTGTACGCAAGCAATTAGAACTCCATGGATACCGTTACAACCAGCGTAAGCCCAGCTTGCTGGTTTCCTATAAAATATTCAAAGACGATCTGCGGTTTCAGGGATTTAACCAACCTGAAATTGAGAACTGGATTTCGACAGAAGACGAGGAGGTGAAATACGACCCCATCAAGTATAGCATGATGCAGGGAACACTGGTGGTTCAGTTGCTTGATGCAAAAAAACACCAAACGGTGTGGCAGGGATATGCTTCGGGCATTTTTAATGACCAAACGCTGACCAGCGACCGCTATTTGCGACGTGCAGTACGTTCAATTTTTGACAAATACCGCCTGTTTGCGGATGGATATATTATTGAAAACAAGAACAATTCTAACATGGGTAACGCGGATCGTTAATGAAAATTTGCTGACCGAAGATGCTACCAATCCGGACCGAAAGGCCGGATTTTCTTTTTTCAGCAGGCAGGTTTTGCCGTTCCGGCAGATACTGTTTTCAACAATAGTATGCACACGCGTATCGAACTTGCCACCCTTTGATTATTCGTGAGCCCATAAAGCCGCCTGATGGAGTGCCGGGAATCTTACATCGAAAAAATCGGAATATTTGGAATAATCCAATAATTTTGGCTTTGGAACTTGAGATTTATTGTTTTTTTACTTTACTTAGTTAAAAATACCGTGCAAGAGCTTGTGAGTTGTCAGCCTGACGGCAAATCCCCTCGAATTGAATTGCATTACTTCCCTTGCCTGGCTTACTTTGCTTGTCTGTTACCGTATACAACCGTGGTGCTGGAGGCACATGAAAATTATATAAAGCAAACGTACCGTAACCGGTGCAGCATTCTGACGGCTAATAAAATAGTCAGTTTGTCAGTTCCGGTGGTAAAAGGTAACACCAAGCAAAAAACAAAGGACATACAGATTGACTACAAGGAAAACTGGCTGAAAGATCACTGGCGAACCATTGCTTCTGCTTATGGGAAGGCGCCTTTTTTCAGCGAGCTGGCACCGATCTTCGAATCGGTTTTGTACCGCAAGTACCGGTTTCTGTTCGATTTGAACCAGGAGATACTGACAAAGTGTCTGTATCTGTTAGGATGGAAGAAGCAAATTTCTGTTTCGGAACAATATTTGGAAGAAGGAATCACTCCTGCCGACTACCGAAATCGCATTCATCCCAAAAAAACGGAGGTTTGGTCAGACGTGTACCAACCTGTGCCATATTTTCAAAACTTTGGCAATGATTTTGTACCTAACTTGTCTATACTTGACGTGTTGTTTTGTGAAGGCACATACGCATCGGAAATCATTCGCCGGTCGGCAGTAATCAACCAAAAAGTGAACTTGTGAGCCAAGAAAGGAGTTTAAAAATAGTATCTTGAAAAACGTATAAACCTTGGTATCCGGCAGACTGGTTTTTCCTGTACGGTAATCGGGAAATATTTCAAAATGCCGGAGGAAACCCCTAAACTATTTTTTGTTTTTAACGGTTTATTAATAAATTTCACACTTGAACAATCAACCGACTTATCGCAGATAAGTTTTTAATAATAACCATATATGGAAGCTAAGTTTTCTAACCGAGTAAAAGAGGTGATCTCTCTCAGCCGCGAAGAGGCCCTGCGACTGGGACACGACTATATCGGAACGGAGCATCTCATACTGGGTATGATTCGGGAAGGCGAAGGAGTCGCTATCGGATTACTGAAGAAATTGGGTGTATCGCTGGAAGAATTGCGCCAGACCATCGAGCAGGCCACCAAAGGAACGGCTACGCATACGGTCAAGAACCTGGCCAATATCCCATTGACTCGCCAGTCCGAAAAAGTGTTGAAAATTACATACTTAGAGGCTAAAATTTTCAAAAGCCAGCTCATCGGAACCGAGCATTTGCTCCTTTCCATTCTGCGTGACGAAGACAATGTGGCTACGCAGATATTGTCTAAATACGATATTAATTACGAAGTGATTAAAGAGATGTTAGAATACCATACCCATAACCCCACCTCAGCTGCCGATGCCGATGATCCGGATGACGATAACTCTCGCATCTTTGGCGGTGGCAGTCAGGGAGGAGGCAGAGAGTCTGCCAAATCCACAGAGAAATCGCGCACCCCGGTATTGGACAACTTTGGTCGTGACCTGACCAAGCTGGCCGAAGCCGGCAAACTCGACCCAATTGTAGGGCGTGAGAAAGAGATTGAACGTGTCGCTCAGGTATTGTCGCGACGTAAGAAAAACAACCCGATTCTGATTGGTGAACCTGGTGTTGGTAAAACCGCCATTGCCGAAGGTCTGGCCCTGCGCATCGTGCAGAAAAAAGTATCACGGGTATTGTTTGGCAAACGCGTGGTAACGCTTGACCTGGCCTCACTGGTTGCCGGTACCAAATACCGCGGTCAGTTTGAAGAACGCATGAAAGCCGTCATGAACGAACTGGAGAAATCTCCGGAGGTGATTCTGTTTATTGACGAGTTGCATACCATTGTAGGAGCAGGCGGAGCTTCCGGCTCGCTGGACGCTTCCAATATGTTCAAGCCAGCCTTGGCACGGGGCGACATCCAATGTATTGGTGCCACCACGCTGGATGAGTACCGTCAGTACATCGAAAAAGATGGTGCGCTGGCCCGCCGCTTCCAGATCGTGATGGTGGATGCGACTTCTCCGGAAGAAACCATTGAAATCCTGAACAACATCAAGGATAAATACGAAGATCACCACCACGTAAACTACCGCCCAGAGGCAGTAGACGCTTGCGTGCGGTTGTCTGACCGGTATATCTCGGATCGGTTCCTGCCTGACAAAGCCATTGACGTGCTCGACGAAGCGGGTGCCCGTGTGCACATCAATAACATTTCGGTTCCGGAAGATATCCTAAAGCTGGAAGAGTCGATTGAGAACATCAAGAAAGAAAAGAATCAGGTTGTCAAGAGCCAGAAGTACGAAGAAGCTGCCCAGCTGCGCGACAAGGAAAAGCGCCTGATGGAGCAACTCGACCGTGCCAAAGCGATGTGGGAAGAAGAAACCAAGCAGAAACGTTATACGGTAACCGAAGAAAACGTGGCGGAAGTAATCGCGATGATGACCGGGATTCCGGTAAACCGCATTGCCCAAAACGAAGGTACCAAGCTGTTGGGCATGGGTTCTGAGTTGAAAAACCGCGTGATTGGTCAGGATGAGGCGATTGAGAAACTGGTAAAAGCCATTCAGCGTACCCGTGTTGGCCTGAAAGATCCTAAGAAACCGATTGGTTCGTTTATCTTCCTAGGCCCTACCGGCGTTGGTAAGACCGAGCTGGCGAAAGTATTGGCAACATACCTGTTTGACAAAGAAGATGCGCTGGTACGTATCGATATGAGTGAATACATGGAGAAATTCTCCGTATCGCGTCTGGTGGGTGCGCCTCCCGGATACGTGGGTTACGAAGAAGGTGGTCAGTTAACCGAGAAAATCCGTCGCAAACCTTACTCAGTTGTATTGCTTGACGAAATCGAAAAAGCTCACCCGGATGTATTCAACCTGTTGCTGCAAGTATTAGACGACGGTATTCTGACGGATGGCTTAGGCCGCCGGGTGGATTTCCGGAACACAATCATCATCATGACCTCCAACATCGGGGTTCGGGATCTGAAGGAATTCGGTTCAGGTATTGGTTTCAGTACTCGTTCCAAAACCGACTCGAATGACGACCTGATGAAGAGCACGATTCAGAATGCCTTGCGCAGAGCTTTCTCGCCAGAATTCCTGAACCGTCTCGACGATGTGATTGTATTCAACTCGCTGCAACGCGAACACATTCACCGCATCATCGACCTGTCATTGGCCAAACTGTTTGCTCGTTTGCTGCAATTGGGCTACAAGATCGAGCTTACCGAGAAGGCTAAAGACTTCCTGGCTGAGCGTGGCTACGATCCGCAATACGGAGCCCGTCCGCTGAACCGAGCGATTCAGAAGTACCTGGAAGACCCGGTAGCTGAGGAAATTCTGAAAGGTGACTTTGCCGAAGGCGATACCATACTGGCCGACTACGAAGGTACAGGTGAGTCGCTGACATTTAAAACTGTTAAAAATGTAGGAGTGTAACAGCTTCTGCTAACCATACGAAAAAGGGCTCAACTGAGCCCTTTTTTTATTTTGTACCTGCAAAGTCAACTAATTATGTATCAAGCAAAATAGTATCTTGCGAAAAGCTAAAACCTCAATCATGGATACCCAGCTTCTGCACCAGCTAATCGCTGAAGGCTATATCTGCACACAAAAACATCCGCAGGCCGATTATTACATTTATAATTATACACCCAAAGCACAATACGAACGTGTGTGGAACGAGTGGACCCTATCAGCTCGTGGCCTGATTCTGACGCCTGATTACGAGATCGTTGCAAGGCCTTTCCGTAAGTTTTTCAATCTGGAAGAACATCAGCCGGAAGAAATACCCGGCGGTAATTTTGAAGTATACGAGAAGATGGACGGCTCATTGGGGATTTTGTATTGGATTGATGACCAGCCTTTTATCGCTACCCGCGGTTCGTTCAACAGTGATCAGGCCATCAAGGCAAATCAGTTGCTTCATCAGCGATACAAACACACGTTCGGATTGCTTGACAAGTCCAAAACCTACCTCTTTGAAATCATTTACCCCGAAAACCGGATTGTGGTGGATTATGGAAACCGTGAAGACTTGATTTTGCTGGCGATCATTCACAACAAAACAGGCCTTGATGAACCGCTGGAAGATATTGGCTTTCCATTGGTGACTCGCTACGACGGTATTGCGGATCTGAACGCCCTGAAGTCACTGCAAGAGGCAAATAAAGAAGGCTTTGTAATCAAATTCCGGTCGGGTTTTCGTGTAAAGGTGAAGTTTGAGGAATACGTACGCTTGCACCGCATCCTGACGCGGATTTCGTCAACGAACATATGGGAGTATCTGGCTACCAATCAATCGTTTGAGGAGATTCTGGAAAAAGTACCGGATGAGTTTTACGATTGGGTAAAGAAAACTGTAGCCGATCTGAATACCGAATACCAGAAGATTGAGCAGTATTGCCAGGAGAATTTCAAGGATCTGGGTAACCGGAAGGATACCGCCTTGTATTTCCAGACCTTGAAATACCCGGGCATTTTATTCTCCATGCTGGATAAAAGGGATTACGCGCCGATCATCTGGAAACTGATCAGACCAACGTATGAACGGCCGTTTCGGGCCACGGACGAAGGATAAAATAGTATCTTTTACAAAGGGAAAACCGCGATCCGTTGGTCGTACATTTGAATTCTGTGTAGCGTATGAATATCCATTTCAACGATAAGTTATTGTTTGACAAGTTTTTGCGAGCAACGCTAGCTCAGGTTCAGGTGGGTTCGGTTTTGTATGGACTACACGACGAGCAGAGTGACACGGACATGCTTTGCATCTACTTTCCGTTTCACAATCAGACGTACAGCTTTGTGCAAACGCATCATCAGCTGCAATACAAAGACACCTTAACCCGAACAGACTATCTGTTTGTGGATGTGTTTTCGTTTGTTCGCAATGCGTTATCGGGCGACTCGACGTTGAATTTCGAGGCCCTGCATTGCGAGTCGTTACTGCAAACTCCTTTGCACTTTTTGTATGCCAGCCGCTCCTGTTTTTACAATTATCCTGTCATCAAATCGTATCTGGGTTTTGCCCAACGCGATTTGAAGCAATACTGGCAGCAACCAACTGAACGTGACGCCATCAAAAAATACATCCATGCCGAACGAGGCTATGCCTTTGCCCAGCAGATGCTGGCTGGCAGCTTGACGTTGCAATCGCCGGTTTTGCTCGAAAAAAAGGTACTATTTTCCGGCCTTTTGCCGGCAGAACGCAAGCGGGTACTTCATCAGTTGCAAGCGGACGTGGATACCTTCCGGAAAACCAAGGCCAATGCGGCACTGGAAGCCGGACACCTGACCCGCTACATGCAGCCCGACCATCAGAAACAGCTGGATCAGAATCTGTATAGTCTGCGGCAAACACCTCAGTTTCAGATGGCTTGTACAGAAACGATGGCGATGGAATTGTTTTATGAAGTAAATGAGAACGGAATTTTATACGATCAACCAAACGTTACATTTAAAAAGAATTGATTTGGCAACTCTATGTTTTGAATTGATTACGCCGGTTCTGGATGATCTGCCGGTATACATCTCGGGTAATTTCAATAACTGGTACCCCAAGGACGAACGTTTCCGGATGAAACGCATTTCGGGTGAAAAGTATACTTTTTGCTTTGCGGAAGATACTGTTTTTCCGCAACCGCTTGAATACAAATATACCAAAGGTGGATGGGGCTTTGTGGAGCTCGGCGAAACCGGCGAAAGTACACCCAACCGGACGACATCGCTGCTGTTTGGAAGGATACAAGACCATGTGCCCAACTGGCGGCGCAACGATCTGGAATATGATCCGGCTTTTTTGCCTGAAATACATACTATTTCCGAAGAATTCGAAGCACCCCAGTTGAAACGCAGCCGTCGGGTTGTAGCTTTGCTCCCGCATGATTATCACCAGACCACGCGGCGCTATCCGGTGCTATATATGCACGATGCCCAGAACCTGTTTGATGAAAACGCGCCGTATGGCAACTGGGCTATTGACAAACGAATGGCTAAACTCGCCGAAACAGGCCGTGGCAACGTGATTATTGTGGCCATCGACCATGCCGGTGAAAACCGCATCCAGGAATTTTCGCCGTACGAGACGCCGAAGTGGGGCAGGGGCGAAGGCCGGCGGTACATTAATTTTCTGGTGCAAACGTTAAAGCCACATATTGATGCTACATTGCGCACCCTGCCCGACCGGCAGCATACAGGCATCGGGGGCAGCTCGATGGGCGGCCTGATCAGTATTTATGCAGGGCTGATGCATCCCAAAACGTTTGGGCGTCTGTTAGTTTTCTCGCCTTCGTTGTGGGTCTCACCAAAAATTTATTTCGATGCGATTGAATTTTTCAATCCTTCGGATACGAAAATCTACTTGTACGCCGGTGCCAAGGAGTCGTCCAACATGATTCCGAACATCCACCGCTTGAAAGAAACCCTGGAACGGCGCGGCATGGATTACGGCCAGCTTCAGTTTGAGCTATCCATCAATCCGAAAGGAAGGCACAACGAAGTAGTATGGGGTGAAGAGTTTCCAAAGGCCGTTGCCTGGTTGTTTTACTAAGGTTCTTGGTCAAAAATAGTATCCTGTGAACAGGCAAAACCCGGTCTCCAACAATTATTTGCCATGCATTGGATGCTAATGTGCCGATTTGTCCGGAACGGGGGCAGAGGCATGGTAATCGCGGTAAATGCGGTCGGCGTAGTTTTCAAGCAACTCGATCACCTTGTCGCGCAGTTCGGATTGGACAACAAAGCCGACGTGGTGGGGCTCATTGATGTTCCAGGTGATTTCGGGATCTGTAAACGTGGAAATGTCCGGATTTTCGTAGCGGCACAGCGAAATGATAATTCCTGAATACAGTTTTTTCGCTTCCGGCAACTGGTAATCTTCATTGCGGGCCATGGCTACCTCCAGGAAGGCCCATTCGCGCCAAAGGTTAATGCCCGAAGCCGCCTCTACCATTTCGGCAATATTGGCGCCACCCACCCGCGATGCCGTTTCCAGAAAGTAAAACTGCTCGTCTTCTTTGGCGTGGATAATTTCGGTATGCGACGCACTGTACCGCATGCCAAAGGCGTTCATCACCTGCGTATTCAGTTTTTTCAGCGCTTTCTCGGTTTTGGATTGAAACGGTACCGTAACCGACCGGAAAATTCCACCGCCATGTGCTACTTCCATCGGCGTGCTCAGGTAGCGGCTACACCAGTCAAAAATCACTTTTCCGCCCAGCGTCAGTGCATCCACATGATACACATCGCCCGGCTTGAACTGTTCGATCAGATAATAATGACGTTTGTCGCCGAGTGTATGCAGCACCTCCCATAGCTGCTCGACCGTATTGACTTTTTTTATGCCGGTTGTCGAAGCTTCGGAACGGGGTTTGACCACCCACGGCGGTGAAACTGTCTGCGTATAATGGTGAATGATGTTATCGTTAAATAGTGCGCAAAAAGGCGGTACGTTGATGCCTGCTTCGGCTGCTTTCATGCGCATGGCCAGCTTGTCGCGAAAATACCGGGCGGTGGTTTGTCCCATACCCGGAATGCGGAAATGCTCGCGCAGCAGGGCTGCTTTTTCCACATCAAAATCATCGAGGGCCACAATGCGGTCAATGCGGCGGCTGCGCATTACATGGGCTAGTCCGGCGATTACATGCTCCATGTTCCACTGGCCGGTGGCATCTTCTTCCATATAGAAAAACTCATCTATGTGGTCACTCGGCCAGGGCTTCGTATTCAGCCTTTTGGACGTAAGCAAATACACGATACAGCCGGCTTGTTTGCAGGCACGCAAAAATTCAGCACCTTTGAAATAACTGGAAACACAAAGAAAGGTAAGACTTGCGGATGCCATGTCGGTTTGTTTTTAAGTGATAGCCACGAAATGCCCTCTGCCAACAGAAGCCGGCGGGTTACAAAGTACCAAATCCCAGCCAGAAACTCAACGGTTTTCCGAGCTTTCTGTCAGAGACTCGACGTATGCCGTCAGGAGGCGGATGCCGTAAGCGGTTGCGTTTTTTTGGGAGCCGTATTCATTGTCATTGAACGCCGTACCAGCGATGTCGAGGTGTGCCCAGGCTGAGTGTTGACTGGTAAATACTTCCAGAAACTTTGCGCCCATGATGGCTCCGGCAAACGGTTTTCCGTGGTAATTCTTCACATCGGCCACATCTGATTTCAGATCGTCCTTATAATCGTCCCACATGGGCAGGCGCCATAGTTTTTCACCGGTTTGCTCGCTGGTTTTCAGCAGTTGGGCCGCCAGTTCGTCATTCGTGGAGAACAGGCCTGCCGCAATGTAACCCAACGTGCCAATGACGCTGCCGGTCAATGTAGCCAAGTCGATGAGGACATCGGGTTGGTAATGTTTAGTTATGTATGCCAGGGCATCCGCCAGAATCAGACGACCTTCGGCATCGGTATCAATCACTTCAATGGTTTTGCCCGCATACGAACCGATCACATCGCCCGGCTTGGTCGAATCGCCATCCACACTGTTTTCGGTAGAGGGAATAACGCCGACCAGATGAACCGGCAGTTGCAGCCGTGCCGCCAGTTCCAACGTACCCAGTACCGCTGCGGCACCTCCCATATCGCTTTTCATCAGGTGCATGTTGGCGGAATCCTTGATGGAAATGCCGCCCGTATCAAATGTGACACCCTTGCCCACCAAACCGATTTTTTGTTTGGCAACCGTACCGCTTGGTTTGTATTCCATCACAATCATTACCGGCGGATTTGTACTACCTTTGTTAACGGCCAGCAAGGCATGGGCTCCCATCTCCTCAAGCTGATTTTTGTCCAGTATCGTCACATCGTATCCCCATTGTTTGCCCGACTCGACGGCCCAGGTGGCGAGTGTCTGCGGAGTTTTGTAATTGCTGGGGGCATTGCCCAGGTCCATGATTCGCATTTGCGTTTCGGCGGTGGCTTGTCCTTTGTTCAAGGCTTTCTCCGCTGCAGAAATAGTATCCTTGGGTACGTAAAAATCCAGGACTGGGTTTTCCCGGAAGAAATTGTATTTGGCTGATTTTTCTGTCTTGTAAAGGTTTAAGTCGTAGCCGCCAAGCAAGGCTCCGTTGGCAATGGCTTCGGTTTGTGCCGGTGTAAAGACATGCCCCTGATACGTTAGGTCAATGCCTGTGTGCGGCGACAGCTTGGTTTTGTGCTGAAAGAAGAAATGGCGGAATGCCCGTATCCATTCCATGGTCCCTGGCTTTTTGCCAACCCCTAACAGGTAGATTTTCTGCAAAGCCCCTTGGCTGGCTGGCAGGTAAAACGAGAGCACTTCCTTGAAATCGGCTTTGAAATCGTTCTGCAAATGATGAAACGCAACTTCATAAGTGTCGGCAATGTGGCCCAAATGCAGATGCAGCGTATCGTCCTGGAGAATGGGAATAACCAGAGCCTCGGTGTGGGGCTGTACTTCGGAGTGAATTTGCAATGAGATGTTCATATGGATTGCGAAAGTTTCGGTTTAAAAACAGAGAAAAGGACGTTTGATCGTTATACCTGCCCGGCGTAGGATTGCATGCATATTGTTATAGGCTACCCATAAGGTCTCAAGAATTCGCATGTGCAGCCAACCGTTGAAAAATACTAGGTTTTTGCGGTCAAAAAGCCCGGATTAATTAACTTTGCACCTATTACCCAGGCTTTTGGCCTAGAAATCAATCCATTAACTTTTTAACGTAACGACTATGTTTGACATGATGAATATGCTTGGCAAAGTAAAGGAAATGCAAGCCAAGCTCAAAGAGGCGCAGGATAATTTGGTGAAAGTACAAGCTACCGGCGAATCGGGAGGCGGGATGGTGAAGGCAACTGTAAACGGTAAAAAGCAGATTATCAACCTGGAGATAGACACTGACCTGATCAAGCCGGCCGACAAGGAAATGCTTCAGGACCTGGTTGTTGCCGCGGTGAACAAGGCATTGGAAGAGGTAGAAGAGAAAGCCCGTGAAGAGTTGAAAAAGGCAACACAGGGCACATTGCCCAACATTCCGGGGCTTGACCTGGGAAGTATGTTTTCGTAATCCGTTCGTCGTTCTGGGTTTGCAGTTTGCCGGTCATCGAGGTTTTTGCTTTTTCAAGGATACTATTTTTTCCTGCCCGGCCATGCGTTGTCAAACCGGTAGGTTGCAAACACCAGGCGTCAATTCATAAACCAAACTATTTTGAAAACCGCAGTCGTCATCCTCAATTACAACGGAAAGTATTTTTTAGAAAAATTTTTACCCTCAGTCATCGCTTATACTGAAGATGCCCAGATTGTAGTGGCCGACAATTGCTCTACCGACGGCTCGGCAGAGATGGTGCTACAGCAGTTTCCCCAGATCCGGCTGATCCGCAATGCTTCCAACGAAGGCTATGCCGGTGGTTACAACCAAGCCTTAAGGCAAGTGGATGCCGAATATTACGTATTGCTGAATTCGGATGTGGAAGTGACGCCCCGGTGGCTTTCGCCGCTGGTTGCATTCATGGATTCCCATCCGCATGTGGCGGCGTGTCAACCAAAATTAAAGGAGTACGGCCGCAAAACGCATTTTGAATACGCCGGTGCCGCCGGTGGTTTTATCGATTACCTGGGTTATCCGTTTTGCCGCGGACGCATTTTCCAGGAGATGGAAGCCGATGCGGGTCAATACGAGGATACGCGGCCAGTATTCTGGGCTTCGGGGGCCTGCATGGTGGTGCGTGCCTCGGTTTACTGGAAGCTGGGCGGATTGGATGCCGCTTTCTTTGCCCACATGGAAGAAATCGACTTGTGCTGGCGCATGCACAACACAGGCTATCAGGTTTTTTATTGTGCCGAAAGTACAATTTTTCACGTGGGTGCCGGAACCCTGAATGCTGAGAACCCCCGCAAAACGTTTCTGAATTTCCGCAACAGCCTGGCCATGTTGTATAAAAACTTACCCACCTCCAGGCTCGTTTTTGTCATTTTTGCACGTCTGATACTGGATGGAATTGCCGGAGCAATATTTTTATTACAAAAAAAGCCGACGCATTGCTGGGCAATTGTAAAAGCTCATTTTAATTTCTACAAAAAAATTCCATTTTGGATGAAACAAAGACAAAATACCATACGTAAGAAGGAAAGCTTTGATGGAATCGTTTCTCCGAAGAGTATTGTATGGAGTTATTTTGTGCGCAAAAAAAAGAGATTCAGTGAATTGCAATTTTAAGGACAAATAATACAGAAAAACAATAAAATGTATTTTATTTGTGGCCAAAAGCGCAAAAACATTAAATATCCCAGATGGTAGGGTGATTGTAGCGACGCAGATGCTTGCGCATATTTAGAACAAAGGCCAGCGAAAGATAAATGATAACCGGGGAGCCAAGGGTCAAAAAAGAGGTGTATATAAAGAATAGCCGAATGCTACTGATTGAAACACCCATCTTTTCGCCTAATCGCGTACAAACTCCGAAAGCCTGATTTTCTACTAATGATTTAAGTCTTTGCATAAGTTGTGGCAGTTGATAGTAACAAAACTAATAAAAAATCGTACAAGCTTCTGACGGCAGTTGATTTATACTGAATCTGGCTCGATTTGTTTGCTTAATACATAGAAAAAATACAAACCTTTTCCTTGCACTATATTTACTAAACCTTTTTGTAACTTCTAAATTAATTTATTTTATTATGATTCACAACAAAACCACACTAGCGACGCTTACAGTTTGCGGTGTATTGGCTTTTTCGGGTTGTACACTCAACCAGATGGTCAAGAAGTCGAAAGAACAGAAAGTAACCGTAACGCCTAATCCGTTAGAAGTACACGCCGACCAGGTAAAATTTACGGCTGAAGCAACCCTTCCTGTAAAAATGCTGAAGAAAAAGACTACATATACAGGAAACATCGCTTACAAATACGGAGAGAAGAAAACGGACGTAGGAGCTATCGAATTCAACGCAGCCGATTATCCGAACGCCAAGAAAGAATCACCTGTAAAATCTCAGGAATTCAACTTCCCTTACCAGGAAGACATGCGCCGTGGCGAACTTACCTTCACAGGTACTGCTGCCAAGGGCAAAAAATCAAAAGTATCTCCTGAACTGGCCATTGCACAAGGCATCATTACAACTTCACGTCTGGTACAGGACGCTACGCCGGTTGTGTATGCGGAGTCAGGTTACAATCCTGATCCCGAATACAAGCCTACCTATGTGGCTTTCTTCTTCGATCAGGGAAAATCATCTCTGAAAACCAGCGAAGTACGCAGCAAGCGTGGTAAATTCCTGGATGCCTTCATCGCTGACAAAAACGTAACAAAGACTGTAACAGTAACTGGTACGCACTCACCTGAGGGTACCGAACGCAAGAACAAATTCTTGTCTGACGACCGTGCAAAGCAAATCGAGACGTACTATCGTAAGAAAATGAAGCAGTATGATTACAAAGATCAGGCTGACTCTATCGAATTTGTGTTGAAACCTGTATTTGAAGACTGGACTGTCCTGAAAGACTCCGTGAATTCTTCTACCGTTCTGCAACAAGAGCAGAAAGATCAAGTATTGTCTATCGTTGACGGTGGTGGCGAATGGGAAGAAAAAGAGAAGCAACTGGAAAAATTGCCTTTCTGGAAAACATTGTTCCGTCAGGTATATCCTAAACTGCGTAATGCCAACACTGAAATCCTGACGCTGATCGAAAAGAAAACAGACGCAGAAATGTCTGCTATCTCTAAGCGTATCGTTGAAGGCAAAGACACCGTAGGTGCGCTGAGCGAAACAGAACTGGCTTGGGCTGCTACTTTGACTCCTGTATTGGAAGAAAAACAGGCCATCTATGCCGTAGCCATGAAGAACTACGACAGCTGGCAGGCACACAACAACTACGCTTCTACTCAACTGGAGATGGCGAAAAAATCTAACGATGCCGCCAAGAAATCTCAGTTGGCAGACGATGCCATCACTCATCTGGACATGGCAAAAGCAAAACAGGAAACAGCTGAAATCTATAGCAACCTGGCTACTGCCTATACCATCAAAGGTGACAAGCAGAAAGCTGCTGAAGCAGTTGCCAAAGCGCAGACACTGACTGGCAACGATGAAGTGACCAAGGCTATTAACGCTACCAAGGGTGTACAGCAGATCCGTGCGGCTCAGTACAGCGAAGCTGCTGCTACACTGTCACAAGCTGGTGACGACGCCATGGTGCTGCATAACAAAGCGTTGGCTCAATTGCTGGCTGGTCAGGCAGATGCTGCCATTGCTACCCTGAATGATGCCGCTGCCAAAGACGCGTCAAACGGTGATGTATATTACCTGATGGCTGTTGCCAATGCACGTGCCAAAAGAGAAGCTGACGTTTTCAGCAATCTGCAGAAAGCTATCCAGAACAAATCGACACTGCGCGACAAAGCCGTAGACGACCTGGAATTTGCTGCTTACAAAGATTCTGAAGGATTCAAAAATTCTTTGAAATAATTGCAGAATAGTATCCTTCGGGATGCCAAAACCCCCGGCCAGACGGTCGGGGGTTTTGTTTTTTGCTGGAATCATATATTATGATTCATAAGATAATCGTTGCAGGATCGCGATTGTGTATCACTAACTTATAGTAGCTATGGATAGAAGTTCGTCTAGTACAGAGGTTTCCTGGAGGCATGTTTCGTGCTGTGCACACATACTATTTTTGCTCCCTAGGCAAATCTCCGAGCAAATCCGGGAGCCACCTTCCTGAAAAGATTGACTGTGTTTATACAATCCGGCGAGCTTACAGGATCACGGGAAGCTACTGTAATGAAAACCATGCCAATTGTTTAGCTTGCTGAAATAGTATCGCCACCAAAGACAAAACCCCCGCCTGCACAGACGAGGGTTGTTTATTAATGTATTCTTGGGATTAGTCTTCTAAGGTAACGGTTGATACGCTTTTGGTTTCTTTGGGCTTGTAAGCCGACGCCTCGTACTTCTTGGGGGCATACAGAAAGCCGAATGCCTCTGCATTTTCTTTGGTTGTGCATTTGTGGTGAATCTTGTGGGCACGTATCATCCGGCGCAGGTACTTGTTTTCCGGGCGCAAGCCATGTTTGACGCGCTGATGGACCAGTACATCATGGAAAAGCACGTAAAAAATCCCGTAACCAGTGATCCCGATGCCTACCCAAAGCAGAAAACCCACCTGGGGAAACTCGATGCCTGCCATAATGCACCCGGCTGCCGGAATGCTGAACACCAACCCAAACAAATCGTTTTTTTCCAACGGACCGGCGTACGGTGAGTGGTGCGATTTGTGCCAGCTCCACAGAAAACCGTGCATCACATATTTGTGCGTAGCCCACGCTACCCATTCCATAAAAAAGAAAGTTGCTATTGCTACTATAATGTTCAACCAAAGGGGCAACATACTCATTCGAAATTAAGATGTTAGAAACAGAAATGACGGCCAGACGTGAGGCCAGGTTTTTGATTGTTGGAAGATACTGTTTTGCCAAAGTTACCAATCCAAAAAACCGTTTACAAAGATTCGATCTGGTTGCGTACCTCTTCCATCAGCCACATGGGCGTGGAAGTGGCGCCGCAAATGCCAACCGTTTCGCCGGTATTGAACCATTCGGCTGTGAGATCAGACACTTTTGAGACAAAATAAGTGTTGGGATTAGTTTCTTTGCATACATTGTAAAGCACCTTGCCGTTGGAAGACTTGGAGCCGGATACAAAGATAATCTTGTCAAACCGGTTGGCAAACAAACGCAGTTCTTTGTCGCGGTTCGAAACCTGGCGGCAAATGGTGTCATTCGACTCCACCTCGATGCCGGCTTCTTTCAGCTTGCCGGTAATTTCATAAAACTTGTCGGTGCTTTTGGTTGTCTGGCTGTAAAGCGTGATGCGTTTGGGCATGTCGTTTACCCTCAGTTCTGACAAGTCCTGGAATACTACCGCCTGGTTATTGGTCTGGCCCAGCAGCCCGACCACTTCGGCATGGCCGTGTTTGCCGTAAATGTAGATCTGGTCGTCTTTGTCGTACGAGTTCTTGATGCGGTTTTGGAGCTTCAGCACTACCGGACACGACGCGTCAATCAACTCTATATTGTTCTGCAGGGCGATTTCATACGTGGAAGGTGGTTCGCCATGGGCCCGGATCAGCACTTTTTCGTCATGCAGATTGGCCAGTTGCTGGTGGTTTATAATGCGCAACCCTTTCTTTTCCAATCGGTTCACTTCCTCGTCGTTATGTACAATATCGCCCAGGCAATACAGGTACCCCTGCTCATCAAGGATATCTTCTGCCATTTCAATGGCATACACTACCCCAAAGCAGAAGCCTGAATTATTATCAATCGTCACTTGCAAATTCAACATAACGGAAAGTTTCAGTTGAAAGAAATACGCGTAAGTTTGTTCTTCAAACAGATAAACTAAATTCTTCGAATTGTGTTTAAAACAAAGTGGAGTTTTTCCAACAGGTATTTTTGTCCTAAAGCAGAACCTTACTTCTTAAGTAACACAAAAGAATAATGCAGGTTTCCTGTGGTGCCGCAAACTGTAGAAAAATAAGAGTGAATAAACGAAAACCGTCTCTGAACTTTTTTGATGAATATACTAACAATCAAACATTTATACAAGACTTATGTTTCACAATCTGAACCGGCGGTCACAAACATCTCATTAACGGTTAAAAAAGGTGAAGTTTTGGGACTGGTCGGCGAAAGCGGCAGCGGAAAAACAACCCTGCTTCGTTTGATTGCCGGCCTGGAGGACGCCGACCGTGGCACCATCCACTTGAAAAAGGAAGCCATAACCGGACCTGTGCAGCACCTGGTTCCCGGCCATCCGCAGATTCGACTGGTGCATCAGGATTTCAAACTGGCACCCAATGTCTCCATTCGCGAAAACATCGCTTACATACTACGCACATACGCACCGGACTACCGCCTCCAGCGCCTGGAAAAAATGATCGAACTTTGCGACCTGGCAGCGCTGCAACACAAACTGCCCCGACAGCTTTCGGGTGGTGAAATGCAACGCGTGGCACTGGCCCGTGCCCTGGCCGACGAGCCGCTGCTCCTGCTCCTCGACGAGCCGTTCAGCAACGTCGATACCATCCGGAAGCAGGAACTCAAATCCCAGGTCTGGGACATAGTGCGTCGCAGCGGCACCACCGCAATTTTTGTCACGCATGACACTACCGAGGCTCTCACCTTGTCTGACACGCTGGCTGTCATGTATCAAGGTGCCATCGTGCAGACGGGAGCTTCGCGTGAGGTGTACAAGCATCCGGTTACACCGTATGTCGCCCGCTTTTTTGGATATGCCAACATTGTTCAGGCTCGTGAGGTTGCCGCTCACTGGCTTCCCGAATCCGCTGGCTTTCCGTTTGCCGCAGACACCTTGCTGTGCATCCGTGCCGAGTACATTCAGGTTTGTCTCCAGGCAGAGGCGGACTTCACCGGCAAGGTCAAACGGATTCACTACCTGGGCTTTTACGAGCTTTGGGAGGTGGAGCTTTCCGCAACCCTTACTTGGCAGGTTTTGTGCTTTCAGAAGATAGTATTCGCTGACGAGGTTTTTCTCAAGGTCGACTGGTCGCGGGTGCATGCGTTTGTCTGATGTGGACCTGTTTCCCAATAGTGTCTTTTGCAAATGTAAAAACCCGGCTGTAAGTCCGCTGGCACAGCTTTTTAACATGCCATTGGGAAAATCAACCAAAGGATGCGTATGTCACCGGGATTTATGTTTGCTACAGGTATCGAAAACAGTTACCCCACAATTGGGAATGGTAGTGTTCGCGTAGATGAGATGGAAAAATGCGGCCACTACAAGCATTGGCGCACTGATTTTGATCTGGTCGAGGAAATGGGGATCGGTTATTTGCGATACGGACCGCCAATTCATAAAACATTTCTGGGGGCCAACCGGTACGACTGGTCGTTTGCCGACGAAACGTTCAGCGATTTACGCCGCCGGGACATCATCCCGATTGTCGACTTGTGCCATTTCGGCGTGCCCGACTGGTTGGGCAATTTCCAGAATCCTGATTTTCCGCAACTGTTTGCCGATTATGCCCGCGCGTTTGCCCAACGCTATCCATGGGTACAACTCTATACACCAGTGAACGAAATGTTCATTTGTGCTACTTTTTCGGCACAGTACGGTTGGTGGAACGAGCAACTGTCGAGTGATCAGGCATTTGTAACCGCACTCAAACATATTGTAAAGGCCAACGTGCTGGCCATGAAAGCGATTCTGATGGTGCGGCACGATGCCATTTTCATCCAGAGCGAATCGTCTGAATATTTCCATGCCGAAAATCCGCAAGCCATCAAGCCTGCCGAGCATATGAACGTGAAGCGGTTTTTATCACTGGATCTGAACTATGGCCGACGGGTAAACTCGGAAATGTACGAATACCTGATGGATAACGGCATGAGCCGCGACGAGTATCATTTTTTTATGCGCAATAACTTGCGGCATCATTGCATCATGGGCAACGATTACTACGTTACCAACGAACATCGCGTACAAGCCGACGGATGTACGCGGGCTTCGGGTGAAATATTCGGGTATTATGCCATTACGCGGCAGTACCACGACCGTTACCGCCTGCCCGTGATGCATACCGAAACCAACCTCAACGAAGGCCCGAACGGCGACGAGGCCGTGAACTGGCTCTGGAAGCAATGGGCCAACGTATTGCGTGTGCGCAACGACGGTGTGCCTATCGTAGGCTTTACCTGGTATTCATTAACCGATCAGATCGATTGGGATTCGGCCCTTCGCGAAGACAATGGGAATGTTAATCCGTTGGGATTGTTTGACTTGAACCGTCAGATACGTCCGGTAGGGCAGGCATTCAAGCAGCTGATTGCCGACTGGCACAAGGTGTTGCCTACCCAGAGCATGTGCCTGCAAGTGCCTATTGTGTTGCCCAGCGAACATGATGAAGAGTGGGCTTACAAACAACGCGAGTTTTCGGATCTGTACTTTTCTCCTATTCAACCGATTGTGGACTGACATGCATCGTGCCCGTCTTCTCATCAGGAAAGGCGTGCAGCACGACGGGCAGGTTAACCGGCTTGTAATGAACATTCATGATGCTGGCGTTTACAAAACGAATGCCATCGATGGTTAGCTGACCATAAGCTTCGTGTATGTGTCCGAACAAGTGTACTTTTGGCTTTCGGTTCCATACTATTTCCAGCAAATCATCGCAGCCGACGGTATCGCCTCGTACGGTGCGGTCCAGGATGGTGCGGGGCGGGCCATGCGTGATCAGAATATCGGTATTCGTTGGGATTTGCTCCCAGTACCGCCGGATGTCGGTACCCCGCTGGCGGTTGAAGGCCCAGTCAAAAAACCAGGGTGTAACCGGCGATCCCCAGATTTTCAAGCCGTTGATGGTCGCTGAATCGTTGCGCAGGTAAATGGCGTTGGTAAGCAGGGCTTCGGCATGCCGGGCGTTGCGTTCAAACAAGAAATCGTGGTTGCCGGCTACCACAACTTTGTGAGGATGCGGCAACTCGCCAAGCCAGTCGTTAAAGTCGGCAATTTCAGCTTCTTTCCCGCGCTTCGACAGGTCTCCGGCATGCAGAAGCAAATCGCCTGCGGGCACTTGTATTTCCCTGTGCGCGCCATGGGTATCTGACAAACAAACGATTTTCATACAACGATACGTTTAGCGCAGGTGCGTTTTTGCTTCAGTCACTTGACAACCCGTCAATTAAAACCACTCCAGCACTTTGTGACCTGCTTTGTCAATGATCAATGTAAAAACAAGCCCCCAAAACAACGCGCTAACGAGCATGTAGAAAAAGATTTTGAACCTCGACTCGCCAAATGAGGTTGCGACAATGGTGCCGCCAATGGGAGTGAGCAGCAGAGGTGTGAGAAATGCAACACCAGCCATGCCGTAGCGTCGCCATACCCGCACCAGGCGGCGGTTGCGAGGTGTAAACAATCGTCGGGCTTTGTAGAAACGGCGGAAAAGGGTGCTCTTGAGAGTCTGGCCCAGAAAAGTGAAAATAAACACGCTTGCCATCATGCCAGCCACTGTGAAGCCAAACGTTTCCACCCAGTGCAATCCCAGCGCAACACCGCTCAGTGGACCGCCTATGAATTTTAACATGCTGGCAACCAATACACTAATATATTTTGCCCATTGCATAGCTTTTTAGTTGAAGGTTCGTCGTCTGGTATGACTGAATCAAAAGGAAACGAGCGGTTTTGGTTTTGCAAAAGATACTATTTTCCAGCCATAGGATTTGTCAGCAGCCACACCGGACGCCAAACTCAGAATTCCAACAGGTCATCCATGCCGAAAATGCCATGCTTGCCCACGATCCACTCAGCGGCAAGTACCGCGCCGAGGGCAAAACCCTCGCGGTTGTGAGCCGTATGTTTGATCTCAATGTCGTCGATGGGCGATGCATACCGGATAATGTGTGTGCCCGGTACGTTCGGAATCCGATGTGACACAATGGACAGCTCAGAGCCGTTTTTAGACGGATTGTTCACCCAGTTTGTTTTGCGCTGCACCTCATCCAGCACATCGCCGGCCAGTGTCAGGGCCGTTCCGCTGGGGGCATCTCTTTTTTCGGTGTGGTGTGTCTCTTCGATGGCTACATCGTATTCGGGAAAGCGATTCATCAGCTTTGCCAGAACCTTGTTCAGGTGAAAAAATAAGTTGACACCCAGGCTGTAATTGGAAGAATAAAAAAACGCGCCATTCTTTTGCATGCAGTGCGTTTCTACCTCTGCCCGCCGCTCCAGCCAGCCGGTAGTGCCGCTAACCACCGGAATATGGTGGTCAAAGCAAAAATACAAATTGCCGACCACGGCACCGGGTTCGCTGAATTCAATGGCCACATCCACTTCGGCCGGATTGATCTGGGCCATTTCGTGCAGGTTATCGGCATTGATTTTATGTTTGATCTGGTGGCCACGCGACAGGGCAATCTGTTCGATAATTTTGCCCATTTTGCCATAACCAAGAATGAGGATGTTCATATACAGAAAAAGTTAGTATGAGGAATACGCGGTTGCATTTGGCAGACTGCCTCGCAAAAATAGTATCTTTCTGTATAGAAAAACCGCACTGGCCGGAAAAGAATTGGGCAGAAAAAGAACAGGAAAGTAGAATCACTTGAAAAAAAATAGCTTTCGCAAAAGCGCGGCTCCGGTCTCATGCGGATGGCCCGTTTGAGCCAACAGGTTCAGCCAAAGCCAAACCTGCCTGGCAACGCTTCAAAATCACCAGCGCAACACCAGTCCGACGCCCGCGTAATTAGTGTCAAAAACAGGCTCGAATTTCAGGCTCAGGCTGTCGTTGTTCCAGTCAAACCCGCGCAGGTGGGCATCCACGTTGGCATCAATGATTTGCAATGCATAAAAAGCCGCTGCCGACAATACGCTGAGCTCCAGATACCTGCGCCAGGTATTTTTGCCCCGGCGCAGCTGGTCTACCGTCACCCGGTCCAGCGTGCTAGTCGATAAATCCGGAAAGTAAGAAGCCAGAATGGCTGAGGGCTTATTGGCTCCGTTGTCCACATACAATGCCGTAAAAGCCTGCAGGTAATTCTGGTAGTTGCGATTGTTGTCGTAGATAAAATACCCGATAATGCCAAAGCCCACATACACCAAGGGCACTTTCCAATACCGTTTGTTATAGATCTGCCCCGAGCCGGGAAGTACTGCCGCCAGCATCGTGGCCCGGCGTGGCGAATGGGGACGGGTGCCTTTGATCGTCAGTGTGTCCCGCACTGCATTGATCACACGGGCTGTGTCTACCGAAGGGCGGGTTGTCGTATCGGTCTGGGCAGTGGCCGAAGCCATCACCAAATAGTATCCTGCCAACAGTAAAAATCCCCTGATGCACACTGACACAGGCCTCAGATGGTTTCGGAAGACGGCCTGGATTTGTTGGATGTGCGTTTTGACTTGGCTTTTTTTCATAATACAAACGAGCCTTCGATACGGTAATACTTACGTGATTTAACGCTGAACCTTGAAGAGGGCTTTGAAAAATGTAACTCAAAATAGTATAGATTGAAAAGGGAAAACCCGCACACGTGCGGGTTTTGTACCATTCTCAAAAATCGAGCCATTCAGAGATTCAGTATTTCCAGAATACGGTTCAGATCCTCCTCCGATGCAAACGGGATGCGGATTTCTCCCTGGCTCTTGTCGTTGCTCTTCAGCGTTACTTTGGTGCTCAGGTGCGACGATAGTTTGTATTGCAACTGCGTGAATTCCATTTTCAATGGTTTGCGTTCCTTTTTCTTCTTTTGTCCGGCTTCTTCGGCCAGGTTACGCACCATCGTTTCCACGGCACGTACCGAAAGGTCGTCTTCCACAATCTTATGGAAAATAGCCAGTTGGGCCTCAATGTTTTCGACATTGATGATAGCCCGCGCATGGCCCATCGAAAGCCGGTTGTCGCGTACCGCTGCCTGGATGTCAGGTGGTAACTTCAGCAGCCGCAGGTAGTTGTTTACCGTTGCCCTGTTTTTGCCCACTCGTTCGCCCAGCTCCTCCTGTTTGAGGCTACATTCAAAAATCAAACGCTGGTAGCTCAGGGCAATTTCCATCGCATTCAGGTTTTCGCGTTGAATGTTCTCAATCAACGCCATTTCAAGCATCTGCTGGTCATTGGCCGTCCGTATGTACGCCGGAATATGCTTCAGTCCCGCAATTTTGGACGCTTGCAGGCGCCGTTCTCCCGAAATCAGCTGGTAATGGTTGCGGTCGAGCTGGCGTACGGTTATTGGCTGGATAATCCCTTGTACCTTGATCGATTCGGCCAGTTCGTTCAGGGCCTCACGGTCAAAACTGGTACGCGGTTGGTAAGGGTTGGTCTCAATGGCATCAATATCAATCTCAGAAACAGAACTTACCGTTTGCGCCTGATTCCCTTCCGTATCGTTGATGGTAATTGGATCGGTTTGTTGCAACAGCGCACCTAGCCCCCGGCCCAGTGCATTTCTTCGTTTCGTGTTTTTGGCCGTCTCCATTTGATCTGTCTCGTTAGTCATGTCTTAAAAAGTTCAAAGTTCCAGGGTTAAGAAAATCGGTGCGCGGCCAATGCAGCCACTGCCTGTTCTGGCGCACCTTGTACTGTTACGAATGATGCCTCATTCCGATTGCACCATTCCGTTTTTGGCCAGAATTTCGCGGGCAAGGTTCAGGTAACTGACGGCACCTTTGCTGTCGGCATCGTGCGCAATGGCAGGCACACCAAAACTCGGCGACTCGCTCAGGCGAATGTTTCGCGGAATGATCGTGCTGAAAACCATCTGCTGAAAGTGCGCATTCACTTCGTCCACCACCTGATTTGACAACCGCACCCGCAAGTCGTACATGGTCAGCAGGATGCCCTCGATCTCCAGGTTCGTATTCAGGCGTGACTGGATGATTTTGATTGTGTTGAGCAATTTGCCCAAGCCTTCCAATGCGAAGTACTCGCATTGTACCGGGATAATCACCGAATCGGAGGCGGTCAGGCTGTTGATGGTAATCAGGCCCAGCGATGGCGAGCAGTCAATGATAATGAAATCGTAGTCGTTCTTCACATCCCGCAGCGATTCCTTCATCTTGTCTTCGCGGTTTTTCAGATTGATCATCTCAACCTCGGCTCCCACCAGATCGATGTGTGAAGGCAGCAGATCCAGAAACGAAATGTCGGTATGGATAATCACATCACGGGCGTTGATGCCTTCGACCATGCACTCGTAAATGCTGTATTCGATTTCCTTCGGATTGAAACCCAACCCGGAAGTGGAGTTGGCCTGCGGGTCGGCATCGACGATCAAGGTTTTGTATTCAAGTGCTGCCATGCTGGCGGCCAGATTGATAGCGGTGGTTGTTTTGCCTACGCCACCTTTTTGGTTGGCAATGGCTATTATTTTACCCATATATGTGATTTTGCTTGTGTGCAGGTATAAACGGACTCTATGGTAACCGTTGGCTATTCAAAAAGTACCGGTGAGTTACGTAGTTTTTATAAAAAAAGCGCTGTTTTTAAAAGAAATTTATGGAAGTCTTGTGTTTTATTACCTGCAATAATCCGATAACAGATTTTTGTTATGCCTTGAAAATCAAACAATTGATACTAAATTAAGGGAAAATATGTGGTTTTTGCCTATTTCCAGTCTCATTGTCACACATGTACTAAAATGGCTTTCTCTTCGTTTTTTTTTGCAAAGGGTTCTGTGATATTTGTTCTGTTATAGAATTACAAAGATAGACGTTTCACGCGTTTCACGGAAATTAAATTTTATTCATTTTCGAATACAACTATCCCCAAGGTTTCAATCGGCTATTCAACGGCAGTGTCTCAGACACTGCTTTTTTTGTTTTTGGCACGTAATTTTCTGAGTAGTAGACGCTAGGCACAGGATGTAGAAAACGGCAGATTCAAAGCAAAGAGAACAAAGCCTCGCACGCTTGCATCCGGTCGTATAAAAAGCCTGGCTACACAACTTATGGAAACAAAAGAAAGCAAAGAATTACGCTGGATCGAACAGGCCAACTTTTTGTTGGACAGTGCAATCCGGGTGCCGGGCACCAACCTGCGGTTTGGTTTGGATCCGATTATCGGACTCATTCCGGTTGCCGGCGAACTGGTCACGTTTGGCATGTCGGCCCTGCTGATATGGACCATGCGCAAACACGGGATCGGCAGCAAGCTGGTTTTCAAAATGATCCTTAATACGGTGCTGGACGCCATGCTGGGCAGCATTCCTGTGATAGGCAACCTGTTCGATTTTGGTTTCAAAGCCAACAAACGCAATGTGCAGTTGCTACGCGAATACCACTACGAAGGCAAGCACCGGGGCAATGCCTGGGGCTTGTGGATTGCCGTTGTGCTGCTGGTAGTCGGGTGGATTGTGGCTATGGGATGGCTGCTCTGGAAACTATTCGAGTGGATTGGTACGGCCTGAAAGGAATCACAATTGTAGGCTTCAACTGTACCAAAGGTTTTGGCCTGAATACATGCTACTGGCCGACCGATGCCTGTGTGTCTGTGGCTTTCCCTCGGAAAAATAGTATCTTTCGGAAATAAAAAACCCGGACGGTTACCGACTAATCCTGTTTTAATGAAAATCGTTTTTCTCGATGCCGAGACTGTCGGCGATTTACCTCAGCTTGCGGACTTGCAACAATTGGGGGAGGTGACGTTGCATCCGTTTACTTCTGCCGGCCAGACGCTTTCGCGCATACACGACGCTGATGTTGTGCTGACCAACAAAGTGGTACTGGACCGACCGGTTCTGGAAAATGCTCCACAGCTGAAGCTCATTTGTGTTACGGCCACCGGAATGAACAACGTGGATGTGGCTTTTGCGCAGCAACGCGGCATTCGTGTCAAAAACGCGGTCGGCTATGCCGTCGACAGTGTGGCCCAGCACACCTTTGCATTGCTGCTGGCTCTGCTGGAGCAACTTTCGTACTACGATTCGTACGTGAAATCGGGCCGGTATGCCCAAAGTCAGTCGTTTACCCATATTGCACGCGAATTTTGGCTATTGAAAGGCAAGCGGCTGGGAATCATTGGTTTAGGAAATATCGGGCGTGGGGTGGCGGCCATTGCTGAGGCTTTTGGCATGACGGTAGTGTATTACTCGGCTTCGGGCAGCGAACGGCCCGAGAAATATGCGCGTGTAAGCTGGGAAGAATTATTGCGCACTTCGGATGTGATTTCGGTTCACGCGCCACTGACCGACCAAACCCGCAATCTGGTAGACTATACAACATTGACGCAAATGAAACAAAGTGCCATCCTGCTTAATACCGGTCGGGGTGGCATCATCAACGAGGCTGACCTGAGCCGAGCCATTGACGAAGACCGTATTGCCGGGGCAGGCCTGGATGTATTTGAGAAAGAGCCGCTTCCGGCCCAAAGCCCATTGTTGCAGGTAAAAAACACGCACAAATTGTTGCTAACACCGCATATTGCCTGGACGGCCCGTGAAACCCGTGAACAACTGATGGCAATTGTTGTCAATCATATTCGTACTTTTGTCGCCGAACAGCAGGCCCAGCAATAGGGCGGGTGTTGGCTTTTTCGCAGGTACTATTCTGCGCGGGTACATCTCACACTGATTTCTCAATTAACCGATGCGTATTACGCTTGACAACGTAGGCCGGAAATTTAACCGCGACTGGATATTCCGCAATGTCAGCCAGGAACTGAACTCGGGAAACGTATACGTGATCACAGGACCGAACGGCAGCGGAAAATCAACTTTTTTGCAGATCATTGCGGGGAATTTGCCCCTTACCGAAGGAAAAATAGTATATTCCTTACAAGGAAAACCCCTGCCCGACGACAACATTTTCCGGTATATTTCCGTAGCATCGCCTTACCTGGAGTTGATCGAGGAATTGACACTGACTGAAGCCGTGGCGTTTCACCAAAAATTCAAATCATTGGGAACCTCAGTTGGTGAATTTATGGAACGCATCGGATTGCAGGCCTCGCGGCACAAGCTGATCAGCAATTTCTCGTCGGGTATGAAAACCCGGCTCAAGCTCGGACTGGCCTGTTATTCGGATACGCCCATTCTGCTGCTCGACGAGCCTACATCCAACCTGGATGCCAACGGGATTGCCTGGTACCAGCGGCTGGTGGCCGAAACCATTGCCGGTCGGCTGGTTATCCTCTGTTCCAATCAGGTGTATGAATACGAAGGTTTTGCAAATATACTACGCTTTGAAAACGGGCGTTTAATTGAGTAAATCCAGCGAATGGCAGGTTTTTTGCTTTTGTTGGGATACTATTTCCGGATCACCTAACCACGTTTATCAGTTTGTAATCATTCCCCAACTCACTCTTCTTACTTCATGCGTTTTTTGCTTTTTTTGGTTTGCTGCCTGCCTGCGTCACTGGCTCAGGCTCAGGATGCTTATGTATCTGACAAGTCTGAAATTCCTTCAATCGCTTTCGTTGACTCTTCCCACGCCACTGCCAGCTACAGCCAGTTTTTTCAGCATTCGTATTCGCCCATGGGTCCGCAAAAGGAAAATTCGATGCTAGGCAAATTGTACCAGCGTAACTACGGGGCGCAACTCGGCTTTCAGCGCGGGGCGTACAACTTCCTCGAAATGGGTTTTGAACACCACTGGCGCACCATCAGCCTCACCAAGCCGCGCATGTTTTCGGTGGGAGGCTCGTTTGGCTATAATTTCTGGGACAACACCGCCGAATACAAAGTGGGTGCCTGGTACAAATGGGGCCGCATTGCCCTGACCTACGGAGGCAATCTGGTATACGCTACCAACTTTACGCAAGGCAAACTGGGCGTGGCACCGGTGGTCGGCTTCCGGTTGCTGGGCTTTCACCTGACTACAGGTTACAACGCGTTTTTTAATGGCGATGATGAGTTCAAGGAGTTTAACCGGTTTTATGTCTCGCTGAGATACTATTTCCCGATTGACAATACCTTCAAGTGGAAGAAGAAAAACAAAGGTGGCAAGGGAAAAGGGAAGGATAAAAAAGACTTCAAATGGCCATGGCAGAAGAAATAAGTGTAGTGCCGTGACAAAGCAAATGTTCTGTTTCTTCTCAAAAGACAGAACATGGTAAAAAGATTTATTTTTTTTCTTTTTATGAGAGATGCAATTCGTGTAAAAATGGCACAACTATTGAGCCGAAAAGATTTATTCATTTCACCTCAATTCAAAAGTCAATTTTATGCGTATTTATTTACTAGCTATCACACTTATCATTAGTGCGGTGGGTTGCCTGACCGTGCAAGGCCAGGATTCTCTTGCCTACAAAAGAGACATTAGTTACAATATCCTGCCTTTTCTGAGAGATCCGGGGTCTGCTAATTTCGGCTTTCTGTTGCGCTTGCAACAAAAAAACGATCAGGCGGTGCGTTTGGGGTTAGGTTTTGAGTTGAACAGCAACTCACTGACACGTTCTAAAAGTTTTGGACAGGCTGGTGAAGTGGCAGTTGGGTACGAGTGGCAAAAAAATAAAAACAAGTTTGTGTTTTATTATGGCCCGGAAATAAGAGGTTATTTTGGAAACTCTAAGTCAGAAAATAAGTACTTTGATTCAAATTCCGATTTGTCAAAGCAAACATTTGATACCCAGTCTTATAGGGCAGCTGCCGCTGGATTTTTCGGAGTTCGCTGCTTTATTATTCCACAATTGTCAATAACTGTCGAGTCCGGATTGCAGTATGCTTATTCTTACTCGCAAAATACAACCAAAAGCTACTATTTTAACTCAAGCGTGAATGAATCAACATACGATATACATCAACATAATATAAACTTTGTTCCCATCCGGGCCATTTACGTTGGCTACCATTTTTGATCTTTCGTTTCTCTGTTAAGATAAAAGAAAACCCCCGCTTTGATGGAGAGCGGGGGTTTTTGTATGTCAGGAGATACTATTATTTTACCAACAGCAGCTCGCGGTATTTTACCAATGGCCAATCTTCGTCGTCAACCAGCAGTTCTAGCTTGTCAACTGCGTAACGAATCTTGTCGAAATAGCCCTTTACCTCCGTGTTGTAAAGAATGGCTCTTTCACGCACATCATCGGTATTGTTTGCTTTTTTACGGGCCTCGGTCATGTTTTCAACATCAGCCAGCAGGCCGTCTACGTATTCGGCAATTTTTTCAATGGCACCTACAGTGTTTTCCGTGTATTTGCCTTTGATGCCTACTGACTTCAAGCCTTGTACGTTGCTTACCAGTACGTTCTGGTATTTAACGGCTGTTGGAATGACGTGGTTCAGTACCAGATCACCCATCACACGAGATTCGATCTGAATCTTCTTGATGTAGTTTTCCAGCATGATTTCATGGCGGGCATGAATCTCACGTTCGCTCATGACGTTATTCTTCTCAAATACCTGGATGGCTTTTTTCTCAACATAGAAATCCAGTGCTTCAGGAGTAGAGGCAACGTTTTTCAGGCCACGCTTGGCGGCTTCTTGCTTCCATTCGTCTGAATAACCGTTTCCTTCGAACAGAACCGTTTTCGAAGCTTTGATGTATTTGCGCAGGATGTTTACAATGGCTACTTCTTTCTTCTCGCCTTTGTTGATCAGCGCATCCACTTCTTTCTTGAACTGGGTCAGTGTTTCGGCTACGATGGTATTCAGGACCGTCATCGCGTTGGCGCAGTTGGCAGAACCACCCACGGCACGGAATTCGAACTTGTTACCAGTGAACGCGAAAGGTGACGTACGGTTACGATCGGTGTTGTCCAGCAAAATTGGAGGAATTTTATCGATACCGAGCTTCATGTACATGTTTTCGCCTTTGTCCAGCTTGATGTTTCCTTTCTTGTCGAGTTCGTCCAGAACAGAAGTCATCTGCGAGCCGATGAAGATCGAAACAATGGCAGGAGGGGCTTCGTTGGCACCGAGGCGGTGTTCGTTGCCTGATGAACCGATGGACGCACGCAATAGATCTGAATAATCGTGAACGGCTTTCACAACGTTAACGAAGAAAGTCAAAAAGCGCAGGTTTTCTTTCGGACGGCTGCTTGGTCCCAACAGGTTTACGCCAGTGTTGGTACCCAGCGACCAGTTGTTGTGCTTACCGCTACCGTTGATTCCGGCAAATGGTTTTTCGTGGAACAACACTTTGAAGTTATGCTTCTCGGCAACTTTGTCCATGATGTCCATAACCAGCAGGTTGTGGTCAACGGCCAGGTTCACTTCTTCAAACGTAGGGGCACACTCAAACTGACCGGGAGCAACCTCGTTGTGACGCGTACGAACCGGAATGCCCAGTTTGTAACATTCGATTTCGAAATCACGCATGTACGCTTCTACCCGCTGAGGGATGGTTCCGAAATAGTGGTCTTCCAACTGCTGGCCTTTGGCTGGTGAGTGACCGAATACGGTACGGCCCGTCATGATCAGGTCAGGGCGGTTCATGTACAACGCACGGTCAACCAGGAAGTATTCCTGCTCAGGTCCTAAGGTAGCTACCACGCGGGTAATATCACGGTCAAAGTATTGGCAAACGTCTACCGCAGCTTTGTCTACCGCACCCAATGCTTTCAGCAACGGAGCTTTGTAGTCAAGGGCTTCTCCGGTATAGGAAACAAAAACCGTTGGGATACAAAGCGTTTTGCCAACGATAAACGCAGGAGAAGTAGGATCCCAGGCAGTGTAGCCGCGAGCCTCGAATGTACTGCGGATACCACCGTTCGGGAAAGAAGACGCATCCGGTTCCTGCTGAACCAACGCACTTCCTTTGAATTTTTCAAGAACCGATCCATCGCCCTGAACATCGAAGAAGGCATCGTGTTTTTCGGCAGTAGAACCGGTCAATGGCTGAAACCAGTGGGTGTAGTGGGTTACACCTTTGCTCATGGCCCATGTTTTCATGGCAGAAGCAACGATGTCGGCCAGATCTTCGTCAATTTTGCTACCAGTTTTGATGGCATACGATACTTTTTTGAACGAATCGCTACTCAAATGCTGCTTCATGGTGTCCAAACCAAAAACATTGCATCCGTAGTAGTCCGAAACTTTATCCGAAGGGGCAATTACCTCCGGTGTAATGCGGCTTTGCGCCAAATCAACAGCTTTGAAACGTAAGTTTGCCATTAGATTAGAGTGTTAAAAGAAAGGTTAGGGTTAATGGGTCAAGAATCGGAGGCTAAAATCTTAAAAAGATTGATAAAAGTCTAATAAATGGTTGTTTTTTTTGCGCAAAAATGAAAAAATACTGTGAGTTAGGCGATTTTTTGATAAAAAAATACCCAAAACAGCAAAAAAATAGCTGTTTTTTGAAATTTTGTTTAATTAAGTAGAAATACTTGCACTATTTTCAGAAATCTAAGCAAAAAGGCTTTCTAAAGGTCAAGCAGTACCCAAACAAAGCCCCGAAACACGCTCTGTCGGTATCAAAAAGTGAAATCCTCTATAAAATTTCGTACTTTTGCACGTTTGGAAATAAATTGGGGTTAACACGTAGTATCAAGGCTGCTTACATGCAGAGCACCAGAAAGCGTAAAAAATAGTATCTTATCAAGGCGGAAACCGGCATATGGTTTCCGACATCCTGCATTTTCCATCACAATGAAAAAAGTAGCTTTTTATACACTCGGTTGCAAGCTGAATTTTTCAGAGACTTCCACCCTGGCCCGGCTGTTTGAGCAGCGCGGCTACCAGCGGGTGGAGTTTACCGATACGCCCGACATTTTTGTCATCAACACGTGTTCAGTCACCGAAAACGCCGACAAAAAGTGCAAAAAGGTCGTGCGGGAAGCCAAAAAAGTATCTCCTGACGCCTATGTAACCATTGTGGGGTGTTATGCCCAGCTCAAACCCAAGGAGATTTCCGAAATTGCCGGTGTGGATGCCGTGCTGGGAGCTGCCGAAAAATTCCGGTTGCTTGATTTGTTGGATGGCTTTGAGAAAAAGCCCGGAGCCGTGGTGCATCATTCGCCCATCAGCGCGGCAACGGATTATTACTGCTCGTTTTCACAGAATGACCGTACGCGTACTTTTTTGAAGGTGCAGGATGGCTGCAACTATTCGTGCTCGTTTTGTACCATTCCGCTGGCCCGGGGCGACAGCCGCAGCGACAGCATTGCCAATGTGGTAGCCACTGCCCGCCAGATTGGCCAAACGGATGTCAGGGAAGTGGTGTTGACGGGGGTCAATATTGGTGATTTTGGTTTGCAGAATGGCATCCGCAACGAACGTTTTCTGGATCTGGTTAAAGAACTGGACAATGTAGAAGGCATTGACCGGTTTCGGATTTCGTCCATTGAGCCTAACCTGCTTACCGACGAAGTGATCGAGTTTGTGGCCGGTTCACAGAAATTTGTGCCGCATTTTCATATTCCGTTGCAATCGGGCAGCAACAAGGTGTTGCGGATGATGCGCCGCCGCTACAAACGCGAACTCTACGCCGAGCGGGTCGCCAAAATCAAATCGCTGATGCCGCATTGCTGCATCGGGGTGGATGTGATTGTGGGCTTCCCCGGCGAAACGGAAGCGGATTTTCTGGATACGTATCAGTTTTTAAACGAACTGGACATTTCGTACCTGCACGTATTTACCTATTCCGAACGTGCCAATACCCACGCCATTACCTTGCCGGGCGTGGTGCCTATGGCCGAACGCAACAAACGTTCGCAGATGCTGCATATGTTATCTGACAAAAAACGTCGCTATTTCTACGAACAACAGATCGGCCAGACGGCAACGGTGCTGTTTGAAGACGATGTAGAAAACGACCAGATGCACGGCTTTACCGAAAATTACGTCCGGGTGACGGCCAAATACGATCCGGTACTCATCAACGAACTCAAAGCCGTTCGTCTGACCAGCATCAATGAAAAAGGATTAGTGGAAGTGGAGGAAGTAGCGTCGGAAGTATTGACGCATGCCTGAACTGGAATTGGCTGGATAAAAAAGCCTACAGTTTATAGCATTACTAACTGATTTATAGGAAATAGTATGTTTTGAAAGTGCAAAACCAAACGGCTTGATGAAACGAATCTCAACATTGACACTAATTACTTCAATTTGGGCACTGTTCTCCTGCAAGACTAAAAATAAAGAAAAAGAATTGGTATATGATTCTGTTCAGGATGATAATCATACTATTGTCAGGCAGAAAATTGCTGACGAGGAAGTAGTTTTTGATTTTTTGGATTTTAATGATCTGAAGAATAATAAATACTACGATAGATTTTTGGTAGGTCAATTAAACTTAACTACAGGAAAAGTTGTCTGTACTGATCCCATGTACAGAGCTCTTGGATTACCTCAAGATTGGATCGTGCCTAAAGGAAAATATCCTGTTTGTATTTACATAGGCCTTGAAGATGATTTTGAAGGGAGGGTTGCTTATGCTGAATTAGTAATAAAAGATGAAATACCAACATTTTGGAGGCTGTCACTCATCAATGAGACTTTTTTGACTGACACACTGGAAAAGAAAATAAACGGTATGTATCCTGTAGAAAGTGGACTTAGTTGTTTTGCTGACTATGAAACTTTTCAGCTATATGATAAAGATGTGCGGGATTACCACCAAAATGACACCTCACATAATTATTATAATGACAAGCTAGAAAAATTATTTAGGGCCAATAAGGATGTTCCTAAAAGTTCAAGAGGGGAAGATTGGTTAAACTACAAACTTGCAAATTCTGATAGGAACATAATTATGTTTGGTTCAGGTTATGGAGATGGACTTTATCCCAGGTATGTAGGGTATGATGACAAAGGTAATGTTGTGAAGCTAGTGACAGACTTTGTCCAGATTAGTAGCAATAAATAGAGCCACTACACTAGTAAAACTTCTGCAGTATAACTCAACTCTACTACTCTTAGCAGACTTCTTTCATCTTGCTTACTTTATGAATATATTCTACCTTCCTTTGCTTTTCCTTAGCCTGAACCCTATGCTCCAAGATTCAGCGAAACTGCCGGACACGTGGTCGCCCGATTTTACGATCACGCTTTCCACTACCGCTATGCGCGGTTCCAGCAAACTAACGCTGACGTACGATTCCGGTGAGTATGCACGCGAGTCGAAGCCAAAGGTTTTTAAAATTTCCGAAACCGACCGCGTCGAGATTCTTAAGAAACTGAAAGAGCTGGGCATTGAAAGCGTGACATCCAAGGCTAAAATGACGGTAGTCAATGACGGATGGTCCCAAACGATTTGTTACGGCAGCCATTGCATTCAGGCAGGCAGCTCAACGGAAATGAGTGAGGCAAACAGCGAAATATTTTCCAATGCATACGACTATTTGCAGGCGTTTGCTACCAAAAAGCTGGCAAAAGGCAAAAAGAAGTAAAGTGAAAACTTAAAACCTCACCCAACCTCTCAATAGGAGAGCCTGTCGGCAGACAAGGGATTTAGGGTGAGGTTTTTATGCGGTTTTCAATGCACCAGGATTTCTTGTATCAGTTATCCAAAATGGTATCTTCCCAGATACCAAAACCTACTACTCCAGAATGACCCGTTGTGTCTTTGGATATTTTACCGCATATTTCAGGGTAAGCTTTTTGTTTTCGGCCGGAGGCAAAGACAATCGCCAGGTTACTTTACCGGTTTCGTTATCAACCTCCGCCTGAGATACTTCCAGCTTTTCCACTTCAATTTCCTTGGTTGTAGCCACCGGAAGCTGGTCTTCCACCACCAGATTGATCGGCTGATTCTTCTTGTTGCGGACATTGATTTCCCACGAACGGGTTTCTGTCCGGTTGGCACCGAGTAATTGCTTGCTGCTGAAGTCTTTGCCTTTGGTGCGAGTCACGGTAATGTTTTTGTCCCGCCCCAGCGACAGTGTCAGCGTGTCGCCGGTATTGTCGACATCCAGCAGCGATTTGCCCAGAAACGTGCCTTCAAAAAACAGATTGGCCTCACCAGCCAGCAGGTTGTATTGCTCCCAGTCGGTAATGCGAGCGGTCAGGAAGGCGTCGTTATCCAGCTTAGGCGCGCAGAAATATTCGTAATAGGCCGGCGCGGAGTATTCCTGCATGTCCACGGCATATTGCTTGCCATCGGCTGGTATGGTGTAGGGAATGTCTATTTTAAATTCGACGTTGGTCTGGCGGGTTTGTTGGGTCGCAACAATCGGCGTAATGGTCGTAGCGGCGGCAGGCTTCATTTTATCTTTCTTATTTACCGCAACACCTGGGACTCTTCCCTGAAGCTGTCTTTCTGTATCATATCCTACCACAACTACTTCACTTAATGCAGTCACATCAGGTGTCAGGCTAATATTCGTTGTAGAACCGGAAACTGGTATTTCTTTTGTTTCGTAACCAACAAAGGAAGTGACTAGTTTGGAAGCATTGGCAGGCAATTGCAACGAGTAAAATCCGTTTGCATCTGTTGTAGTGCCAATGGTAGTGCCTTTGACCGAAATAGCGACTCCCGGCAGCGCCGAACCATCATCGGCCACTATCCGACCACTTACGCTGGAAACGCTGCGGTTGTAAGAAGTATTGTATCCCAGATACCACGGATTTAGTGTCGGACGCGAGCCGCCCTGCGATGGGTTACCCGTTGAAATGACCAGCTTGACATTGCTCCAGTCTTCTCCCGAATGTTGCGATACGTTGGCTTTGTAGATCATCGCAATTGGGCTAGTTACGTCTTTCACGCGGATGTCGTACGTGGGCAGCCAGCGGGCGTCATTAACCAGATAGGTAAGCACCAGTTTGGCGGTAGTCGGCGCTTTGCACGAAACCGCCACGGTGATTTCGCTGGTGGGTTGTTCCGTTTTGCTTTGCAGAGCGGTGAGTTGCGCTGTAAGCTGGGCAACTTGCTGCTCCAGTTTGCGAATAGACTGCTTTACATCCAGTTGTTTTTTCTTGATCTCGGCCAGGCGTGTGCGAAAGAAATCGGCGGTTTCCTTGATGTCAGTTACTTTTACGGCCTGTTGCTCGCTGCCCAACTTCTTGTTTTCCAGCAACACACTTTCTTCTTGCAAATACACATCCAGCATAAGCTTTTCCGTTTCTATTTGCTCATTCAGTGCCTCACGTTTCGTTTCAAGGGCTTCTACCTGTTCAAATTTCTTCTCGGTTTTCAGGTAATTGAGCTGGTGATTGACCGAAAGTACGGTAAAATTGCCCGTGCCACCCACCTGAATGCTTTGGGTGTTGATGCTGGCCGAAACATTTTCAAATACCAGATAGGTGGTGCCCACAGTCAGCGAAGTGCTGGCTGTGCGGGTTACCTGAGCCCCGTTGAGAAATACCGTCACGTTTTCAATACGGGAAGTCAGGGGTTTTGGCTCGCTGGCCGATACTGGTTGGCAAAGCCAGCAGAGTGAAAAAAGTAGTCCTAATTTTTGCATAGTGTTATCCATTGGTAGTAAACAAAAAAGCATCTCAGTTAAGAGATGCTTGCGTCTACTGAATTCCATAAATGACAGGCTGAATTTATTCCGGCTTCACAATAGGCTTTAACAAATCTACAATACGTCCCACACCGTCTTCCAGGGGCAGTACTACCGGAATGCCCAACTCAGCTTCGTATTGCTGCTGATAGCCACGGGCTTCTGTCATTGTCAATCCGTGTGTATTCAGGGTTACGGCCAGCACTTTTGCTCCGTAAAATTTTTCGATCAGTTCGATTTCGTTGCTGACGGGCGGGATGGGTGAGGCCAGCTTGTCGTCGTTGTCGAAGTATTTACGGGTAGGAGCGTGTTGCAGCACCACATAACGTGCCTCGCCCGACAGCAGAAACTCGGCACCGCACGGGCCGCTCGGATTACGCAGCGCCGACTGCCCTTCGATAAACATCACATCGGGTTTTTCGCGTTCAAAACAAGTGACGATGGCGTGCTCCACTTCGCCCGACACGAAATCGTTGGGCGTGCTGTCAAAGACAAACCCATAGTTGCCGCCTTGCATCCAGCCGGTTTGTCCGGTGTAGATCATTTCGGCTTTCCAGCCAGCGGCCCGGCAGGCTTCGGTCAGGAAACGGGCGGTGGTACGTTTGCCCAGGTTGCAATCGGTACCCAGCACTGCCACCCGCGGAACGGTAACCTCACGGATACGGCCCGTCCAGAAATGCAATTCGTGGCGGGGTTTGGGTCTGCGAACGTCTATTATTTGCACCTTATTTTCGTTGGACAAAGCTACCATGTCTGGCATGTCGTTCAGAAATTCGTGCAAGCCATTAACTACTGAAATGCCGTGTTGGATGGCATTGATAAGCAATTGTTTGATCTCCGAAGGAATCACTCCGCCTTTGGTAGCCACACCGATCAGGCAATAATGAATGGTTGGCAACGCCCGAATCGCTTCACTGATGCTGGCAAATACCGGAATGCCCCGGTACTGTCCATCGACTACTTCACCGGCATCTCGCCCGGCAGATTCTTCGTCAATGATGCCAATAATCTTGTAGCGGGATGTTCCCCGGATGAGTCCGTGAGCCGTTTTGGCGCGGGCTTTGCCCAGTTGTCCATTGGTAAGTACAATTGCGTTGCTCTCCATGTTGTGTATAAGTGGATTGTAATCGGCCGAATTCTCTGTTTTTCAAAAATAGTATCTTTTTAAAATACAAAAGCCCAGGGTAGGAATTTTCTTTTGGAAGAAATTTTACAGTATGATTTATGGAGGCTTGACCACCAAAGATTACCTGCTGTCATTATTGCCCTCTATCCTGAAAGAATATAAGGGTGAACCTGCGTGTTTGCCCATGTTCCCATCGGGCGGATTGGGTTGACCCGCACATTGTTTCACCATCCAGACAGTGCCTGCGCCAAACAGGGCGAACTTGTGTCTCTTGTCCTGTCCCATACTTTTTCTGGAAAGCGAGTCGAAACCCTTCCAGCATAGACAGAAAACGGAGCCACCCCCTTCCAAAGTGTTTTTTCATCAGGCAAAGGCTGCTTTTTACTACTGACACAGCCACCCAACCCACCGATAAGAATGATGGCTTCTCGAATGGCTTCTTAAATGGAAAGCTGCTTTTCCCCACTTTTTGCTTCTAAACAACTGCATTTGGATCGGATCCAAAAATCACGGGCTGGCAAAGGGTCGGCACGGACTGCCAGCTGTTGTAACCATAGCAATTGCCAGGCTACAATAGAAACCATCCGGATGGCTGCTGATAATGGCCATAATTCAGATCGACCTCTGTTTTGGAAAAGATGCGCCAGGCCGCTTTACGTAGCGCTGGGCCACAGGCGGCACTAAAGGAGGATTGCGGATGGGCCAGCAGGCAACTGGCAGTGGCTGCTAAACTTTTCGCTTCCCGGGCATCTTCGACGGCGCTGGATTGAAATTCCTCTCTGCCCCAGCTGTTAGCATTTGGTTCCATAGCCTGGCGAGTAGTAGGTCAGTAGTAGATGAATATACTCTTTTTTTCTGCAACCTCAACCTGATCTTACTTTACAGAAAAGTTATGGGACAGGATTAAGACACACAGGTTCGCCCCTAATCCGGTATTACTTCAGCAATTGGGCTTCTACGCCTTCCATGGTGATGCTGACCGGCTTGATGGTGCCGCTTTTGTCAAAATACATACGGTCGATGCAGGTAACGCGGTGATTGCCATCGGTTTCACCCAGCGGACGGCGGTGGTAGACAATGTACCACAGGTCTTTTTTCGGAACCTGCAACACCGAATGATGCCCCGCTCCGGTAGCAATTTTGGCGTCCTGTTGCAGAATTTTGCCAATCCGTTTGAACGGCCCCATGGGTGAGTCGGCAATGGCATAGGCTACCGAATAATCGGGACCGGTCCAGCCGCCTTCGGACCACATGAAGTAATACTTGCCGTTGCGAGTAAACATAAACGGCCCTTCTACATAGCCTTCCGGCGTGATTTCTTTGAATATAGTTCCGTCTGCAAACGGAACAAAGCCTGTAAAATCATCCTTGAGGCGGGCAATGTTGCAATGCTGCCAGCCGCCATACACCATGTAATACTGCCCGTCTTTGTCCTGGAACACAAACTGGTCAATCGGTTGGGCGCCGTTGTGGATATGGCCAATGAGTGGCTTGCCCAGGTAGTCCTTGAATGGACCCTCCGGCTTATCGGCTACGGCAACCCCGATGCCGCCGATCTCACCTTCGTGCACATCGTTGGCACTGAAAAAAAGATAGTACTTGCCGCCCTTTTCGATAATCGACGGTGCCCACATGGCCCGGCGAGCCCATTTGATAGCGGTAGTATCTACGATACGTTCGTGTTTGGTCCAGTGCACCAGGTCAGGTGACGAAAACGCATCCATGTGTACCTGCTGGTTGTACGGTGCCGAAAAAGTCGGATAGATCCAGTATGTATTGCCAAAGGTGACTACTTCCGGGTCGGCGTACCAGCCGTCGAAGAGCGGATTGCCCGAGGTGGCTTTTTTAGGAGACACGGGTTTGGTTGTGTTTTTTTTTACGGAACTCTGGGCAAAACCTGAAAACGTTATAAGAAGTAACAGGCAGAATGCGAATGTAGTTTTCATGCGGCAAGGAATGGTTTGTAAAGGCATTGGAAATGAGATGTGTTGGAAGTTTAAAGGTAGGGGTTTTGTCGGAAACCGCAAGATGGACTCGGCTTCCGCCCGTAGGTATGCACCAGTGAAATCAATAATGTAGGTTCAAGTCAGGACTAACGTTTGATCATCCCTTTTCGGGCCATCTTCTGCGCCACGATGCTGACAATGATCAGCTGGAGGGCATGATACAGCATCAGCGGCAGCAGCACGATGCCAGCGGCAGCCGTAGTTGCAAACAAAACTTTGGACATCACCGCTCCCTGCACCAGCGATTTCTTCGAGCCGCAAAATAAGGCCGTAATCCTGTCTTCACGGTTGAAATGCAGGCCACGGCTGATCAGGTGCACCAGGCCGTACACCCCAAAAAACAAGGCAACCATACCGATGCCCAGCAGAAAAATATCCGCAAGGCAGTAGCTGCTGAAAATTCCTTCGGAAAACGACTCGCAGAACGACGTGTAGACAATCAGCAGAATGATCGACTGGTCCAGGTTGCGAAGGGCCGACTTGTACCGTTCGGCAAACGCACCCCACCGCGAATGCAGCAAAATGCCCAGCACTACCGGCAGCAGTACCTGCAACGCCAGTTTGGTAATCACCTGCCCGAGTTCGTAATTGCCCGAACCTTTCTGCAATACCAGACTCATCCACAAGGGCGTCAGGAAAACGCCCAGCAAGCTCGAAATGCTGGCATTGAAGATAGCTGCCGGGATGTTGCCACCCGCCATCGATACCATTACCACCGACGACGAAACCGTGGACGGCAGAGCCGCCAGGTAAAAAATCGCCAGCCAGAGCATTTCCCCGTGTTGCGCCACAAACAATCCCCGCAAGGCCCAGATCAGCAGCGGAAACACTACAAACGTGGTCAGGTGAATGACGCTGTGCAGCCGCCAGTTGCCCAGGCCCGCGCGGAGCTTTTCGGGGTTTAGTTTTAATCCGTAAAAGAAAAAAATTAGCGACACGCCATAGTTGGCAATTTCACCCAAATGGAACGGATTTGCTTTCGTTCCCGGATACGGGTATATGTAGGCCAGCCCGATCATGCCCAGCAATGCCAGCACAAACCCATCCAATCCGACTTTGGCCAGTGTATTCAATAATCGTTGCCCTAGGTTTTGCTTTGCTGCCATTGTCTGGTTTTGAAGTACAAAAATGCCGCACAAAAATAGTATCTGTATGAAAGTGAGAACCTTCGGGTGGACATATTCTGGAAATTTCTTATTTTTAGTTAAATTAAAATTGGATTAATACCATTGAGGTGTCTGCCTACTGGTGAAAAACGAAGCACTCAGCTCCACATGCCATTTTGAATTACTGGCATAAATCGTTGGTAATCATCGGTTAACCGGTTTTGACTCCCCGAAAGATACTATTTTCTGTACTTCTATATATGATACGACCAGCATACACCAATCATAAAAAAAATCTGGAACACTGTTGTCAACTAACCATGACTCATCCCAAAGAAATTACCCGCAAAACCTTCCTGAAACAATGCAGCGCGTTGAGTGCCGCCACCGTGCTGGCACCACAGCTGGTACAGACCAACTGGAATGCTGGCAAAAAAGTAAAAATCGGCGTCATCGGCTGCGGCAGTGTGTCCAACATGTACTTGCCGCATTTGTCCCAATCGCCGTTTGTGGAACTGGTGAGTACCTGCGACATCATTCCCGAACGGGCCCGTCAGGCAGCTGAAAAATACAAAGTGCCCCATCACTATCCGCACATCGATCAGATGCTGACCGGTGCGCCGTTTGAGCTGCTGGTCAACCTGACCAACATGCAGGAACACGGTCGGCTGAACAAACAGGCGCTGCTTGCTGGCAAAAACGTGTGGAGTGAAAAACCCATGGCCAATACGTACAAGGAAGGTCGCGAGTTGCTGGACCTGGCCATTCGGAAAAGGTTACGGATCTGGGGTGCGCCGGCCGTAGTGAACAGTCCGCAGTTTGCTTTCATGGCCAAAGCCATTAACGAAGGAAAACTAGGAAAAGTAGCCGCGGCCCATGCCCATTACGGCCACTTGGGACCTACATGGTCGGCGTTTTTTTACGAGAAAGGCGGTGGCAGCCTGCCCGACCTGGGCGTATACAACCTGGCTTCGCTGACAGGCTTGCTCGGTCCGGCCCAGTCGGTTATGGCGATGACGAATATTCTCACACCCACCCGCAAGACCGACAACAAAGGCGATACCAGGGTAGAAGCCGAAGACAATGCCATGGTGCTGATGGAGCACAGCAGCGGTGCGTTGTCGCATGTGCAGTGCGGATTCAACTACTTTGACCCGTACGGGCACGAAGGCAACGGGCAGGAAAAACCTACCATTTCCATCGTCGGTACACGTGGCAGCATGCACCTGATCGGCTACGACTGGAAGCCGTTTGGCGTGGACCTGGCTACGATGAACGATGAGAAAGGCAAACGGTATGTTACCGATCCCGGCAGTTACGTTTGGGAGCAGGGTGCTACCGTTATAGCCGAAAGCCTGGCTACCGGCAACGAACCGCTCATCAATGCCGAACATGCCCTGCACGTGCTCGAAATCATCGAAGCCGCCCGTGAATCACAAGCTTCGGGGCGCCGCATTGCGCTGCAATCGACATTCAAATGGCCGGTGGTGTAATAACACAAACCGCTCACGGGTACCTGACCGTGAGCGGTTTGTGTTGCAGAATAGAATGTTTTTCAATCTCAAAACCTCTGTCTCTATATTGGAGTAGAAGTCGAAGGCTGGGTGGCTACGGGTACCTTGGCCATGGCTAGTTTTTGCGTTACTGCCAGGTGAATCAGGTACATCATGCCCATGGTAATCACAATCGAGCCGATGACCACGTAGCTGAGTATGTCGTAATTGGCCAGTACACCAGTGGGTGTTTGCACCACAATCAGTCCGGCAACAGCGGAGGCTACCCCACCCGAAATCTGCTGGATCGACGAATTGATCCCCATAAAGGCGCCGCGGTCCTGCGGTTGCGGCACGGCACTCACCAACGCTGATGATGAAATCATCCGTGAGGAAATGCCGGCAAACAGAATTACGTTGATCGTGATCACCATCCACAGCGGGGTAATGCCTAGGTGACAATAAATGTAGATCATGACGATACTGATGACCGAGCCAATGCAAAACATGAGGTATTTGCCGATTTTGTCACTGAGTTTTCCTACAATCGGCCCCATGATCATCGAGAAAACGCCGGTGATCATATACACCATTGGCAAATCTTTCAACGAAATGCCCAGATTGTTCACACTGAACGCACTGCCGAATGGCATGAGCATAAACCCGCCGGTGGCCAGCAACACAGTTGCCGCAAAGGCTTTCAGGTATTCGGGATTTGAGATCGTTCTTCCCAAATGGTCAAACGCATTTCGCTGGCCTTGCAAGTGCAGATGGGCATCGATCGGCTTCATGTACAGCAAGATGGCCAGCCAGATGAACACACTCAGGCCCACAATCATCAGGAACGGCGAATGCCAGCCCAGGTGATTGGCCAGGTACAAGCCTACCGGAATGCCCAGGATCTGGCTCGACGCAAAAGCCATCTGTACAAATCCCATCACCTGTCCGCGTACCTCGAGTTTGAACAGGTCGGTGATGATGGCAAAGCCAATGGCACCAATGACACCGCCAAAAATACCCGTCACAATGCGGGCGGCGAGCAAAAACGGATAGTCCGGCGCAATGCCGCAAAGCAACGTGCCGACAATGAATCCGGTATAGAAAAACAACAGCAGTTTCTTGCGGTCAAATTTGTCCGCAAATCCGGCAGCCAGCAATCCGGCGGCTCCCGCACTGAATGCATACGCCGACACAACCCAGCCAAACTGCTTGGTGGTAATGTGCAATTCTTTCATGAGCTGTGCCCCCAGTGGCGACAACACCATGAAGTCAAGAATGACCGAAAATTGCAGAATGGTCAAAATGGCAATGATAAAAACCTGATAGCCGGTAAATGTCTTTTCTTTTGGTGCTGGAGTTTGGTTCATACATTACGCTTGGTTAAGAAGTTTGGTCGGATAACTTATCCTAAAGCAAACGAGGCCTGGAAACCGATACCTGACTGCGCACCGGTTTTTTGATTTGTGAAAAATAGTATGTTGAATAAGGCTGAAAAGCAGCCTGTTACGTGATTTAATCCGGCAGTTCTTCGCAAAAAAATCCTGCCTGCGTCAGCAAGCCGATCACATCGACAGGCTGCATTCGGTGCGAGGCAATGCGCAGTACCTTGTCCGAGTCATCCAGTGCCACATTCCACTGCATGATTTTCTCATCGGCATTCAGGAGCAGCGCCACTTTTTGCACATCGCTTTCGTTGCGGATGTTAGTCTTGAAAACCAGTACATGGCGGGATAGGTAAGGGATGTAGCGACCCGCCGCGGATACGTTGGGGTATGGGTGTTTCATAGTGCAGTAAAATAAAAAATAATGGATTCAGTGGAATGGCGCCAGGCACCCAACTACTTCCGAAAACGGAATACCGGGGGTTTTACTTTAACGGAGATACTATTTTCTCTGAAAAAATGGAATGACTCCGGTCGATTATTCAGGGTTTTAATGCTTTTAACACTAATGTCAAGGTTTGGTTCATGTGTGTGTCATTTAATGTATACGCACGATTTCCCACACTGCAGCCTTCCTGGTGAAAGCGAATCAGGTTGTACAGGGGCGCAAACGCTACGGACCAGAATACTTCCAGGGGCATTGGGACCAATTCGTTGCGCCGGACGGCATTCTTAACAAACCTTCCCATGATCTCCTTGAAATCATCCGTAATGGAAGCCGTTACCTTTTCGCGGTACGGGGAAAGCTTGATCTGCTCAAAAAAACGCGTCTGAATGGAGTTGCTTAGCCAATACCCGGCCCGGTTGCGCCACTGAATCTTCATTCCTTCGGCAAACGTCATCTCCGGGTCAAAGTCAACAAAGGTGGCTTCCACCATCTTTTTGCCTTCTTCAATACCCAATTGTACAATCAGATCATCTTTGTCTTTGTAATAAATGTAAAGCGTGGCCGGCGAAACGCCCGCTGCCTTAGCCAGTTTCTGCATGCTAAAACCATTCAGGCCTTCATTGACAAGCATTTCCAGCGCTTTTTCCCGAACCAGATTTTCTTTTGATTCATCCCTTGTTCTCATGGGATACAAATATAAATGAATGTTCGTTTATTTATAAAGAAAAATTTATATTTTTTTAGAAGACCGATTTCAAATTTCAGGAGATATTGAGGTTGTCAGGGATTTTTAAGTATCGGGGCCCAACGTGAAACCCCGATACTTAAAAATAGCAGACAATCATACTATCCAGCTTTTTTTCGGGCGAGCAGGAGATTGTCTTTGTGGGTGCCCCAGTGGTAGCCTATCTCAAACGGCAGCGGATTGACGCGCGTGCTGTCCTGGTAATCTTTGTCAAGATCTTTCTGGAAGCGGTTTTTGAATTCTTCGATCGGGGGTGTATAAATGCCGTACAACCCGATGTCCCATTGACTGGCATCCAGGTATTTGTAGGCAATGCCGGTATCGTCCTGGAGCAGGGTTTTGCATTTCTCCAGCATACTATTCCGGATGATCGAAAACGAGTCGTAGTGCATCAGGTAACTTGCTGATTTTAAGTAGCCTGCACAATTGTCGGGCAATTGATTGAGGTATTGCTGCACGGCCGGCCGGGCCTTGATGCCGGCATCCGACAAATCACCGGAGTAGTAAAAGATGGATTTGGACGTGTTGCTGGTGGCATGCCGGAAATCAATGCGTACCAGACGGAGTGCATTTTTGGGCCAATCGCGTTCGGTGCCCTTCCAGTTCATCGTCTGGCCGGTTTCCATCAGGATCTGCGGCTGGATGTTGGTAATCACATGGCCCGTCCGCAGCAGAAATACGCATATCAGCGGCACCATTCCGCGAATATGCGGCACTGCACTGGACATGCGCTTGGTCAAAAAGTAACTCCGTTGAAAGATATCGCGCAAAGCTTCGCGTACCGCCTCACAGTACAACGCAGCGTCCTTTGCCGGCTGGTTCCGGAAGTCGGGCAATGCCCCGATCGGTTCCAGGCCAAACAAATAATACCGTTCGGCTTGCGGGAAAAAGGCGTACGCATGAATGAAGTCGGGCCCGGAGAAAGGATAAAACACAGTTGTGACGTCCGCTTCCGCGGTCAGTTCCGTTGCGGCCCAGGCACGCATTTTACTGAACCGTTGCTTTTCCACTTTTTGCCAGCTGCTGTCCATGGCGGCGGCATAGCGTTTCCACGACTCTGATTCACAAATGCTTGCGTAAGGTTCGGCATCGGTAACGGGCATTCCTGCAATCACCCGGGCCGTGTAATCAAACGTGCGGTCAAAGGTGAGAGGGGCGGGCTTGGGACGGGCAGTATCCTTGCGCACCGAATCGGCGGCCGGAGTTGCAACGTTTTGTTGGTTAGAGGTGTCTGTGGTACAGGCGGCCAGAAAAGAAAGCAGGCAAACCAAATACGCAAAACGGAACAACCGGGTTTTCATGAAGCTGGACTAGGTTAAAAGTTGTTAAATTTCTGTAATTCCTCCACAAAGGTCGTAGTTTTGTGGCATTCGCAGGTGCGATTTACAAAGTACACATGAAAAGTTCAAGGTTCGGGATTCATTGTTGGGCGTTTGGAATACATTTGCAGGGGTCTTTTCTGCCACACATTGTTAGTCTGCCATTGTACGTATGAATTTGGTGATCGATATAGGCAATTCTTCGGCCAAGATAGGGTGCTTCACCGATAATCCCTCGAAAAATACTTTCAGGAGGGTGACCCATGACGAACTGCTGCCAATTGTGCAGGCCCTGCGGCCACAACACATACTCTTGTCGTCGGTGACTGGTACCGCCGAGCAGTGGAAGGCAGGTTTGGCAGGTTCGGCGGATACTATTCTGGTGCTGGATCACCAATTGCCTTTGCCGTTTGTCAATCATTACCAGACCCCGCAAACGCTGGGGACCGACCGGTTGGCCGGTGTGGCCGGTGCGCAGGCATTGTTTCCGGAACAGACCTGCCTGATCATTGATGCCGGAACGTGCATCAAGTACGAATGGCTCGAAAACGGAAAAGACTACCGCGGTGGCAGTATTTCGCCCGGATTACGCATGCGTTTTCAGGCCATGCATACGTTTACGAGCCGATTGCCGTTAGTAGAACCGGAAGCCCTTGCGCCGTTGACGGGTACCTCGACACAGGAGGCGTTGCAGAGCGGGGTTTTGTACGGCATGCTGGGTGAAATGGAAGGGATGATTGCCCGCTACCGGGAGCAGGCGGCTGATGCCAAGGTAATTCTTTGCGGCGGTGATGCACATTTTTTTGAAAGGCGGCTTAAAACTCCGATATTTGCTGTTTCGGATTTAGTGCTGATTGGATTAAATCACATTCTTAACTATACTATTCAATAAGTTCATCGCTGCCGGTCCGGTTATGGGTTACAATCCCAGCTCCGGACCGGCAGCGATGAACCCGAACCCCGAACGTATGCATTTTTCTGTCAGAGTCGTTGCAGTTGTTGGTTTTATCCTTTTCAGTCTTTGCCTTCAAGCCCAGAACATGGGCAGTTCGCCATATTCGCAACTGGGTATTGGTGATGCCGTTAATCCGGCTTTCGGACCACACCAATCCATGGGAAGTGCCGGTGTTGCCTACAGCAACGGTTTTTTCATCAACAACATCAATCCGGCCCTGCTGGCGCGCAACCGGAGCGTGGTACTGGAGCTGGGCGTTGCCGGCCAGTACAAGCGCATGACCAGCGGCGATGCCACCCGGCGCCTCATTGGCGGCAATCTCAACTACCTGGCCATTGCCTTGCCCGTGGCCCGCTACTGGACGTCAAGTGTCGTGCTGTCTCCCTTGAGTTCGGTTAATTACGACATCAGCAGCAATGCAACCATTCCGGGCACGGGCAACCAGGCCAACTACCGGTTTGTAGGGCGTGGCGGATTGAGCACGGTAAACTGGAACAACGGGTTCAGCCTGTTCAAGAATCGGTTTTACATAGGCTTGCAAACCGCCTACGTATTTGGCGCCACCACCAACGAATTCATTTCCAAAGTGGATACGTTAGCGTACAGTACCGCTTATCTGCAACGTACCAATGCGTCCGGATTTGCGTTCAAATCCGGTGTCGCCTACCGGGGACGCATCCGGTACAGCAAAAAAGATAGTCTGAAAGTCATGTTTTTGAGTATTGGTGCCGCCTATGACATTCCGGCTAACATTTCCATTTCCCGCGATGTGGTGCTTGAAAACCGCGGTATCAACGGTGACGGACAAAGCCTGCTCTCCGATACGCTGATCAGCGACCAGTCGGGAAAACTACGGTTACCGCAAGGCTACCGGATCGGATTCAACCTCGAAAAACCGTTTCACTGGGCGGTTTCGGCCGATTTTTACCAGCGCAACTGGAGCGACTATACCAACTCCTTTGGCGGCGACACGTTGCGCAGTACCTACGGCTTCGGCATCGGGGCCGAATGGACGCCGGATATCAATTCGGTCAACAGCTACCTGAAACGAATGACATTCCGGGCCGGGCTTAACTATAGCCAGATGCCGATTTCATACCGGGGCAAGCAACTTTCGGATCAAAGCGTAAGTTTCGGTGTATTCCTGCCCATCACACCACAGGACCGGAGCGGCGTTTCGTACATCAACACCACCCTTATCCTGGGGCGCCGTGGTGAAGAAGGATTGCTCCGCGAAAATTACTTTCGGGTTGTTTTCGGGTTCAGTATCAATGCGTTTGACTGGTTCCGCCGTTACCGGATTGATTAATGCTACATACGACAGCTATGAAACGAAAGTGGACACGATTACGGTTTGAACTAGTGGCTGTGCTGCTGCTTGTGGCGGGCATCCTGACGGCCTGTGAGGAGGAGCAAACCACTCAGCGAGCCGCTTCTTACAAAGGTCCGCGCCAACGAACCGACAGTATCGAGATGATCCTTACCGATTCGGCCCGTTTGAACATCCGGTTGACGGCTCCGGTACAGATGGAGCTCCAAAACGGCGACCGGTACTTTCCCAAAAATGTGTTCATCGAGTTTTACAACAAGCAAGGCATGAAAACGACCACCCTGCGGGCCAACCGAGGCGTACAGTTTCATAGCAACAACCTGCATACAGCTGTAGGAAACGTCATTGTGACAAACCTGGAAAAAAATCAGACACTCAAGACCGAAAAGCTGAACTGGAACCCGAATACGCAAAAATTATACACCGATCAGTTCGTGACGATCATTACGCCTGACGAGCGGATTGAAGGAACCGGCTTGGAAGCTGCGCAGGATTTCAGTACCTACAGGATTGGTAAGATATCGGGTGTCTTTTCCATCGAACAATAAATGCCCCGAAAAGGCTTTGTATCCCGTTGTGGCAATGCTACAGAGTGCTGGACTCATCCAGAAAGGCGTTTCAAAAACGCAGGCCTGTACGTTTTTCTCCACCTCTTACGCTTCAATTTTAGTTATACATGAAATTACTGGATGCTCTTTTGCTATATCCCGCTTTTGCGCTGGTTATCATCGGGTTACATCAGATTCTGATGAATGGTTTCGCAAACAGCTACTGGATTCTGATGCTGGCCCTGATGCTGCTTTTTGGCTATCAGTTCCGCAAAACCAAACAAGAGGCCGCTCAAAAAGATAACAAGCCCACACCTGCAAAGCCAGCCGCCCGGAGAAAGAAACCGTAGGCTTGGCAAGAAAAAAGGGTCCCTTACTTTTTTGTTCCGTAGGCCTGCGGATGCTATATTTTTTTAACTTTGGCTATTCGTCTGAATCCGGACGATTGGATCGGGGGTTTTCCCTCCTGGCGCGATACTAATTTTTTACGCATCGTTGCTGTCCATCACAGGCAGTTTCACCAAATGAATTCTGTTTTAGGCATTTTACTGGCATTGGCGGGTGCGGTATTTTTTACCAGCATCGAAATCGCTTTTGCCTCCGCCAACAAGCTGCACATTGAGTTTCAGGAGGAAGAAGGTATTTATTCGGGCAAAATTCTGTCGCGTTTTGTCAAGAACCCTTCCGGACTCATCGGCACAACCCTGATCGGAAGAATACTGGCCACAGTTACGTATGTGGTGCTGGCCATGCGCCAGATTTACCCATGGCTCAAATCCCTGTTGGCACAAACGCCGTACAATCATGTCTTTTTTCTGCTGCCACTTTCGGTACTCATCATTTTCACCGGTTATTTTCTGGTGGTCGAATGCCTGACCAAATTTGTCTTTCTGGTCAATGCCAACCGCTGGCTGCAGGTCTCGCTGATCCCCCTTCGCTTAGTGTATGGCATTTTGTATCCGCTGGTGGCCGGAATGGCGGCGGTTTCCCGCTGGGTGGTCAAACACCTGTTGCGGATTCCGGATGCGGAAGCCCAGTCGGTATTCAATCTGACGGACCTGAACACCTATGTAGAGCAGAATGAAATGACCGAGGAAGAAAAGGAAGAAGAGGAAGTGGATACGCGGATTTTTAACAATGCCCTGTCTTTCAAGCATATCCGCGCCAGGGATTGCATGGTGCCGCGCACCGAGATTTCGGCCATCGACAGCAAGGCTACCATGGACGAACTCAAGCAGTTGTTTGTCGAAAGCGGCCACTCCAAAATCCTGGTATACAAAGACAACATTGATACCATCATCGGCTATTGCCACGCACTGGAACTGTTCAAAAAGCCCAAAGACCTACAACAGTTGCTTACACCCATCAAAATAGTGGCAGAAACCACGCCTGTCACCGATTTGTTCATTGATTTTACAAAAGAACAGAAAAGCCTAGCGGTGGTGGTGGATGAGTACGGCGGCACTTCCGGGTTGATCAGTCTGGAAGACATTGTGGAGCAGTTGTTTGGCGAGATCCAGGACGAATACGATGTGAGCGAAGACTGGGTGGAGGAAAAACTGGACGAACATACCTATCTGCTCAGTGCCCGCCACGAAATCGGGTACCTGAACGACAAATACCAGCTGCAACTGCCCGAAGGCGACTACAGTACCCTGAGCGGACTGATCATCTCGGCATACGAAGACCTGCCTTCGGTTAATGACCAGATTTCCGTGCCGCCGTTTACATTCACCATCCTTTCCATGCAGGATTCACGCATCGATGTGGTCAAGCTGTCCATTGAAGAAGACTGATCGGCTGAGGAAAATAGTATGTTTCTTCCAGGCAAAACCTGCCCGTCCCAACGTTTATACTAACCCAACCCGATGACCAAAGCAGAACTGCGGCGTGAGTACCTGAACCGGCAAAAGAATTTATCCGCAACCGAAGTGGAAAGCTTGAGTCAACAGATTGCCACCCGTCTGTTTGACTCGTTAGATATGGCCCGTTTTCAAACCATTCATTGCTTTTTGCCCATTGCAAAAAACGGGGAGATAAATACATGGCTGATTATCAAGAGGCTGTGGCTCGATTTTCCGCTGGCGCGAACGGTAGTCCCACGGATCAACCCGGTTGATTATACCATGACCAGCCATCTGCTTACCGACCAAACGCCACTCTCAGAGACCCGTTGGGGTGTACCCGAACCGGAAAAGACAAATACCGTTGATCCTGTTGAGATCGATTGTGTATTGTTGCCTTTGCTGGCCTACGACCGGCGGGGCTACCGGGTGGGTTACGGCAAAGGCTTTTATGATCGTTTTCTGACGTTATGCCGACCGGATGTCCGGAAAGTAGGCTTGTCGTACCACGATCCCGTTGCCTGTATCGATGATTGCGATAGTTTTGATATTCCTCTCGATTGCTGCATTACTCCCCAAAAACTCTGGAAGTTTGCCTGAAACCCAACCTTGGGCGAACAAGATGTCAGTCGTATTCAAAGACCATTTTTGGTTTTTGCCGGGATACTATTTTCCTCCACAATTCATCTACATCGGCACTTTGCTGATAGTCGTTGAGAATTGATTCGTCTAACAGAACCAAGGGTTCGTCTTATAATGCCTGCTTTAAAGCTTACGATAAAGAAATAGCAAGTATAAACAGTTGTAAATAAGGCAGATTCCACACGCTGTAGAGTATTTCGATCACACTGTCACAGTAATACTTCTATCTGCTTGCGGACCTACCTGACCTCTGCCATCAAGACGATGTTATTCTCTTTATTTTTTCTGAAAATGAAAAACGCAAAACCTTCGCTATATTTCATCTGGTACAAAAGACCCTTCGATCCGATCCATCTTCTTGCTTTCGCTTTTCTGATCTGTTTGAGTGGTATAAGCGGTAATGCCCAGCCTACCGGATACGGATATGCCAAATCTATCACCATCAATGCTTCGCGGGTGAGCGGACCACTGACTTCCTTTCCGGTTCTGATATCGGTGACCGATCCAAACCTGCGCACGGTTGGCAATGGAGGGCGGGTGCAAAACACCAATGGTTTTGATATCGTATTTACTTCTTCCCCCTGCGGCGCAACCCTGCTGTCCCATCAGATTGAGCAGTACAATGCAACGACGGGGCAATACATTGCATGGGTCAATATACCATCCCTGAGTAATGTGAGCAACACCATGATTTACATGTTTTATGGCAATGCGTCTGTAGCTGCCAATCCATCAACTACAGCTACCTGGGATGCCAGCTACCGGGGGGTGTGGCATTTTAACAATACTGTAAACGATGCCACCAGCAATGCTCGCAATCTGACCAATAACGCAACAAGTAATCTCGCTTCCGGCATCATTGGGCAGGGACGGGATCTGAACAACAGTACCAATGCCGCTTCTTCCGGAGCTGGGCAATACCTGCAACTGCCCAATGGCAGCATGACCGGAATCACTAACTTCACCTTTGAGGGTTGGGTTTTGCTGGACCGGGATAACACGGACTGGGAGCGTATCTTTGACTTTGGACAAAATACGAATAGCAACTTTTTCTTTACACCCTCAGCTGGTAACGGAAGTCCGGCCGAAACTCGGGTTCGGATTACGACGGGTGGCAATGCAACGGAGCAAGGCCCTGTCATTACCAATGCAACTGTCAATACCGGGAGCTGGATTCATTGGGCGGTAGTGTTGAATGATGCTGCCGATCAGATTTCTGTGTATCGCAACGGTACCTTGTATGGTCAGGCAACGGGTGTTACCTTCACGCCAAATAGCTTAGGAACTAACAACTCTAACTATTTTGGTCGTTCACAGTATGGTGTTGATCATTACATTGATGCCAAGTTTGACGAATTTCGTATCTCCAATACCAATCGTAGCGCCAGTTGGATAGCAACGGCCTATAACAATCAGTCTTCGCCATCAACATTCTACAGCTTTTCTTCTGAATTCACCGCAACTAACTTATGCATAGCATTACCGGTAACTATTTTTCAGTTCAGTGTCGAAGCCATCGACAAGAAGTCTCATATTCGTTGGTCCGCTACGTGTGTGAACACTGCTCAGTTTCAGGTCCAACGTTCAGTGGATGGCAAACAGTGGCAGGCAATCGAAACCATCAACGTTGACAGACCCGGACAGACTGCTTCGTTTGTTGTCGTCGATCCGAATCCACAAGCAGGCTATACGTATTACCGCATCCGGGAAACCGACCGGAACGGTGAGATCGATTATTCAGCCACCCGATCCCTCTTCAGTTCATTGGAAACAGGTAAAATCAGCGTGCTTCCCAATCCGGCCAGCGAGTATCTTCACATCGAATGGCTTACGACACCGTCTGCCGGCAATTTGCAGATGGGGCTTTTTGATATGCAAGGCCGACAGGTGAGTCTTCCATATCGGAAGGAGGCCAATGGGTTGGTTTGCGAGGTGAAGCACTTACCCAAAGGAATATATGTGCTCAAGATAAAGACCCCGGCTGCACTCTTTACTGAAAAAGTTGTCATCGAATAGCCTGGCGCAGAGGCATTGGCAGGAGTGACAAAGGCATCTTTCGGGCAGCGTAAGCTCATCGAAGGATGCTTTTTTATTTTGCACGTTGCCTGGCAATAAACCTGCGGTTTGGATAAATCGCTCCTCTTTATTTCAAATACCGGTCTTTCCTGCCTAACTTTGGCTCCTGCAACGGAATTATTTTATGGTGTTGGTTTGTTAAAACCAATAGTATCGTTCAAAAAAGCAAAACCTGCCGTCCATTCCTTTAGTTTAACCATACACATCTTTATTGCGCATTTGTCCATGGGAAATATGACCATTACCAAAGAGATTATTCTGGAAGCACTGAGCACAGTGCAGGAGCCTGACCTGAAACGCGACCTGGTATCGCTGGGAATGATTCGCGACATTGAGCTGGGAGTGAATCAGGTACGGTTTACCGTTGTGCTGACCACGCCGGCCTGTCCACTGAAAGAGAAAATTCGTCAGGATTGTGTCGATGCCATTGAAAAAGCCGTTGGTGAATCCATTGACATTGAGATTAAAATGATAGCCGACGTAACCTCTACCCGCCTGAATGGCCCTGTATTACCGGGTGTAAAAAACATCATTGCCATTGCATCTGGCAAGGGCGGGGTGGGCAAATCTACGGTCACGGCCAATCTGGCCATTGCATTGTACAAACTTGGAGCCAAAGTAGGTTTGATTGATGCCGATATCTACGGTCCGTCCGTCCCCACTATGTTTGATACCGAAGGCATGCGTCCTCTGGTCACGCAGAAAGACGGCAAAAACTTTATTGTGCCCATTCACCAGTACGGTGTGAAACTATTATCGATGGGATTTCTGACCGGAAAGGCCGACGAAGCCGTGGTGTGGCGCGGACCGATGGCCAGCTCGGCATTGAAGCAGTTCATTACCGATGCCGACTGGGGCGAACTGGATTATCTGCTGATCGACCTGCCTCCCGGAACCAGCGACATCCACCTGACGCTGGTGCAAACCGTACCTGTTACCGGAGCTATCATTGTAACCACGCCGCAGAAAGTAGCCTTGGTCGATGCCCGCCGCGGACTGGCTATGTTCCGCCAGCCGGCCATTAATGTGCCGGTGCTGGGTGTGGTAGAAAACATGGCTTACTTTACACCCGCCGAATTGCCGGATAACAAGTATTACATCTTTGGCAAAGATGGGGGCAAGCAACTGGCCGACCAGTACGATGTGCCGTTGCTGGGACAGATTCCGCTGGTACAGAGCATCCGGGAATCGGGTGACAATGGCAAGCCGGTAGTGATGGGTGATCAGGTGTCCGGACAAGCTTTCCGCGACCTGGCCGAAGAACTGGCCCGCCAGGTATCCATCCGCAACGCGACGCTGGACAAAACAAAACCAGTGGAAATCAAAGTATAACATGCAGCCAGTAGCTCCGATTGATAATCGGAGCCGCCTCTGTACGAGGCTTGTTACCCCTCAGCTTTCGGTTCGATCAATCCCAATCAGCGGCGATGGCCTTGAAAGCCAGGGTATCATGGATGAAAAGCGTCAGGAAATGCCCTTCGGCTTTGTAATGCGTAATCAAAGGCAGTGTCCGGGCGATTTGATGGGAAAGCGAATCACAAGGGTTGCTTCGGATTGAAATTTTTGAAAGTTGTAAAGGAATGAATTGAATAGATGTTTTTCCGAGCGAATCAGATTTTGAGGTCAAGACAGGCAGGTTTTGGACAACAGAAATATATTATTTATCTTTGCTATTATACCATAACAACTACGATGCAAGATACATTAGATGCCCGGGTAGAGTTGGCGCTGAACTCCATCCGCCCTTATTTAGAAGCCGATGGTGGTAATGTGCGCGTATTGGAAATCACCGAAGAAAAAGTGCTGCGACTCGAAATGCTCGGCAACTGCGGTTCGTGCCCGATGTCGGCCATGACCCTGAAAGCCGGTGTCGAAGAAGCAATCAAACGTGCTGTTCCGGAAATTACGGCGGTAGAAGCCATCAATGTTACGCCGCTTGAATTCTAAGAAATCCATATGTATGAATAAACAAACGTGTTAGGCTACCTGACACGTTTTTTATTTTTCACCTTTGCCTATGTCTGATCTTGTACCCATTGCTTTGCAGTCGCTGGCGGTGTATGTGTTTATTATCGGGGCCATCCGGCTGTTTGGCAAAACCGAACTGGCGCAGCTTTCGGTGATTGACCTGGTGTTTATCCTGCTCATCAGCAATTCGGTTCAAAACGCTATGGTGGGAAGCAACAGCTCACTCAGCGGCGGATTAATTGCGGCAACCACGTTGTTTATTGCTAATTTTGCGTTCAAGTATGTGTTGTATCGCTACCGTCGCGTAAACCAACTGGTACAGGGCGAGGCTATCATGCTGATTTACAATGGGCAGATCAAAAACGAAAATCTGAAAAAGGCCCGTTTGACCATACCCGAACTGGAAGCGGCCGCCCGTGAGCACGGCGTGGCAAGCCTGCAGGAAGTGAACCTGGCGGTGCTGGAAGTCGACGGAAATACCAGTATTTTGTCCGACAATTTTACGCAACAGTCACGCCGCAAGCGGAAACACAAGGATTTTAATCAAATGGGAAATTGAAAAAAGAAGAAAGACGAAAGAAAAAAGACACGAGACATTAGACCACTCATTAAGTAATTCAAGTTGCGTGTTATAGAATTTTCTGGTTTTCATGGCAAAGTGCGAAGTACAAGCTTGATTGCAACAAAGAGAGCCTTATCTACTCCAATCGTGGCAGGAAGTATAGGTGCTAGGCATCAGGTAAACCCCACCATAAATCCCTCCCCATTAGGGAGGGACTATACCAGTCGCGAAACAAGCTCCCCTCTCAGAAGGGGCATCAAACGAGAGTTTGATGAGCCAGTTGGTGCGGTAGGGGTTGGGGTGAGGTTTTTTAGGCAGCAGAAAGAAACACGGCCAGCAGGAATAAATAGGTTTCAGACTAAAAACAAACCTTGATAGCACGCAAATTGAATTAGAGAGAGCATACTGTTGTATACAACACAGTTTTAGTCAGGGGAGGTTTACTGGATACCGACAACCTTAACCTCTCAAAGCCAAAGTGTTGCGGTATAATCATTTCAAACACATTTTGATACCATTACTTATTTACCCATACTCATGTTAAAAGTAGGAATCATTTTTGGCGGACCCTCGCGGGAACGCGAAATTTCGTTTGCCGGAGGGCGTACCGTATACGATAACCTGAACAAAAGCCTGTTTGAGCCCGTACCGATTTTTGTGGATAGTCTGGGCAACTTTATCCTGCTCAACTGGGAATTTATCTACAAAGGCACCATCCGCGATTTTTATCCGCCCGTATCGGCCTTGCCTGCTTCGGCGCATGGGTTTCAGATCTACATCGAATCGCTGGGCAAGCTTTCAACGGAGGCGCAGGACCAAATAATAGCCCAAGTTGGGCAAAAAGTGGAACCTCAGGACTTTGCCGGCTTGTTTGATTTTGCCTTTCTGACCCTGCACGGTCCGCAGGGCGAGGATGGCGCCATCCAGGGTTTGCTGGAATGGTACGGAATTCCGTACAGCGGCTCGGGCATTTTGTCTTCGGCCATCGGGGTAAGCAAAACGGCCCAGAAAGCCTTGATGCGGGCTGCCGGATTTGCCACGCCCAAAACGGCCACCATTTCGCGCCAGGAATGGCTCGCAACGGATTACAAAGGCGACATCATCTACAAACTCATTCACCAGATCGGACTGCCGTTTGTCGTCAAAGCCCCCAACCAGGGCTCTTCCATCGGCGTTTCGGTCGTGACCGAGAATGACGTGCAGCAGATTGCCACGGCCATCAACCGGAGCTTTTTTATCCAGGAAATTACTACAGGCGAGTGGCGTGGGTATACCGAAGAGCAAAAATTCCGGTTTATCACCTCACTGACCGATATTCGCGAAGGGATTGGACTACCAGTAAACCCCCTCCCCAGCCCTCCCCCATTAGGGGAGGGAGCTAACACCCCTCCCTTGGGGGGAGGGGCCGGGGGTGGGGTACTTTCCCATCCCGAAGAGTTGTATACTTATCTCGAATCTCTAACGGATGGCAAAGCCATTCTTGCCAACGTGAATGGCGAAGAGGAAGTACTGATCGAAGGATTTTTGTCTGGCAAAGAGTTTTCGTGTATTGTGATCCAAGGCGAAAATGGTGAGCCCATTGCGCTGCCACCCACGCAGATCATCAAAAGCAACAATGTGTTTGACTACCGCAGCAAGTACCTGCCGGGCATGACGCGGAAAGTAACGCCGATTGATGTGCCCACCGAGCACCTCGAACGCATCCGCCAGGAGTGTTGCCGCTTGTTTGCTGCGCTGCATTTCAATGTATATGCCCGTATCGACGGCTTTGTCAACTCACTCGGCGAAGTATTCCTGAACGATCCGAACACCACGTCGGGTATGCTGCCTTCGTCGTTTTTCTTCCACCAGGCGGCGGAGATTGGCATGAATCCGTCGCAGTTCCTGACGTACATCATCCGGACTTCGTTGGTGGAGCGGACCCGGGCTGGCAAAAATAGTATGTTTTTAAAAGCCAAAACCTTGGTGCTGGACCAGGCTATTGAGGCGCTGCACACAAGTGACACCCGTAAAACCCGCGTGGCGGTGATCATGGGCGGTTTCTCGTCGGAGCGGCATATTTCGGTGGAAAGTGGCCGCAACATCTACGAAAAGCTGGCTTCGTCGGGCAAATACGATCCGCTACCGGTGTTTCTGACGGGCAGTGAAGTGCAGCATGAGCTGTATGTGATGCCGATCAACATCATGCTGAAAGATAACGCCGACGACATCAAAGAAAAGATTCTGTCGGGCGGCGAAAAGCACCCGATCATCCGGCAGATTGTTGAGGAAACCAAAGCCATTACGCAGAAATACGTAGGCAAATCGATTGACTATCCATACGCACTGACCTACGGCGAACTGGCCGAAGCTGTGGACGAAGTGTTCATCGCCCTGCACGGTCGTCCGGGTGAAGACGGGGCTGTCCAGCGGGAACTCGAAAAAGTAGGCTTACCCTACAATGGCTCCGGCGTCGAAAGTTCGCAAACGACCATTAACAAATACGAAACCAACAAGATTTTGCGCCAGCACGGCATCTCGGTGGCCAACCATGATGTGGTGTATCAGGCCGAGTGGGAAACGGACGCCAATGCGGTAATTCAGCGCCTGGAGTCGCAGTTCAGCTATCCGATCATTGCCAAGCCTGCCGACGACGGATGTAGCTCTGCTGTGAAAAAGATCGATTCGCGCGAAGAACTGGTGGCATTTGCACAGATGATGTTTCGTCCCACATTGACGTTCCTGCGCGAACCTGCCCAGATTCTGGAGCTGAAAGCCAACGAAGAGTTTCCGCAGAAGACCTGGTTTCTGGTGGAGGAACTCATCAGCCGCAACGGAGCCAAACACTTTCTGGAAATTACCGGCGGACTGCTCACCAGACTCAACGAGGCCGGTGAACGGGTGTATGAAGTGTTTGAACCTTCCGAAGCGCTGGCTTCGGGTGAGATTCTGAGTCTGGAAGAGAAGTTTCTGGCAGGGGAGGGACAAAACATTACCCCGGCCCGGTTCTCAAAAGATAGCGAAGCGCAGAAATACATTTCGCAGCAGGTACGGGCCACATTGCAGAAAACCGCCGAGATTTTGCACGTGGAAGGCTACGCCCGGATTGACGCTTTCGTGCGGATTTTCGACGATAACCGCGCCGAGACCATTATCATTGAAGTCAACTCCCTGCCCGGCATGACTCCGGCCACGTGTATTTTCCACCAGACGGCAATCAACGGCTACAAACCGTACCAGTTTATTGACGCCATTCTGGAATACGGCCGTCAGCGCAGCGCGGTGACACAATAAAGGCCTCCCCTAAATCCCCTCCCGTGGAGGGGACTTTTATTTTGTTGAGAGGTTTTTACTTTTTGAAAGATACTATTTACTGGCGCGCGGTTCTTACCTCGTGCCTGACATAAGCCAGATTCCTATCTGGCGGTTAATGATCACCGCCAGATAGGAATCTGGCTTAAAATCCGTCTGAGATAAGAATCTCGAACGAGGTTTAGAGAGAACCCATTTACCCATTCTTACGAATGACAATCAGAACTTTCGGGCTTTGTATCGTGAGTCTTTTTCTGCTTTGTGTCGCTTGCCGTGTCACGCAGCGTACTCCGGCAAAATTTGTACGTACAGTAGAGAAGGGGTTTCTGGTGTTTCATCAGTGTATAGACCAAATGCCTTGCGATGCGGATGGTTGGTATTTTATTCCGGCAAGAGTAAATACATCCCGTACGATTGCCCAACAATTGGAGGAAATACAATTAGGAAAGGGCTTTTTCATTTACCAATCTCAGGTAGACTCGATACAATTAAAAAATGCCTACCAACTTTCCGAAAAGATAAACACTCAGTACCTTGCCGGGACAGATAGTCTTTCGTGTCATGTCGCTGTCTTGCCTGCTCAGATTGATTATGAAGTAATTGATCTATATCCCAAACAGGTAAAATTAAATGAAGTAATTCATCTTTCCGGTAAGAAATTAACGTTTGATTACGATATGCATACACGCAAGGTTTATGTTCTAAAACCTCTGTAATACTTTCTGATACAGCATTCGATTGCCTATGAAACTAACCTCTACCATTAACACCATTTGCCTGTTGCTGGGGCTGCTTGCCATTGTTGGAAAAGCCCTGCACGTTCCCGGAATAGCCGTGATTCTGATTATTTCCCTGGGAATCTCCAGCATCCTGTTTTTCCTGGAAGTGCTTTTGGGCATTTTTTATTTCAAAGGATATGGCATTGTCATTGCCATCAGTTCAATCGCTTGTTTTGGACTCAGCACTTTGATCATCGGCGTATTGTTTCGGCTCATGTTCTGGCCCGGTTGGGCGCCCATGCTGCTGATAGGAACCATTCCTGTAATACCGGCATTGATTTTGGCCATACTTAACCAACCAGCCATCCAAAACATGGATACGGAGAAACGTACTGTTCTAATCAGAAGTGTTATCGTACCTGCCGTTCTTTTTTTATTGCTCGGATTTATGGGCTTGTTTATGCCCAAATACATATTTTAGAGTATATTCAGCAGCTAATCGGTTCAGTAAGTATGGCTGCTGCCGTTTGCCGGGTTGGCTGTTTCTATTCGCGTACACACACTACACATGGAATCTACCGTAGATCTGATTATCATCGCTTTGATTGTGGTCATTAGCTTCAGTTCCTGGAAAGGACTGAACGACAGCCGCTTTTTTGAACGTTACGTATTTGAGGTCGATCCTATTCTGATTGACAAGCAGTATTACCGTATTCTGAGTCCGGGGTTTCTGCATTTGAGCTGGATGCACCTGATCTTCAACATGATCGCCTTGTATACCTTTGGCGGCAGCGTGGGTATGATGCTGGGTGTTCGTAATTTTCTGCTGCTGTATTTCGTTAGCCTGGTAGCCGGTAATTTGTTGGCGTTGTTTATTCACCGCAACCACGGCGACTATTCGGCGGCGGGTGCTTCCGGAGCCATCAGCGGGGTCATGTTTGCCTGTATTCTGTTTTTCCCCGATGCCAATATCGGTTTTCCGTTCATTCCGGAGCTTTCGATTCGGGCGTGGGTGTTTGGGGTTCTTTACCTGTTGGTTTCCATTTACGGCATCAAAAACAAAACGGGCAATATCGGGCACGAAGCCCACGTGGGCGGTGCCATTGCCGGTATTCTCACCGCGCTGGCACTTATGCCGGAGCTGCTCTGGGAAGAACCCTGGCTGGTGGCTGCTTTGCTGGTGCCTTTTACTGTATTTATGGTTCTGATTGTCACTAAACCTGAAGTATTGCTCATTGATGGCTATTGGGGCTTTCAGCAAACGAAGTCAAAACCCCTCAAAAAATCTCTTTCAGACGAAGAGCAACTGAACATCCTGCTTGATAAAATGGGTTCCCGGGGCATTGAAGCACTTTCGAAAAGCGACCGGAACCTGTTGGAAAAGCTTTCACAGAAACACAAAGCAGACTAATCCGGTTTTTGCTTTTTAAGCGATACTATTTAATTCAAGTTGCGTTGGCCTCAGATAAAACCCCGCCCTAAATCCCTCCCCATCAGGGAGGGACTTTCGATTCGCGAACCCAACTCCCTTCCCCTAGTGGGAGGACATCAAACAAGAGTTTGATGGGCTAGCCTCGTGTCAAGGGTTGGGGATGGGGGTTACTTTTGGGCAAGCAAAAAAGTGACAAGGCCATAAGGAAGGGAGAAGGTTTGGACAGAAAACCAACATTGTAAAAAGGAACAGGTAACACAAAGAGCAGAACGTAAGATCTGCCAGTACGCCAATCTATAATTCACGTTGGTTTAGTCCTTGATGGATTACGACTTTGTTTCGAGTAAACGTATAACTTATTTTTCTTGAAAGATGACAGCACAACAGGTTTTAGAGTCAATGCTCCAGCAGATACAGCTTCTGACCCCGGACGAAATACAGGTCATCGGAGAGGCAACCATCTTCAAAGAATGCCAGAAAGGTGACATGCTGGTACGGGAAGGCCAGACCCAGACACAGTGTTACATGATTCTACAAGGCTGTGTGCGAGAGTATATCATCACTGACGGCGAAGACAAAACCACCGCCTTTTACACCGAAGGCGACAAAATAGTCTCCTATACCAGCGAAGGCAAGAACAAGGTAAGCAAGCATTTCCTCGAATGCGTGGAAGATTGCCTGCTTACCGTCAGTTCGCAAAACTTTGAAGACGAACTCCGCAAGCTGGTGCCCCGGCTCGATGCCATCATTCAGCAGATTGCCAAAGAGCAACTCGGAAAAAACAAAGACGAACTCACCACCTTCATTTCTTCTTCACCCGAAGAGCGGTACAAAAAGCTCCTCGACACCAAACCAACCCTGTTCAACCGCGTGCCTCAACACCAGATTGCGAGCTTTCTGGGCGTCAAACCCGAATCACTGAGCCGGATTCGCAAACGCATCCACGCCAAGCGAAAGAATGATGTTTCGGCCTGATTTTGTTTAGGGTTAGAAATAATGTAAAGAATGGAATATTGAAAATATAAATGCTTGACTGGTAGTGCTTAAGGCAATGTGCGAAGCACGAACCTGATTGACACAAAGCCGACCTTGTATACTCCAATCGTGTTAGGTTGGGAAGGTGCGCTGGCCCAAAAATCCCGCGGGCCAAGCGATGGCTTTGTGGGGCGAAGCTTTGGGATTTTTTGCCCTTTTTTTGCCTACTCCGAGCACAGATCTGGCCCAAAACTCTCGTTTTGTCCTAGACAAGCAAAAAAGTAGGAGCAGGTTGGTAGAGATAAGATCTGGACTGTAAACTCTCATAGACAAGGGCAAGCAAAAAGTAACAAGGGTGTATGGTACGAGAATGGAATGGATTGAGAAACCCTATTAGTCATGTTAGAAATAAATCCGGTACAGAAAGTTCGGAATGATCCCTACCTGACGTTCATTGCCAATGCCGCCCGGAGCCTTCGCGTCGTAATATTCCGTCAGGCGGGCCCGGTGATTCGTAAGGTTATCAATGTTGAGGTAAAATTCGTGGGTAGTCCGGTGAAAATTCCATTTGTAACTCATGCTGAGTACCACATTGACAATGTTATCGAGCTTTTGCTGATACGCCTTGCTTTCGTCGTAAATGAGGCCCTTCTTCACATCCACCGCCACCTGGCCGTTTTCGTCTCGGAGCAGCGGTACATACGGATGGCCGCCGCCAAAAAACGCTTTCGCATTGATGGAAAACACCCGGTTGTCTTTTTTGCCCAGTCCTCTGAATTCCTTGCCCGCCAGCAGGTTAACCAGGTAATCGCCGCTGTAGCGGGTGTTTCGTTCCACATTGTCCAGTGCCTTGTAGCGCGACTGATACAGAGAGCCATTGAGCATAAAATAATACCCCTTGTGCAGCGAACGTTCCAAGGTAAATTCAAGGCCGTAGTTTTTGCCGGTTCCTTTGTTAACCAGTGCGACATACCGCAGTTCCAGTCCTTCATTTAAGGTAGCATACGAACTCCGCACATTGTCTTCCACCGGAAGGTTGTACAAATGCTGGTAATAAATTTCCACCTTGAAACGTAGCTGCTGCATCAAATACTTCTCATAGCCTGCCACCCAGTGATTGGCGCGTAGCAAACCCAGGTTTTTGTTGGGGTAAGCATACGTGCCGTCGGGTAAGGTTGTCTTTACAAAGTAGTTGTGCACGCTTTCCATGGTGCTGTGGTTGCCATAACCAAAACTAACCAGCGCCGTCGGCGAAACCGCATAGTTGAGCGAGACGCGAGGCTCCAGGGTAGATTTGTGGTTGTACAGCACGTTGGTATTGTGCAAGCCCGTTACCAGCGTGAGTTTATCCGTAGGACTAAACCGCCAGTTGACGAAGCTGTGCAGGGAAGAAAGCGATTGGTCAAAATCAATCAGCTTTTGACGAACCACATTCGTGTCTAACAAGCTCTGGTTCAGGCTTTCGCGTAACAGATTGTACCGCACGCCTGCATTGATTTTATGTTTGGCGTTGATCTTGTAATTGTAAACCGAACTCCAGCGGCAGGCCGAGGTTTTTACATCGCCCTTGAAATTGAGGTACTGATTTTCCTGCGGTGACTTCTCAAAAACATTGTCCTGAATGCCCGAGCCCGAATACATGAACGACGTCTCCAGGTAGCTTTTGTCAGATAGCGAAAGGGTATGATTGAGGCCGCTATTAAAGAGATAGGCACCTTTCTTGTAATCTTTTGTGATGTCTGTCTGGGTAAAATCATCGCCCGGCGTTACCCAAATGCCGGGATTTACATTTTCAAACAGGAAGTTGCTTTTTCCCTGCAATCCGAAAACCGAGAACGTGCCCATTTTTTTGGTGGGTAGCCAGAGTTTGAATGTCGCATCCTGAAAGTTCAGGTTGGCTCCTGATACATCCACCAGTTTCAGGCGGTTGGCCAGGCCGATGGTGGAATACCGGTAGTTAACCAGAAACGATCCTTTGTATCCCTTTTTGAATGGCCCTTCCAGCGTAATGTCGGTACCGAGAATGCCCAGGCCAAAGATGCCTTCCAGTTTTTCGTTGTTCCCTTTGCGCATCCGGATGTCATACACCCCCGACAAGGCACCGCCAAAGTCGGCCGGGAAGGCTCCGGTATAAAAATCGGAGGCCGAGAGTACGTTGTTGTTCAAGGCATTGACAATGCCGCTGATGGCATTCTGGTCGCCGAAATGGTTGGGATTGCTGATTTGCGAACCTTCCAGCCGCCATTGCATGTACTTGGGCGAATTGCCCCGGATGATGATTTCATTGCCGCCATCCTGCGAAGTGGCCACGCCCGCAAAATTGGAGGTGATTTTGGATGGGTCATTGAAGCCGCCCGCAAACCGGGACGTTTGTTCGGGCGAAATGGCGCGGGCACTGACCAGTGCCAGGTCATTCAGCGGTTTTCCATCAGGGTTGGGTGCCGTCACCGTAATGGCATCCAGTTGAATCGCCGATTCGACCAACCTAATATCCAGCACAACTTCCTTCGCCGAGTTTACCTCCACGTTGGGAATGACTTTGGTTTGGTAGCCTACGTAATTTATTTCCAGAGTAACACGACCAATGGAAACGCCTGGCAGCCGGAAGGCACCCTCTGCATCCGTGATGGTACCTTTTGACGGATTGGAAGATACTATTTTGATTGTCACGCCAACCAGCGGAAGCCGGGTGCCTTCATCCACAATGGTTCCGCGTAGGGTTTGTGTCGGCGACTGGGCAGATACCCGTAGTCCGCTGAGTAAAAAGAAAAGCAACGAAAGGAATGAGATTCTTGTCATAGTAGGAAGATTTGATTTCCTGCGAAATAGATAAGACGCCTTTCCTTCCGCATTGACTTTGGTTAAGAAAGCAGGGTTTTACTTTTTCCGGACATACTATTTTTAAACCCTTTGCCGTGTTCTGAGTCTAAGGCATTGAATCAACATGGAATGACATGCACTTACGACACCTTCTTTTTCTGACACTAGTTGTCCTGACCGTATGTATAAGCAGTTGCACGCGTACCGTCGTGCGTACCAGTCCGCCGCCGCCGCGCACCGAAGTGGTCGCCGTTGCACCGTCGCCACGGCACGTATGGGTGCCTGGGCACTACGCATACCGGGGGCGTGGCTACCGCTGGGTTCCCGGACATTACCGGGTGGCGCCGCGTCGGTACCGTACCTGGGTGCCGGGGTATTGGCGGCAGGCGCCGCGCGGTAATGTATGGGTGGAGGGGCACTGGCAATAGCCGTTTTTTGTCCCGATTCTATGCTCAAACAACTGGTGTTGGACTAAAAGTTGGTTACATTTGTGCAACTGAGGCGATTAATTTTCAAAAATCCAGCACCAATGAAATCATACGCAAAAACCATCCTGCTCAAAAATAACCCGGCATTGATTGCCGAATACATGCACTACCACGACGAGATCTGGCCGGAAGTGGTGGAATCGTTTCGAAAAGTGGGTGTACTCGATATCCGTATCTGGATCATTGGCCGTCAGCTGTTCATGGTAATGGATACCACAGACAGCTTTGATCCGGAAAAAGACATGGACCGTTACCTGAAGCTGAATCCAAAGAATAAGGAGTGGGAAGACCGGATGAAAACCTACCAGGAGCCGATAACTGATTACGAACACTGGGCCGAACTGAACCTGATCTTCCGGATGAGTGATCATTAAACTACTGTGCGTGACGGATTGGTTTACGCTAATTCGTTACGCTCTGCTTTTTGCCACCTGTTCCTTTATTATAATGTGGGTGTAGAGTCCAGAACATTACTCTCCTATCGCTTTTTGTTTGTCTCTACCAATGAAGGTTTATAGTCCAAACCGTATCTCTTCCTGTCGTCTTGTTACTTTTTTTACTTACTTCTATCCATGAGGGTTTGTAGCCCGAAACTTTACTCTTCCTATCGCCTCCTACTTTTTTGCTTGCCCAAAAAAGTAGGCAAAAAATCCCAAAGCTTCGCCCCACAAGGCCAACGCTTGGCCCGCGGGATTTTTGGGCCTACGCACCTATACTGCCACTCGCGATTATAGTGGACAAGGTCGGCCTTGTGTCAATTTGGCTCGTGCTTCGCACTTTGCCCTAGCTCCGATTACCAATCGGAGCTACAAGGTCGTTTGTGTTCACTTCAATCGTGGGTGGCAGTGTAGGTGCGCTGGCCTCTTGCGCCAGCGAGGTTGGCGTTGGCCTTGCGGGCAGAAGCATTGACTTCGTCGAATCTTCGATTTGGCGCAAGTGCCTTTTTTTGCCTACTTTTTTGGGCAAGCAAAAAAGTGACAACGCTTTAGGAAGAGATATGATTCGGACTAAAAACCATCTTTGTGAACAAATTGGCAAAAAAGTAGGAGTAATTACAAAGAGCGTATTGTAAAGTTTTGAAGAAAGAATAATCCAGAATACACAGTAAACTACCCCACTTTTCAGGCGCGAACTTGAAACCGGGGAGCTTTTCGGGCATTGCGGATAGCTTGGATGACCGGAAGTAACCGTTCGCGATTTGCCTCGTAATAGGCAAACCGTATTTTCGTGGGCAGGCAATCGACATTGGCCTGCTCCTTTGACCGCACCACAAAGGCTTGACAGCCATAGGTGCAAATCTTCCGGGCCAGGCATTGGGCACAGTCGTCCCAGGTTTCCGGAACCAGGGCGTGAAACTGAGCCAGGGTTTTGTCAAATTCCTGGATACTATTTTTAGTGACTTTCGGATGGATGCTTCCCAGGAAATACGCTTCGTCATTCCATTGGAAGCGGCCGCACGGCAACAAGTCGCCCTGCGGTGTTGCGCCTAAGACCGATTTGCCCGCCCCGCACGTTTTTTCGTGGCAAAGCGTAGCAGGCATCTGGTTACGTTCGTCATCGGTTGCAAAAAAGCGTTCCAGTTCGACACTCAGGTTGTGCTCGGTGAGTTTCCGGCCTTCGGTGGCAATCATGTATTCCAGAATGGCGTGTTGCGCCTGAAAAATCTGCTCGGCTTTCAACGCAGGCAGGTGATAGCCCGCGCCTACATTGGTAACAACATTGGCCTTAAAATGCTTTACTTTCGCTTTATCAACGAGAAAGGTGCAAATCCGGTCAAACGTGTTGTAGTTGGAATGATTGATCGTGGTCAGGATGCCGCACAGCACATTGGCCTGCCGCACCCGCAGGTAGTTCTGAAACACCTTGTTTTCCTTTCCCCGCATCGACTCCTCCGCATCCGCCGTGCCGTCCAGGCTCACCCCGAGTTCAATCCGGTATTTTCGGAACAGATCAATCTTGGTTTGCGAAAGTCCCACCAGGTTGGTTTGCATCGAAAACCGGACGGTTTTGTGGTACTTTTCCGCTTGCTGCCGGGCATAGGCAATGGCCTGTTCGTACCAGTCATTAGACAGCAACGTAGGCTCGCCGCCGTGAAACAGGAAGGTGACACTGGGTTTGGCAGTGTTTTTCAGCGTTTGGTCCGCTAGGGTTCGGAATGTCTCCAGCGACATGTCGTCACCCTTCTTGGTAATGTGTTCGTAGCAATACTGGCAGTCCAGGTTGCAGCGGTGTGTTACTTTCACCACCAGGGTAGAGACGTTTTTGAAACGGGTGTCCTGGGTAGTCACCAGCGAATGCAGGGGTTTGGGTAACCAATTGTGCAGGTCTCTCATGGAATGAAATCTGGAATACTAAAACATAACCCTGGTCCCCGGCAGCACTTTTTACAGGGAGCGTATAAACGTTTTGCGAGTCACAGGCAAGGTATATGCGCGGAAAATAAGTCGTAAGACTCCCGTGCAAACGCCACCACACTCTGACCGATAGACACTGAAACCTACCGGGATAGCGATGAGAGTTGAAACCTATCGCTATCCCGGTAAAGCGTGTAAGCTATCGCTATAACGATAATTCAATTTCCTATCGGTATCCCGATGGGTTTCGGACCCTATCGGTTGCAGACCGAATATGAATCCAAAAATAAAAATGACTATTCTCCAGTTCATATCTGAACGGGTTGGTCAGGTTATAAACACCGAGTTGCCGGTTTGTAGTTGCCGGTTTGTAGCTCCGAATACCATTCGGGTCAACTCCGAAACATGCGTTTGGCGAAGCCAATACCATTCGGAGCTACTCATTACACTCGTTTTTTGTACACAACCTGATGACCCATTCACATATCCTTTAAAGACCTTCCCTCCGGTTTACCAGTCGCCGCTGGCACCGCCACCGCCCGAACTTCCCCCGCTGCTGTCGCTGTAATCGGAATAACTGTCGGAGTAGTCGCTGTATTTGTCGGAGTAGTCGCTGTATTTGTCGGAATAGTCGGAGTATTTGTCACTGTAATCGGAATAAGACGAACCCAGGTTTTGCTTCGGGGTATTTTTGTTTTTCTTTGACGAGTATTTTGTGCCTTTTGAGCTTAAGGTCATCTGAGCTTGCTTACCCGACCGTCTCCATTCGATGACAAACATCACGACAAAGACAATGGCGAAGATGCCGATAGGAATGAAGATCACATAGAGAACCCAGGACGGTCCGCTTTCGCTCTCTTCTTTCTCATACGATTCGCCGCTGGCCAGTCTGATCAGATTATCCACCGACGCATCGATACCTTGGTAGTAATTGCCGGCTTTGAAGTTGGGCTTGATGTCGGTTTCGATGATGCGTTTGGCATACGCATCCGGAATGGCGCCTTCCAGCCCGTACCCGGTTTCAATATGCACTTTGTGGTCGGTTATCGCCGCCAGCAGCAGCACGCCGTTATTGTTTTTCTGCTGGCCGTATTGCCATTTTTTAAACCATTCCACCGCATAACCTTCAACCGTGTAGCCGTGAAGCGAGGACAGGATCACCACGGCAACCTGCGTACCGGTACTGTCTTCGAAACGCTTGATTTTCTGGGTAAGCGCGGCTTCCTGCTCGACCGAAAGCACCTGTGCCGAATCGACTATCGGCGTAAAGTGTTCTGGTCGGGGTGGGATGAATTGTTCCTGAGCTATCAGCGTAGACAAACTACTGACAAACAGGCAAAACGCCAGTATGTGGGTTTTCATGAGAAATGAGAGTTAATGCTGACGGGAGTTTGGCGGCTAAAGTTACCAATCGCCGGCGAATCGCAAAGTCATTTTGGCAAAATGTTGGTGTATGAGCATTGCCTGGCCGGTGGTCGGGTAAACAAAATAGTATCTTTCCAATTGGAAAAACCTGTCCTTCGTTCGGAAAATCGGTTCCGGCCGTTCAGGGAAGGCGCCGGAAGTTCCTGACCAGCCGAAAGTCGATGAAGTTGGCTACCTGCCGGTGGGCTTTCAGATTAAATCCAATTCCCCAGTTGGCATTCCAGTGATACACAAGCCCCCAGCGATGGTAGATTCGGTCGAAATAAGGAATTTCGTTGAAAAGATAGACACCCAACTGCTGGCTGAAGGTAAACTTGCCGAGTAAAAACTCATGACCTACCATGATGCCCTGTCGGAAAACACTGCGATGGTAGATACTGTCCTGCCGCATTTTTTCCCGAGAGACCAGATCCCAGTAGCTTTCCAGTCCGGCGGTAAGGGCATGGAGTCTGCCGATGGGTTTGCTGACGGTCACACCCAGACCACCGATGAAAAAACGTTCTTTGTTGCCCACACCAATGGTTCGGGAAGTGGCAAAGCCATGAATGTCCCAGCGGGCCCGATGGGTAATGCTTTGGGTGTCCGAACGTTTGGTGCGGAACGGGATCTCTGCCGGGCGAATCAGGTATTCGAGTCCTACACCCATTGTCGGATAGTTGATACCCTTGTTGGGTTCCTTCATGCCGCCGTTGGAAATATGTTCGTACAGGAAATGGACATTGAGGCGGTATCGTGGATGCAGATGCGCATACATTCCCGTACCCAAGGCTACGTACATGCTCACGGGCAGGCTGTACGACTGATTGTTGGGATTGCGGATGCGGTCATAAGGATTGGTCAGGTAGGCCAGTCCACCCGAACCCCGTACCAGCAGGCTGATGCGTGACGTGAGCCGAAACGCGGGTTCCAGGAAGTATGCCGCCTTGGCACTCTGCCCCAGCACCGCATTGGTATAATCGTAGTAGCTCAGCAGCAAGCCCTGGCGGGGATAACAACGGCAGGTATTCCAGCTTTGCTCGTCGGTTCGCTGCCAGAGCAACGTCGCCTGGATTCCCCACGGACGGGCTTCGCGCGTGTTCTCAACATCGGCCGAATGCACAAAGATAAAGCCTTTGTGGAATGCCAGTGCGGTTGCGAAAATATGTTTTCTGGCCAGTGTATCTTGTGCCAGCGACGGTTCTGAACATCCCTGGGCAAGACTGATGACGACTAACCAACAGACAATCGGTTTCATGGCTGGTTCCGGTAAATGACAGCGTGTAATCCATCAATGATTGGGTTGTACAAAATACGTCAAAAAACCAATGGGGTGTATCCGGATGCTTCCGTTGAAGCAGCTAATTGATTACCCATGCCCAAGCACCAGCGATATCACTGCCAGCACGTCAATGCAAACCAGCGCAACGGAGACTTCCTTCGATTTGCCCACCGCCAGCTTGATGACCGTCCAGCTCAGGAAACCCCAGATGATGCCTTGCGTGATCGAATACGTCAGCGGGATCAATACCATCGCCAGAAAAGCCGGAATGGCATCATCCAGCTGGCTCCAGTGAATCCGGGTAACCGGCTTCATCATGAATACGCCCACCAGAATCAACGCCGGAGCGGTGGCAATGGCCGGAATCACCGACAGCAGCGGCGAAAAAAACATGAACGGCAGAAACAGCAAGCCGGCAGTTACTGCCGTCAGCCCGGTGCGGCCGCCTTGTTCCACACCCACCGCAGACTCGATGTAGGCCGTTCCCGGGCTGGTACCCAGCAATCCGCCCAGGGTGGTCGCCACCGCATCGGTCAGCAGGGATTGCCTGATATGGCGCGGCTCGCCCGACGCATCCTGTAACTGCGCCGCTTCGGCCACGCCCACAAACGTCGAAAGGCTGTCGAACAGATCGGTAAAGGCAAAGGCAAAAATGACAGGCAATACACTCAGTTTCAGTGAGCCAAGCAAATCGAGTTGAAACAACAAGCTGAAGTCAGGGGCTGAAAAGATACCTTGCCAGTTGACCAGCGTGGTGCTTCCCCACCAGCGGCCCAGCGTGACGGCCAGCAAGGTGGTAAGCAAGATGCCCAGAATGATTCCGCCAGTCATCCGCCTGATGACAAAGACAGCCGTTGCCAGGAAACCGACCAGGAAAACAATCTGGTCGGGCTGTGTTACGTCACCGATGCCGATCAACGTGGCGGGATTGGCAACCAGAAACCGGGCATTGACAAAACCGATGAAGGTAATGAATAACCCGATGCCCGCCGAGATCGCGTAACGCAGTTGTTTGGGAATGGCCGCGACAATGTACGTGCGAACGTTAAACGCCGAGAGCAATAAAAAAAGAATCCCGGCCCAGAACACCGCTCCCAGTGCAGTCTGGTAGGAGATGCCCATGCCCTTAACGGCGGTAAACGTGAAAAACGCGTTCAGGCCCATGCCGGGGGCTACCACGATCGGGTTGCGTGCATAGATGCCCATCATCAGGCTGCAAAAAAACGAAAGCAGCACCGTAGCCGTCAACACGCCGGAAAAGGGCATTCCCGTCTGGCTCAGGATGGCTGGATTGACCACAATGATGTACATGGTAGCCAGAAAGGTAGAAATTCCGGCCAGCACTTCGGTGCGAACGGTGGTACGGTTGGCGTGCAAGGAGAAGTATTTTTCGAGCATAGGTTGCGATGGTTTGAGGAGTGGTGTAGAATCCGATTTTAAAATAGTATCTTTTCGGATACAAAAACCTACCATGCCTGAAATTTTTGCCATTCCGGGGGTTACGGTTTTTGTATTGCACAATTTTTGATTCTGTTTCAGAAAACACTAGCTTACATTACATTTGACTTTGCTTGTACCACCATGAAGACCTTGAAAATCATCTTGTTAAGCTTAGGCTCGGGCGTGTTTGGCGCCTTTTTGTTTCAAAAAATCAGTTCTGTCGCCCTTCCGTCACTGCCCGAGAACACACCGGTGGTTGCGCATACTGTCAGCCAGATGTATACCAATGCCCCCATCAATGCTGACTTTGTGGCAGCTTCGGCGGCGAGTACGTCCAGTGTGGTCTTTATCAAAACTACTTCGCTGGTAGCCAACCAGTACGATATGTTCGACTGGTTTTTTGGTGGAGGCGGCCGCGAACAGAAAGTCTCCGGCTCCGGATCGGGCGTACTTTTCACCGCCGACGGCTACGTGGTTACCAACAACCACGTGATTGAAAATGCAACTTCTATTGAAGTGGTGCACAACAAACGTTCGTACAAAGCCAGAATGATCGGCACCGACCCGTCTACCGACATTGCGGTGCTGAAAATCGAAGGCAAGGCATTGCCAGCCATCAAACTGGGCCGCAGCCGCGACGTGCAGGTAGGGGAGTGGGTGCTGGCCGTCGGCAACCCGTTCAACCTGACTTCAACGGTAACAGCCGGTATTGTGAGTGCCAAAGGCCGGAACATTGGCATCCTGGGCAGCCAGTTTCCGATTGAGTCGTTTATCCAGACGGATGCAGCCATTAATCCCGGTAACAGCGGCGGCGCTCTGGTCAATATCAAAGGTGAACTGATCGGCATCAACAGCGCCATTCTTTCGCGTACCGGAAGTTACACTGGCTACGGATTTGCCGTGCCTGTCGACATTGTGAATAAGATTTTCAATGACCTGGTACGGTATGGCGAGGTGCAAACAGGTTTCCTGGGCGTGGAAGTGGCCGAAATCAACAGCCAGACGGCCGAAAAGTTTGGCTTGAACGACTACAATGGCGCAGTAGTGACCTACAGCGAGCCGGGCTCTGCTGCCGAAAAGCTGGGCTTGCAGAAAGGGGACGTGATTACCAAAGTCAACGGCCAGGTCATCAACAGCAAAGCCGAATTTGACGAACAGTTGAGCTTTTACCGGCCGGGCGACAAAATTACCATCACCTACCGGCGGGGTACAGAAACCAAGGAAGGCCAGCTGACATTGACCAACCGGGAGGGTACCACCGGAGTGCTGAAACACGAAACGTACAAAGCCGAAGCCCTCGGTGCCGAACTGGAAGCCCTTTCCAAGGTAGAGAAAGACAAACTGCGGTTGCAGAGTGGTGTGCGTATTGTCCGCATCACAGGCCGGGGCGTGCTGAGCCAGTTTGACGAAGGGTTTGTGATTACCTCCATCAACCGGCAGGTGGTTACCTCTCCCAAGCAAGTGGTTGATCTGCTGAGCAATGCCCGCGGCCGCATGATCATCGAAGGCCTTGATCCTTCCGGAGAGCAGGTAACGTATCAGATGATGTATTGAGTTTTATTTCAGATAAATACAAAACCTCGCCTGCTACAGGGGAGGTTTTGCCGTTTTCAGAGATACTATTTTAACGTGGACTATGAATTTCTAAAGTCGGTTCATTCTACACTATTGCCACTTCTTACCAGTGTTGGTTTCTAATCCAGACCTTTGTTGGTCCCATTCGCCCTATTCCTTTTTCACAGTGTTTGTTTTTAGTCCAGAGCTTTGTTCTTCCTTACTACTCCTTCTTTTTGCTTGATCAAAAAGAAGCAAAAAATCAAGACCCAAAAATGCTTCCCCGCGCAGGCTAACGCACCCCCCGCTTTAGGGTCGGGCCAATGCTCTTTTCTGGCTCGTGCTTCGCACTTTGCCCCACTCCGATTACCAACCTGAGTTACAAAGTCGTTCTTGTTCACTCCAATCGTGGCAGAAGGTGTAGGTGAGTAGGGATAAAAATCCCGCGGGCCAAGCGATGGCCTTGTGGGGCGAAGCTTTGGGATTTTTTGCCCTTTTTGGTTACTTTTTGGGCATGCAAAAAGTAACAAGGCTATAGGGAAGAACAATGGTCTGGACTATAAACCCACATTGATACAAAATAACAAAGTGAGAGGGAAGAATAAAGGTCTGGATTAAAAACCAATACTGGTAAGAAGTAACAACAGTGTAAGGCACGCGAATGGCCCAGGTTTAGCATTTCCATAGTTCAGGGTATTATTATTGTTCTCCGGCGATTGTCGGAAATACACCGGTAAAATGTCGGGATTGCACAGCCTTTGCCAGTGTGCCTATGCCTACTTTTGTGCAGGTCATTTTTGGGTCAGGTAGCGGTACATATCCCGTGAAAGCGGGTTTTGCCCGGTAAAAGCATACTATTTTCCTTCACAAAAAACCGGTTACACACTATGAAAAATCCTGTTTTCCCTTGTCTGTGGTTTAGTAGCAATGCCAGAGAAGCGGCTGCGTTTTATTGTTCTGTGTTTACAAATGCACAGATAACATATGAAAACCCGGCAGTTGTTTTTTTTGAAGTCAATGGTCAGAAATTCATGTGCCTCAACGGCGGGCCTGAGTTTTCTTTCAATGAGTCGGTTTCTTTCGTAATTGAATGCGCCAATCAGCAGGAAATTGACTATTACTGGAATGCTTTGACAGCCGACGGTACCGAAAGTCAGTGCGGATGGCTCAAGGACAAGTATGGCGTTTCCTGGCAGGTGGTGCCCGCGATGATGGGTGATCTGATGCAGGACCCTGCACGAGCTCAACGGGTAATGGAAGCGATGATGCCCATGAAGAAACTGGACATTGATGCGTTGGTACACGCCTAACCCTATTTTTAGTTCTGTTTGGAAAAAGCCCTGCCTGTTTGAGTGGGGCTTTTTACTTTTTAAAAAGTCCTATTTACGATAGAGTGAAAATGGTTTCTGTTGATGTAATGGTTTACGTATTTGGCATAAGTTCTTCGGTACCTGAGAGATAATTGAACTCCATGTACGGGAATAAAAAAATATTTTTTCTATCCGTTGCACTATTTTGTGAATGTGTTTGTTTGGCTGAGACCGGACCTTACAAACCTGACAACTTTTTACCTTCACCGGTTTATGAAAGAAAATAGATTGCTTCACAGGATCTTACTGTGCTTTTTCTGTTGTATATCCTTACCTAGCTTTTCCCAAACCAATCCTTCTGTTCTGACCCTGGACCAATGCGTCCGTTTTGCGTTGCAAAACGAGCCCTATCTGCAACAGGCCCGGGTGGCCGAGTCCATCGCGCAGAAAGACGTACAGATCAGCCTGGCCGACTGGTATCCCCAACTGAATGTCAACTACGATATTACGCACTACATCCGGCTGCAAACCAACATCATTCCGGACGCTACTACCGGACAGCGGCGTGAAGTGCAGTTTGGTCTGAAAAATAACTCCAACATCATTTTTTCAGCCAGCCAGACCTTGTTCAGCAATGGATTGCGCCTGGCCAGCCGAACCGCACCGATCATCCGGGAGCAGGCGGCCCAGAATACGGCTGCGAACAAAATTGATGTGGTTGTCAACGTAAGCAAAGCCTTTTTTGATTTGCTGATTACCACCGATCAACTGGCTATCCTCAACGAAGACATTCAGCGGCTGGAACGCAACCTGCGCGATGCCTACAACCAATACGAGAGCGGCGCGACGGACAAGATTGATTACAAGCGAGCCACCATCGCACTGAACAGTGCCCGTTCGCAGCGGAAAGCCGCCGAAGAAAGCATCCACTACAAAACGGCTGTTTTGAAGCAGCGCATCGGCTATCCACCGGAAAACCAGCTCGAAGTAGCCTACGATACGGCCCGTCTCCGGCAGGAAGTATTCGTGGACACCCTGCAAACCGCCGAATACGGCAATCGCATCGAATACCGCCAGTTGGAGACATCAACCCAGCTCCAGCAAACCAATCTGAATTATTACCGATGGGGATTTCTGCCCACGGTTTCCGCCATTTTTACCCACGATTACCTGTTTTTGAACGACGATTTTTCGCGCCTCTATACCCGCTCGTTTCCCTATACCTACTATGGAATCCGGGTTTCGCTGCCGGTCTTTCAGGGATTCCGGCGCATCCGGAATGTGCAGCGGGCCGAATTGCAGATCAAGAGCCTCGAATGGCAGCGGACCGGGTTGAAAAACCAGATCAATTCGGAATACCAGCAGGCACTGGCCAATTACAAGAGTGCCATGGCCGACTGGCGGTCATTGGAAGAGAATGAAGCCATTGCCCGTGAGGTATATGCTACGGTTAATCTGCAATACCAGGAAGGCATCAAGAATTACCTGGAAGTGATTGTTGCCGAAACAGATCTGCGCAGTGCCCAGCTGGATGCCCGCAACGCGTTGCTGCGCGTTCTTTCCAGCAAATATGACCTATTACGAGCCATGGGCACCGTCCCCAATACGGACTGAAGCAGCGCGGAACGTGCTGCAAATGGTTTTGCTGTAATAGTTTAGTTATCAGTGGTTTATCTTTTGTCTTGTATCTTTTTTCTTGTGTCTCTTGACTAATATCCTTTGAAGAGTCCAAACCTCCCTTTCCTTTATGAATCGTTTATCCATTGTCTTTTTCCTTATTTTTTTGATGGGTGCCGGCGCGTGCGGTAAAAAGGCCGCCACCGATTCGAAGCCCGAAGTGCCTGCTGTCGCTGTCAATGTACAAGCTGTACAGGAAGGCGAACCGGTCTATTACGATACCTATCCCGGAACGGTAGTGGCGCTGAATGAAGTCACATTGCTGGCTGAAGTGAGCGGATACATCACGGGAATCTTCTTTACCGAAGGCGAGGTGGTGAAGAAAGGCCAGAAACTGTACGAGATTGACCGCACCCGCTACCAGGCGGCTTATGAACAGGCAACCGCCAGCCTGCAAATTGCGCGGGCTAACCTCGAACGTGCGCAACGCGATGCCGACCGCTACGACCGGTTGCTGAAACAGGAGGCTGTGGCTCGCCAGATTGCCGAAAACGCCCAGACCGACCTGCGCAGTGCCCAGCTTCAGGTAACGTCGGCGCAGGCTAATGTGACCACTGCCCGCACCAACCTAAGCTATTCCGTCATTCAGGCGCCGTTTACCGGTACCATTGGGCTTTCGCAGGTCAAGACGGGTACACTGGTCAATCAGGGCCAGACGTTGCTCAACACCATTTCGTCCGACGATCCCATGGCGGTCGATTTTGAGGTGGACGAAAAAGAGATGGTGCGTTTCTATGACTTGCCCAAGCCAAAATCCGGCGCCGATTCGACCTTTACGCTGCTGATGCCTGGAAAAGTACCCTATACCCAACCAGGTACGCTTGCCCTGATTGACCGTGCCGTGAATCCACAGACAGGTACAATCAAAATCCGTCTGCAATTTCCGAATCCGAAACACCAGCTTCGGAGCGGCATGAGTGCGACCATCCGGGTGCTCAACCAGGCGGGTACCAAGCAACTGCTGGTTCCTTCCAGAGCGGTGATCGAGCAGATGGGTGAGTACTTCGTCTATGTGATCAAAGACAACAAGGCCGAGCAACGCAAGATTACCACAGGCACCATTATTCAGGACAAGATGATTATCAGAGAAGGCTTGCAGGCAGGGGAACAGATTGCCGTCGAAGGTATTCAGAAGCTGAAGAACGGGGCAGAGGTGCAGGTACAAGCGACACCGCCTGCGGCTGCCAGTCGTTGATCGTAAAAATGTTAGGATAGCTTCAATCGAATGGAGCTAACGCCAGATTGATATAAAGAGAACAAGACTCACTCTAATCGTGGAAGGCAGTGTAGGTGCGTTGGCCACTTGCGCCAGCGAGGTTGGCGATGGCCCTGCGGGCAGAAGCATTGGCGCAAGTGCCCTTTTTTGCCTACTTTTTTGGGCAAGCAAAAAAATAGGCACAGATAGGTAGAAAGTAAGGTAGGGCCTTGAAAACAAACGTTTGATAAAGCGGCCTTGAATTAAGTATACTGCGGTCTGTGCCACACCTGTTTGCTGAGGCGCAGACTACGGTGGCAAGATTTTTAAACATTGCAGGTAGATAAAACCATTTACAAAACTCCGCCCTTTGTCACAAGCAAAGGGTTGTATCCAATCCTAACAACCTGAGCCGTATGATTGCTGATGTATTTATAAGACGTCCCCAAACTGCTATCGTTGCCTCCATCGTTCTTTTGCTGGTGGGCATTCTGGCACTGATTAATCTTCCGGTAAGCCAATATCCGGAAATTACGCCGCCGGTAGTGCAGGTAACTGGTACCTTCACCGGAGCCGATGCCCAGACTGTTGAGCAAACCGTTGCCACACCCGTGGAAGCCCAGGTAAACGGAACGCCGGGCATGATGTACCTGTCGACCAACAGCACCAGCGATGGCCGCATGACCATGAACGTGACCTTTGAAGTTGGTACCAATGTAGACATTGCCACACTCGACGTGCAAAACCGGGTGAGCGTGGCCAATCCGCAGCTGCCTGATGAGGTGCGTCGCCTAGGGCTGGTGGTACGCAAGCGGAATCCAAGCATTCTGATGCTGGTAGCCTTGTACTCTCCCAAAGGAAGCCACAATGTTCCCTTTACCGACAACTATACCAATATTTACATCCGGGATGCCTTGCTGCGGGTCAAAGGCGTGGGCGATATCTTTTCGCGTGCCGATGATTTCAGCATGCGGATCTGGCTGCAACCGGATAAGCTGGCTCAGGTGAACATGACCACCACCGATGTGCTGAATTCGCTGCGCGAACAAAACGTGCAGGTAGCCGCGGGTTCGGTAGGGGTGCCCCCGCAACAAAGTGCGCAAGCCTTTGAGTATACCATTTACGTAAACGGCCGCCTGGCACGTACCGAAGAATTTGAGAAGATCATTGTCAAGAGCGACCCTAAAACCGGCGCATTGGTGTACCTGAAAGACGTGGCCCGCGTGCAGCTGGGCAAGTTTAACTACGCCAGCAATTCGTTTGTGGATGGCCGGCCCGCTTCGTATCTGCTGGTGTACCAGTCGCCGGGCAGCAACTCCCTCGAAACAGCCCAGGGGGTATACGATGCCATGGAAGAGCTCAAAAAATCATTTCCAGTGGATATCGACTATGTCGTTCCGTTTGAGGCTGTATCCGTGGTGGAGGTGTCTATAGGAGAAGTGGTCGAAACCCTGATCGAAGCCCTTATTCTGGTTATTATTGTGGTGTTTCTGTTTTTGCAAAGCTGGCGGGCTACCCTGATTCCCATTCTGGCCATTCCAGTATCCATCATTGCGACATTTGCTGTGTTTATTCCATTGGGATTTACAATAAATACCCTGACGCTGTTTGGATTGGTGCTCGCCATCGGCATTGTGGTGGATGATGCCATTGTGGTGGTTGAAGCCGTGCAGCATTACATGGATACGGAGGGGATTTCGGCCAAAGAGGCTACCCAGAAAGCCATGAAGGATATTTCGGCACCGGTCATTGCCATTGCCCTGATTCTGGCGGCAGTGTTTGTTCCGGTAGGTTTCATTCCGGGTATTGTGGGGCGATTGTATCAACAGTTTGCCATTACCATTGCAGTTTCGGTGCTTATCTCAGCCTTTGTTGCGCTTTCCCTGACACCGGCGTTGTGTTCGTTGTTTCTGAAACCCATGAAACTCGACGCACAGTCGCGGGGGCTTAATCGCTTCTTTTACAAGTTCAACGGCTGGTTTAGCCGGGTGACGGAACGATACGGCAAAGGCGTGCAGAAATCCATTTACTACAGCCGCTACGCCCTGATTCTGCTGGTCTGCCTGTTTGTGGGAACCGGGGTATTGTTTGTGAACAAGCCGACGGGCTTCATCCCGACCGAAGACGAAGGCCGGATCATCATCACCTTTGAACTGCCGGATGCCTCCTCTTCTACCCGTACCGTCAATGTGCTCAAGCAAATGATGGGTATTTTGAAAGAAACGCCGGGAATTGCGCATTTTGCCGGTTTGGGTGGATTGAATGTGGTAAACTTTTCTTCCAAATCGAGTAGCGGCACCCTTTTCTGCCAATTGCAGCCCTGGGAAGAACGTAGTGCCGATTCACTGCAAGCCGAAGCCCTGATCAATACCTTGCGAAAGAAATTTGCCGCCATCAAAGAAGCCAATATTGTCGTCATTCCGCCGCCACCGATTCCTGGCCTGGGGCAAACGGCCGGTTTTACGTTTGTCATGGAACAACGGCAGGCCTCGACCGACATCAAGGAGTTTGAACGGATCCTGCAACAGTTCATTGCCGCGGCCAACCAGCGGCCGGAAATCAGCCGTGCCTTTTCGTTCTTCACCGCACGCACACCGGGCTATCAGGTAACGGTAGACCGGGAAAAGTGCAAGAAACTCGGCGTGTCTGTTTCGGATGTATTCAGTACCATGCAAACCCTGATGGGAAGCACGTACGTAAATGATTTTACCTTGTACGGCCGGAACTTCCGGGTGGTGGCGCAGGCCGACACCAGCTACCGGTCAACCATCAAGGAACTGGAGCAGTACTATGTGCGTAACCAGGCAGGTGAGATGATTCCCATCAGTACCCTGATTTCGTATAGCGTTGTGGAGAGTGCCCCGCTGATCTCGCATTTTAACCTGTTCCGGTCGGCGGAGATCAACGGCGAAGCTGCCCCGGGCTACAGTAGCGGCGAGGCCATTCAGGCCTTGCGTGAAGTGGCCGCAGAGGTGTTGCCTACCGGATATGGTTACGAATTCTCAGCGCTGAGCCGGGAGGAAATTGCCGCCGGATCCAGTACGATCTATATCTTCGGGTTGTCCGTCTTGTTTGTATTCCTCTTCCTGACGGCCTTGTACGAAAGCTGGTCGGTACCCTTCTCGGTACTGCTGGCGGTGCCTATCGGTGCCTTTGGAGCTATCCTGACTCTAACGCTTTTGCCCAAACTGACCAACAACGTGTATGCGCAGATCGGGTTGATTACCCTGATCGGTTTGGCGGCCAAGAATGCCATTCTGATTGTGGAATTTGCCAAAGAACGTGTGGATGCGGGCAAAGAGGTTGTGGCGGCTACGCTGGAAGCCGTGCGGCTCCGTCTGCGTCCGATTGTGATGACCTCGCTGGCGTTTATTCTGGGGGTATTGCCGCTGGCTTTCTCGTCCGGAGCCGGTGCCCTGGCCCGTCGCACCATTGGTTGGACGGTATTTGGCGGTATGCTCGCGGCTACACTGCTGGCCATTTTCTTTGTACCGGTGCTTTACGTAACCATTACCAAGCTGGCTTATGGCAAGCGAAAGCTAGCCGAGATGCAAGCCACTGCCCAGCCGGATGATGAGCCAAAGGCACATTGAGTTGTGAATGGGCGGAATTGGGTATGAATCCGGTTGTTATCTGGGTCAGTTTATGTATGTGTTCGATAGAATCCGGGAAGGATGGGTAGGTATAGGGAGGGTTGCAGGTAAGATGTAAGTGTCTGATAATCAGTCAAAGGTAAGATGGTAGGTTTTTTTTCTGCTATAACAGTATAGGAAAACAACTACTAATGCGAAGTATTATTATTCTTTTATATCTTATCTATTATAGATATATTAAAGAAAATCTTACCCATCCTACCTAGTCCTCATAATCAGGTAGTTATATCCTACCCGTGATCTTACCCAATCCTACCCATCTTACCCCAAAACAGGAAATAGCACCATTCCAGCCAATCTAAACACAATTGTAATTACAGGCACATGGGTCTGCCCCTACAGGGGTTAATACCATACATATGCAGTACGCATGAATCCTGTAGGGGCGAACCTATGTGTTCGCCCTGTTGGGTTTGAGCAGCGTCAATCACCATCCGAGCCTGGGGCAATCAGGGCAACCACAAAGGTCGCCCCTACAGGGGCCAATCGTATGCAACGTCTGCGCGGAATTCACCGCAAGGCCAACTATTGCCGTGAACTATGCACAAGGTCACCACTGCCGTGAATTCAGCGCAAGACTGATTGTGCGTGGAATTCCGCGCAACGTCCATGCTGCGTCGAATCACACGCAAATGCTCATACAATCCGAAACTATTTCAACCGGATGTCCGGGCCAGGCTTGCGCAAAACTCCGCGCAAACGACAGGCATGCCGTGAATTCGACGCAACAGGTGTTGGCTGGGTGCTACTGGCTCAAAAATTCCAGCATTCAGGGTCAATCAACCCAAAGCCCTCTCCTGCGCAGGAGAGGGCTTTGGGTTTTAAGTACAAAGACAAAATGCTTTACTTAATTAACGTGACCTATGGGGTTTATTAGCCCAACAATTTCTCTCTTTGTATCTCCTCCTACTTTTTTGCCTACTTTTTTGGGCAAGCAAAAAGTGACACACGCGTTTGATACGCGAAAGGAGTGGATTTAGAAACCTAATAGTTCACGTTCATTAGTAGTATCTGACAGTCAGTGCATTGTCCTATGTCTTTTGTCTCATGTCTTACTACCTATTTGTTTTTCCGGTCGGTCAGGGCTTTTTTAAAGTATTTGCCGTGCCGGGTAAGGGTGTAATTCCAGTCGGTATACAGGCGGGGTGCCCACTGCGGATCAAATACCCACACCACCCACGAAATGCCCCGGGTGTCGCAGTATT
>JAESGM010000194.1_pt1 | contig 116944 bp, 102 predicted proteins | sample 9269721 | NCBI WGS metagenome assembly JAESGM01 (sample SAMN15720920, study PRJNA650825) | algae metagenome | isolation source: Komarekiella atlantica HA4396-MV6 and co-occurring heterotrophs from... | place: USA: Theobald House, Kauai, HI | collected 2009-07-29 | reverse complement strand
TTCATGAAGTCGGGATGGGCGCGCGACAGGAAGATCTGCGGGCCGCGATTCTCACGGACGACGCGCAGGATCAGCGAGCGGATGCGGTCGCCGACGCGCACCACTTCGCGCGGGATCTGCTGGTCGCGGCGGATGACGCCCTCGGCGCGGCCCAGGTCGACGACGACATGGCCGAACTCGACGCGCTTGACGACGCCGGTGATGATCTCGCCGACGCGGTCCTTGAACTCCTCGTGCTGGCGCTCGCGCTCGGCATCGCGGACCTTCTGGAAGATGATCTGCTTCGACGCCTGCGCCTGGATGCGGCCGAACTCGATCGGCGGCAGCGGGTCGACGATGAAGTCGCCGACCTTCGCATCCTTCTGCAGCTTCTGCGCATCGGCGACCGAGACCTGCTTGAAATAATCGTCGACCGCCTCGACGACCTCGACGACGCGCCACAGGCGCAGGTCGCCGGTCTGCGCGTCGAGCTTGGCGCGGATGTCGTTCTCGGCGCCGTAGCGATTCTTCGCCGCGCGCTGGATCGCGTCCTCCATCGCCTCGATGACGATGCCCTTGTCGATCAGCTTCTCGCGCGCGACCGCGTCGGCGATGGCGAGCAGCTCGGCCTTGTTGGCGGAAACGGCAGTGGCCATGATCGTCTAACCTATCCTTCCATCTGGATGCTGTCGGCGCCGTCCGCGGACAGAGGCGCGGTGGCGGCAATGAGTTTGTCGGTAAGCGTCAGCTTCGCCGCCTTGATCTCGGCAAAGGGCAGGCGCGGTTCGCTGCCGTCCTTCACCCGGATCAGGACGGCATCGCCCTCGGTGCCGGTGAGTTCGCCGGTGAACTGCTTGCGACCGTCGATCGGCTCGGCGAGCGTGATCCGCGCCTCGTGCCCCGCCCAGTCGGCAAAGTCCTGCAGCCGGGTGAGCGGCCGGTCGATGCCCGGCGAGCTGACCTCGAGCCGGTAGGCGCCCTCGATCGGGTCGGTCGTATCGAGCATGTCGGACAGCCGGCGCGACAGGTCGGCGCAATCGTCGATCGTCAGCTGGCGCGTGTCGGGGCGCTCGGCCATCACCTGCAGGGTCGGGTCCGAAGTGCCGCCGATCAGCGCGACGCGCACGAGCTCGAACCCCAAAGCCCTGGCTTCGGGTTCGATCAGGCGCGTCAGCTCGGCAATGTCGGCCACTCAACCTCCGGACGATCTAGATGCATGCGTGTTTCGCGCCGGAGCCTTCCGGCGCCGGCCTCAACTTCGTCACCGATGTCGAGGAAACATCACCGATATAGACGTGGCGGGAAGGCCCGACAAGCCAATTGCGACGTTGGCGGGGGCGAGAGGCCGCGCTAGGCGTTCAGGCCTTCGACCTCGGCAGGACAGGGATGGACTCATGCGTTGGACGATTGCTCTCGGACTTAGCTGCACCGCGCTGATGGCGTGCTCGGGCCAGGCGCAGGACAAGGGCGCGACGCCGGCCGCGGCGGCCGACGGGCGGCCGTTCAAGGTCGCCGTCGTCGCCGACTTCGACAAGCCCTGGGCCATGACCTTCCTGCCCGACGGGCGGATGCTGGTCACCGAAAAATCCGGGCAGCTGGTGCTGGCGAGCGCCGACGGCCGCAGCCGCAGCGTCGTCGCGGGCACGCCCGCGGTCGACAGCGAAGGGCAGGGCGGGCTGATGGACGTCGTCCTTCATCCCAAATTCGCCAGCAACCGTCTCGTCTACTTCAGCTTCTCGCAGGCCGGGGCGGGCGGCAAGGGCGTGGCGCTCGCGCGCGGCACGATGGTCGACGGGGCGACGCCGAAGCTCGAAAATGTCCAGGTCATCTACCGCGCAACGCCGTTCGTCGAGGGCGACGGCCATTATTCGGGCCGCATCGCTTTCGCACCCGACGGCCATTTGTTCTTCACCAATGGCGAGCGCCAGAAATTCGACCCTGCCCAGGATCCCAAGGCGACGCTGGGCAAGGTGCTGCGGCTGAACGACGACGGCACCCCGGCCACGGGCAATCCGCTTGCCGCCCAGGGCTTCCATCCCGCGGTCTGGTCCTACGGCCATCGCAACCTGCTGGGCATCGCGTTCGACGCGGACGGCAATCTCTGGGAGCAGGAGATGGGTCCCAAGGGCGGCGACGAGCTGAACCTGATCCGGCCGGCGCAGAATTACGGCTACCCCAAGGCGTCGGACGGCGACCATTATGACGGCCGCGACATCCCCGACCACCGTCCGGGCGACGGCTTCACCGCGCCCGCCGTGTCGTGGAACCCGGTCATCTCGCCGGCCGGGCTGATCGTCTATTCGGGCAAGCTCTTCCCGCAATGGAAGGGCGACATCTTCATCGGCGCGCTGTCTGGCCAGGCGCTGGTCCGCGTCGACGTCGCGGGCACCACGGCGACCAAGGGCGACCAATGGCCGATGGGCGCGCGCATCCGCGAGGTCGAGGAAGGCCCGGACGGCGCGATCTGGTTGCTGGAAGACGGACGCAGCGGCTCCGAGGGGCGCTTGCTGAAGCTCACGCCTGCGGGTTGATCGTTTTCCGTTCGTTTCGAGCCTTGTCGAGGAATGCGGCGCGAAGGCGACCGCTTCTCGACGTTGCTCGAAGCGAACGGAGGCTTGTGGCCGGAATCGACGGCTGGGCTCAGGCCCGCCGGTATTCGAAATACCAGACCTCGTGTCCCTTGCGGCGCGCCTTGACCTCGTAGCGGGTCTGCGGCCAGTCGTCGGGGCGCACGAGGAAGTCGCGCGCCGTCCCGGCCAGCCATTCGAAGTCGCGGCGCTGGTTCATGATCATCATCGACCAGCGGCAATAGGTCGGGTCGTCGGTTCCCAGCCGGAAGGCGCCGCCGGGCTTCAGCTTCGCGGCGATCAGGTCGAGCGGGCCGTGATTGACCATCCGGCGCTTGGCGTGGCGCGCCTTGGGCCAGGGATCGGGATGGAGCAGATAGACCCGCTCCAGCGAAGCGTCGGGCAGCCGCTCGAGCACGTCGAGCGCGTCGCCCATGTGCAGCCGGACATTGCCGAGCTCCTGGTCCTCGATCTTGGCGAGCGCGCCGACGACCCCGTTCAGGAAGGGCTCGCAGCCGACGAAGCCCATGTCCGGGCGCGCCTCGGCCTGCGCGGCGAGATGCTCGCCCGCCCCGAACCCGATCTCGAGCGCAAGCGGCCGGTCGTCGCCGAACAGCGTTGGCGCATCGAGCGGGCCGTCTGCGGGCACCGCCACCTGCGGCAACGACTCTTCGACGAGCGCCGCCTGGCCGAGGCGGAGCTTGTGTCCCTTGGCGCGACCATAGAGTCGGCGGATCGAAAGCGGGTCGTTCATGGTGCGGCGAAGCCCTAGGCGCCGGACCGGTCCGATCTCAAGCCGCGAAATGCGACCGCGGGCCCCCGGCGTGCGTTTCCCCCGCGATGAACAAGCAGGCGAAACGGGCGAAGGCGGCGACAAGCAAGACCGTCGCGAAGGTGGAGAAGGCCGACAAGGCCGTGGTGCGCGAGGCGGCCGAGGTGCGCGACGTGCCGGTGGTGAAGCTGCTCGGCAAGTTCGGCGAGCTCGGCGACCAGCCGCCGATGGTGGCGCTGTGCGCGGCGACGATCGCCGCCGGGCTGGTCCGGCGCGACGGCCGGCTGACGACCGCCGGCGTGCGGATGCTCGCCGCGCACGCGCTCGCCACGGGGATCAAACGCGCGATCAAGCGGTCGGTCGACCGGACCCGGCCGCATCTGCTCGTGGACGAGGGGCGCTACGAGACCGGGCGCGGCGGCAGCGCCGATGGCGAGCTCAGCAGCTTTCCGTCGGGCCACACCGCGGGGGCGCTCGCCGTCGCGCGGGCGGTGGCGCGCGATTATCCGCGCGCGGCGTGGCCGGCCTATACCGGGGCGGCGGTGATCGCGGGCGTGCAGATCCCGCGCTGCCATCACTTCCCGAGCGACATCGGCGCCGGCGCGCTGATCGGTCTCGCGGCGGAAGCGGCAGTCAGCTGGGGCTTTGCCCGCTTCGGCCTCCGCGACGTCATCGCGTCGCGGGGCCGTTTCGAGGGCGAGGTCAGGCCAGCGCGGCCTTGAGCTGATCGACCAGGTCGGTCCGCTCCCAGCTGAAGAATTCGCCGTCGGGCTTGCGGCCGAAATGGCCGTACGCGGCCGACGGGGCGTAGATCGGCTTGTTCAGGCCCAGATGCGTGCGGATACCCTTCGGGGTGAGCCGCACCAGCCCGGGCAGGACCGCCTCGATCTTCTCCGCCTCGACGGTGCCGGTGCCGTGCAGATCGACATAGAGCGACAGCGGCTCGGACACGCCGATGGCGTAGGAGAGCTGGATCGTGCAGCGCCGGGCGAGCCCGGCCGCGACGATGTTCTTGGCGAGATAGCGCGTCACATAGGCGGCCGAGCGATCGACCTTGGTCGGGTCCTTGCCGCTGAACGCGCCGCCGCCATGGGGGGCAGCGCCGCCATAGGTGTCGACGATGATCTTGCGGCCGGTCAGGCCGGCGTCGCCGTCGGGCCCGCCAATCTCGAAGCTGCCGGTCGGGTTGATGTGGAACACGGTCTCGTCGTTGACGAGCCCGGCCGGCAGCACCTCGCCGACGACCGTCTTCACATAGGCGTGAAGCTCGGCTTCCTTGTCGCCCTGGTCGTAGCCGGGCGCATGCTGGGTCGACACGACGATCGCGGTCGCGGCGACCGGGCGGCCATCCTCGAAGCGCAGCGTGACCTGGCTCTTGGCATCGGGCTCGAGGAACGGCGCCGCGCCCGAATGGCGGTCCGCCGCCATGCGGGCGAGGATCTGGTGGCTATAGTGCAGCGTCGCCGGCATCAGCTCGGGCGTCTCGTCGCAGGCGAAGCCGAACATGATGCCCTGGTCGCCGGCGCCTTCGTCCTTGTTGCCGCTCTCGTCCACGCCCTGCGCGATATGCGCCGACTGGCCGTGCAGGTGGTTCTCGAAGCTGAGCGTCTGCCAGTGGAAGCCGTCCTGCTCATAGCCGATGCGCCGCACCGTCTCGCGCACCGTGCGCTCGATCTCCTCTTCGGCGCCCGGCGCCCAGGCACCGTCCTCGTACACGCCGCGGCAGCGGATCTCGCCGGCGAGCACGACGCGCTGGGTCGTGGTCAGCGTCTCGCACGCGATGCGCGCTTCCGGGTCCTTCGACAGGAACAGGTCGACGATGGCGTCGGAAATCTGGTCGGCGACCTTGTCCGGATGACCTTCCGAAACCGATTCGGACGTGAAGAGATAGTTGGAACGCATCACGTTTCCCTGGCTGATGCGCGGCGCAAGGCCGCATATAAAGACATGTTTATGTCTTGCTGCCCCTAGCGGGCGCGGGGGCGGATGACAACGGCCAAAGCGGCAAAGGCAAGCGCAAGCAGCAGCCCGGCCATGTTGCCGAGCCGGGCGAACGGCGTCCCGTCGAGCGGCCGGGGGAGCACCGCGTCGATCACGCCCGCGGTGCCGAGCGGACGGCTGGCGAGCAGGCGCCCGTCCGGCGCGATCACCGCCGAGATGCCGGTCGGCGTGGCGCGCAGCACCGGCACGCCTTCCTCGATCGCGCGCAGCCGCGCCTGGGCGAGGTGCTGGGGCGGGCCCCAGCTTCCGAACCAGGCGTCGTTCGACGGATTGAACAGGAAGTCGGGACGCGCCGCGCCGTCGACGACCTGGCCCGAGAAGATGATCTCGTAGCAGATCTGGAAGCCGGCCCGGCCGAAGCCGGGGAGCAGCAGCCCGCGCGGACCCGGCCCCGGCCAGAAGTCGAGATCGCCGGGGACCAGCCGCGACAGGCCGATCGCCGACAGGATCGGTCGCATCGGCAGATATTCGCCGTAGGGCACGAGGTGCGCCTTGTCGTAGCGGCCGCGGATGCGGGCGTCGGGCCCCAGTGCGAAGACCGAGTTGCGGGCGCCGATCGCATTGCCGCGTCGGTCATATTCGATCGCGACGCCGCCGGTCAGCAGCATGTCGTCGGGCCCGAGCGTGCGGGACAGCCATTCGCGCAGGAAGGCGTCCTCCTCGAGCAGGAAGCCATTGTCGATCGCCGCCTCGGGCCAGAGCAGCAGGCGGCGTCCGGGTCCCGGCGGCCCGGACATGGCGACGAGGCGCTTCAGGTTCGCAACCTGCGCGCGCGGATCGTTCTTCTCCTCCTGTCCGACATTGGGCTGGATGATGCGCGCGCGGATCGTCGACGGCCCGGCATCGGCGCCGCCGAGGTGAAGGAGCGGAAGGAGCAGCAGCGGCATCGCGAGCGCTGCCGGCGCGGCGGTCCGGCGGACGCGCGCGAGCCCGATTCCCGCCGCGGCGAGCGCGGTCAGCCCGGACAGGCCGAGCGTGCCGATCCAGGCGGCGGTGCGCGCGACCGGGAGCATGTTGAGCCAGACCGCCGCGAGCGGGTTCCAGGCGAAGCCGGTGAACACGGTCGCGCGCAGCCACTCGCTCGCCATCCAGGCGGCCGCGAAGGCCAGGCAGGCGGCGACAGGCGCCCGGCGCGCCGCCCAGCCGCCGAGCGCGGCCAAACCCGGGAAGACGGCGAGGTAGAGCGACAGCAGGACGACCGCGGGATAGCCCAGCCAATGCGGCATCGCGTCCTGGAAGGTGAATGCGTGGGCGATCCAGTTCAGCCCGACGCTGAAATGGCCGACGCCGAACGCCCAGCCGCGCCCGAAAGCTGCGCGTCCGCCGGGCGCCTCGATCGCCAGGACCGCGAGCACCGCGAAGCCGGCCACCGCGACCGGCCAGAGCCCGAGCGGCGCGAAGCCGGTCGCCGACAGGGCGCCGGCGATCAGCGCGATGAGCATGCGGGAGCGGTGCACGGCGCCCGCATATCGCGCTTGTCTTTCGCGATTACAACTCGGATGGATGACCGCATCATGCTGAGCCTGTTCGCGTATGCCGCGCTCGCCGCCGCCCCGCCGCCCGCCCTCACGCCGGATCAGTCGCAGCGGATCCGCTGCGTGGCGGTGCTGGGCATCGTCGCCTTCGAGCAGGAGCGGCGGACCGCCGCGGCGCTGGCGCTGCCCCCGCTCGCGCGCGACGGCGCCCGCTTCGCCGAGGTGGTCGGCGAGGCGCTGGTCAGGGAGACGGGCCGCTCGCAGGAACAGGTGCGCGACCTGATCCTGGCGGAAGTGGCGTCGGCCCAGAAGCGCGGCGCGATGCCGGTTGCCGAGGCGGAGTCGTGCGTTCCGCTGATGCGGGCCGTCGCCCCGCCGCCGCCGCCGGCCGACCCGGTGCGTTGCGCCGGTGCGCTGCGGCTCGCCGCCGACGATGTCCGGCGACGCGAGGGAATGAGCAGCGACGCGATGACGATGCTCGCCCTCGCCGCCGCGCTCGAGGACCGCGCCCGCACCGAACGCCGCGCGGCCGGAAGCAGCGAGGCCGAAAGCGACCGCGCGCTCGCGCTGGCGCGCGAGGCGATCGCCGCGGCCCCCGACACGGCCCCCGAAACAAGCACCTGCCTGGAGCTCGCCCGCCCGTGAGGCCCTTCCACCTCGCCTTCCCGGTCCACGACCTCGGCGCCGCGCGGGCCTTTTATGGCGGGTTGCTCGACTGCCGCGAAGGTCGCAGCTCGGATCACTGGATCGACTTCGATCTTTACGGGCACCAGATCGTCGCCCATCTGTCCGACGCCGCCCGGCCGGCGGACGCGACCAACCCGGTCGACGGCCACGATGTTCCGGTGCCCCATTTCGGCGTCGTGCTGACCATGGCGGACTGGCAGGCGCTGGCCGACCGGCTGACGGCGGCCGGCATCGCGTTCGGGATCGCGCCGCATGTCCGGTTCAAGGGGCAGGTCGGCGAGCAGGCGACGATGTTCTTCCGCGACCCGAGCGGCAACGCCCTCGAGTTCAAGGCCTTTGCCGACGACGCGATGCTGTTCGCGACCTGACGCCCGCGCCACGTGCGCGAGGTGCTGCACGAGCGGCACGACCGGCGAGGATCGCCCGCCGTTCGGTCGCCTATTCCATGCCCTCGCTTTGGGCGCCGGTCCCGCCCCTCTATAACGTAACGGACTGCGTTCATTGGGGATGCGAATGCGAATGGGGCTGTGGTCCCTGCTGCTGCAGACGTCTCTCGTTCTGGCCGCGCCGCTGGTCGCCTTCGCGCCACGGCGGGACGGTCCGCATCTCCTCGTTCCGCTCGCGGGCGGGGATGCGGGGCGGACCGCCGTGCAGGTCGCCGCGTCCGGCGCGCGGATGGTGAGCACGGGGCCGCTGCCCGGCTCCGTCTTCCTCTGGGGCGACGGCGCGAAGCTGGCGCCGCTGGCCCTCGCCCGGGGCGCAGTCGTGATTTCCGCTGCGCCGCAGGGCTGCAGCCGACCGGAGGAAAAGGAATGACGGCTTTGACGCTCGACGACCTGCGCCACACCGGAACCCGGGCCCTCGCCGGGGCCTCCGTCGTTCTCGCCGCCGCCGTCGTCGCGACCGCGCTCTATGTCGGCGGTGACAAATGGATGGCCATCCCCGGCGCGGTGCTGATCGCGCTCCTGCCGTGCCTGATCGTCCTGCGCGGCCTGCGCGACGGCCCGGCGCGGCTCGTCGTCGCGACCGCTCCGCCGGCGATCACCGCGCTGCTGCTGTTCGCCGCCGAGCGCCAGTCGTGGCAGACGGACCTCCACATGATCTTCTTCGCCACGCTCGCGATGGCGGTCATCCTGTGCGACTGGAAGACGATCGTCGCGTCGACGGCGGTGGTCGCCGTCCATCACCTGCTGCTCGGGCTGGTCGTGCCCGACTGGGTGTTCCTGAACGGCGGCTCGCTGGGCCGCATCCTGCTGCACGCCGGGATCCTGCTCTCGGAGACCGGGGTGCTGGTCTGGACGAGCCTGCAGATCGTCGGGATGCTCGACCGGTTGGCGCAGGAAAATGCCCAGCGCGAAGCGATCGAGCGTGCGGCGCTCGCCCAGCGCGAGGCCGAGCGCGCGAACCAGGAACTGCTGCTCTCGGCGCTCGGCGAAGGGCTGGCGCGGCTGCGCGACGGCGATCTCGGCCGCGAACTCCAGGCCGATTTCCCGGGCGCCTATGCCTCGCTCAAGTCCGACTTCAACGACGCGCTCAACAGCCTCCAGGCACTGATCCGTGCCGTCGCCCAGAGCACGCGCGAGATCCACAATGGCGCGGCCGGGATCGCCCAGGCCGCCGAGGATCTCGCCCGCCGCAATGCGGACACCTCGACCAGCCTCGAGCAGACCGCGGCCGCGATCACCGAGATGACCGGCCGGCTGTCGCAGACCGCCGAGGCGGCCGGGCGCACCGTCGCGCGCGCGCGCCAGGCCAGTGCGACCATGGGCTCCGGCCGGCAGACCGCCGACGCCGCGGTGCGGGCGATGACCCGCGTCTCGGAAAGCGCGGAAGGGATCGACGGAGTGATCGAGGGTCTCGACAAGATCGCCTTCCAGACCCGGGTGCTCGCGATGAACGCCGCGGTCGAAGCCGGTCGCGCGGGCGAGGCCGGTCGCGGCTTCGCGGTCGTCGCGGATCTGGTCTCGGCGCTCGCCATGCGCGCCGAGGAGGAAGCCAAGCGGGCGCGGGGCCAGCTCACCACCACCCAGGCCGAGATCGGCTCGGCCGTCCAGGCGGTCGGCCAGATCGACGGCGCGCTGCAGGGCCTGTCCGACGACGTCACCGAAGTGACGCGCCTGCTCGAGGAGATCGCGGCCGACAACCAGCGCCAGGCGGCTGCCATTTCGCAGATCCAGACCGCGGTCGGGACCATGGACTCGACGGGTCAGCAGAATGCCGCGATGATCGAGGAGACGGCGGCTGCGGCGCGGACCCTGGCCGGCGAGGTCGAGGTGCTGACGACGCAGACGGCGGCGTTCAAGACCGGCGAGACGGCGCGCGGCGCGGCGCGCGCGAAGCCGCGGACCGACGCCATCGCCGCGCGGCCGGTCAAGCCGTTGCCGCCCGCCGCCGTCGCGGCGCTCAGCCGTCCCGACCGGGCGGAGGACTGGCGCGACTTCTGACCCGGCGGACGCGGGTCAGCGGCTGACGCGCCAGATCCGGTTGCCGACGTCGTCGGCGACCAGCAGCGCGCCGGTCCGGTCGACGGTCACCCCGACCGGACGTCCGCGCGCGCGGCCCTCGTCGTCGAGGAAGCCGGTCAGCAGGTCGACGGGCTTGGCGTCCTTCAGCGGGAAGCCGTTGCTGCCGAACGGCACGTAGATGACCTTGTAACCGGAGACCGGCTTGCGGTTCCAGGACCCGTGCTGGCCGATAAAGGCGCCGTTCGCGAAGGTCGGGCCGAGGTTCGCGCCCGCGGCGAAGGCGAGGCCCAGCGACGCGGTGTGCGCGCCGAGCGCATAATCGGGTCGCTTGGTATATTCCAGCAGGTCGGGCCGGGCCGGCTCGACCCGCTTGTCGACATAGCCGCCCCAATAGGAATAGGGCCAGCCGTAGAAGCCGCCGAAATCGACCCGCGTCATATAGTCGGGCGGGCCGTCGCCGCCGAGCATGTCGCGCTCGTTGACCGTGGTCCACAGCGCGCCCGAAGCGGGCTCCCAGGCGAGGCCGTTGGGGTTGCGCAGGCCGCCCGCGAAGATTCGCGAGCGCTTCGTCACCGGGTCGACTTCCAGAATCGCGGCGCGCCGGCGCTCGAGATCCATCCCGCGCTCGCCGATGTTGGACGCCGATCCGACGGTCACGAAGAGCCGCTTGCCGTCGGGGCTGGCGACCACGTTGCGCGCCCAGTGATTATAGCCGCCCGGCAGGTCGATGACCTTCTCGGGCCGGGCGGTGATGCGGGTCTGGCCGGTCCGGTAGGGGAAGACGACGAGCGCGTCGGTGTTGGCGACGTAGAGCCGGTCGCCGACCAGCGCCATGCCGAACGGCGAGTTCAGGCCCTCGATCAGCGTGAAGCGGCGTTCGGCGATGCCGTCGCCATTCGCGTCGCGCAGCAGCAGAATGCGGTTGGGCGAGGTGCCGCCGGCGCCCGCGCTCGACATCAGCCAGCCCATCACCCGGTCGGCGATGCCTTCGATCTTGCGGGGCGGCGAGTTGGTCTCGGCGACCAGCACGTCGCCATTGGGCAGCAGCGTCATCCACCGAGGATGGTCGAGCCCGCCGGCAAACTCGTTGACCTTGAGCCCGGCCGCGGCAACCGGCCGCGCCTCGCCCCAGTCGGTCGGCTTCGCGATCTTGATGAGCGGCACCCGCTCGGTGCGGGTCTCGACGATCTGCGGCCGTGCGCCCTGCGCCGCGGCGACGGCGAGCTCGGCATTGGGCCGCTGGGCGTAGAACCACAGGGCCGCAAGCAGCAGCACCGCGACGACGAGAAGGAAAAGGGTGGGGCGAATGATCCGGCCGAGCATGGCCATCATCTAGGAGGAAAAGCCCGGTCCGCAACAGGCAAACGTCGCGTCGCGGATATCGTCAAAAAAGTGCCGCCGGCCAGGGGGTGAGAAACCGGCGGCACCATTCGAGCGCGGCTCAGGCCGGCGCTCTTTGACCCGAAGGACCTGACGTCACTTCGTCACTGGCAGCTTTCACAGGAAATCGTGCCAAAGTGAAACTGATTACGGTGGAGACTGTGATCGATTTCCTGCGTTCCACAACCGGCGGCGCGGCCAATGGAGCCCAGGGCACGACAGACTCCCCTTATCCACAAGAGGCTGTTTACTCTTCGACCGCCAGGGGCTGCGGAGCGTGCAGCCGGACGCGCGTGACGTGGCGACTGTCGCCCTCGACCACCTCGATCCGCCAGCCACTCGCATGCTCGACGATCTCGCCGACTTCGGGAACGCGTCCGGCGAGCACGAAGGTCAGGCCGCCCAGCGTGTCGACATCCTCTTCCACCTCGGCCAGCCGCGGATCGAGTTCGGCCGCGACATCCTCCAGCTCGGCGCGCGCGTCGGCGTCCCATATTCCCTCGTCGAGCTGGACCAGCGAGGCGGTCGGCGCCTCGTCATGCTCGTCCTCGATGTCGCCGACGATTTCCTCGACCAGATCCTCGATGGTGACGATGCCCTCGGTCCCCGAATATTCGTCGACCACGACCGCCAGATGGGTGCGCGTCGCGCGCATCTCCGCCAGCAGGTCGAGCACGCCCATCGCCGTCGGGACATAGCGGGGCTCGCGGATCAACTCCTTGATTTCGTTTGGTCGCGGGCCGCCGCGGGCGAGGATCGCGAAGACATCCTTGATGTGGACCATGCCGACGACCGTATCGAGGCTTTCCCGGTAGACGGGCAGCCGCGAGTGACCTGCTTCGGCGAACAGGGCAACGAGCGCGTCGAAGGTCTCCGACTCCGCGATCGCGATGATGTCGGCGCGCGGCACCGCGACGTCGCCGACATTGCGCTCGCCGAAATGGAGCAGGTTGCGCACCATCTGCCGCTCGATCGGGCTGAGGTCGCCGGCATCGGCCGGCTCGCCCTCATGCTCCTCGATCGCTTCCTCGATCTGGTCGCGCAGCGTCGGTTCGTTCTCGGCCCCGAACAGCATGTCGCGCAGGCCTTGCCAGATTCGGCCGCCGCCCGTGTCGGACGGCTGGCCGCTTCTACTCGAATCGTCGGGCATCTAGGTCCGGTTCGTCCTTGTGATAGGGGTCTTGAAGCCCGAGCGCCGCCATCGCATCGCGTTCGAGCGACTCCATCGCGTCGGCCTCGGCCGTCCCCTGGTGATCATAGCCTAGCAGATGGAGCAGGCCGTGGACAATCAGATGGGTGGCGTGCGCCTCGAGAGAAACCCCCTTTTCGGAGGCTTCGTGCGCGCAGACGCCGTGCGCCAGCACGATGTCGCCGAGCAGGACCTCGCCGTCGTCGGTGTTGCCGACGGTCTCGATCAGGTCCGGCTGCACCATCGGGAAGGACAGCACGTTGGTCGGCTTGTCCTTCCCGCGATACTGGCGGTTCAGCGCGTGCACCTCGTCGTCGCCGGCCAGCCGGACCGAGACCTCGACCATCGCGGCAAGGTCGGCGAGCCCGGCCTGCGGCGTCGTGGCGAGCGCGGCGCGGACCGCGGTTTCGGCACGCGCCTCCCAATCCCCGGCGGGCCAGGGCGCCTCGACCTGGACGGCGACGTCGATCATGCCCGGCGCGGCGCCAGCGCCATCAGTCCCGGCCCTCATAGGCGTCGACGATGGCGCCGACGATCGGGTGGCGGACCACGTCCGCGGCGCCGAAGCGGATCATCGAAATGCCCTTGACCCCGTCGAGCCGGCCGACCGCGTCGGGCAGGCCGGACTTGCCGATGTCGGGCAGGTCGACCTGGCGCGGATCGCCGCACACCACCATGCGGCTGCCCTCGCCGAAGCGGGTGAGGAACATCTTCATCTGCATCGGCGTGGTGTTCTGCGCCTCGTCGAGGATGATGAAGGCGTTCGACAAGGTGCGTCCGCGCATGAAGGCGATCGGCGCGATCTCGATCTCGCCCGAGGCGATGCGACGCTCGACCTGCTCGGTCGGCAGCATGTCGTAGAGCGCGTCGTAAAGCGGGCGAAGATAGGGGTCGACCTTCTCGCGCATGTCGCCGGGAAGAAAGCCGAGCCGCTCGCCCGCTTCCACTGCCGGTCGCGAGAGGATCAGCCGGTCGACCGAGCCGGCGATCAGCTGCTGGACCGCCTGCGCGACCGCGACATAGGTCTTGCCCGTGCCGGCCGGGCCCAGCGCGAAGATGATGTCGTCGCGCGAGAGCGCTTCCATGTAGCGGATCTGGGTCGCCGAGCGCGGGACGATCGTCTTCTTGCGCGTCCGGATCATCACCGGCGGCGGCTGCGACACGTCGGTGCGGATGATGCCGTCGAGCGTCGGCTCGGCCGACATCGCGATCACCGCCTCGACCATGCCCGCATCGACTTCCTGGCCCTGGACGATGCGATTATAGAGCCCGGTCAGCACGTCGCGCGCCCGCGCCGCGGATTCGGCCTCGCCCTCGATCTGGAGCTTGTTGCCGCGCGCCGCGATATACACGCCGAGCCGGTTCTCGATGGCGACCAGATTCTGGTCGTAATGGCCGAAGAGCTGGCCGAGGAGCTGAGGGCGATCGAACACCACCTCGATACGGCTGCGGTCGCCCGGCTGGGCGGGTGCGGGCTTACGCGACATGCATCTCCTGTCTTTTCGAAGCGGTGTTCCCGGCCGGCAAAACGCCCGTGAGGCTGTTCGGTCCCGCGGCGACGATCTGCACGTCGACAAGCTCGCCGATCGCACCGCCTTCCACAACAACGGATTGCAGCCACGGCGATTTTCCGATGAGCTGGCCCGGGTGGCGCCCCTTGCGCTCGAGCAGGACCGACGTGGCGGCGCCGACGCTCGCGCGGTTGAAGCCGTGCTGCTGCTCCGAGATCAGCGCCTGGAGGCGCTTCAGCCGCGCGTCCATCACCGCGGCCGGGACCTGCCCGTCCATCGCCGCGGCGGGGGTGCCCGGCCGGGGCGAATATTTGAACGAGAAGGCCTGGGCGTGCCCGATCGCGCGGACGATCGCGAGCGTGTCCTCGAAATCGCGATCGGTCTCGCCCGGGAAGCCGACGATATAGTCGCCCGACACGGCGATGTCCGGCCGCGCCGCGCGGACCCGGTCGAGCACGCGAAGATAGCTGTCGGTCGAGTGGCTGCGGTTCATCGCCTTCAGGATGCGGTCGCTGCCCGACTGCACCGGCAGGTGAAGGAACGGCATCAGCTTGTCGATATCGCGGTGCGCGGCGATCAGCCCGTCATGCATGTCGTTGGGATGGCTGGTCGTATAGCGGATGCGCGCCAGCCCCGGCAGCGCGGCGAGCGTCTCGATCAGGTCGTGCAGGTAGCGGCCCGCGCCGTCCGACCACGCATTCACATTCTGGCCGAGCAGCGTGATCTCGCGCGCGCCGGCGTCGACCAGCGCGTTCGCCTCGTCGACGACCTGGCTCCAGGGACGCGAGACCTCGGCGCCGCGGGTATAGGGCACGACGCAATAGGTGCAGAATTTGTCGCAGCCTTCCTGGACGGTCAGGAACGCGCTGGGTGCGGCGCGGCGGGCGCGGCCGGGAAGCCGCTCGAACTTCGATTCGAGCGGCATGTCGGTGTCGACCGGCCGGCCGCCATCCGCTGCGCGCGCGACGAGACCGGGCAGCCGGTGATAGGCCTGCGGGCCGACGACGATGTCGACATCCCTGGTGCGACGCTGGATTTCGGATCCCTCGGCCTGGGCGACGCAGCCGGCGACCGCGACCAGCGGTCGCGAGCCGTCGTCGCGGCGCAGGCGCCCGACTTCCGAATAGACCTTTTCGGCCGCCTTCTCGCGGATATGGCAGGTGTTGAGCACGACGAGATCGGCGTCCTCGCCGTCGCCGGCGGCGGTCATGCCCTCGCCGGCCAGGAGCTCGGCCATGCGTTCGCCGTCATAGACGTTCATCTGGCAGCCGAACGATTTGACGCGGAAGGAGCGGGGCGGGGGGCGAGTCGTCACCGGCGCGCCTATACGCGCCCCGGCCCGCGGGCGGAAGCCGCGAGGATCCGTCGCCGCGCCTCGGCCGCGATCGCCTTTCGGTCGCCGGTCGCGACCGGGTCGAACGGCTCGAGGCAATGAAGGCGGACGGTGAACGATCCGGCCCGCCCGAGCACGCGCAGCGCGTTGGTCCGGATCGGCTCGTCGCCCACCCAGGCGAGATCCCGCCCGGCGCCGTAATCGAGGAACAGCGGCTGCACGCGAATGGCGCGCGGCGGCGGCGCGACGACCTCGAGCAGCGACGGCTTGAACGGAAGCAGCAATTCGCCGTCCGACGTCGTGCCTTCCGGGAAGATCGCGACCGGCTGGTGGTGCTCCAGCGCATCGCGCACGGCGCCCACCTGCCCGTGCACGCCGAGCCGGTTGCCGCGATCGACATAGACGGTGTGGTTGAGCGACGAGAGCCAGCCGACGACCGGCCAGTCGCGCAGGTCCGCCTTGGCGACGAACGCCGTCCCGGTCGCCCCGGCAATGATCGGGATGTCGAGCCAGCTCAGATGGTTGGAGACGAACAGCACGTCGCGCGCCAGCGGTCGGCCGCGGGTCTGCACATCGGCCCCGCAGATCCGCGCGACGAGGCGCAGGAACCGCCGTGGCCAGGGCGACGGGCGGCCGAGCGCGCGGGTCAGGCCGTGGCCGGCGAGGCAGGCAAGGCAGGTCGCGAGCAGCGCGAGGACGCGCGCCGCCGCGCGGAGATAGGTCATCGCCGGAACCCTGTCACCGAGCGCGGCCGCTCAGCTCTTGCGGTCGAGCGCGACGCCGTAGAGCTCCATGCGATGGTCGACGAGCCGGAAGCCGAGCTTCTCGGCGATCTGGCGCTGGAGGAGTTCGAGCTCGGGGTCGACGAACTCGATGACGCGGCCGGTCTCGACGTCGATCAGGTGATCGTGATGCGCTTCCGGCGCCGCTTCGTAGCGCGCGCGCCCGTCGCCGAAATCATGCCGCTCGAGGATGCCGGCTTCCTCGAACAGCCGGACCGTGCGGTAGACCGTCGCGATCGAGATGCCGGGATCGATCGCCACTGCGCGCGCATGCACCTTCTCGACATCGGGATGATCTTCCGATTCGGAGAGGACGCGCGCGATCACCTTCCGCTGGTCGGTGATCCGGAGACCCTTTTCGGCGCAGAGCGCTTCCACGTCGATCTTGCGAGACATGCGGTCGATCTAGCCACTTTCGCGCGGCGCTGCCAGCCTCGCCGCGCAGAGTCGTGGACGGGACGCGATCAGCGGGTGCGGCGGCGTTTGGTGCCGAGCCCGATCTTCTTCGCGAGCGAGCGGCGCTGCTCGGCATAATTGGGCGCGACCATCGGATAGTCGGCGGGCAGGTTCCACTTGGCCCGATATTGCTCCGGCGTCATGCTGTAGTGCGTCATCAGGTGACGCTTCAACATCTTCAGCTTCTTCCCGTCTTCCAGGCAGACGATATAGTCCGGGCGCACCGACGCGCGGATCGAGACCTTCGGCTCGGGCCGCGCATCCGGCTCGACCGCGCCACCGCCCAGCGAGCTCAGCGCGCCGTGCACATTGTGGATGAGCGTCGGCAAGTCGTTGACCGAAACGCTGTTGTTGCCGACATGCGCGGAGACGATGTCCGCCGTCAGCGCGATCAGGGTTTCCTTGAGGTCGGTTTGGTCGGCCATACGCGATGCACTTTCATGAAGGCGGGCGGAGCAATCGCCGCCCGCATCACGAATTGTCGCGCGGTCCGATAAAGTTCAAGTATGAAAATCCCGATCCGGTTCAGTTTCGAGCAAGTTCGATCCTGAAGGTCATCGCGTCGAAAACTTGTCCGGTCGCGCCCCGGTAATAATGACGGCGACGACCGACCTGATCGAAACCCGCGGCACGATAGAGATAGATGGCGCCGTTGCCGTCGCGCACTTCGAGATGCATCGCATCGGCGCCTTCGCTTCGTGCCTCCATTATGGCGCGATCTAGGAGCGCGCGGCCGATCCCCGTTCGCCGGCAGCCGCGCGCGACGGCGAGCAGCAGAAGCTCGGTCTCGCCCGCCATGGTGCGCGTCATCGCAAAGCCCGCCGGCGCGCCGCCGCGACGCGCGACCAGCAAATGGCTGCCGGGCATGCCGAGGATGCCGGCGCATTGCGCCTCGGTCCAGGCTTCGCCGAAGGCCGGGTCGAAGGCGTCGCGCATAACCACCATCACATCGGCGAGGTCGGCGATGCCGCCGGCGCAGATCGCCAGGTCGAGATCCGTCGCGGTCACCCCGGCAGCCGCGCGTCGGGGGCGCGCCCGTAGATCGGGCTGGGCGGCAGGGCAGCGAGGTCGGCCGGGAGCAGCACGGCCGCGCGCGCGTCGGCGACGACGAGCCGCGCCGGCCCCGCCGCACCGGCCGCGACGATCGCCTCGGCCCCCGACCCGACCAGCGGGCGCGCCCCGACGGCCTGCGCAGCGGCGGCGGGGGAAAGCGAAGCGAGGGGCGTCAACGGGCGCATGGGCGAACCGGCGAAGTTCTGCACGAAATACTCACCATGACCGCCGATGATCGCGACCGCAAGCTCGGACCCGTCCGCCGCGCCGGACATCGCCGCCGCGGCGATCAGCGTCAGGGAGGAATAGCCCGACAGCTCGGCGCCCCAGGCAAGCGCCAGCGCGCGGGCGGCGGCGAGCCCGACCCGCACGCCGGTGAAGCTGCCCGGGCCGCAATCGACGAGGATGCGATCGGCGCGGCCGCGGTCGGGCAGCGCGGCGATCATCGGCACCAGCCGCTCGGCATGGCCACGGCCGACCAGCTCGTGCGCATGGGCGACCAGCCGGCCGTCCTCGAACAGGGCGACCGAGCAGGCCTCGGTCGCGGTCTCGATCGCGAGCTGTCTCAAAGGATCTGGTTGAAGCGCTCGAACGCGGGGCGCGGCAGGCGCGGGAAGATCGTCGCCGGGTCGCCGTAGCCGACTGTCGAGATGAAGTTGGAGACGACCGACGTGCCCGCAAAGAAAAGGTCGTCGACCTTGTCGTTGTCGAAACCCGACATCGGTCCGGTATCCAGTCCCACCGCCCGCGCGGCCATGATGAAATACGCCCCCTGGAGCGAGGAGTTGCGCAGCGCATGGACGCGCCGTGCCTCGGCGTCGGGGAACCAGCTCCGGGCGGTCTGGTCGTGCGGGAACAGCTCGGGCAGGGTCTCGTGAAAGTCGAGATCCATGCCGATGATCGCGGTCACCGGCGCGGCCAGGATCTTGGCGGCGTTCTTCTCGCTCGCGCACCCGGCGAGCCTCGCCTTGGCGTCGTCCGACGCGCACCAGACGACGCGCGCGGGCAGCATGTTGGCCGAGGTCGGCCCCCATTTCATCAGCTCCCAGATCTCGTGGAGCTGGGCCGCCGTAACCGGGCGATCGAGATAGCCGTTGTACGAGCGGGCGTTGCGGAAGAGCAGGTCGAGCCCCGCGGCATCGAGCGCCGCCATCAGACCGCCTGTACGTCGGTCACTTCGGGGACATAGTGCTTCAGCAGGCTTTCGATGCCGTGCTTGAGCGTGGCGGTCGAGGACGGGCAGCCCGCGCACGCGCCCTGCATTTTCAGGAACACGGTGCCGCGGTTGAAGCCCCGATAGATGATGTCGCCGCCATCATTGGCCACCGCGGGGCGCACGCGCGTCTCGATCAGCTCCTTGATCTGGCTGACGATGTCGGCGTCCTCGGGGTCGTCGTTGATCTCGTCGGCAATCGCGATGCCGTCGGCCGAACCGCTGCGGAACAGCGGCATGTCGCCCGAGAAATGATCGAGCAGGACGCCCAGCACCTGCGGCTTCAGGTCCGACCAGGCGACGCCGGGCGCCGCGGTGACCGAGACGATATCGAAGCCGTAAAAGACGCCCTCGACATCGCCCAGCCCGAACAGCGCTTCGGCCAGCGGAGAGGCCTCGGCCTCCTCGGGCGTGGCGAAGTCGCGCGTGCCCATCGCCATGACCGTGCGGCCGGGCAGGAACTTCAGCGTCGACGGGTTGGGCGTGGTTTCGGTCTCGATCAGCATGGCAATTCATGTGGGCCGAACCGCCACGCCGATCAAGGGTCAGAACAGCCCGCCGCCGAGCAGCGCGGGCAGCAGGGCGTCGCCGAGCGAGGCCTGCTGGCCGAACGGATCGGCCGGACCGCCGATCATCGCCTCGTATCCGGTCGGCTGGAAGCCGTAACCGCCGAGGTCGCCGCCGCCGAGCACGGTCGGTCCCGGATCGCCATAGGCAAGCAACGGGTCCTGGCCGCCGCCGCCGAGCAACCCGCCGCCAAGACCGCCCAGGCCGCCCAGGTCGCCGAACCCGAGGTCGCCGACCAGCCCGCTCTGGAGCAGGATCGGCAACAGCAGCGCGATCAGCCCGCCGCCGCCGCCCAGCAGGCCCCCGCCGCCGCCGCCGAACAGGCCGCCCTCGTCATAGCCATAGCCGCCGTCGAAGACGTAGCCGGAGGGCTGGTAGGGGACGGCATAGGTCGGCCGGTCGTCATAATAGGTGGCGATCGTGTAGGGCGCATAGCCCCAGGCCGGCGTGTAAGCCGCGGCCGGGGCATAATCACCGTCGCGCCATTCGCGCTCGCGCCAGCTCTCCCGATAAGCGGGAGCGGCGACCACGCGGGGCGCCGCGCGCTGCTCGGCGCGCACGAACGCGCGCTCGGCCTTGCGCTCGGCCTTGACCGCACGTTTCCACTGCTTGTCGGCCTGCCGCTCGGCGCGGCGGGATTCGCGATAGGCCGGCGCGGCGGCCAGGGCCGGTGCCGCGCGCATCCGGTCGGGGCCGCGCCGGCGCTCCGGGCCGCGCGCCTCGAACACGGGGCCGGCCGCCGCGGGACCGGCCTGCCAGCCACCGCCGCCGCGGCCATGACCCTTGCCGCCGCCGCCCTGATGCTCCTTGCCATGGCCGCCGCCATGCGATCGCTCGACCGCGGGTCCGCCGCCATGCTTGCCGTTGCCGCCGCCTTGGCCCTTGCCTTGGGCCAGGGCCGGCGCCGCGGCCGTCGCGGCGAGCAGCAGCCCGATCAGCGCCTTGCGCATCTTCGTCTCCTCTTCGTCACGCCCCGCAGCTGAACGCGAAGCTATGGCGAAGGGTGCGTGATCGCCCGCTGAACCCGGCGTTCAACCGCGGTTTATCGCGGCGAGCGGGCGAGCCGCGTCATCAGGATCGCGGCGCGCTTCGCCTGGCGGCGTATGCTCGCAAGGTCGACCGTCTCGCCCGGGGCATGATCGCCGCGGCTGTCGGTGCCGAGCCCGACCAGCCCGTCGACGTCCTTCGCGACGAAGGCGATGTCGCCGGCGCCGCGCTTGAGCGGGTCGAGCGCCGGCATTTGCTTGAGGCCGAGGTCGCGGTTGATGACGTTGAGCTGCGCCAGCAGCGCGCGCGCGCCGTCGGTCGGCGCCATCGCCGGATAGCCGCCCGCATCCATCGCGAAGGTGGCGGTCGCCCCCGCATAGGGTCGCGCGACGATCGCCGCCATCTTCGCGGCGACGCGTTCGGTCTGCGCGTCCGACAAGGTCCGCATGTCGCCGCGCGCGATGGCCATTTCAGGGATGATGTTGGTCTTGCCCTTGGCGGTCGCGCGGATGCCGTCGGCGTCGAGCTCGGCCTGGGCGCCGCCGGCGACGAGCCCCACGTTGAACGTCAGATTGGGCTCGGGCAGTTCCTGGCGGAACGCGGCGAGGATGCGGGACAGTGCGTAGATCGCCCCGTCGCCGGCCGCTTCGGAAAAGATGCCGCTCGAATGCCCGCCCTTGGCGGTCACCTTGACCGTCCAGCTGTTCGAGCTGCGGCGGGCGATCGAGCCCCAATCCTGTCCGTCGATCGTGACGATACCCTCGAAATCGAGCGCGACGTCGGCGCGCTTGCCGGCCGCGACCAGGTCGCGGCGGGCGACCTCGATCGGGTCCCCGGCGTCTTCCTCGTCGCCGGTCAACACGATCTCGATGTCGGCGTCCTTGAGCGTGCCGGCGGCCTGCATCGCGCGAAGCGCGGCGACCATCACCACCATGCCGCCCTTGTCGTCGCCCGCGCCCGGGCCTTCGGCCTCCTCGCCCTTGCGGACGAAACGCTGGAACGGCGAGTCCTTCTCGAACACGGTGTCGAGATGGCCGATCAGCAGCAAGCGCTTGCCCCGACCATTGCCCTTGTGGGTGGCGATGATGTGGCCGGCGCGCTTGGCCTCGGCCATCGGCACCCAAGTGACGGTAAAGCCCAGAGCCTCCAGCTCGGCGCGCATCATCTGCCCGACCTTGGCCACGCCCTCGAGGTTCAGCGAGCCCGAGTTCTGGTTGACGAGCTTCTCGAGCAGGCCGACGTGCCGCTCATATTCGGCGTCGACGGTTGCCGCCATCTTCTTCTCGGGCGCGCTGAGCTGGGCCGCGGCCGGCGCGGCGAGCAGAGTGGCGGAGAGAAGCAGAGCAAAGGCGCGCATCGAGGATCTTTCGTCAGAGTCAGAAGCCGGCTCTAATCCAGCTCCTCCGTGCGCGCCAGCGCGGGGAGGGGGACCGCGACGCGCCAGCGTCGTGGTGGAGGGGCAAATCACGACCACCGCTGCCCCTCCGCCACCGGGCTGCGCCCGGCGGTCCCCCTCCCCATCGCGCGATGGGGAGGAGCGGGAGCGAGGCCCCGCCTTGCTTTTGTCACGATCCTGCGCCATATGGCCTTCGCGCACCGATGCTCCGGCATCGCCAGATCGGCGGCGTGAACAGCCCGACAGTTGTCGGGCCCGGCCGATCCGCTTCAGGCGCACTTTGCCCCAAGGCTTCCCTATTCACGCGGGTTGTCGAACAACCCCGCGTCATGCGGCCGTGCGCCTGTGCGTGCGCCGCCTTGCGCATATTGCGAGTATTCCATGACAAAGTTCCAAGAGCTCGGCTTGGCCGAGCCGATCGTGAAGGCGCTTGCCGCCAAGGGCTACGACGCCCCGACCCCGATCCAGCTGCAGGCGATCCCGCCGCTGCTGCAGGGCCGCGACCTGTGCGGCATCGCGCAGACCGGCACCGGCAAGACGGCCGCGTTCGCGCTGCCGAGCCTCGACTATTTCCTGCGCAACCCCAAGCCGCGCCCGCTGGGCGGGTGCCGGATGCTGGTGCTGTCGCCGACGCGCGAGCTGGCGGCGCAGATCGCCGAGAGCTTCCGCACCTATGGCCGCTTCCTCCGCCTGTCGGTGGAGACGGTGTTCGGCGGCGTGCCGATCGGCAAGCAGATCGCCAAGCTGCGCGGCGGCGTCGACGTCCTCGTCGCCACGCCGGGCCGCCTGCTCGACCTGATCGACCAGCGCGCGCTGTCGTTGCGTGACGTCGAGATCTTCGTTCTCGACGAGGCCGACCAGATGCTCGATCTAGGCTTCATCCATGCGCTGAAGCGGGTCGACAAGCTGTTGCCCGCCAAGCGCCAGAGCCTGTTCTTCTCGGCGACGATGCCGAAGACCATCGCCGAGCTGGGCGACCGCTTCCTCTCCGACCCCGTCAAGGTCGCGGTAACCCCGGTCGCGTCGACGGCCGAGCGCGTCGAGCAGAACGTGATCTTCGTCAACCAGGCGGAGAAGCAGGCGCTGCTGACGCTCACGCTGAAGAGCGAGCCGATCGACCGCGCGCTCGTCTTCACCCGCACCAAGCATGGGGCGGACAAGGTCGTGCGCAACCTCCAGGCGGCCGGCATCGGCTGCGCGGCCATCCACGGCAACAAGAGCCAGGGCCAGCGCACCCAGGCGCTGCAGGCTTTCCGCACCGGCGAGATCAAGATCCTGATCGCGACCGACATCGCGGCGCGCGGCATCGACGTCAGCGGCGTCAGCCACGTCTTCAACTACGAGCTGCCCAACGTCGCCGAGCAATATGTCCACCGCATCGGCCGCACCGCGCGCGCCGGCCGCGAGGGCAAGGCGATCAGCTTCGTCGACAAGGGCAGCGAGGAGGGCCAGTGGCTCCGCCAGATCGAGCGGCTGACGCGGATCCAGCTTACTCCGCTGCCGCTGCCCGAGGGCTTCGACCGGCTTAAGGCGTCGCTGCCCAAGCCCGTCCAGGCAAAGCCGACCGCGCAGCGCCGGCACGAGCAGGTTCGCGACGGTGCCGCCCCGGCCCGCCCGGGCAGCTATGGCCGTCGCAACCGCAGCGGTGTCGGCGCGCATGCCGGCCGGGTGCGTCGCGCCGGCTGATCCGGCCAGCACGACCGACAACGAAAAGGGGGCGGCCGCTCGCGCGACCGCCCCCTTTCTCTGTCTGGCGTCCGGCGATCAGGCCAGCGTCATCGACACGCGGCCGCGCGTCCGGCGCGACGCGAAGCCGATCAGGCCGAACCCGCCGATCATCATCGCCCAGGTCGCGGGCTCCGGGACGGCGTTGGTGGCCAGGCGATCGATCTCGAACGAGTTGCCCGCGGAGCTGAACGTCACGCCCGCGATCCGCTCGCCGGCACCGGCCAGGAACACGAACCGGCCATTGGTGTTGGGCGAGGTCTGGCTGCCGTTTGCATTGGCGACGAGCTGCGAACCGGTGAAGCTCTGGGTGGCACCGCCGACGAAATTCAGCGTGACCGTGTTGTAGGTGTCGACCGACCCGAAGTCGGCGCTGAAGCCGAACGCCGGCTGCGCGAACGTCAGGCTTGCCGTGCCGTTGGTCAGCACCGACAGATAGCGCGAGCCGTCACCCGTGATCGGGCGCGCACCGTCGCCCGACGTGCCGGTCAGGAAGCGGAAATTGGTTCCGGTGACAAGGCTGTCGGCAGCCGGATCGTTGAAGTTGTAGACGACCGTCTCGCCCGGCTGCAGCGCGCCCGAGCCAGGTTGGAAGACGAACGTCGCGGCGCTCGCCGACGCGGCGGTCGAGGCGAGAATCGCGGCCGCGAAAAGCTTGTTGATCATTCTTGGACCCCTTCATCCGCCCGCCTGAACAAGGCGGGTCGGCCGGGGAAACAGGATATCGACTGTCCCGTTCCAAGAATTCGTAGGACAAATTTGGCCCGCCTTGGGACGAGCGACCGCTGCGTCGTGGTAAACGCCTGAACTTACGCCGCTTCCAGCCCGCGCGGCAGTTTGAAGACCATGCGCTCCGTGGCGGTCTCGACTTGCTCTTCCGCAATATCGAACCGGTCGGCGAGCCGTTCGACCACTTCGCGCACCAGCAGTTCGGGCGCCGACGCGCCGGCGGTGATGCCGAGCGTCGTCACGCCGTCGAGCCAGGCGAAGTCGATCTCGGTCGCGCGCTGGATCATCCGTGCCGGCGTCCCCTCGCGCTCGGCGACCTCGACCAGCCGGACCGAGTTCGAGCTGTTCGGCGCGCCGATCACCAGCACGAGGTCGCACTGGCCGGCAATGGCCTTCACGGCCGCCTGGCGGTTCGATGTGGCATAGCAGATATCCTCGCCGCGCGGGCCCTGGATGGCGGGAAAGCGCCGCCGGAGCACGTCGATGATCTCGGCCGTGTCGTCGACCGACAGCGTGGTCTGGGTCAGGAAGGCCAGGTTGTCGGCGTCGGCGGGCGCCACCGCCTCGGCATCCGCGACCGTCTCGACCAGCGTCATCTGGCCGTCCGGCACCTGGCCGAACGTGCCGATCACTTCGGGATGGCCCTTGTGGCCGACGAACAGGATGTGGCGCCCCTGCTCGACGAGCCGCTCGGCCTGGCGATGGACCTTGCTCACCAGCGGGCAGGTGGCGTCGAGATAGTCGAGCCCGCGCGCCTCGGCCGCGGCCGGCACCGATTTCGGCACGCCATGGGCGGAGAAGACGACGGGTGCGCCGTCCGGCACCTCGTCCAGCTCCTCGACGAACACCGCGCCTTGCTGGCGCAGCGTGTCGACCACGAACTTGTTGTGGACGATCTCGTGGCGGACGAAGACGGGGGCGCCGTGCTTCTCGAGCGCGAGCTCGACGATGCGGATGGCGCGGTCGACGCCGGCGCAGAAGCCGCGGGGCGCGGCGATCAGGAGCTTGAGGGTCGGGCGAGGAGTCATCACGACGCCCGTCTACGCGATTGCTTGCCTCGTATGAAGCGGGTTCCTATGCTCGCCGCCACTTCCCCCGATCTTGAGGACGCCCGTTGCTTTCCCGATCAGCCCTGACTGTCGCCGTGCTTCTGTCTCTTGCTGCCTGCAGCCGATCCGGGGAGCTCGACCCGACGGGCGGCATGCGGGTCGCGCGATCGGCCTGCCCGGCGGTCGGGATCCCGGCCTATACCGGCGACATCACGCTGTTCGATCCGCCGCAGAGCCGCGACGCGCGCGCGATCGACGTGGTGGCGACGATCACCAACCTGCGCACCACCTGCGACGACAGCGGGGCGGAGGTCGTGTCGACGACGACCTTCGACGTGCTCGCGCGGCGCACCAATGCGCGCGGTGCGCGGCAGGTCGTGCTGCCCTATTTCGTGACCGTGGTGCGCGGCGGCAACGTCGTGAACTCGAAGCGCGTCAGCCGCGTCGCGATCGACTTTGCCGACGGGCAGGAGCGCGCGAGCGCGACCGCCCAGGGCAGTGCCGTGGTCAGTGCCGCGGCGGCGACGCTGCCGGAAGAGGTGCGCAAGCAGATCACCCGGCGCCGCAAGGCGGGCGACGAGGATGCGGCGATCGATCCGCTCGCCGATCCCGCGGTGCGCCAGGCGGTGGCCCGGGCCAGCTTCGAGCTGCTGCTCGGCTTCCAGCTCACCCCCGAACAGCTGCAGTACAACGTCACGCGCTGACCGGCGACGGCGGCGATCCGGATCGGCCCGTCGATCCGGCGTTGACTCGGTCGCCGGGCGCGGCCAAGGCGGGCGAAGTCGTTGGCGGGCAACCGCCGGGACTGCGCGGGAGAGCGTTCCGGCCCCGGCCGGAGCCGCCGAAGGAGCAACCGCCCCGGAATCTCTCAGGCCATCGGGACCGCGCGGGACGAAGACGACACTCTGGAAAGCGCCGGGCGCCCTTGCGGGCGCCGGGCCACCGAAGGGGTAACCCCGGCACGCCGGGGGAAAGCTCTCAGGTTCCGTGACAGAGGGGGCAGGGATCTCGGCGACGGGATTCGGCTGCCATGTCACGGAGTGCCAGTGTGAGCGACGACGAGCCGATCATCGAAATCCAGGAGCTGCCGCTCGACGCCTGGCACCGCGCCCGCGGTGCGCGGATGGTGCCGTTCGCCGGCTACCACATGCCGATCCAGTATGACGGCATCATCGCCGAGCATCTGTGGACGCGCGCGAGCGCCGGCCTGTTCGACGTCAGCCATATGGGCCAGATCCTGATCACGGGCGACGGCGTCGACGAGGCGCTCGAAACCCTGCTGCCCGCCGATGTGAGCGGTCTCGGCCTCAACAAGCTTCGCTACTCGCTGCTGCTCAATGGGCAGGGCGGGGTGCTCGACGACCTGATGATCACTCGCCAGGCCGACGGCATCTACATGGTCGTGAACGGCGCGACCAAATATGACGATCTGGGGCATATGCGCGAGACGCTGCCCGACGAGGTGACGCTCAACCTGCTCGACGACAGCGCGTTGCTGGCGCTGCAGGGTCCGAAGGCGGTCGACGCGCTCGCCCGCATCCAGCCCGCCGTCGCCGAGCTGTTCTTCATGGAGGCGGGCGCGTTCGATCTCGACGGCACGCCGGCGTGGATCAGCCGCTCGGGCTATACCGGCGAGGACGGCTTCGAGATCTCGATCGCGGCCGACCAGGCGGCGCGGATCGCTGACCTGCTGTGCGCGCAGCCCGAGGTGAAGCCGATCGGCCTCGGCGCGCGCGATTCGCTGCGCCTGGAGGCCGGGCTCCCGCTCTACGGCCACGATCTCGACGAGGAGACGACGCCGGTCGCCGCCGATCTCGGCTTCGCGCTGTCCAAGCGTCGGCGCGAGGAAGGCGGCTTCCCCGGCGCGGACCGCATCCTGGTCGAGCGCGCGCAGGGATCGGTGCTCAAGCGGGTCGGCCTGCTGGTCGACGGGCGCCAGCCGGTGCGCGAGGGCGGCGCGGTGCTCGACGACGAGGGCAACGAAGTCGGCCGGGTCACGTCGGGCGGCTTCTCGCCGACTCTCGAGCGGCCGATCGCGATGGCCTATGTGCCCGCCGCCATGGCCGCGCCCGGGACGCGCATCCGCCTGAACCAGCGCGCCAAGATCTTCGACGCCGACGTGACGGCGATGCCGTTCGTCCCCCATCGCTACCACCGCAAGGGAGCCCGCCCGTGACCCGTTACTTCACCAAGGAACATGAGTGGATCGAAGTCGAGGGCAGCTCGGCGACGGTCGGCATCACCGATTATGCGCAGAGCCAGCTCGGCGACGTCGTGTTCGTGGAGGTGCCGACGCCGGGCACGACGGTGAAGGCCGGCGGCGAGGCGGCCGTGGTCGAGTCGGTCAAGGCGGCCTCCGACGTGTATGCGCCGGTCTCGGGCGAGGTGACCGAAGGCAATGCCGCGCTCACCGACCAGCCCGACCTGGTCAACACCGCGCCCGAGGGCGAGGGCTGGTTCTTCAAGCTCACGCTCGCCGACCCGTCCGAACTCGACGGGCTGATGGACGAGGCGGCGTACCGGGAGTTCGTCGCGGGGCTGTGACCTGTTTCCCCTCCCGCTTGCGGGAGGGGCCAGGGGTGGGCCTGTCCCTCCGGCCAAAGCATGTCGACTGCCCACCCCCAACCCCTCCCGCAAGCGGGAGGGGCTTGAGGAGAGAGATATGATCCAACCCTCGAACCGCTGGTCGCCCGCCGATTACGCCAGGAACGCCGCCTTCGTGCCGGCGCTCGGCAAGCCGGTGCTCGACCTGCTCGGCCCGGTCGAGGGGCTGCGCGTGCTCGATCTCGGCTGCGGCGACGGGGTGCTGACCGCGGCGCTGGTCGCCGGCGGTGCCGACGTGGTCGGTGTCGACGCCTCGCCCGACATGGTCGCGGCCGCGGTCGCGCGCGGCATCGACGCGCGGGTGGTGGACGGCCATGCGCTGGCGTTCGACGGCGCGTTCGACGCCGTGTTCTCGAACGCCGCGCTGCACTGGATGCTCGACCCGCCGAAGGTCGCCGCGGGCGTGTTCCGCGCGTTGAAGCCGGGCGGACGCTTCGTCGGCGAGATGGGTGGGCACGGCAATGTCGGCCAGCTCCGCGCCGCGCTGCGCGCCGAGCTCGAGGCGCGCGGCTACCCGGTCCCGGCCGAGGATCCGCAATGGTATCCGACGCCCGACGCGTTCGGCGCGATCTACGCGACTGCCGGTTTCGAGGCGATCGACGCGCGGCTGATCGACCGGCCGACCGAACTGCCCGGCGGCGCGGCGGACTGGTTCAGGACCTTCCGCGCCGGCTTCCTCGATACCGCCGGCGTCCCCGACGACGCCATCGACGCCGTCGCCGCCGCGGCCGAGGCGCGCGCGATCGCTCTCCGCCAGCCCGACGGACGCTGGCTCGCCGACTATGTCCGCCTCCGCTTCACGATGAGGAAACCCCGCTAGTGCGCTACCTGCCGCTCACCGACGCCGATCGCAGCGCGATGCTGCAGACGATCGGCGCGACCACCATCGACGATCTGTTCGTCGACGTGCCGCAAGAGGCTCGGCTGTCCGATCCGATCGCCGGCCTGCCGCATCATGCGTCGGAGCTCGCCGTCGAAAGGCAGCTGCGCAAGCTCGCCGGGATGAACACCGTCGCCGGCGACGTGCCTTTCTTCCTGGGCTGCGGCGCCTATCGCCACCATGTCCCGGCGACCGTCGACCACATCATCCAGCGCGGCGAGTTCCTGACCGCCTACACGCCCTACCAGCCCGAGATCGCCCAGGGCACGCTGCAGATGCTGTTCGAGTTCCAGACCCAGGTCGCGCGGCTGCTCGGCTGCGACGTGGCGAACGCGTCGATGTACGACGGCTCGACCGCCTGCTGGGAAGCGATCGCGATGGCCGGGCGCATTACCCGCCGCAAAAAGGCTTTGCTCTCGTCGGGGCTGCACCCGCATTACGTCTCGGTCGCGAAGACGATGGCGCGTTTCACCGGCGACCATCTGGTCGCGTCGGCCCCGATGCTGGCGGCAGAACCCGACATGGCCGCGCTTCTCGACGCGATCGACGGCGAGACCTCGGCCGTCGTCGTGCAATATCCCGACATCCTCGGCCGCGTCGGCGATCTGTCGGCGCTCGCCGAGCGCGCTCACGAGAAGGGTGCGCTGCTGGTCGCGGTCGTGACCGAGCCGGTCGCGCTCGGCCTGCTGCGGTCGCCGGGCGAGATGGGTGCCGACATCGTCGTCGGCGAAGGCCAGTCGCTGGGCGTGGGCCTGCAGTTCGGCGGGCCCTATGTCGGCCTGTTCGCGTGCAAGGAGAGATTCGTCCGCCAGATGCCGGGCCGGCTCTGCGGCGAGACCGTCGATGCCGAGGGCAAGCGCGGCTTCGTGCTGACGCTCTCGACCCGCGAGCAGCATATCCGGCGCGAGAAGGCGACCTCGAACATCTGCACCAACTCGGGCCTGTGCGCGCTGGCCTTCTCGATCCACATGACGCTGCTCGGCGAGACGGGCCTTCGCGGCCTCGCCCGGATCAATCATGCGCGCGCCGTCGCGGCGGCCGAGAGGCTTGCGAAGGTGCCGGGCGTCGAGCTGGTCACGCCGACCTTCTTCAACGAGTTCACGCTGAAGCTCCCGACCGAGGCGCGGGCGCTGGTGCGCAGGCTTGCCGAAGAGCGCGACATTCTGGCGGGCGTCTCGCTCGGCCGGCTCTACCCGGGCGAGGACGCGCTCGCGGGCGGGCTGGTCGTCGCCGTCACCGAAACCACCACCGACGAGGATGTCGAGGCGCTGGCCGGCGCGCTCGAGGAGGAACTGGCATGAGCATGAACCGCGAAGGCCGCCCGACCCGCCCCGAAGCGGCGAATGGCGACGGTGTCCAGACCTGGACCGGCAACCGCGCGCTGATGCTCGAGGAAGCGCTGATCTTCGAGATCGGCGACACCAAGACAAGCGGCGTCGATCTGCCCTTGGATCCTCCCCTGGCAAAGCCAGGGGAGGGCGACCATGCGCAGCATGGTGGAGGGGCCGCCGGGCTCGAAGGCCTGCTCCGCCACCGCGAGATCGGCTTGCCCGGCCTGTCCGAACCGGAGACGGTGCGCCACTATACGCGGCTCAGCCGGCAGAATTACGCGATCGACCTCGGTCTCTTCCCGCTCGGCTCGTGCACGATGAAGCACAATCCGCGGCTGAACGAGAAGATGGCGCGGCTGCCGGGCTTTGCCGACATCCACCCGCTCCAGCCGATCAGCTCGGTGCAGGGCGCGCTCGCGCTGATCGACCTCGTCGCGCACTGGCTGAAGACGCTGACCGGCATGCCCGCCGTCGCGATGAGCCCGAAGGCGGGCGCGCATGGCGAGCTGTGCGGCCTGCTCGCGATCCGCTCGGCGCTCGAGGCGCGCGGCGACGCGCGGTCGGTGGTGCTGGTGCCGGAATCGGCGCACGGCACCAACCCGGCGACGGCCGCCTTTGCCGGCTATGCGGTCGAGAACATCCCGGCGACGCCGGCCGGCCGCGTCGACACCGACGCGCTCGTCGCCCGGCTCGGGCCCGATGTCGCCGCGGTGATGATCACCAACCCCAATACCTGCGGTCTGTTCGAGCCCGACCTGAAGCGGATCGCCGACGCGGTCCATGCGGCGGGCGGCTTCGTCTATTGCGATGGCGCGAACTTCAACGCGATCGTCGGCCGGGTGCGGCCGGGCGACCTCGGCGTCGATGCGATGCACATCAACCTGCACAAGACCTTCTCGACCCCGCATGGCGGCGGCGGCCCGGGCTCGGGCCCGGTCGTCTTCTCCGCGGCGCTGGCGCCGTTCGCGCCGCTGCCGGCGGTCGAAAAGCAGGGCGACGCCTATGTGCTGGTCGAGGAGTTCAACCGCGGCGACCGGCTGCAGGAGAGCTTCGGCCGGATGGTCGCCTTCCATGGCCAGATGGGGATGTTCACCCGCGCGGCGGCGTACATGCTGAGCCACGGCGCGGACGGCCTCCGCCAGGTCAGCGAGGACGCGGTGCTGAACGCCAACTACGTCCTGCGCAGCCTCGACGACGTGCTCGACGCGCCGTTCGGCGGCAGCGGGCCGTGCATGCACGAGGCGCTGTTCTCCGACGACGGCCTGGCCGAGGGCTTCACCACGCTCGACATCGCCAAGGGCCTGATCGACGAGGGCTATCACCCGATGACGATGTACTTCCCGCTCGTCGTCCATGGCGCGATGCTGGTCGAGCCGACCGAGACCGAATCCAAGGCTGCGCTCGATGGCTTCATCGGCGCGCTGCGCTCGGTCGCCGAGCGGGCCAAGGCCGGCGATCCCTCGCTCAAGGCCGCGCCCCATTACGCGCCGCGCCGCCGGCTGGACGAAACGCTCGCCGCGCGCCGGCCGGTGCTGACGTGGCGCGATCCGGCGCCGGCGCAAGCGGCGGAGTAACGGTTCCGCCGCGGCCAGCGTGTCTCGACTGCGCTCGGCACGAACGGAGGATGGTCGCACAGCCTCCGTTCGCTTCGAGCGCAGTCGAGAAGCGCGCCGGGACGCGCGGCCGCGCCCATTGGCGTCGCCCGCATCAGCCCGCTAACACCGTCGCCATGTGGCAGACGCTCTTCGGCATCACCAACCTCGTCGCGCTCGGCGGCTGGGCGATCCTTCTCCTCGCGCCGCGGCGACCGCTGCTCCTGACCATCGTGCTGTATCTGGGCGTGGGGCTGCTCTGCCTCATCTATGCCGCGCTGTTCGTGATGCTGATCGGCGGGCTCGTCGACCCTGGCCGCGTCGCGGGCGCGCCGGCGCAGGACCTGAGCGACTATTCGATCTCCGGGATCCGCGCGCTGTTCCAGAGCGACGGCGGCATCGTGCTCGGCTGGACGCATTATCTGGCGTTCGACCTGTTTACCGGGCTGTGGATCGCCCGCGACGCGGACGCGAAGTCGGTCGGGCGGCTCGTGCAGGCGCCGATCCTGGTCGCGACCTTCTTTGCCGGACCGATCGGCCTGCTGGCCTGGCTTGCCGTGCGCGAGCCGGCGGCGCGCCGCACCGGCTGGAAAAGCCAGCGCCGGCGACCCTGACCCGACGACGTTCGTCGAGGCGTCCTGCCCTCCGCCGAAGCGCGATTGTCCTCGCACGGGATCGGGCGGCACCCCGGCGACCGACCAGGACAAGGGGTGACAAAATGCGTTTTCTGATGGCCGGACTGCCGGCCCTGATCGTCGCGAGCGCGGCGCCGGCCGCGACCAAGGCGGACCTCGACGCGCTGCTCGCGCAGGACCGCGCCGCCGGCCGCGCGGCCGCCGGCACCGACATGCTCGGCGCGCTGGGCGCCCTGTTCGACGACGACGTGGTGCTCGTCGCCGGACGCCATCCGATCTACGCCCGCGGCAAGGCGGCGGCGCTCGCGCGGCTGGCCGAGAACCCGGACAACAAGCAGGCCAGGGTGAGCTGGGCGCCCGTCGGCGGCGGCATCGCGACGCTGGGCGACCATGGCTACAGCTATGGGCGGATGACGGTCACGCCCGCGGGCAAGCCGGCCGTGACGTCCAAATATCTCGCCTACTGGGTGAAGACGGCGGCCGGGTGGCGCATCGCGGCGCTGTCGCGCAGGCCGGACGCGATGCCCGTCGAACTCGCCGTCGCCGGTCCGGTGATCGGCACGGCCCGCTATTCCGACGATGCGCGGTCGGGCGTGAAGGCGGCCGAGCAGGGCTTTTCCGACCTCGCCCAGAAGATCGGCCTGCGCGCCGCCTTCGCCGCCTCCGGCCGGGCGGAATCGATCAACATCGGCGGCGCCCCTGCGGTCGCGGTGGGCGCGGCGAAGATCGCCGAGGGCGTCGCCGGGCCGGAGCCGACCAGCCCGGTCACCTGGAACGCCGACGATGCGCGCGTGTCCAAGGCCGGCGACATGGGCCTGAGCTTCGGCCGCATCCGCTTCAACGGCGCGCCGCCCCCCGGCGCCCCGGAGGCGATCCCGTTCTTCACCGTCTGGGCGCGGCCGAACGCGGGCGATCCCTGGCGCTACGTCGCGGAATGACGGGCGATTGACGGCGCGACGGCTTCGGCTAGGCGAGTCCGGATGACGGCTCGTCACGCCCCTGCGACCGCGCGCAACCGCGACCCGATCCTCGCCGTGCTGCGCGACGTGCTGCCGCCGCGCGGACGGGTGCTCGAGGTCGCGAGCGGCACTGGCGAGCATGTCGCCGCCTTCGCCGCGGCACTGCCCGATCTCGACTGGCAGCCGAGCGATCCCTCGGCGGAAGCGCGCGCCTCGATCGCGGCCTGGACCGCCGACCTTGCGCAGGTGCGGCCGCCGCTCGCGCTCGACGCGGCCGCGCCGGACTGGCCGATCGCGCGCGCGGACGCGATGCTGTGCATCAACATGGTCCATATCAGCCCCTGGGCCGCCACCATCGGCCTGATGGCCGGGGCGGCCCGGCTGCTCGCGCCGGGGCAGCCGCTCTATCTCTACGGCCCGTTCCTCCGTGCCGACTGTCCGACCGCGCCCAGCAACCTCGCCTTCGATGCCGACCTGAAGACGCGCGATCCGGCCTGGGGCCTGCGCGCGCTCGAGGACGTCCAGGCGCTCGCCATGCGCCACGGCCTCGCCTTCGACCGGCTGGTCGAGATGCCGGCCAACAATCTGTCGGTCGTGTTCCGGAAAGCCGACTTGGCGGCGCAGGCCTGACCGTCGACCGTTCCAAAGCGCGTCCCGTTCTGGCAGAGGCACGCGCCATGACGCCCGCCGACATCGCCACGCTCGAACTGATCGACGCCCGCCTGCGCTGGCTCGCCTCCTGGACGATCCACAATGCCAATCATCTGCGCGACAGCCGCGACGGGCTGAAGGTCGGCGGGCACCAGGCGAGTTGCGCATCCATTTCGACGATCATGACCGCGCTCTATTTCACCGCACTCCGCGCGCAGGACCGGGTCGCGGTCAAGCCGCACGCCGGGCCGGTGCTGCACGCGATCCACTATCTGCTCGGCAACCAGGACGTCGACCAGCTTCGCCGCTTCCGCGCGCTGGGTGGCGCGCAAAGCTATCCCAGCCGGACGAAGGACCGGATCCCGGTCGACTTCTCGACGGGCTCGGTCGGGCTGGGCGTGGCGATCACCGCCTTCGCGAGCCTCGTTCAGGACTATCTGATCGCGCACGACGCGCTGGCCGAGGCCGATGCCGGGCGGATGATCGCGCTGCTGGGCGATGCCGAGCTCGACGAAGGCAATATCTACGAGGCGCTGATCGAGGGCTACAAGCACGCGGTCCGCAACTGCTGGTGGATCGTCGACTATAACCGCCAGTCGCTCGACGCGACGACGATGGACCGGATGTTCCGCCGCTTCGACGACATTTTCGAGACCTGCGGCTGGCGCGTCGAGACGCTCAAGCACGGGCGCCTCCAGCGGGCGGCGTTCGACGAGCCGGGCGGGGCGGCGCTCCGCGACTGGATCGACAACACGCCCAATGCCGAATTCGCGGCGCTCACCTACCAGGGCGGCGCGGCGTGGCGCGAGCGGCTGTTGCGCGAGGTGCCCGAGGTGAAGCCGATCCTCGACGCGCGTGACGATGCCGAACTCGACCGGCTGATGACCAATCTGGGCGGCCATTGCGTCGAGACGCTCACGCAGGCCTTCGCGCGCTGCGACGACGATGTGCCGACCTTGTTCATTGCCTATACGATCAAGGGCTTCGGCCTGCCGTTCGCCGGCCACAAGGACAATCATGCCGGGCTGATGAACCCGGGCCAGATCGCGCAGCTTCGCGACCAGCTCGGCATTGCCGAGGGCGAGGAATGGCAGCCCTGGGCCGGGCTGGGCGACAATGCGCGCACCGCCGCCGAGGCGGTCGTCACCCGCGCGCCGATCGTGCGCGACAAGCGCAGGCCGGCCGCGACGGTGGCGGTGCCGGCGATCGCCGCGCCGACGGGGGAACGCCAGGCCACCCAGGCCGCGTTCGGCAAGATCCTCCTCAAACTCGCCAAGTCGGGCCACAGGCTCGCCGACCGGATCGTCACCACTTCGCCCGACGTGACCGTGTCGACCAACCTCGGTGCTTGGGTGAACCAGCGCGCATTGTTCCGCCGGCAGGACGTCGCCGACGTGTTCCAGAAGGCGCGCATCCCCTCGGCGCAGAAATGGTCGGCATCGCGCGCCGGCCAGCATATCGAGCTGGGGATTGCCGAGAACAACCTGTTCCTGATGCTCGCCGCGCTGGGGCTGGCCGGCGACGTGTTCGGCGAGCGGCTGATCCCGGTCGGCACCGTCTACGACCCGTTCATCGCGCGCGGCCTCGATGCGCTCAATTACGCCTGCTACCAGGACGCCCGCTTCATGCTGGTGGCGACGCCGTCCGGCGTGACGCTCGGGCCCGAGGGCGGCGCGCACCAGTCGATCAATCCGCCGCTGATCGCGCTCGGCCAGCCCGGCCTCACCCATTACGAGCCGGCCTTCGTGGACGAGCTCGCATTGCTGATGGCGCATGGCTTCGGGCTGATGCAGCGGCCGGACGGCGAGAGCGTCTATTTCCGGCTGACCACGCGCGAGATCGACCAGGTCGCGCGCGACGGCGACGACTGGCAGACGGGTGCGGTCGCCGGCGGATACTGGCTGAAGCCGCCGGCGCCGGGCGCGCGCGCGGCGATCGTCTATTCGGGCGCGCTGGCGCCGGAGGCAATCGCGGCATGGGACATGCTGGCCGAAGACGTGCCCGGGCTGGGCCTGCTCGCCGTCACGTCGCCGGACCTGCTCCATCGCGGCTGGTCGGCGCGCGAGGCGGGGCGATGGACCGGGTCCGCGCGCGCGCCGAGCCATGTCGAGGCGCTGCTGGCGCCGCTCGCGCCCGAGGCGGGGCTGGTGACCTTGCTCGACGGCGCGCCGGCGGCTTTGAGCTGGCTCGGCGGTGTGCGCGGCCATCGGGTCGTGCCGCTCGGTGTCGACCGGTTCGGGCAGACCGGCGACCTTCCCGACCTTTACCGCACCTACCGGCTCGACCCCGAGGCGGTCGTGCAGGCGATGGCGGCGCTGTTCGCCTAGTCGGCGGCGGCGACCATCGCCGTCGTCGCGCGGCGGCGGACATGCTCGCGCCAGACGATGTAGAGGCCGCTCGCGATGATCAGTGGCGCGCCCAGCCACAGGCTGGGGCCGGGGACCGTCGCGAAGACGAGGAAGCCGATCGCGGCCGCCCAGATCAGGTTCGAATAGTCCATCGGCAGCACGACCGAGACCGGCGCCAGTCGCAGCGAGGCAGTGAGCGCGAGTTGCGCGAGCCCGCCGGCGAGCCCGAGCGCGACGAGCAGGGCGAAGGTCGGCCCGTCATGCATGCGGCCGTAAAAGGGCAAAGCGAGGCCGAGCGGCGCGACCGACAGCATGGTGAACCAGAACACCGTGGTGGTGGCGCTCTCGGTGCGGCCGATCTGGCGCAGGGTGATGCTCACGCCCGAGACCACCAGCGCCGCGACGAGGCCGACCGCCACGCCCGACCAGGGCAGGTGCGTCGCGCGCGGGTCGACCACGAGCGCGACGCCGGCAAAGCCCAGCAGCACCGCCGCCCAGCGATGGGCGCCGACATGCTCGCGCAGCACCAGCGCCGACAGGATGGTCGCGAAGATCGGCGTGGTGAACAGCAGCACCGTCGCCTCGGCCAGCGGCAGCAGCGTGAAGGTGAGGAAGTTGAGCGCCATGCCGCTCATCCCGATCACGGTGCGCCAGACATGCGCGCGCGGCCGCCGCGTGCGGATCACGCCCCAGCCCGGGCCCGCCGCGATCCAGCCGAGCACGAGCGGCAACGCCATGGCCTGACGGTAGAACAGGCTCTCCAGCAGCGACACGCCGCGAGCGTCGACCAGCTTCACGAGCGCGAACATCACCGTCAACGCGAAGGCGGCGAACAGGCGAAGGCCGATGGCAAGCAGGCGACGTTCGGATTGGGCAGGCGGCACGCACCTCCCTAGTCGGTCTTCGCGGACGAGGACCAGCCTGTTCCAACGCCCGTCCCCCCGGCCTCGAGCCGGGGTCCCGCTTGCGATCGCAGGCCAGGGTCGCGGGACCCCGGCTCAAGGCCGGGGTGACGGGAGGGGTCGTCACCCGGGAGCAGAGCCGCGCGCGACTGGGGCGGCCCTTCGCCCGTTCGTGTGGCGAAGGCCAGCCTGATCCAACGCCCGTCACCCCGGCCCCGAGCCGGGGTCCCGCTTGTCTTTCGCAGGGCAAGTTCGCGGGACCCCGGCTCAAGGCCGGGGTGACGGGAGGGGGTTGTCGCGCGCGCCACGACGGCTCGACCCTTCGCCGGTGCGTGTGAGCGAAGGCCAGCCTGTTCCAACGCCCGTCACCCCGGCCCCGAGCCGGGGTCCCGCTTGCCCTCGCGGAAGAAGATCGCGGGACCCCGGCTCAAGGCCGGGGTGACGGGAGGGGTTGTCGCGCGCGCCGCCGCGACGGTTCGACCCTTCGCCGGTTCGTGTGAGCGAGGGCCGGCATGCTCCAACGCCCGTCACCCCGGCCTCGAGCCGGGGTCCCGCTTGCGATCGCAGAACAAGATCGCGGGACCCCGGCTCAAGGCCGGGGTGACGGGAGGGGGTTGTCACCCGGGAGCAGAGCCGCGCGCCGCCACGACGGCTCGACCCTTCGCCGATTCGTGTGAGCGAGGGCCAGCACGTTCCAACGCTCGTCACCCCGGCCCCGAGCCGGGGTCCCGCTTGCTACCGCAGAACAACGTCGCGGGACCCCGGCTCAAGGCCGGGGTGACGGGAGGGGGTTGTCGCGCGCCGCCACGACGGTTCGACCCTTCGCCGGTGCGTGTGAGCGAGGGCCAGCCTGTTCCAACGCCCGTCACCCTGGCCTCGAGCCGGGGTCCCGCTTGCTATCGCAGAACAAGGTCGCGGGACCCCGGCTCAAGGCCAGGGTGACGGGAGGGGGTTGTCACCCGGGAGCAGCACCGCGCGCGCCATGACGGCTCGACCCCTCGCCGGTGCGTGTGTGCGAAGGCCAGCACGTTCCAACGCCCGTCACCCCGGCCTCGAGCCGGGGTCCCGCTTGCTCTCGCAGGCCAGGGTCGCGGGACCCCGGCTCAAGGCCGGGGTGACGGGAGGGGGCTGTCACCCGGGAGCAGAGCCGCGCGCGCCGCGGCGGGTCCGGTCCTCGATCGTTCCGTGTGCGAAGGCCAGCCTGTTCCAACGCTCGTCACCCCGGCCCCGAGCCGGGGTCCCGCTTGCCCTCGCGGAGAAGATCGCGGGACCCCGGCTCAAGGCCGGGGTGACGGGAGGGGATCGTCACCCCGGCAGCAGCACGTCGCGCTTGGCGGCGACCAGCTCGACCAGCCAGTCGCGGAAGGCGCGGACGCGCTGGAGCTGGTGCGTGTCGCGGTGCGTGACGATCCAGAAGGAGCGCGTGATCGTCCGCTCGGCGAGGACGGGCACCAGCGCCGCGTCGGTGTCGCCGATGAAGCGGGGCAGCACGCCGATTCCGCCACCCGACGCGATCATCCGATATTGCGCGTTGATGCTGGTGCTGCGCGCGGACGCGACGAGGTCCCGGTCCAGTTCGCCGAGATAGGAGAGTTCGCTCGCATAGATGAGCTCGGGCACATAGCCGACCAGCCGGTGGCGGGCGAGGCCGCCGGCGGACTCGGGTCGGCCATGCGCCTTCACATAGGCACGCGACGCGTAGAGGCGGAGCGAATAGTCCGACAGCTTGCGGCTGTTGACCGGCCCGGCCTTGGGACGGGCGAGCAGCACGGCGAGATCGGTCTCGCGCTTGGACGGGCTCAGGAAGCCGCTGCTCGCGACCAGATCGACCGTGACCTGCGGATAGCGGTCGAGGAAATCGTGCAGGTAATGGGCGACGAACCAGGTCCCGAACCCCTCGGACACGCTGACGCGGAGCACGCCCGACACGGCCCGGTCGGCGCTGCGCAACGAATCGAGATCGAGCGCGGCCTGCTCCATCACCTCGACGCGGGCCAGCAGCCGTTCGCCCACCTCGGTCAGCACCTGCCCTTCGCGCGTCTGCTCGAACAGCGTCTGCCCCAGGTCGCGCTCCAGCCGGCGCAACCGCCGCGCGACCGTGGTCGCGTCCACGCGCAGGGCCTGGGCGGCGCGCGCCAACTGGCCGGTGCGCGCGACCGACAGGAAGAACTGCAGGTCGGACCATGAGGCAGGCTGCATTTCTGCAGCCATAGACTGCGAAACCGGGGGTTGATAGCCGGTTCGGTTCGGCCCACTGCTCGCGCCAAGGAGAGACTCATGCGCGACATCGATCATGTGATCGTCGGCGGCGCCGGCGGGGCGGCCAGCCGCTTCGGCGACGTCTTCGACCCGAATTCGGGCCAGGTTCAGGCCCGCGTCCCGCTCGGCACCGCCGAGACGCTGGAGCGTGCCGTGCAGGCGGCCCTCGCGGTCCAGCCGGCCTGGGCGGCGACCAATCCGCAGCGCCGCGCGCGGGTGATGTTCAACTTCAAGGCGCTCGTCGAGGCGCGGATCGACGAACTCGCGGCGATCCTGTCGTCGGAGCATGGCAAGGTGCATGCGGACTCGAAGGGCGACATCCAGCGCGGGCTCGAGGTGATCGAGTTCGCGTGCGGCATCCCGCATGCGCTGAAGGGCGAATACACCTATGGCGCGGGCCCCGGGATCGACGTCTATTCGATGCGCATGCCGGTTGGCATCGGCGCCGGCATCACGCCGTTCAACTTCCCGGCGATGATCCCGATGTGGATGTTCGGCGTCGCCATCGCCTGCGGCAATGCGTTCATCCTGAAGCCGTCCGAGCGCGACCCGACCGTGCCGGTCAGGCTTGCCGAGCTGATGCTGGAGGCGGGCGCCCCCGCGGGCATTCTGCAGGTCGTGCACGGCGACAAGGAGATGGTCGACGCGATCCTCGACCACCCGGCGATCGCGGGGGTGAGCTTTGTCGGCTCGTCCGACATCGCGCACTATGTCTATCGGCGGGGCGTCGCCGCGGGCAAGCGCGTCCAGGCAATGGGCGGGGCCAAGAACCACGGCATCGTCATGCCCGACGCCGATCTCGACCAGGTGGTGAAGGACCTGTCGGGCGCGGCCTTCGGCTCGGCGGGCGAGCGCTGCATGGCGCTGCCGGTCGTCGTGCCGGTCGGCGAGAAGACCGCGAACGAGCTTCGCGAGGCGATGATCCCGGCGATGGCGGCGCTGCGCGTCGGCGTGTCGAGCGATCCCGACGCGCATTACGGGCCGGTGGTGAACGCGGCGCACAAGGCGCGCGTCGAGAACTGGATCCAGACCGGCGTCGACGAAGGCGCCGAGCTGGTCGTCGACGGTCGCGGCTTCAAGCTTCAGGGGCATGAGGACGGCTTCTTCATCGGCCCGTCGCTGTTCGACCATGTGAAGCCGGAGATGAAGAGCTACCAGGAAGAGATTTTCGGGCCTGTCCTGCAGATCGTCCGCGCGCCCGATTTCGAGACGGCGCTCCGGCTTCCGAGCGAGCATCAATATGGCAACGGCGTCGCCATCTTCACCCGAAACGGCCATGCTGCCCGTGAGTTCGCGGCCCGCGTTGAAGTCGGCATGGTCGGCATCAACGTTCCCATCCCGGTCCCCGTCGCCTATCACACCTTCGGCGGTTGGAAGCGGTCGGCCTTTGGCGACATCAACCAGCACGGCCCCGAAGGCGTCCGCTTCTGGACCAAGACCAAGACGATCACCCAGCGCTGGCCCGACGGATCGCCCGACGGCGCGAACGCCTTCGTCATCCCGACGATGGGATGAGGACACGTCTCGCCCCTCCCCGCCGTCAGACGGCGGGACGGGGCGGAGCGGAAAGGGAGTATCGATGACGACCACCCGCACCAAGTCGGCCAGCCCGTACGAGGCCTCGATCGGCTTCTGCCGGGCGCTTCGGCGCGGCAATCGGATCCTCGTCTCGGGCACCGCTCCGGTCGAGCCTGACGGATCGAGCACACCGGGCGACGCCGAGCGCCAGGCCGAGCGCTGCCTCGACATCATCGAGGCCGCGATCCGGGAGCTTGGCGGGTCGCTGGCCGACGTCGTGCGGACGCGCATGTTCGTCACCGATGCGGCGGATGGCGAGGCGGTCGGGCGCGCGCACGGGCGGCGCTTCGCCGAAGTCCGGCCGGTCTCGACGATGGTGGTGGTCGCGGGGCTGCTCCGCCCCGAGTGGAAGGTCGAGATCGAGGCCGAAGCGGAGTTGCAGGATGCGTAAGCTGATCGTGATCGCCGGCGCGCTGGGGCTCGGCGCCTGCCAGGGCCCCGCCAAGCCGGCGGAGCAGGCGGAGGCCGCCGCCCCGAAGCCGGCCGACGTCGAAGTCGTCCCGCCGAGCGAAACCGCGATCGTCGCGACCGAGGGCGGCACCGTTGCGGTCGCGCCCGGCGCGATCCCCGCGGCGCTCCAGGGCCGCTGGGCGCTGGTGCCCGGCGATTGCACCTCGACGCGCGGCGACGCCAAGGGACTGCTCGTGGTTGCCGGGGACCAGCTCACCTTCTTCGAATCGCGGGCGCGGCTCGACAAGCCGGGCAAGGCGACGGCGGACAGCGTGACCGGCGAGTTCGCCTTCACCGGCGAGGGCCAGTCCTGGCGCAAGACGGTGACGCTCCGGCTGGACAAGGGCGCGCTCGTCCGGACCGAGGACGAACTGCCGCAGCCGCTCCGCTACCAGCGCTGCCCGGCATCGGCCGGCGACGCGCCTGCTGACTCGGCGAAGCGGGGCAGCTAGAGGCACGCCATGATGCAGTTCGACCTGACCGACGACCAGCGCCAGATCCAGGAAATGGCGCAGAAGTTCACCGCCGACGCGATCACCCCGTTCGCGTCGGAGTGGGACGAGAAACACATCTTCCCCCGCGATACGATCAAGAGCGCGGCGGAGCTGGGCTTCGGCGCGATTTACGTCTCGGAGGAGTCGGGCGGCATCGGCCTCGGCCGGCTCGAGGCCGCGCTGATCATGGAGGCGATGGCCTATGGCTGTCCCTCGACCAGCGCGTTCATCTCGATCCACAACATGGCGTCGTGGATGATCGACCGCTTCGGGTCGGACGCGGTCAAGGCCAAGTATCTGCCGTCGCTGGTCTCGATGGACAACATTGCAAGCTACTGCCTGACCGAGCCGTCCTCGGGGTCCGACGCGGCCGCGCTCAGGACCCGGGCCGTGCGCGACGGCGACGCCTATGTCGTGACCGGCGCCAAGGCGTTCATCTCGGGCGGCGGCGCCAACGACATCTATGTGACGATGGTCCGCACCGGCGAGGACGGGCCGAAGGGCATCTCGTGCCTCGTGATCGAGAAGGACATGCCGGGCGTCAGCTTCGGCGCCAACGAGCGCAAGCTCGGCTGGCATTCGCAGCCGACCGCGCAGGTGAACTTCGACGCGGTTCGCGTGCCTGTCGAGAACCGCGTCGGCGGCGAGGGCGAGGGCTTCCGGATCGCGATGATGGGGCTCGACGGGGGGCGGCTCAACATCGGCGCCTGCTCGCTCGGCGGGGCGCAGCGCTGCCTCGACGAGGCGATCGGCTATGTGAAGGAGCGCAAGCAATTCGGCCAGGCGATCGCCGACTTCCAGAACACCCAGTTCATGCTGGCCGATATGGAGACCGAGCTGCAGGCCGCGCGCACCCTGCTCTACGCCGCGGCCGCCCGGGTGACGGCGAACGCGCCCGATAAGACCAAATTCGCCGCGATGGCGAAGCGCCTCGCGACCGACACCGGCTCGTCGGTGGTCGACCGGGCGCTGCAGCTTCACGGCGGCTATGGCTATCTGCAGGACTATCCGATCGAGCGCTTCTGGCGCGACCTGCGCGTCCATTCGATCCTGGAGGGCACCAACCAGGTCATGCGCATGATCGTCGGGCGCGAGCTGGTGCGGCAGTGACGATGACGGGGTCACATTCCCCTCTCCCGTCGACCGGAAGAAAGTCATGACCGACGAAGTCCAGATGCTGCGCGAGGGCCAGGTCGGCCGGATCCGGCTCAATCGCCCCAAGGCCATCCACGCGCTGAACACGGCGATGTGCGCGGCCATCCTCGCCCAGCTCGACGCGTGGCGCGGCGATGGCGAGGTGCGGGCGATCCTGATCGACCATGCCGAGGGCCGCGGTTTCTGCGCCGGCGGCGACATTCGCATGCTCGCGGACTCGGGCGCGAAGGACGGCGCCGAGGCGCGCGCGTTCTTCCACACCGAATATCGGATGAATCACCGACTGTTCACCTTCGTGAAGCCGACGGTCGCATTCATGGACGGGATCACGATGGGCGGCGGCGTCGGCCTGTCGATGCCGTGCAAGTTCCGCGTCGCCACCGAGAATACCCGCTTCGCCATGCCCGAGACCGGGATCGGCCTGTTCCCGGACGTCGGCGGCGGCTGGTATCTGTCGCGGCTGCCCGGGCGGGTCGGGCCGTTCCTCGCGCTGACCGGGGCGCGGCTCGACGGGGCCGAGTGCCTGTTCCTCGGGATCGCGACCCATTATCTCCCCGCCGCCGCGCTCGACGAGGTTAAGGCGAAGGTCGCGGCCGATCCGTCGGCGCTGGAAGCGATCCTCGACGCCTATGCGGAAGACCCTCCGGCGGCGCGGATCGAGGACAATCTTGAGCAGATCGACCGGCTGTTCGCCTCCGACCGGCTCGAGGACATCTACGCGGCACTGGAGGCGGACGGGTCGGACTGGGCCGAGAAGGAGCTCGCGACGCTCAGGTCCAAGTCGCCGCAGACCATGAAGGTCGCGCTCCGCCTGCTCAAGGAAGGCGGGCACATGCACGACTTCGCCGACGAGATGCGCCAGGAATATGCGGTCGGCTGCCATGTCGTGCAGCGCCACGACTTCATCGAGGGCGTGCGCGCGGTGATCGTCGACAAGGACAATGCGCCGCGCTGGGACCCGGCGACGCCCGAGGGCGTGACCGACCACATGCTCGACACGATCTTCGCGCCGCTGCCCGAGGACGAGGCGTGGACGCCGGCGCGGTGAATCAACTCGTCATTGCGAGCGCAGCGAAGCAATCCAGAAGGGTGGCCGGATCGCCTGGATCGCTTCGTCGCTGTGCTCCTCGCAATGACGGGGAAGGGAGAGACAGATGACCTACGAGACCATCCTGATCGAGCGGCACGACGCCGTCACGCTCGTGCGGCTAAACCGCCCGCAGGCGCTGAACGCGCTCAACAGCCAGGTGCTCGCCGAACTGATCGACGCGTTCCAGGCCTATGACGCCGATCCGGCGCAGCTCTGCCTGGTGCTGACGGGTTCGGAAAAGGCGTTCGCGGCGGGCGCCGACATCAAGGAGATGTCGGGCCAGTCCTTCGCCGACATGTACGCGTCGAACTTTTTCGCCGGCTGGGAGAAGGTCACGGCGACGCGCAAGCCGTGGATCGCCGCGGTCGCCGGCTATGCGCTCGGCGGCGGCTGCGAGGTCGCGATGATGGCGGACTTCATCATCGCCGCCGACACGGCCAGGTTCGGCCAGCCCGAGATCAAGCTGGGCGTGTCGCCCGGCATGGGCGGCTCGCAGCGCCTGACGCGGGCGATCGGCAAGGCAAAGGCGATGGAGATGTGCCTGACCGGGCGGATGATGGACGCGGCGGAAGCCGAGCGCTCGGGCCTCGTCGCGCGCGTCGTGCCGGCCGCCGATCTGGTCGACGAGGCGCTGAAGACCGCCGCCGCGATCGCCGCGATGCCGCCGCTCGCCACGATCGCCAACAAGGAAATGGTCAACGCCGCCTTTGAGACGATGCTGGCCCAGGGCATCCTGTTCGAGCGGCGGCTGTTCCACGGCCTTTTCGGCAGCGAGGACCAGAAGGAAGGCATGGCCGCCTTCGTCGAGAAGCGGCCGGGCAACTGGACGGGGCGGTGAACATCGGCCCCTCTCCCTGCAGGGGAGAGGGACAGGCCGCGAACGCGGCCAGGGAGAGGGAGCGGAGGGGGATAGGCCCTCTCCCCGCTCGGCCGGGCGTTACCCGGACCGAGTCGACCCTCTCCCCTGCAGGGAGAGAGTAGAATGGCACGCATCGGTTTCATCGGGCTCGGCAACATGGGCGGCGGCATGGCCGCCAATCTCGCCAAGGGAGGCCATGACGTGCGCGCCTTCGACCTGTCGGCGGACGCGCTCGCCCGCGCGAAGGAGGCCGGATGCCTGCCGGTCGACAGCGCCGCGGCCTCGGCCGAGGGCGCCGACGCCGTCGTGACCATGTTGCCCGCCGGCACCCATGTCGCGCAGGTCTATGCGGAGTCGCTGTTCGGCGCGGCCCCCGCGGGTGCGCTGCTGATCGACTGCTCGACGATCGACGTTGCGACCGCGCGCGAGGTGGCCGAGGCGGCGAACGCCAAAGGGCTCGCGGCCGTCGACGCGCCCGTGTCCGGCGGGATCGCGGCCGCAGCGGCCGGCACGCTGACCTTCATGGTCGGCGGCAGCGCCGAGGCGTTCGCGCGCGCCGAGCCGATCCTGTCGCTGATGGGCAAGGCGGTGATCCACGCCGGCGGCAGCGGCGCCGGCCAGGCGGCCAAGATCTGCAACAACATGCTGCTCGGCGCGTCGATGGTCGCGACCTGCGAGACCTTCCTGCTCGCGCAGAAGCTCGGCCTCGACCCGCAGACCTTCTTCGACATCGCCAGCAAGGCCTCGGGCCAGTGCTGGTCGATGACGAGCTATTGCCCGCTGCCCGGCGTCGGCCCCGAGACGCCGGCCGACCGGGAGTATCAGGGCGGCTTCGCGACCGCGCTGATGCTCAAGGACCTGAAGCTCGCGGTGCAGGCGGCGGCCGGGGCCAATGCGAGCGTGCCGATGGGCGCCGAGGCGATGGCGCTCTACCAGGCGTTCGCGAACGGCGGCGGCGCCGGGCTCGACTTCTCGGGCATCATCCGGATGCTCGACTAGGGCGCGGTTTTCATCCGCGGCCGGGGCGGCTAAGGCGCAGGCCATGAGCATCAAGCACGCCCTTTCCGTCACCCGCGAACAGGATTTCGCGGCCTGGTACCAGGCCGTTGTCTCGGAAGCCGACATGGCCGAGGATTCGGGCGTGCGCGGCTGCATGGTCATCCGGCCCTGGGGCTACGGCATCTGGGAGCGGATGCAGCGGCTGCTCGACGATCGCATCAAGGCGACCGGCCACGACAATTGCTATTTCCCGCTGTTCATCCCGCTTTCCTATTTCGAGAAGGAAGCGGAGCATGTCGAAGGCTTCGCCAAGGAGATGGCGGTCGTCACCCACCACCGGCTGAAGGCCGAGGGCGGGCGGCTGGTCGTCGATCCGGATGCGAAGCTGGAAGAGCCTTTGGTCGTCCGCCCGACGTCCGAGACGGTGATCGGCGCCGCCTTCTCGCGCTGGGTGCAGTCGTGGCGCGACCTGCCGGTGCTGATCAACCAATGGGCGAACGTCGTCCGCTGGGAGATGCGCACCCGCATGTTCCTGCGCACCGCCGAGTTCCTCTGGCAGGAGGGGCACACCGTCCATGCCAACGAGGCCGAGGCGCGCGAGCACACGCTCCGCATGCTCGAAGTCTATCGCGAGTTCGCCGAGAGCTGCGTGGCAATGCCCGTTATCGCCGGCGAGAAACCCGAGAACGAGCGCTTCCCGGGCGCGGTCGCGACCTATTCGATCGAGGCGATGATGCAGGACGGCAAGGCGCTGCAGGCCGGCACCTCGCATTTCCTGGGGACGACCTTCTCGACCGCGCAGAACATCCGCTTCCAGAATGCCGAGGGCCAGCTCGAGCTCGCCCAGACGACGAGCTGGGGCGTGTCGACGCGGATGATCGGCGGCATGATCATGGTTCATGGCGACGATGACGGGCTGCGCGTGCCGCCCCGGCTCGCGCCCTCGCAGGTGGTGATCGTGCCGATGCTGCGCGACACGCCCGAGGATGCCGAGGTGATGGCCTATGCCCGGTCGCTCGCCGCCGAGCTGGGCGCGCAGGTGGCGCTTGGCGAGCCGATGCGCGCGCATCTCGACGGCAAGGCCATCAAGGCCTCGAACAAGCGCTGGTCCTGGGTCAAGAAGGGCGCCCCGGTGATCGTCGAGGTCGGGCCGCGCGACGTCGCCGCCGGCAATGTCAGCGTCATCCGCCGCGACCGGCTGTACAACGAGGCCGGCAAGCTCGCGTCGTCGATCGAGCCGCGGGGCGACTTCGTCGCGCGGGCGAGCGGGCTGCTCGAGGAGATCCAGGCCGGTCTGTTTGCCGAGGCGAAGGCGCGGCTGGACGGCAGCATCCGCCGCGACGTGACCGACTTCGCCGATCTCGAACGCGTCTTCGCCGAGGGCGTGAAGTTCCCCGGCTGGCTGGAGGTCGAGTGGTCGAAGCCCAGCGGCGCCGAGCTCGACGCGGTCGACCAGCGGCTGAAGGCGCTCAAGCTGACGCTGCGCAACGCCCCCAACGACGCGGCACCGGCAGCAGGCACGTGCATCTTCACCGGGCGCCCGGCGGTCGAGCGGGTGCTGGTCGGGCGGAGCTACTAGGGGCTTTCCGGCCCCTCCACCACCGGATTCGCCGGCGGTCCCCCTCCCCATCTTCGATGGGGAGGAGCTGCTCCATCGCTCCTCCCTGCGCGAAGCGCGGGGAGGGGGACCGCTGCGCAACGCGCAGTGGTGGAGGGGAGCCTGCTCCTTTGACTCGCGTTCCGGACAAACGGAACATATCATGAACATCATGAGTCGAGTCGGGATGGATCTGGCGCGGGACGCGCGGCTGGAGCGGTTGCGCGCGGAAGTGCGGGCGATCGCGTGTGGCCATAAGGAGCGGGCGGCAGTGCTGTCGTTCGGGCTCGACGCGCTCGACGATCGGCTGGCGCAGGGCGGGCTCGCCGATGCCGGGCTGCACGAGCTTGCCGCGGCGAGCCCGGGCTATAGCGACGATGCCGCGGCGACGCTGTTCGCGGCCGGGATCGCCGGGCGCCGCGCCGGGCCCGCGGGAACCGTGCTGTGGGTCATCGCCAAGCGCGACCTGTTCGCGCCGGGCCTGGCCCAGGGCGGGCTGCCGCCCGAGCGGCTGCTGATCGCCGAGGCCGGGCACGAGCGCGACGTGCTGGGCGTGATGGAGGAAGGGCTGCGCCACGGCGCGCTCGCCGCGGTGGTCGGCGAAGTCGGGCGGGCTGGCCTCACCGAGACGCGGCGCCTGCAGCTTGCCGCCGAGGAAGGCGGCACGATGGCGCTGATGCTGCGGCGCTGGCGCAAGGCGGGAAGCGACCCGCTCGCCGAAGGGTCGAGCGCGCTCACCCGCTGGCGGATCGGCTCGGCACCGTCCGTGCCGCTGCCGGTCGAGGGGATCGGCCGCGCGTGCTGGCAGGTCGAGCTGGCCCGCCAGCGCGGCGGCCCGGCATTTAGTTTGTTGCTGGAGGGTACAGATGCGCAGGGTCGCCTCGCTCTACCTGCCGTTCCTGCCGACCGATCGGCTGCGGCGGACGAGCGGCAGCGCCGCGCCGCCTGAGCGCAGCGCCTCGCTCCTGCCGCCCATGCCGGCGCCCGACGACCCGGGGCCGGACGGCGCGCGCGTCGCCGACTGCTCATGCCCGCGCGGCGGGCATTGGCGTCCGGGCGCGCGCTGGGCCGAGAATTCGAAGGAGCGTCGCGCCCGCATCGCCGCCGAGATCGAGGCCTTGCCCGCGCACCAGCGCCCGCCGTTGCGCGAGCTCGGCCGGCGCAGCGAGGCGGCGGAAGGGCCGTTCAAGCGGATGCGGCCCGACGAGGGTGGCGCACGCGGTGGGTTCGTGCCGCCGCCCCCGGCCGCGCAGGACGCCGATGCGCTCGTCACCGCGATGCGCGACGGCCAGCGGCTGGTCGTCGGCGCCGTTTGCCGCAACGCCGCGGCGCTCGGCCTCTATGCCGGCATGCCGCTCACCCAGGCGCGCGCGATGGTGCCCGGCCTCGACGTGCGCGACGCAGACCCGGAGGCAGACCGGGCGCTGCTCGAACGCATCGGCGTCTTCGCCGCGCGCCGGGTGACCCCGCTGGTGACGATCTCGGGACCCGACGGCCTGTGGCTCGACCTGACCGGGGTCGCGCACCTGCATGGCGGCGAGCAGCAGACCTGCGTCGCGCTGCTGCGCTTCTGCGCCAAGCTGGGACTGGGCGCGCGGATCGCGGTCGCGGGCAACGGCGCCGCCGCCCATGCGCTCGCCCGCCACGGATCGGCGCGGATCGGGCTCTGCGCCGATGGCGGCGAGATCGCGGCGCTCGGGCCGTTGCCGGTCGAGGCGCTGCGGCTCGCGCCCCGGCGCGTCGACACCATGCGCACGCTGGGCATCGAGCGGATCGCGGACCTCGTCGCGATGACGCGCGCGCCGCTGGTCCGCCGCTTCGGCGCGGAGACGCTCGCCCGGCTCGACCAGGCGCTCGGCCGCGCGCCCGAGCCGATCGACCCGATCGTGCCGCGCAGCGCGCCGATGGCCGAGTTGCGCTTCGCCGAGCCGATCGGCGATGCCGGCGCGATCGGCCAGGCGATCGCCGCGCTCGTCGCCGAGCTCTGCGAGACGCTGCGTGCGGCCGGGCAGGGCGGGCGCAGCTGGCTGCTCGTCTGCGAGCGGGTCGACAAGGAACGCCAGCAGCTTGGCCTCGGCACGGCGCGGGCGACGCGCGACCCGGCGCACCTGCTGCGCCTGATCGCGATGAAGATCGAGGCGATCGATCCCGGCTTCGGCATCGACACCATGCGGCTGGTCGCCGTCGCCACCGACCCGCTCGGCGCGACCGATGTTCCGGGCGACCTCGCCGCGCCCGATGCCGCGCCCGATCTCGCGCGACTGGTCGACCTGCTCGCCGGGCGGATCGGGCCGCGCAACCTCTACCGGCTGGCACTTCGGGAGAGCGACGTGCCCGAACGCAGCGTCCGTCGCGTGGGGCCGCTGGAGGCGCCGATCCCATGGCCCGATCGCTGGCCGCGCCCGCCGCGGCTGCTGCCCCGGCCGGAGCCGATCGACCATGTCATCGCCGAACTGCCCGACCTGCCGCCCAAGCGCTTCACCTGGCGTGGTCGCACCCACCGGCTGGTGCGCGGCGACGGCCCCGAGCGCATCTACGGGGAATGGTGGAAGCAGTCGGGCGAGCGCGACGCGGTGCGCGACTATTTCCGCGTCGAGGACGAGACCGGCGCCCGCTTCTGGCTGTTCCGCCGCGGCGACGGCCGCGACGCGCGCACCGGCGACCTCAGCTGGTGGATGCAGGGCGGCTGCGGATGACCGGCTTCACCGAACTCCAGGTCACCACCCATTTCAGCTTCCTGCGCGGCGCCTCGTCGTGCGACGAGCTGTTCGCGGCGGCGGCGCTGCTCGGCTATTCGGCGCTGGGGGTCACCGATCGCAACAGCGTCGCCGGCATGGTGCGCGCGCAGGTCGCCGCGCGTGCGACCGGGATCCGGCTGGTGCCGGGCTGCCGGCTCGACCTGGTCGGCGGGGACAGCCTGCTCGTCTGGCCCGAGGACCGCGCCGGCTGGAGCCGCCTCACGCGGCTGCTGACGATCGGCAAGGCACGCGCCGATCCGCAGCGCGGCGAGAAGGGGCAGTGCTTCCTGCACTGGGAAGACGTCGCCGGATGGTGCGACGGGCTGGTCGCCGCCTATCTGCCCGACGAGGCCGATGCGCGCACCGAGGCGGGGCTCGCCTGGATGGCCGAGCTGTTCGGCGACCGTGCCCACCTGGCGCTGACGCTGCGCCGCCGCCCCGGCGACCGCGCCCGCCTCCACGCGCTCGACGCGCTCGCCCGCCGGTTCGGCGCGACGCCGCTCGCCACCGGCGACGTGCTCTACCACTCGCCCGACCGACGCATGCTGCAGGACGTGGTGACCGCGATCCGCCACAAATGCCGGATCGACGAGCTCGGCTTCCGGCGCGAGCGGCTCGCCGACCGCCACCTGAAGGGGCCGGATGAGATGGTCCGGCTGTTCGCCGATCACCCGCGCGCGCGCGCCGCGTCGCAGGCGATCACCGAGCGCTGCGGCTTCGCGCTCACCCAGCTCCAGTACCAATATCCCGACGAGATCGTGATGAGCGGCCGCTCGCCGCAACAGGCGCTCGAGCAGCTCGTCGACCAGGCGCTCGCGACCATGTTTCCTGGTGGCGTGCCCGACGACTATGCCCGGCTGGCGCGGCACGAGCTCTCGCTGGTCGCGAAGATGGGCTATGCCCCTTACTTCCTGACGGTGAACTCGATCGTCGGCTTCGCGCGCAGCCAGTCCATTCTGTGCCAGGGGCGCGGCTCGGCGGCGAACAGCATCATCTGCTACGTGCTCGGCATCACCTCGATCGATCCGATCAAGCACGAGCTGCTGTTCGAGCGCTTCATCTCGGACGAGCGCGCCGAGCCGCCCGACATCGACGTCGATTTCGAGCATGAGCGGCGCGAGGAAGTGATCCAGTGGATTTACGAGACCTACGGCCACAGCCATGCCGCGCTGACCGCCGTCGTCAGCCGCTACCGGGCGCGCGGCGCGGTGCGCGAGGTCGGCAAGGCCCTCGGCCTGCCCGAGGACCTGACCGGGGCGCTGGCGGGTCAGGTCTGGGGCTGGTCGACCGAAGGCGTCGGCGAGCGCCATGTCGAGGAACTCAACCTCGACGCGACCGATCCGCGCATCGCGCTCACCATCGAGCTCGCCCGCGAGCTGATCGGCACGCCGCGGCACATGTCGCAGCATCCCGGCGGCTTCGTGCTGACCCGCGACCGGCTCGACGATCTCGTGCCGATCGAGCCGGCGGCGATGGCGAACCGCCGCGTCATCGAATGGGAAAAGGACGATATCGAGGAACTGAAGTTCATGAAGGTCGACATTCTCGGCCTCGGCATGCTCGGCTGCATGCGCCGCGCCTTCGACCTGCTCGCCGCGCACAAGGGCATCGATATCGGCCTGGCCGACCTGCAGGACGACGATCCCAAGGTGTTCGAGATGATCCAGCGCGCCGACACGCTGGGCGTGTTCCAGATCGAGAGCCGCGCGCAGATGTCGATGCTGCCGCGGATGAAGCCGCGCGAATTCTACGATCTCGTGATCGAGGTCGCAATCGTCCGGCCGGGGCCGATCCAGGGCGACATGGTGCATCCCTATCTGCGCCGGCGCGAAGGCAAGGAGAAGGCGGACTATCCCTCGGAAGCCTTGCGCAAGGTGCTCCAGAAGACGCTTGGCGTGCCGCTGTTCCAGGAGCAGGCGATGAAGGTCGCGATCGTCGGCGCCGGCTTCACGCCCGCCGAGGCCGACGCGCTCCGCCGCTCGATGGCGACGTTCAAGTTCACCGGCGGGGTCAGCCATTTCCACGAGAAGCTGGTCGGGGGCATGATCGCGAACGGCTACACGCCCGAATTCGCCGACCGCACCTTCCGCCAGATCGAGGGCTTCGGCAGCTACGGCTTCCCCGAAAGCCACGCGGCGAGCTTCGCCAAGATCGCCTATGCGTCGAGCTGGATGAAATGCCACCATCCCGACATCTTCTGCGCGGCGCTGCTCAACGCCCAGCCGATGGGCTTCTACGCTCCCGCCCAGATCGTCCGCGACGCGCGCGCGCACGGCGTGACCCTGCTGCCGCCCTGCATCAACGAGAGCCGCTGGGACACGACCATGCTATCCGACACCGTCAATGAGGATCCGTTCGTTTCGAGCGAAGTCGAGAAACGGTCATATACGGAAGGCGTGTCTCGACGTTGCTCGACACGAACGGCGGTGGGCATAGATGGGAGAGCGGAGGCACCGGATCTGCTCCCCCTCCGCCTCGGCCTCAGGCTGGTGCGGGGGCTTTCGAATGTCGACGCAGCCAAGATCCTCGCCGCGCGGAGCATGGGGCCGTTCGCCACGATCGAGGAGGTGTGGCGGCGCTCGGGCGTGGCGGTCGCGGCGCTCGAGCGGCTGGCCGAAGCGGACGCCTTTGCGTGCCTGGGCGTCGATCGCCGCCAGGCGCTGTGGCAGGTGAAGGGACTGGGCGAAAAGCCGCTGCCGCTGTTCGCCGCGGTCGCCGATCGCGAAGAGACGGTCGAACTGCGCCCGATGTCGGAAGGGCGCGAGGTGGTCGAGGATTATCGCGCGATCCAGCTCTCGCTGCGCGCCCATCCGCTCGCCTTCCTGCGCCCGGAGCTCAGCCGGCGCGGCATCGTCAGCTGCGCCGATCTCGAGCGCATCCCGGACGGGCGCAAGGTGGAAGTGGCGGGCATCATCCTCGTCCGCCAGAAGCCGGGCAGCGCCAAGGGCGTGCTGTTCGTGACGATCGAGGACGAAACGGGAGTCGCGAACGGCATCGTCTGGCCGGACCGGTTCGAGGCGCAGCGCCGCACGATCCTGTCCGCCGCCATGATCGGCATCAAGGGCACGGTGCAGAAGGAAGGGCTGGTGATCCACGTCATCGCCGACCGAATCGTCGACCACACGCCGTTGCTGCGCTCGGTCGGCGACCGTGCCTTCCCGCATCGGCCGGGGCCGGGCGACGGCGCGACCCATGCCGGCTCCCCCGATCGCGGCGATCCCGCCTGGGAAGCGAAGGTGCGCGACATGTACCACAAGCCGTTCCGCACCGGCGCCGACCCGGAGGAAGTGATCCGGGTCAAGACGCGGGATTTTCATTAGGCGCGCGGGGTGCCCCTCCACCGCTGCGCGTTGCGCAGCGGTCCCCCTCCCCATCTCCGATGGGGAGGATCTGTTCTTCGCTTCTCCCCATCGAGAGATGGGGAGGGTGGTCGGAGCCTACTCCGCGGCTTCCAGCATCTGCGCCGGCTGCGTCGCCTTCGCGCCCTTCTTGGAAAAGATCATCGCGCCGTCGTCGATCTTGCCGAATTTCAGGTCGAGCATGTCGAGCGCGTAATTCTGGTGCACGCGCCACGGCCGCTTCGAGCCCTGGCGGGGCAGATGCTGCAGCGCGCGCTGGACATAGCCCGAGGTGAAGTCGAGCCAGGGAATTTCCTCGACCTCGGGGTCGTTCAGCACCGGCGTCGCGATCTGGGTGCCGCTGCGATCGAGATGGTTGAGCAGCTTGCACACATAGCCGCAGGTCAGGTCGGCCTTCAGCGTCCACGAGGCATTGGTGTAGCCGAACGACGAGGCGAGATTGGGAATCCCGCTGTACATCATCGCCTTGTAGCTGACCGTCTGCGACACGTCCTTGCGCTCGCCGTCCACGACGAACTCGACGCCCGCGAGCAGCTGCATGTTGAGCCCGGTCGCGGTGACGATCACGTCGGCCGCCAGCTCCTCGCCCGATTTGAGCAGAATGCCCGTCTCTGTGAAGCGGTCGATATGGCCGGTCACGACCGACGCGCGCTCGCCCCGGATCGCCTGGAACAGGTCGCTGTCGGGCACCAGGCAGAGCCGCTGGTCCCAGACATTGTAGCTGGGCGTGAAATGGGTCTTCACGTCATAGCCCTCGGGCAGCTCGGCCTTGACCCGGTCGAGCACCCACTGGTTGACCTTCTCGGGCACGGTCCGGGTCTTGCGGTAGAAATACATGCCGAACAGCACGTTTTTCCAGCGCGTGATGCCGTAGGCGAGCTTGGCGGGCAGGACCGAGCGCAGCCAGTTGGCGACGCGGTCCTCGGCCGGGCGGGTCACCATATAGGTCGGCGAGCGCTGGAGCATCGTCACGTGCGCCGCATGCTTGGCCATTTCAGGAACGAGCGTGACTGCGGTCGCGCCGCTGCCGATCACGATCACCCGCTTGCCGCGATAATCGAGGTCCTCGGGCCAATGCTGCGGATGGACGATGGTCCCGCGGAACGCCTCGCGGCCCTCGAAGCTCGGCGTATAGCCTTCCTCGTAGCGATAATAGCCGCTGCACATGAAGAGGAAGTTGCAGGTGAAGCGCAGCATCTCCTTTTCGGGCCCGCGCTCGACCTCGACGTCCCAGGTCGCCGTCTCGGACGACCAGGAGGCCCGCTTCACCCGGTGCTGGAAGCGGATATGCTTGTCGATGCCATAGTCGCGTGCGGTATCGTGCAGATAGGTCTTGATCGACGGACCGTCGGCGATCGCCTTGGCCTCCTTCCAAGGCCGGAAGGAAAAGCCGAGCGTGTGCATGTCCGAATCGGATCGGATGCCGGGATAGCGGAACAGGTCCCAGGTGCCGCCCAGGTCGTCGCGACCCTCCAGGATCGTGTAGCTTTTGCCGGGGCAGAGCTTCTGCAGGTGATAGCCGGCGTCGATGCCGGAGATACCCGCGCCAACCACCAGCACGTCGACATATTCTGCCTTCATCGTGCAATCCTCTTGTCCTTGACGCAAACGTAAACCTGTTCGCGCGGGAAAGCGATTCATGAATTCGCGCGGGCTTGGGATGCGTCGATCGGGCGCCCGGCACGTTGCCCCGCAAGCGCGTCGTGATATGCGCGCGGACCATGGACGGAGACCGGGACGACTTGCCTGCCGCGCACATCCTCGACGTGAGCGGGCTCGGCAAGTCGGTGCCCGGTCCCCGCCAGCTGTTCGAGCAGCTCGAGCTGCGGGCAGGGCCGGGCGAGATCGTGGCCATCCTCGGCGAATCCGGCGTCGGCAAGTCGACTCTGCTGAACATCCTCGCCGGCCTCGACAGCGCCGATTCGGGCGAGGTGCGGATCGACGGCGTCGCACTCGGGCCACTCGACGAGGCCGGGCGGACGCGCCTGCGTCGCGAGCGGATCGGCTTCGTCTTCCAGGCCTTCCATATCCTGCCCTATCTCACCCTCGCGCAGAACGTGGCGCTGCCGCTCGCGCTGATCCGGCCCGATGCGCGCGCGGCGACGGACGCGGCGCGCGCGATGCTCGACGCGGTCGGGCTGGGCGATCGCGGCGCCGACTATGCGCGCGACCTGTCGGGCGGCGAGCTGCAGCGGGTCGCGATCGCCCGCGCGCTCGTCCACCGGCCGGCGCTGCTGCTCGCCGACGAGCCGACCGGGAACCTCGATCCGGAGACGGCGGGGCGCGTGCTCGCGCTGTTCGGCGAGGCGGTGCGCGCGGGCGGAGCCGCAGCGGTCCTCGTCACCCATTCCGAAACCACCGCGGCGATCGCCGATCGCGTGCTCAGGCTGACGTCGCATGGCCTCGTCGATCGCCGATAGCGCCGCCGCGCGGCTGGCGCTCGGCTGGCTGGTCGCGGGCGAGGCGAAAGCGCATCCGGCGCGGTTCGCGTTGACCGCGCTCGCCATCGCGGTCGGGGTCGCGCTCGGCTTCGCGGTTCACCTGATCAATCGCTCGGCGCTCGTCTCGTTCGACCGCGCGGTGCGCAGCGTCGGCGGCGCGGCGGACCTGAGCGTGCGCGCGAGCACGCCGCTCGGCTTCGACGAGGCGCTCTATCCCCGGATCGCCCTGTCCGCGCGCGTCGCCGACGCGAGCCCGGTCCTTTCGCTGGAGGCGCGGATCGGCGGGCAGGGAGCCACGCTCCTCGGGCTCGATGCGATCCGCGCGGCGCGGGTGACGCCCGCGCTCGTCGGGGTTCCCGCGCAGGGCTCCGACCCGGCGGCGGGGCTGGGCACGGATGGCCTGTTCCTGTCGCGCGCGCTGGTCGCGGCGACCGGCCTGCGCCCCGGCGCGCGGGTAACGGTGACGGCGAACGGACGCGCCGCCCCGTTCGTCGTTGCGGGAACGCTGCCGGGGGCGGGCGAGGAGCAACGGCTCGCGGTCGCCGACATCGCCGCCGTGCAATGGCGGTTCGGGCGGCTCGGGCGGATCGACCGGATTGATATCGCCACCGACGACGCCGACGCCGCGAGCGACGCGGTGCGGGGCAAGCTGCCCCCGGACGCGCGGCTGTCGAACGCCGAACTCCAGGCCGGACAGAGCGAGGCGATCTCGCGCGCCTATCGCGTGAACCTGGAAATGCTCGCCCTGGTCGCACTGCTGACCGGCGGCTTCCTCGTCTTTTCCGCGCAGTCGCTCGCCGTGGTGCGCCGCCAGCGCGTGTTCGCGCTGCTGCGCACCCTCGGCCTGCCGCGCGGCGGCGTGGTCGCGGCGGTCGGTGCGGAAGGGCTGGTCATCGGCCTTGCTGGCGGGCTCGCCGGCCTCGGCCTCGGCTATCTCCTGGCGCGGACGGCGATCGGGGTGTTGGGCGGCGACCTCGGCGCCGGCTATTTCCGCGACGCCGTGCCGCAGCTTTCGGTGACGCCGGGGGCGGCCCTGGTCTTTCTCCTGCTCGGCATTGCGGCGGCGCTCGGCGGGAGCCTGGTCCCCGCGCGGATGGCGGCACGGGCCGCCCCGGCGGCGGCGCTCAAGAATGCCGGCGATCCCGTCGACCCCCGGACCCCGGTCGCGTGGCGGCCGGCGCTGGTGCTGCTCGGGCTCGGCGGTGCCGCGGCGTTCGCGCCGGCGATCGCGGGGCTCCCGCTGCTCGGCTTCGCGGCGATGGCGCTGCTGCTCGCGGGCGGCGTGGCCGGCGTGCCGTGGCTCGCGCGCACCCTGCTGGCGCCCGCGCTCGGGCGCCCGATCGCGTCGGTGCCGGTCCAGCTCGCGCTGCGCCACCTTGCCGGCGCGCCGGGCGAGGCGGCGACGGCCCTGTGTGGGATCGTCGCCTCGACCGCGCTGATGATCGCGATGGCGACGATGGTGACCAGCTTCCGCCACGCGGTCGACGACTGGCTCGGCCAGGTGCTGTCGGCCGACCTCTATCTGCGTCGCGCCGACGGTTTCGACCCTGCCGCCCAGCGCCGGCTGGCGGCGGTGCCCGGGGTCGCCGACATCGCGTTCAGCCGGCAGATCCCGCTGACGCTCGCGCCCGACCGCGCCCCGGTCACGCTGATCGCACGCCCGATGCCCGGCGGTCCGGCGGCCGCGCCTCTGGTGCTGACCGAGACCGCGCCAGCCGGTGGCGCGCGGCTGCCCCCGGCCTGGGTGTCCGAGCCGGCGGCGCGCATCTATGGCTGGCGCGCCGGCGACACGATCCGCCTGCCGGTCGCGGGGGGGCAGCCATTCGCCGTCCGCGGCGTGTGGCGCGACTATGCCCGCCAGGCCGGCGCGGTGGTGATCGCCGAGCCCGATTATCGACGCCTCACCGGCGACCTGCTGCGCGACGAGGCAGGCGTCGCGCTGGCGCCGGGGGCGGCCGCCGACAGCGTCGCCGAACGCCTGCGCGCCGCTGCGGGGCCCGGGACCGACCTCGCCGCGCCGGCGACGCTCCGCCGCTTCGCGCTTCAGCTCTTCGACCGCAGCTTCGCCGTCACCTACGCGCTCGAGGCGGTCGCCGTGCTGGTCGGGCTGGCGGGGGTGGCGGCGACCATGTCGGGCCAGACCTTCGCGCGCCGGCGCGAGTTCGGCATGCTCCGCCATCTGGGTGTCGGCCGCGGCCAGATCCTCGCCCTGCTCGCGACCGAAGGCGCGCTGCTCGGCGCGGTCGGCGGTGTCGCCGGCGCCGCGCTGGGCCTCGTGCTCAGCCAGGTGCTGATCCACGTCATCAACCCGCAGTCGTTCAACTTCACGATGGGAACGGTCGTCCCCTGGGGCACGATCGCCGCGCTGATGGGCGCGCTCGTGGCAGCGGCGGCCGGCACCGCGGTGCTGGCGGCCCGGCGCGCGGTCGCGGGCGAGGCGGTGCTCGCCGTCCGCGAGGACTGGTGATGCGCGCGCTGCTGCTCGTCGCCGCGCTCGGCGCGGCCGCGCCGTCGCCCTATCCGGTCGTGCGACCCGGCGTCGTGCTCGTCTTCCCGCGCGATCATGGCGCCCATCCCGACTTTCGCACCGAATGGTGGTACGTGACCGGCTGGGTCACCGGCGCCGACGGCCGCGCGCGCGGCTTCCAGGTCACCTTCTTCCGGTCGCGGCCGAGGCTCGGCGAAAACAATCCCAGCCGCTTCGCGCCGCGCCAGATCCTGTTCGCCCATGCCGCCCTGTCCGATCCCGCGGTCGGCCGGCTGCTCCACGACGACCGGGCGGCGCGCGCGGGCTTCGGGCTGGCCGGCGCGCGGGTCGGCGATGCCGACGTCGCCATCCGCGACTGGCGCTTGCGGCGCCTGCCCGACGGCCGCTGGGCGGCGCGCATCGCCGCGCGCGACTTCGCCCTCGACCTCGTCCTGACGCCGCGCCAGCCAATCTTCGAACAGGGCGAGCGCGGCTACAGCCGCAAGGGCCCGGACCCGGCGCAGGCGAGCCATTATTATTCGATCCCGCATCTCGCGGTCAACGGCAGCGTGGCGCGCGGGGGGCGGCCGGTGCGCGTCCGCGGCGAGGCGTGGCTGGACCGGGAATGGTCGTCGACCCTGCTGGCGCCGGGCGCCACGGGTTGGGACTGGACCGGCCTCAATTTCGATGATGGCGGTGCGCTGGTCGCGTTCCGCATCCGCGGCGCGCGCGGCGGCGATGTCTGGGCCGGCGGCTCATATCGCCGTCCCGACGGTCGCGTCGCGCGGCTCGGCCGGGGGGACGTGCGCTTCGTGCCGCTCGCCTGGTGGACGAGCCCGGCGACGCGCGCGCGCTACCCGGTCGCACAGCGCGTGGTGCTGCGCTTGCCCGAGGGCGAGCGGCGGTTCGACCTGCGTCCGCTCTTCCCGGCGCAGGAGCTGGACGGGCGCCGCAGCGGGCTGTCGGTCTATTGGGAAGGCGCGGTCCGCACCGAGGGTGGACGCGGTTATCTCGAGCTGACCGGCTACGCCGCCCCGCTCCGGCTCTAGCCTATTCGGCGGGGGCGGGGCGGCCCCGGGCGGCGGGGGACGGGCGGCGCGGATCGGGAACGCGCAGCATCGCGAGCGCGGCGCTCGCCAGCACGGCCGCGGCAATCAGCATCACCGGGGTCGGGTCGTCCATGAAGAAGGTCTTCACGATCGGGCCCATCACGCTCGACACGATCAGCTGCGGCAGCACCACGAAGATGTTGAACAGCCCCATGTAGATGCCGAGCTTGCGCGGCGGCAGCGCGTCGCAGAGGATCGCATAGGGCATGGTCAGGATCGATGCCCAGGCGATGCCGATCAGCACCATCGCGCCGATGAGCGCGGTCGGGCTCGACAGCAGCAGGAACGAGGCATAGCCGAGCGCGCCGGCGAGCAGGCAGGCGATGTGGGTCGCGCGCAGGCCGATCGACCGCGCCACCACCGGCAGCGCGAAGGCGGCGACCGCGGCGACGCCATTGTAGGTCGCGAACAGCACGCCCACCCAGTCGGCGCCTTCATTGTACGCGGCCGAGCTCGGATCGGCCGAGCCGAAGAAGCGCTGCGCGACCACCGGCGTCGTGAAGATCCACATGATGAACAGCGCCGACCAGGTGCAGAACTGGACGAGGCAGAGCCGCTTCATCGTCTCGGGCATGTGCGCGAGGTCGCCGACGATCTGGGTGAGGGCGTCGCCGCCCTTGCCGGCGCGCACGCGCGCCGCGGCGAACGTCTTCGCCAGCCCGAACCCGGCGAGCAGGGCGCCGAGCAGGTAGAGCTGCTTGTCGAGATCCGCCCAGGCGACGAGCGCAAGCCCCGCGATCCCGGCCGCGAGCCAGCCGGGCCCGCCGCGGCCGACGGAAATCGCCTCGGGCGCCGCCGCGGCTGCGCCCTCGAAGCGGCGCAACGTCTCCGGCGGGTACTCGCGCGTGGTCAGGACCGTCCACATCACCGCCCCGAACAGCGCCGCCGCGCCGATGTAGAAGGCGACGCGCACCGACGGCGGCACCTCGCCCGGCGGCGCGGTGTTGGCGAGGCCGAACACGTCGTTGAGCAGGGTCGGCGCGAGCGAGGCGGCGACCGCCCCGGCGCCGATGAACCCGGTCTGGAAGGCATAGCCGGCGGCGTGCTGGCGGGCGGGAAGCATGTCGCCGACAAAGGCGCGGAACGGCTCCATCGACACGTTGAGCGAGGCGTCGAGGATCCAGAGCAGCATCGCGGCGACGAGCAGCCCGCCCGCATTGGGCATGCCGACGAGCGCGAGCGCGGCGAGCAGCGCGCCCGCAAAGAAATAGGGGCGGCGGCGGCCGAAGCGGCCCCAGGTGCGGTCGCTGAAATGACCGATCAGCGGCTGGACGAGCAGCCCGGTCAGCGGCGCCGCGATCCACAGCAGCGGCAGGTCGTCGATCGACGTGCCGAGCGATTGGAAGATGCGGCTGACGTTCGCGTTCTGGAGCGCGAAGCCGATCTGGATGCCGAAAAAGCCGAACGAGATGTTCCAGAGCCCGGATACGCCCTGCGACGGCTTGTCCGGGTCGTCCGTGGCGATCGCCGCCGCGCCGCCGCCGCTCACGCCGCCGGCCCGGTCGAGCGCCGGACGACCAGCCTTGGCGTCAGCACATGGCTGTCCGCCTTCTCGCCGCGGACCTGGCGGAGCAGCGTGTCGACCAGCAGCTCGCCCGCCTGGCGATAATCCTGCGCGACCGTGGTAAGCGAGGGATTGCTGAGGCTGGCGGCGGGCAGGTCGTCATAGCCGACTAAGGCGACGTCGCCGGGCACCGACAGGCCGTGTTCTTCGAGCGCGCGCAGCGCCCCGAACGCGATCAGGTCCGACGCCGCGACGATGGCGTCGAAGCTCGTCCCGCGCGCGATCAGGCGCGAGGTCGCTTCATAGCCCGATTGTTCGGTGGTGATCGCGTCGGCCTGGAGGCCCGGCTCGGGCCGCAGTCCGATCGTGCGCAGCGCCTTGGCGACGCCGCGATAGCGGTCGCGAAACTCGGGATAATGCGGCGAGCTGTCGCCGACGAAGGCGATCTTGCGCCGGCCGCGTTCGATCAGATGCGCGGCGGCGAGCCGCCCGCCCTCAAGATTGTCGCAGCCGATCGTCACCCCGGGCTGGCGCGCGTCGACCGAGCCCCAGCGCACGAAGCGGGTGTTCTGCGCGACCAATTGCTCCAGCCGCGCGCGATAGCTTTCATAGTCGCCATAGCCGAGCAGGATGATGCCGTCGGCCTTGCGGCTGTCTTCATAGTCGACGTGCCAGTTGCTCGAGAGCTGCTGGAACGAGGTCAGCAGGTCATAGCCGCGCAGGCCGCACGTGCGGGTGATCGAGCCCAGCATCGACAGGAAAAAGGGGTTGATCAGCGATCCGTCCGACGTCGGGTCCTCGAAGAACAGCAGGGCGAGGGTGTTGCTCTGCCGCCGTCGCAGCGACGAGGCATTCTTGTCGACCGTGTAGTTGAGCTGCAGCGCGATCGCCTCGATCCGCTTGCGGGTGGATTCGCTGACGGCCGGATCGCCACGCAGCGCACGCGAGACGGTCGGTTGGGAAACGCCCGCACGCTGCGCGATGTCGAACGACGTCAGCTTTTCCTGCATCCCGTCTGGGCTCTCTCTCCCTTTGCCTTCTGATCGAGGCATGGCCGCAGTCTAGCCCGCGCGGTGCGCGAGGGAAAGCAGCGCGGCGTGAATACGTATACGCTGAACTTCTGCTGATCGGCGGTTCCGGTCACAAGGCACGGGTTATCGTTGGCGTCGCTGCTCGCATGCGGCGCCCCGTCCCGAACGGCGCGCCAAGACGCCGGGACGTCAAAGGGGAGAGACACGACCGATGCAGATTCATGAGACCCGTCGCCGCGCCCGCATGCTGCGCCTCGCCGCCGGCGTCAGCGTCCACGGCCTTGCCGCGCTGGCGATGGTCGCCGCCGCGCCCGCCTTCGCGCAGGACGCCGAGCAGACCGCGGCCGATGCCGCCGCCGAGGATCGGGAAATCGTCGTGACCGGCTATGCGGCGTCGCTGCAGAGCGCCGTGTCGCAGAAGAAGGCAATCGACCAGATCGTCGAGTCGATCACGTCGGAAGACATTGGCCGCCTCCCCGACGCCTCGATCGCGGAATCGATCGCGCGCCTGCCGGGCCTCACCTCGCAGCGCCTGTCGGGCCGCTCGAACGTCATCTCGATCCGCGGCCTCGGCCCGGACTTCTCGACCACGCTGCTGAATGGGCGTGAGCAGACCTCCACCGGCGACAACCGTGCCGTCGAATACGACCAGTATCCGGCCGAGATCATCAGCCAGGTGCTGGTCTACAAGACGCCGCAGGCATCGCTGATCGGCCAGGGCCTCGCCGGCACGGTGAACCTGAAGACGATCCGACCGCTGGAATTCGGCAAGCGCGTGATCTCGGTCGGCGCCCGCGCCACCTATGCCGATCTCGGCAAGCTCAACGCCGGCTCGCGCGAGTTCGGCTACCGGGTGAACGGGCTGTTCGTCGACCAGTTCAAGAACGACGAGTTCGGCATCTCGCTCGCGGCCAGCTACACCGACGAGCCGTACCAGACCGAGGAGTTCAACGCCTGGGGCTATGCCGGCACGCCGCAGGGTAGCCTGATCGGCGGCTCCAAGTCGTACGTCACCTCGTCGACGCTGAAGCGGCTGGGCCTCCAGGGCACGCTCGAATGGCGGGTGTCGGACACCTTCACCTCGACGATCGATGCCTTCTACACCGATTTCAAGGACCACCAGATCAAGCGCGGCATCGAGCTGCCGCTCGGCTTCGACGTCAACAACGACGCGGCCGCCCCGAACGCGACCAAGGTCGCGATCACCTCGGGCGCGAACGGGCTCGTCACTGCCGGCACCTTCTCGAATGTCGAGGGCGTGGTGCGCAACGACGTGTTCCAGCGCAACGCGAAGCTGTTCTCGATGGGGTGGAACGGCGCCTATGACGGCGGCGATGGCTGGCGCGCCAATTTCGACGTCAGCTATTCGCGGACCGATCGGAACGAGCTGGTTCTCGAAAGCTATTCGGGCACCGGGCGCGGCGCCGATGTCGGCGCGGTCGACACGATCGGCTTCACCAGCGGGCCGCGCGGCACGCGCTTCTCGCCGACGCTCAATTATGGCGACTACAACCTCATCCGCCTGACCAGCCCGCTCGGCTGGGGCGGCGACCAGACCGGGGTGGACGGCTCGCGCATCCGCAACGGGCAGGACGGCTATTACAACGACCGTATCGTCGACGACGAACTCTGGCAGTTCCGCGCCGAGGTGGAGCGCGAGCTCAACACCGGCCTGTTCAGGAGCATCCAGGCGGGCCTCAATTACACCAGCCGCAGCAAGTCGCTGGTGCCCGACGAGTATTTCCTCGGCCTCGTCGCGAACACCGACGGCCAGACCTCGGTCGCGATCCCGGAGAACCGGCGCCTCGGGCTGACCAATCTCCGCTATCTCGGCCTCGGCCCGATGGTCAGCTACAACCCGCTCGCCCTGATCAAGGACGGCGTCTACCAGCAGATCGCCAACCCCTATGGCGACGTGGTGGTCAAGGCGTTCGACATCTCGGAAAAGCTGCTGATCGGCTACACCCAGCTCAACATCAAGACCGATGTCGGTGCGTCCGAACTGACCGGCAATGTCGGCGTCCAGGTGATCGCGACCGAGCAGAAGTCGCGCGGATCGCAGGCGATCTTCCTCGGCACCAACCCGAACGGCTCGCCCAACATCGGCGGCCAGCCGCGCAATGACGGCGCCGATTATGTCGACGTGCTGCCCAGCCTCAACCTGTCGCTGCGCTTACCCAACGACTTCGTCATCCGCTTCGGTGCGGCGCGCGAGATCGTCCGCTCGCGGATCGACGACCTCCGCGCGAGCCTCAAATACGACGTCGTGAACGGGACCGGCGTGGTCGACGCGCAGGGCGTGCCGGCGGCGGTCGTGCGCGGCGACTCCGGCAATCCGCAGCTCCGGCCGTGGCGCGCCAACGCGGTCGACCTGACGTTCGAGAAGTATTTCGGCGAGTCGAAGGGTTATCTCGCGGTCCAGCTTTTCTACAAGGATCTGAAGACCTTCGTTTACGAGCAGAATATCGACTATGACTTCACCGGCCTGCCGACCCCGCCGGCCGGCACGATCGACCCGGACGGGACCGGTCCGCTGCCGTCGCGACCGGTCACGGTCATCTTCCAGGGCGACCTCCGGGTGCCGATCAACGGCAAGGGCGGCTCGCTCTACGGGATCGAGGTCGCCGGCACGGTGCCGTTCGGCTCGTTCATCCCGGCGCTCGACGGCTTCGGGGTCAATGGCGGCGTCAGCTACACCAAGAGCAAGATCCGCCCCGCGCCCGACCAGCCGGCCAGCGACATCCCGGGCTATTCGCGCTGGGTGGCGAACGGCACCGCCTTCTTCGAGAAATGGGGCTTCAACATCCGCGGCAGCGTCCGCTACCGCTCCTCGTTCATCGGCGAAGTGTCGGGCTTCGGCGCGGCGCGCGTGCGGCGCCGGGCGCTCGCGGAGACGATTGTCGACGGCCAGATCGGTTATGACTTCCAGGAAGGCAGCGCGCTCTACGGCCTGTCGGTCTTCCTCCAGGGCCAGAACCTGACGGACGAGCCGTTCCGGACCACCAATCCGGGCAAGTCGCTGGAGCTGATCGACTACCAGACCTATGGTCGTCGCTTCATGGCGGGCTTCAACTACAAGTTCTGATCCGTACCCGTAGCGACCCGCCCGCGCCCCGGGCGGGTCTGACCGGCGAGGGATGAATGTCCGCACGCGTTACATCGATCGTCATCGTCGGCGGCGGGACCGCCGGCTGGATGACCGCCGCGGCGCTCGCCCGTTTCATCGGCGGGCAGGCGGACATCCGGCTGGTCGAATCCGACGAGATCGGCACCGTCGGCGTCGGCGAGGCGACGATCCCGCAGATCCGCCTGTTCAATGCCGGGCTCGGCATCGACGAAGACCATTTCGTCCGCGAGACCCAGGGATCCTTCAAGCTCGGCATCGAGTTCGCCGACTGGTCGGGCCCCGGCTCGCGCTATCTCCACGCCTTCGGGACGATCGGGCGCGGGCTGGGGCTGCTGCCCTTCCACCATTACTGGCTGCGCCATCGCGCGGCGGGCGGGACGCGCGACCTCTGGGCGTTCTCGGCGAGCGCGCTGGCGGCGCGCGACAATCGCTTCGCCCGACCGGCAGAGCGCTCCGATGCGCCGCCGAGCGGCCTTGCCTGGGCCTTCCACTTCGATGCGTCGCTCTACGCCGCCTTCCTGCGCCGCTTCGCCGAAGCGCGCGGGGTCGTGCGACACGAGGGCCGGATCGCGGGCGTGTCGCGGAACGGCGAAAGCGGCCATGTCGAGGCGGTAACGCTGGAGAGCGGCGAACGCATCGGCGGCCAGCTCTTCGTCGACTGTTCGGGCTTTCGGTCGCTGCTGCTCGGCCAGGCGCTCGGCGTCGGGTTCGAGGACTGGTCGCGCTGGCTGCCGTGCGATCGCGCGCTGGCCGTCCCGTGCGAGAGCGTGACTCCGCTCACGCCCTATACGCGGGCGACCGCGCGGCCGGCAGGCTGGCAATGGCGCATCCCGCTCCAGCATCGGATCGGCAACGGCCATGTCTATTGCAGCGGCGCGATGTCCGACGATGCGGCGGCGGAGCTGCTGCTCGCCAATCTCGACGGCGCGCCGCTCGCCGAGCCGCGTCCGCTGCGCTTCACCGCCGGCCGCCGCGACCGTGCGTGGGAGAAGAACGTCGTCGCGATCGGCTTGTCGAGCGGCTTTCTCGAACCGCTGGAATCGACCAGCATCCATCTGATCCAGACCGGCATCGCCCGTCTGCTGAACCTGTTTCCGGCCGCCGGCTTCGCCGCGCCGGACATCGACCAGTATAATCGCGAGGCGGCGTTCGAGTGGGAGTCGATCCGCGACTTCCTGATCCTCCACTATCACGCGAACGGGCGCGACGAGCCCTTCTGGCGCCAGCTTCGCGCGATGGCGGTGCCGGACAGCCTCGCCCACAAGCTGGCCCTGTTCCGCGCGAACGGCCGGATCGTCCGCGTCAGCGAGGAATTGTTCGCCGAGGTCGGCTGGCTCCAGGTGCTGGTCGGGCAGGGGGTGCGCCCGGACGGCTACCACCCGCTCGCCGACCAGCTCTCGCCGGCCCAGCTCGACGAGTTCCTGACGCTCGCCGCGCGCCATGCGGCGCATGTCGCCGGCCAGCTTCCCGACCACCACGCCTTCATCGCCGCCCATTGCGCGGCCTCTCCGATCAAGGTTGCCGCCTGATGTCCCTGCGTTTCCTCGTCGCCCCCCTGCTCGCGTCGGCATCCGTCGCGCTGCCGGCTCAGGATTTCCGCCAGCGCCTGCCCGAGGACGAGGTCATCTATTTCCTGCTCCCCGACCGCTTCGAGAATGGCGATCCCGGGAACGACCGCGGCGGGCTCGCGGGCGACCGGCTCACGACCGGCTTCGACCCCACTCACAAGGGGTTCTACCATGGCGGCGACCTGAAGGGGCTGACCGCGCGGCTGGACTATATCCAGGGCCTGGGCGCGACCGCGATCTGGCTGGGGCCGATCTTCAAGAACAAGCCGGTGCAGGGGCCCAAGGGCGGGGAGAGCGCGGGCTATCACGGCTATTGGGTCACCGACTTCACGACCGTCGACCCGCATTTCGGGACCGAAGCGGAGTTCCGCGCCTTTGTCGAAGCGTCACATGCGCGCGGCATGAAGGTCTATATGGACATCATCGCCAACCACACGGCGGACGTGATCCTCTACCGGGAGTGCGGGCCGTGCGCCTACCGGTCGCGCGCCGATTATCCCTATCAGTCGAAGCTCGGGCTGTCGGGCGCGCCGATCAATCCGGGTTTCCTTGGCGACCATGTGTCGTCGGCCGCGAATTTCGCGAAGCTGACCGATCCAGGCTACGCCTACACGCCCTATGTCCCGAAGGGCGAAGCGCGGGTGAAGGTGCCTGCCTGGCTCAACGACGTGACTCTCTACCACAATCGCGGAAACTCGACCTTTGCAGGGGAAAGCTCCACGATGGGGGACTTTGCCGGGCTCGACGACCTGATGACGGAGAACCCCCGGGTCGTGCAGGGCTTCATCGAGATCTTCGGAAGCTGGATCGATCGGTTCGGGATCGACGGGTTCCGCATCGACACCGCGCAGCATGTGAACCCGGAGTTCTGGACGGCCTTCGTCCCCGCGATGCAGGCGCGCGCGGCGGCGAGGGGCATCCCCAACTTCCACGTCTTCGGCGAAGTGGCGATGGGCGAGAACGACCCCGGCCGCACCGCGCGCCACACGCGCGTCGACAAGCTGCCGTCGGTGCTCGACTTTGCGTTCCGCACCGCGGTCGTCGAGACGGTCGCCGAGGGCAAGCCGACGGCACGGCTCGCCCGGCTGTTCTTCGGCGATCCGCTCTACGAGGGCGGCGAGGGCGCGGCGCGGCAGCTGCCGACGTTTCTCGGCAATCACGACGCCGGCCGCTTCGCCGCCGACGTTCGCCGCGCACGGCCACAGGCGAGCGACGCGGAGGTGCTGACGCGCACGTTGCTCGGCCATGCGATGCTGATGACGCTGCGCGGCGTGCCGACCATCTACGCGGGCGACGAGCAGGGCTTTGTCGGCCAGGGGGGCGATCAGGACGCCCGCCAGGACATGTTCGCGAGCAAGGTCGCGAGCTACAATGGCGAGCGACTGCTGGGAACGGCGCGCACGACCGCTGTCGCGAACTTCGACACCGGTCATCCGCTCTATCGCGAGATCGCGGCGCTCGCACGGCTACGCACCGGAACACCGGCGCTGACCCGCGGGCGGCAGATCGTCCGCGCGGCCGGCGAAGCTCCCGGGCTGTTCGCCGTGTCGCGCTTCGATCCGGCCAGCGGGGGCGAGGTGCTGGTCGCGTTCAACACCGCCGACGCGCCATTCCGCGGCGCGGTCCAGGTCGAGACCGGCTCGACCGCGTTCCGGGCGCTCGCGGGCGCTTGCCCCGCGCTGCCGGCGCGCCCGGGAAGCGTGGTGCTCGAACTGCCGCCGCTCGGCTATGCCGTCTGCGCGGCGGAGGTGCGCTGATGTCGACCATGCTCGAGCGCCCCGCCGTCGATGCCGGCCGCGCCTGGTGGCACGGCGCGACCGTCTACCAGGTCTATCCGCGCAGCTTCCTCGACTCGAACGGCGACGGGATCGGCGACCTGCCCGGAATCACCGCGCGGCTGGACTATGTCGCGAGCCTGGGGGTGGACGCGCTGTGGCTGTCGCCCTTCTTCACCTCGCCGATGCGCGATTTCGGCTATGACGTCGCCGACTATTGCGACGTCGACCCGATCTTCGGGACGCTCGCGGACTTCGACCAGCTGATCGAGAAGGCGCATCGCCTGGGGCTGCGCGTGCTGATCGACCAGGTCTATTCGCACACGTCCGACCAGCATCGCTGGTTCGCCGCCAGCCGCGCGGACCGGACCAACGCCAAGGCCGACTGGTATGTCTGGGCCGACGCCAAGCCGGACGGCTCGCCGCCCAGCAACTGGCAGTCGGTGTTCGGCGGCCCGGCCTGGACCTGGGACGCGCGGCGCGGGCAATATTACCTGCACAATTTCCTCAGCTCGCAGCCCGACCTCAACTGCCACAATCCGGAGGTGCAGGACGCGCTGCTCGGCGCCGCGCGGTTCTGGCTCGACCGCGGCGTCGACGGGTTCCGGCTCGACGCGCTCAACTTCATGATGCACGACCCGGCGCTCACCGACAATCCGCCGGCGCCGGACACAGGCGCGCCGCGGACGCGGCCGTTCGATTTCCAGCAGCACCTCTACAACCAGTCGCACGCCGACATCCCGCGCTTCATCGAGCGGCTGCGCGCGCTGCTCGACGGCTATGGCGACCGGTTCACGGTGGCCGAGGTCGGCGGACCCGACCCCGATGCGGAGATGAAGGCGTTCACGGCCGGCGACCGGCGGCTGAACTCCGCCTACAGCTTCGACTTCCTCTATGCGGGTCAGCTCACTCCGGCGCTGGTCCGCGACGCCGTCCAGCGCTGGCCCGAGGAGCCCGGCATCGGCTGGCCGAGCTGGGCCTTCTCGAACCACGATGCGCCCCGCGCGATCTCGCGCTGGGTGAAGCCGGCGCACCGCGACGCGTTCGCGCGGCTCGCCATGCTGCTGCTGCTGACGCTGCGCGGCAACCCGATCGTCTACCAGGGCGAGGAGCTCGGGCTGACCCAGGTCGAGATCGGGTTCGACGACCTGCAGGACCCCGAGGCCATCGCCAACTGGCCGCTCACGCTCAGCCGCGACGGCGCGCGCACGCCGCTGCCGTGGCGCGTCGGCGCGCCGCATGCCGGCTTTTCGAGCGGACGTCCCTGGCTGCCGATCGGACCGGACCACGATGCGCTCGCTGTCGAGCGGCAGGAGACCGACGCAGGGTCGCTGCTGTCGCTGACGCGGCGCTTCATCCGGTTGCGCAACGCGCATCCGGCGCTGCGCTGGGGCGACATCGCGGTCACCACGGCGGACGCGAGCCTGCTGGTCTTCGAGCGTTTCGTCGAAGGCGAACGGCTCGTCTGCGCCTTCAACCTTGGCGAGCGGCCCGTCGCCATGGCCCGCCCCGCCGGCACGACCGTCGCCGCGCTGGGCGAGGCCGGGCCGCAACAGCTCGGGCCTTATGCCGCACTGATCACCCGGACATGACTCCCGGCCACCCGACAAGGACCAAGACGATGCTCCGCTCGATCACTGCCGCGGCCATCCTTGCCGCGACCGCGCCGGCCCTGGCGCAGCCGCAGCCGGCGACGGTCAGTTCGCCCGACGGGACGATCACCGTCGCCGTCACCACCGACAATGACGGGCGTGCCGTCTACAGCGTCGCGCGGCGCGGGACGGCGATCGTCGCCCCGTCGCGGCTCGGCTTCCTGTTCACCGACGCGCGCAAGTTCGAGCGCAACCTCAAGATCGCGGAGGTCACGCGCGCCAGCCGCGACGAGACCTGGCAGCAGCCCTGGGGCGAGTGGCGGACGATCCGCAGCCGCCACAACGAGATGCGCGTGCGGCTGCTGGAGACAAGCGCGCTGGCCCGCAGCTTCGACATCGTCTTCCGCGTGCAGGACGACGGCGTCGGGTTTCGCTACGAAGTGCCGGCGCAGGCCGGGCTCGCGCAGGCCAACATCGCCGAGGAGCTGACCGAGTTCAATTTTGCCGAAGGCGGCACGGCCTGGTGGAAGCCGGCGTTCCTGTGGAATCGCGAGGAGTATCTCTACCAGAAGACGCCCTTGTCCGCGGTCGGCACGGCGGCGACGCCGATCACGGTCAAGCTGGCGAGCGGCACGCATGTCGCGCTGCACGAGGCGGCGCTGGTCGACTATGCCGGCATGGCGGTGATGAAGACCGAGGGGAACGGCTTTAAGGCGGTGCTCACCCCGGGCGCGGGTGCGCCCAAGGTCGTGAAGTCGGGCGCATGGACGACCCCGTGGCGCACGCTGATCATCGCCGACGATGCGCCGGGCCTCTATATGAGCCACCTCATGCTCAACCTGAACGAGCCCAACAGGCTGGGCGACGTCAGCTGGGTGAAGCCGGGCAAGTTCGTCGGCGTCTGGTGGAACATGATCAAGGGCGAGTGGACCTGGGCACGGGGCCCACGCCACGGCGCGACCAGCGCGAACGTCCGCCGCTATATCGATTTCGCCGCGAAGAACGGCATCCCCGGCGTGCTCGTCGAAGGGTGGAACATCGGCTGGGACGGCGACTGGTTCGGAAATGGGAATGCGATGGACTTCGCCCGGCCGACCGAGGATTTCGACGCCGCGGGGCTTGCCGCCTATGCCAAAGCGAAGGGCGTGAGCCTGGTCGGCCATCACGAGACCGGCGGCGCAGCCAGCCATTACGAGCGCCAGTTCGACGCCGCGTTCCGCTTCGCCGCCGACCATGGCGTGCGTGCGGTCAAGACCGGCTATGTCACCGACGCGGGCCAGATCGAGCGCATCCTCGACGACGGTCGGGTCGTCCGCGAATGGCACGAGGGCCAGTGGATGGCGAACCACCATATCCGCGTGCTGGAGGCAGCGGCCCGGTTCAAGGTCTCGATCGACGCGCACGAGCCGATCAAGGACACGGGCCTGCGGCGGACCTATCCCAACTGGATGGCGCGCGAAGGCTCTCGCGGCATGGAGTATAACGCCTGGGGCGGCAAGAACCCGCCCGAGCACGAGGCGAATCTCGTCTTCACCCGCATGCTCGAAGGTCCGATGGATTTTACGCCGGGCGTCCTCAGCCTGACCGGGCAGGACGGCAGCGCGATCGAGTCGACCATCGCCAAGCAGCTCGCATTGTACGTCGTGCTGTATTCGCCGCTCCAGATGGCGGCGGACACGCCGGAAAATTACGCCAGATATCCCGCGGCGTTCCAGTTCATCCGCGACGTGGTGACCGACTGGGAGGAGACGCGCGTGCTGAACGGCGAGGTCGGCGACTATGTCACGATCGCGCGCAAGGACCGGAACTCCGCCAACTGGTTCCTGGGCGCAGTGACGGACGAGGAGGCGCGCACTGCGCCGGTGGCGCTCGACTTTCTCGAGCCGGGACGGCGCTACGCCGCGACCATCTACCGCGACGGCGACGGGGCCGACTATCGCTCCGAGGCCCGCCACCGGATCGCGATCGAGACGCGCATCGTCCGGCGCGGCGAGCGACTGGAGGTGCCGATGGCGCCCGGCGGCGGCTATGCGGTGATGCTGAAGGCGCTGCGGTGACGGCGGCCGGCGTGCGGCTCTTGATGGCACGGGTGCTTGTTTTCCTTGCCCTCGTCACGAGTGCGTCCGTTTTCGCCCAAGACACGGGCCGCTTCGTCGAGGTTCCCGCGTTCGCGTCCCGCCATATCGATCCTGTCCACGTCGTCGTCTGGCTGCCGCCCGGCTACGACCGAGGCCGCGAGCGGTACGGCGTCGTCTACATGCACGACGGGCAGAACCTGTTCTTCCGCGAGCGATCGAACTTCGACAAGGTCTGGGCCGCCGACCGGGCGATGCTTGCCCGTAAGAAGCGCTGGATCATCGTCGGCATCGACCAGCCCGGGCCTGCCCGCTTCCGGCAATATGCGCCCCAGCGGATCGCCGAGCGGGCCAGCCCCGCCTTCCGCGCCAGGATCGACCGGATGGCGGGCGGGCCGCTGAGCGGAGACGCCTATCTTCGCTTCATCACCGAAGAGCTGAAGCCCGCGATCGACCGGGATTACCGGACGCGGCCCGGCCGCGCGCACACCGCGATGGTCGGATCGAGCATGGGCGGCCTGACCAGCTGCTATGCGCTCGCCCGCTACCCCGCCCTGTTCGGCCGCGCAGCGTGCGTGTCGACCCACTGGCCGCTCGCCAACCCTGTCGAGGTCGGGCCGTTCAATCAGGAAGTCGTCGCGCTCTGGTCGGACTTCCTGCGCGGCACCCTTGGGCCGCCGCGCGGGCGCAGGCTGTGGCTCGATCACGGCACGGCCACGCTCGACGCCTTCTACGCACCCTATCAGCAGCGGATCGACGCCGAACTGGTCCAGCTGGGCTGGAAGCGCGGCCGCGATTTCGAGAGCCGCGTCTACGAAGGCGCGCCGCACGAGGAGAATGCCTGGGCGGCGCGCCTACCCGAAATTCTCGACTGGCTGCTCGAGTGACCGACGCGCCGCACCGCGTCGTCATCCTCGGGGGCGGTACGGCCGGGTGGATGGCCGCGTGCATGATCGCCCGGCGCTGGCAGGGGCGGGCGACGGTCACGGTGGTCGAGAGCCCCGACATCGGGATCATCGGCGTGGGCGAGGGCTCGACGCCGCAGCTCAAGTCGTTCTTCGACCAGCTCGGCATTGCCGAGTCCGAGTGGATGCCGCGCTGCAACGCGACCTACAAGAACGGTATCAGCTTCCGGGGCTGGTCCACCCGGCCCGGCTTCGACCGCTATTTCCACCCGTTCCCGTGCGCGCTCGACATCCACACCGCGCCCCTGTTTTTCGAGAACACGATGCTCCGACGGCGCGGCGATGATGTCTGGGCGCATCCCGATCGCTTCTTCGCCGCCGCGCGCCTCGCGGCCGAGCGCCGGGCGCCGCATGCGGCCGAGAGCTTCCCGTTCGAGATGAGCTACGGCTATCATTTCGACGCCTATCTGGTCGGCGCCTTCCTGCGCGAGCATGCGACGACGAAGCTCGGCGTCGTCCACCTGCCCCGCACGGTGCGCGATGCCGACATCGTCGACGGCCAGGTGACGCGGCTGCTGCTCGACGAGGACGGCGACATCGAGGGTGATTTCTTCATCGATTCGAGCGGTTTTCGCGCCTTCCTGATCGAGCGGAAGCTGGGCGTCCCGCATCGCTCGTTCGGCGAGAACCTGTTCAACGACAGCGCGGTGGTGATGCCCACGCCCCCCGACCCGACCGGCACCAGCGCGCAAACCGTATCGACCGCCAAGAGCTGTGGCTGGATCTGGGACATCCCGCTCACCAACCGCAGCGGCAACGGCTATGTCTATGCGTCGCGCTATTGCTCGGCCGACGAGGCGGAGGCAGAGCTGCGCGCGCATCTGGGGCTGACCGAAAGCGACGCGCCGGCGCGGCACCTGACGATGCGGGTGGGCCGGATCGAACGCTGCTGGGACGGCAATTGTCTCGCGGTCGGGCTCGCCCAGGGCTTCATCGAACCGCTCGAGGCGACGGCGCTGCACATCGTTCAGGCGACCGTCGAGGGTTTCGCCCACGCCTATGAGAGCGGCGGCTTCACGCCGGCGCACCGGGACGCGTTCAATCGCAGCATCGCCGCCCGGTTCGAGGGAGTGCGCGACTATATCGTCTGCCACTATCGCGCGAACCGGCGCACCGACACGCCCTATTGGCGCGACAATGCCGCCAACGACCGGCTGTCGGACACGCTGAAGGCGATGCTGACCGCATGGTTCACGGGCCAGGATATCTCGGATGCGGTGGAGCGGCTCGACATCGGGCGATACTATGCCCCGATCTCATGGCATTGCCTGCTTGCCGGCTATGGGACCTTCCCCGAACAGGCGCCGCGGGACATGGGGACGAGAGCGACGGCGCAGATGGCCAGGGTCGACGATTTCGTCCGCCGCGCGGCCCTCAATTTCGAGGATCACAAGGCGGTGCTCGCCAGGATGGAGACGAACTGATGGCCGGCGTCGCGATGACCGAGATCTCCTCGACCGATCCGGTGCCGGACGACGCCGAGACCGGGCATGTCGAGGCGCCCGACCTCCAGCTGTTCGTGTTCGCGCTGTTCTTCATCTTCGGCGGGATCACGAGCCTCAACGACGTGCTCATCCCGAAGCTCAAGGAGCTTTTCACGCTCAGCTACGCCCAGGCGATGCTGGTGCAGTCGGCCTTCTTCGCGGCCTATTTCTTCGTGTCGCTGCCCGCGGCGGCGATCGTGCGGCGGGCCGGCTATATGCGCACCGCCGCGTTCGGGCTGGTGACGATGACGGCGGGATGCCTGTTGTTCATCCCGGCTTCGCTGTCCGGCACGTTCGAGCTCTTCCTGCTCGCGCTGTTCGTGCTCGCGGCGGGCATCACGACGGTGCAGGTCGTCGCCAACCCGCTGATCTCGCTGCTCGGCCCGCCCGGGACGACCCATAGCCGGTTGACCTTCGCCCAGGCGTTCAACTCGCTCGGCACGACGATCTTCCCCTATGTCGGCTCGATCCTCATCCTCGGCTCGCTGGCGACCATCGACCCTGCGACGCTGTCGGGCGCGGCGCTGGACGCGTATCGCACCGCCGAGACGCAGACGATCGTGCGCACCTATATCGGCCTCGCGATCGCGCTGATGCTGGTCGCCGCGGTCGTGTGGCTGCGGCGCCATCGCCTGCAGGACCGCCATGCGGCGGGCAGGGGCATGCTCGCGGGCTTCGACCTGTTGAAGCGTCCGCGCTTCGGGCTCGGCGCACTGGCGATCTTCCTCTATGTGGGCGCCGAGGTCGCGATCGGCTCGCTGATCGTCAATTATCTGATGGAGGCCGACGTGCTCGGCCTGGGCGAGCAGGCGGCGGGCAAGCATGTGCCGCTCTACTGGGGCGGAGCGCTGGTCGGGCGCTTCATCGGCGCCGGCCTGTTGCGGGTGATCGCGCCCGGCAAGCTGCTGGCCATCGTCGCGACCGCGGCGATCCTCCTGATCCTGCTCTCGGCGTCGAGCACCGGCGGGGTCGCCGGCTATGCCCTGCTTGCGATCGGACTGTTCAACTCGATCATGTTCCCGACGATCTTCAGCCTCGCGTCGGAAGGGCTCGGCGCGCGCGCAGCCGAGGGGTCCGGCATCATCTGCGTGGCGATCGTCGGCGGAGCGCTGGTGCCGCCGCTCACCGGCCACGTCGCCGACCTGACCACGCTGCGCATCGCCCTCGGCGTCCCGGCGCTCTGCTATCTCGCCATCGCCGGCTACGGCCTCTACGCGCGGCGGCCGGCGACCGGATGATCGCGCCGGGCACCTTGCTGCTCGTCCAGGCGGTGATCCTGATCGCCGGTCCCTGGGCGCTGTGGCGGCTGACCGGGATCGCGCGCATCGCCCCGCTGGCGGTGCTGCAGATCCTGACCGGGGTCCTGCTCGGCCCGTCGGTGCTCGGGCAGCTCGCGCCCGCCGTGCAGGCGATGCTGTTCCCGCCCGAGTCCGTCGTCCGCATCGGCGCGGTCGCGCAGCTCGCAGTCGTGTTCTACAGCTTCGTCACCGGCATGCATCTCGAGACGCAGGTGGTGCGCGGGACCCCCAGGCTCGGCACGATCGCGCTGGGCTCGTTCCTCGGCCCGCTGCTCGTCGGCCTCGCGCTGGCGCTGCCGCTCGCGGCGGTCTGGCCGGAGACGCTGCCGGCGTCGGGGCATCTCGGCGGTTATATGGCGGCGATCGCGCTGCTGCTCGCGGTGACGGCGCTGCCCGTGCTGGCGGCGCTGCTCAAGGAGATGGGCCTGCTCCACACCGCTTTCGGGCAGCGTGCGCTGGCGCTCGCCGCCCTGAACGACAGCGGCATGTGGCTGGGCGTGGCGCTGATTCTGGTGCTGACCGGCGCGGGCGGCGACGGCGCGGCGATCGTCTGGCTGCCCGGCTATGCGGCGCTGGTCGCCGCCGCCTGGTTCGGGCTGCGGCGCCTGTCGCGCGCGCGCGACGCGAATGCGGCGATGATCCTCGCGGCCGCCTTCGCCCCGCTCTCGGCGGCGGCGGCCGAACAGGTCGGGCTCGGCTATGTGATCGGCGCGTTCGCGGCCGGCGTGATCGTCCCGCGCGAGGCGCGTGGCGCGCTGCGCGACCGCATCGAATGGCCGTCGCTCTACCTGCTGATGCCCTTCTTCTTCATGGCGACCGGGCTGCGCGTGACGGCCGATCTCGCCTCGCCCGCGATTTTGGGGCTGGTCGCGGTGCTGACCGTGGCGGCAGTCCTCGGGAAGCTGGCCGGCGCCGCGCTTGCCGCGCGCTATGCCGGGCTCGGCTGGCGCGAAGGGGTCGCGATCGGCGTCGCGCTCCAGACCAAGGGGCTGATGGAAGTGCTCGTGGCGACGATCCTCGTCGATCATGGCGTGGTCGGCGAGGCGTTGTTCGCGCCCTTGATCCTGATGGCGCTGGTCTGCACGACCCTTACCGCGCCGATGCTGCGCGCGCTGGGCCTGCGCGACGATGGCGAGCTCAGTCCCGGTGGCGAACCGCGAACGAGGCCGCCGCCCCCAGCAGGCCGGGCTGCGGGTGGGTGATGAGCTTGACCGGCAGTGCCGCCATGCGCGCCTCGAAGCGGCCCTTTGCGGCAAAGCGCTCGCGAAAGGCCGAGCGCGGCAGATAGTCGGCGAGCCGCAGCCCGAGCCCGCCCGCGATCACCACGCCGCCCGCGCCCTGCGCCAGCGCGAGGTCGCCGGCGACCGCGCCCAGGCTCATGCAGAAGCGGTCGAGCGCGGCCAGCGCGAGGCTGTCCGTCCCCTCCAGCGCGATCGCCCAGAGCGCCTTGTCGTCGATCGTGGTCACGGCTCGCCGCTCGATCGCGGCGAGCGCGGCATAGATGTCGGGCAGGCCGGGGCCGGCGACGACGCGCTCGACCGAGACGCGGCGGTGGCGCTTGCGCAGCAGCGCGAGGATCGCGTCGTCGACCGGGTCGAGCGGCGCGAAGTCCATATGGCCGCCCTCGGTCGGCAGCGCCCGGTCGCCGGCCGGATCGCGCAGCAACATGGCGACGCCGAGGCCGGTGCCGGGGCCGAGCACGGTGACGATGCCGGTTTCGGGAAGCGGAGCCTCGGGCCCGCACAGGTGGCGGAGATGCTCGGGCCCGAGCGCCGACACGGATTGCGCCACGGCCGCGAAGTCGTTGACGAGCACGACCCGGTCGAGGCCGAGCCGGCCGCAGATTTCGGCCGGGCGAATGATCCACGGATTGTTGGTGAGCTTGATCACGTCGGTGTCGGTCGGCGCTGCGATCGCGATCGCCGCGGCGCGGGGCAGGGGCCGGCCGAGCGCCTCGGCATAAGCTTCCCACGCGGTCGTCAGACTCGCATGCTCGGCGGCGCGCATCACGGTCTCGGGCCCGAGGGCGGTCACCCGCCCGCCGGCGACCGTGGCAATGGCGAAGCGGGCATGGGTGCCGCCCAGATCGACCGCGACCAAATCCATCGAACCTCTCCCTTGGCGCCGCCTTCGCACGGTCGATGCATCGCGCCAATGGCGCTGAATACGAATGCCCGATAATGGCGGGAGCCGGCGGAGCGCCTATCAGGGGTGAAGCGGGGAGATCCATGGCAGACAAGCACCAGACGCTCATCATCTTCGGCGCGACGGGCGATCTCGCGCACCGCATGTTGTTTCCCTCGCTCTACAACCTGTTCGCCGACCGGCTGCTGCCCGACGATGTCCAGATCATCGGCTCGGGCCGCAGCGCGATGGACGACGCGGCGTTCCGCGCGACGCTCGACCTCGCCAAATTCCTGCCCGAGGACGGCTTCGACGCGGAGACGGCGCGCGCCTTCCTCGAACGCGTCCGCTACACGCCCGTCGCCGGCAAGCCGGAGGAGTTCGCCCGGCTGCGCGAGATGGTGGGCGATCGGCTCGACCAGGGCGTATCGGTCTATCTCTCGACCCCGCCGTCGCTGTTCGCGCCGATGGTCGCCGGGCTCGGCGAGGCCGGGCTTGCGGGCCCCACCGTCCGCGTCGCGATGGAAAAGCCGATCGGGCAGGACCTGCCCTCGTCGATCGAGGTCAACGACGCGGTGAACGCGGTCTTCGCCGAGGATCGCGTGTTCCGCGTCGACCATTATCTCGGCAAGGAAACCGTCCAGAACCTGCTCGTGCTGCGCTTCGGCAACATGCTGTTCGAGCCGTTGTGGAACGCGACGGCGATCGAGCATGTCCAGATCACCGTCGCCGAGACGGTGGGGCTGGAGGGCCGCGTCTCCTATTACGACAATGTCGGCGCGTTGAAGGACATGGTGCAGAACCACATGCTCCAGCTGCTCGCGCTGGTTGCGATGGAGCCGCCCGCCTCGATGGCGCCCGCGGCGGTGCGCGACGAGAAGGTGAAAGTAATCCGCTCGCTGCGCGCGATGACGCCGGAGACCGTCGCCGCGCAGAGCGTTCGCGGCCAATATACTGCCGGGGCGGTCGCGGGCGCGCCGGTCAAGGGTTACGGCGACGAGTTGGGCAAGCCGTCCAACACCGAGACTTTCGTCGCGGTGAAGGCGTTCATCGACAATTGGCGCTGGGCGGGCGTGCCTTTCTACCTGCGCACCGGCAAGCGCATGCCGGCGCGGCACAGCGAGATCCTGATCCAGTTCCGCCCGGTGCCGCATTCGATCTTCGCGCGGCGCGGGCGCGGGCTCGACCCCAACACGATGATCATCCGCATCCAGCCGCAGGAGAATATCCAGCTTCAGGTGATGGCGAAGCAGCCCGGGCTCGACCGCGAGGGCCTGTCGTTGCGCGAGGTCGCGCTCGACGTGTCGCTGTCGACCGAGGCGGCCGGGCACCGGCGGCGCATCGCCTATGAGCGGCTGCTCCTTGACTTGATCGAAGGCGACCCGACCTTGTTCGTACGCCGCGACGAGGTGGAGGCGGCCTGGACCTGGATCGATTCGATCCACCGCGCCTGGGGCGCGACGGGGCAGGAGGCGCGGCCCTATACCGCGGGCACCTGGGGCCCCTCCGCCGCGATCGCGCTCATCGAACGGGACAATGCGAGCTGGCATGACTGACCTTCACCCCGAAATCGCCGCGGTCACCGACCGCGTCGTCGCGCGCAGCCGGGCGAGCCGCGCCGCCTATCTGGACCTGATTGCCCGCCAGCGCGACGCGGGCACCAATCGGGCGTCGCTGTCGTGCGGCAATCTCGCGCACGGGTTCGCCGCGGCCGAGGACGACAAGGGCACGATCCGCGGCGGCCGGGCGATGAACATCGGCATCGTGACCGCCTTCAACGACATGCTGTCGGCGCACCAGCCCTACGGACGCTATCCCGAGCAGATCAAGATCTTCGCCCGCGAGCGGGGCGCGACGGCGCAGGTCGCCGGCGGCGTGCCCGCAATGTGCGACGGCGTGACGCAGGGCCAGTCGGGCATGGAGCTGTCGCTGTTCAGCCGCGACGCCATCGCGCTCGGCACCGCGGTGGCGCTCACCCACGCGATGTTCGAAGGCGCACTCCTGCTCGGCATCTGCGACAAGATCGTGCCCGGGCTGCTGATCGGCGCGCTGCGCTTCGGCCATCTGCCGATGATCCTCGTGCCCGGCGGGCCGATGCCGTCGGGCATCTCCAACAAGGAAAAGGCCCGCGTCCGCCAGCTCTACGCCGAGGGCAAGGCGTCGCGCGAGGAACTGCTCGAGGCGGAGTCGGCGAGCTATCACAGCCCGGGCACCTGCACCTTCTACGGCACCGCCAATTCCAACCAGATGCTGATGGAGGTGATGGGCCTGCACGTGCCCAATGCCGCCTTCGTCAATCCGGGCGACAAGCTCCGCCAGCAGCTGACCCGCGCCGCGGTGCATCGGCTGACCGAGATCGGCTGGGACGGCGGCGACTATCGGCCGCTCGGCCACTGCATCGACGAGAAGGCGATCGTGAACGCCTGTGTCGGGCTGATGGCGACAGGCGGCTCCACCAACCACGCCATCCACCTGCCCGCGATCGCGCGCGCGGCCGGGATCGTCGTCGACTGGGAGGATCTCGAGCGGCTGTCCAATGCGGTGCCGCTGCTCGCGCGCGTCTATCCGAACGGGTCGGGCGACGTGAACGACTTCCGCGAGGCGGGCGGCATGCCGTTCGTCATCCGCGAGCTGCTCGACGCCGGGCTTCTGCACGGCGACATCCTGACTGTCGCGCCGGGTGGTATGGCCGACTATCGTGCCGAACCCGTGCTCGACGGCGACCGGGTCGCCTGGCGGCCCGCGCCCGCGGAAAGCCGCGACCCGACGATGCTGCGCACCGTCGCCGACCCGTTCCAGCCGACCGGCGGCTTGAAGCTGCTCGCCGGCAATCTGGGCCGCGCGGTGATCAAGACGAGCGCCGTCGATCCCGAGCGCTGGGTGATCGAGGCGCCCGCGCGCGTGTTCGACCATCAGGACGAGGTGCTGACCGCGTTCAAGGCCGGCGAGCTCGAGCGCGACGTCGTCGTCGTTGTCCGCTTCCAGGGCCCGGGCGCGAACGGCATGCCCGAACTCCACAAGCTCACCCCGACCTTGGGCGTGCTGCAGGACCGCGGCTACCGCGTCGCGCTGGTCACGGACGGCCGCATGTCGGGCGCGAGCGGCAAGGTGCCGGCGGCGATCCACCTCTATCCGGAAGCGCTGCACGGCGGGCCGATCGCCCGGCTGCGCGACGGTGACGTCGTCCGCGTCGACGCGGTCGCGGGCACGATCGCGGTGCTCGATGAATCAGCGCTCACGCGCGAGCCGGCGCCCGCACCGGCGTTCGCCTCGGGCAACGGCCGCGAACTTTTCCGCCTCTTCCAGCAGGCAAGCGACGACGCCGAGCGCGGCGCCTCGCCGATCCTCGCCGCGATGGAGCGCTAGAGCACGCGAAAGTTGAAGACGGCGTTGAGTGTGAAGCCGAGGATGCCGGCCTTCAGCGACGAGAGCAGGCGCGCGAGCATCCAGGGAAGTCCCGCCCACTCGATCAGCATCGCGAACAGGCCGAGCGTGACGACCAGGCCGATGCCGGCATTGACCAGGAAGAACAGATAGCCGCTCGCCACGCCGCGTGTGCTGCCCGCGAAGACGAAGCGGCGGGCGAGCGCATAGTGGAGGCTCGCGGCGACGATGAAGGCGATCGCCGCGGCGGGCATCGCTGCCCAGCCGCCCCGCTCGACCAGCAGCCAGAGCAAGGCGAGGTCGAGCGCGAACGCGACCGCGCCGGCGGCGCTGTTCTTCGCGAACAGGACGAGCGTCGGCAACAGCCGAAGGCGCGCCGCGCGAACGGGCGCCGGCCGGTCGAAGGCGAGGGCAGTCATCGCCGCACCCAACGGGTCGTGCCCGGACTTGTTTCGTGCGCGCTCGACAGGATGCCCGCGAAAGCCGCTGGACGCACCGCCGATCAGCGGCCATTTTCGTCGCCTCGTCGCCCTATCCGAGGAAGTTTCCTTGCAGCCCAATGCCTTCGCGCGCCGCGGCGCCGCTCTGCTCGTTCTCGCCGCCTTGTCCGGATCGCTTGCCGCCCAGTCGCTGACCGCCCCGCCGGGCGGCGACGTCCCCGCAAAGTTCAGCCCGCCGACCGATGCTTATGATTATGAGCGGCGCGAGGTGATGATCCCGATGCGCGACGGGGTGAAACTGCACACCGTCATCATCGTGCCCAAGGGGGCGCGCAATGCGCCGATCCTTCTCACGAGGACGCCCTACAACGCGTCCGGCCGGGTCGAGCGGCTGAAGAGCCCGAACATGGTCTCGGCCCTGTCGCAGGGCGACGAGGTGTTCGCGCGCGCGGGCTATATCCGCGTGTTCCAGGACGTGCGGGGCAAATATGGCTCGGAGGGCGAGTATGTCGTCACGCGCCCGGTGCGCGGGCCGCTCAACCCGACCGAGGTCGACCACACGACTGACGCCTGGGACACGATCGACTGGTTGGTGAACAAGGCCAATCTCGCCGAATCCAACGGTCGCGTCGGCATGCTCGGCAGCTCCTACGAGGGCATCACCGTCGCCTTCGCGCTGCTCGATCCGCATCCGGCGCTCAAGGTGGCGGCGCCCGAAAGCCCGATGATCGACGGCTGGATGGGCGACGACTGGTTCCATTACGGCGCCTTCCGCCTCGCCAATATCGGCTGGCTGGGCTCGCAGACCGGGTACAAGGGCAAGGGCGAGGACCCGGCGACGGGCATCTACGACGATTACGACCAGTATCGCCGCGTCGGATCGGCCGGGGATTGGGCGCGCAAGTCGGGCTACGACCAGCTGCCCTTCTGGCGCCGCTTCTCCGAACATCCCGCCTATGACGCGTTCTGGCAGGGCCAGGCGCTCGACAAGCTGCTCGCGGCCAATCCGTCGAACGTGCCCACCATGTGGGAGCAGGGCCTGTTCGACCAGGAGGACATGTACGGCGCGGTGATGACGTGGGAAGCGCTCAAGGCCAAGGGCAAGGCGGGCAACAACTTCCTCGTGATGGGGCCGTGGCGGCACAGCCAGGCCAATTATGACGGCTCGTCGCTCGGCGAATTCAAGTGGAACGGCGACACCGCCACGCAATGGCGCGAGCAATATCTGTTCCCGTTCTTCGACCAGTATCTGCGCGACGGTCGCCCGGCGTTCACGCCGCCCCAGGCATTGATCTACAACACCGGCGAGAATCGCTGGAACGAGCTTGCCGACTGGCCGCTCGCCTGTGCCGAGGCGTGCAAGACGCCGCTCACCCCGATCTTCCTCCAGGAGAATGGCGGCCTCGCCTTCCGGAAAGGCGCCGAAGGCGGCGACAGCTATGTCAGCGATCCCGCCAAGCCCGTCCCGCATCTGCCGCGCCCGGTGAATTTCGACGACGGTCGCTGGGGGGCCTGGCTGGTGCACGACCAGCGGTTCGCCGACGGTCGCCCCGATGTGATGACCTATGTCACGCCGCCGCTCGACAAGCCGGTGCGCGTCGCCGGCGCGCCGATCGCCGACATCTGGGCGAAGACCACGGGCACCGACGGCGATGTCGTCGTGAAAGTGATCGACATGTTCCCCGACGAGGTCGCGACCGAGCCCAAAAAGGGCGGCTATCAATGGGCGATCTCGATGGACATCTTCCGCGGCCGCTATCGCGACAGCTTCGCCAGGCCGAGCGCGATCCCGGCCAACAAGGTCCAGCGCTATCGCTTCCGGCTGCCGACGGTGAATCATGTGTTCCAGCCGGGTCACCGGATCATGGTGCAGGTGCAGTCAACGCTGTTCCCGCTCTACGACCGCAACCCGCAGACCTTCGTGCCCAACATCTTCAACGCGAAGCCCGGCGATTATCGCAAGGCGACGGTCACCATCGCGCGTGGCGGGGCGACCGCGAGCGCGGTGTGGCTGCCGGTGGTCGAGGCCCGCTGAGCCGGGCCGCCCGGGCGCCGGCCGTCAGGCGGCGTCCGGGTCGCGGCCGAGCCGGCGGTCGAGGCCGCGCATGATCGGCGTGACGGTCAGGCCGTGGAGGAGGATCGAGAGCACCACGACGAGGCCGATGATCGCCCAGAGCCGCTCGGCCTCGGGCAGGGCCTCGCGATTGAGCGCATAGGCGAGATAGTAGAACGAGCCCACGCCGCGGATGCCGAAAAAGGCGATCGTGAGCTTCTCCGACGGGACCGCGCGAAAGCCGACCAGCCCGATCAGGCCTGCCGCCGGGCGCACGACCAGCAGGATCGCGACCGCCACGAAGATGTCGATCCAGGTGAGCGGCGCGAGCAGGCCGCTGATCAGCGCGCCGCCGAACATCAGCAGCAGCACCATCATCGCGATCCGCTCCACCTGCTCGGTGATGTCGTGCATGTCGCGGTTGAACTCGTGCGACCGGTGCGAATGGCGGATGGTGAGCGCGGTCACGAATACGGCGAGGAAGCCATAGGCGTTGATCATCTCGCTCAGGCCATAAGCGACGAAGGTGGCGGCGATCGCGATCAGGCCGTCGCCGGTCTGGGCGAGCTTGGTCTCGGCCGGGATGTGGAAGGTCAGCCAGCCGAACACCCGGCCGATCAGCCAGCCCGCGAGCAGGCCCGCGCTCACTTCCCACAGCACAGACACGGTCAGCCAATGACCCAGCCAATCCTGCTCGCCGCCGGCCTGGGCAGCGGCCAGCGCGAGCGCGAGGTTGACGAACGGGAAGGCGAGCCCGTCGTTCAGGCCGGCTTCGGAGGTCAGGCCGAAGCGGACCTCGTCCTCCTCGCCGGTCTTGGGCGGGCCGACCTGGACGTCGGCCGCGAGCACCGGGTCGGTCGGGGCGAGGCAGGCGCCGAGCAGCAGGGCCGCGGCGATGCCGATCCCGGTCAGGCTGCCGAGCATGGCGATCGCGACGATGCTGAGCGGCATGGTGATGCCGAGCAGCCGCCAGGTGACGCCCCAGCGCCGGATGTTGAACGGCCGGTCGAGCTTCAGGCCCGCGCCCATCAGCGCGATGATGACGACGAACTCGGTGAAGCGCTCGACGACGACCGGGAAGGCGAGCGGCAGCGGGCGCAGCGTGACCGTCGGCAACGCGAACACCATCGCGCCGATGCCGATGCACACGATCGGCAGCGAAAGCGGCAGCTTCTTGAGCGCCAGCGGCAGCCACGCGACGAGCGCGATCAGCACGCCGAAGCCGGTCAGCACGAGGATATAGGGATCGGGCGGCCAGTGAAGGCCGAGGGTCATCGGCATGTCGGACATGAACGGGCCGGATCAGCTGGCCCGGTCAGTCCTTATGCTCCTTCATATAGGCATGGGTGTGGTGATGCACCTTCCCGTCCGCATCGCGATACTCGCGCGACTTCAAATCGTCACCACCCTCGCCGGCGCCCGATTTTCCGGAACTCGGCGACGAGGCGCGGTCGTCACGGCCCTCGTGGCGCGATGCGTGATTGTCGCCATGCTCGCGCTTCTCGACCGTGTCGCGCCCGACCAGTTTGCTGAACAGGCTCTTCTCGTCATAGATCAGCGCGAGCTCGGCCTCGTCGAACTGCTGGAAGAACTCGTCCCAGCCGATCTCGACCAGGCTGCCATGCTGCGATTGGGGCGAATCCGGAAACATGATGCGGATGATCCCGACGTCGCCGCCCTCGTGCGTCCGGTCGACCGCCGCGGGCTTGCCGCCCTTGCTCTCGACCCATCGCCGGATCTCGTCATGGTCGGTGGTGGTGTTCGACATCGCCATTCTCCGCTGCGGACCGGCGCCCGCGATGTGATGCGGTCCCGACGCGCGAAGGCCGACACAGTTCCTGCGGCTCGCGACGATGATCGATTCGCGGAGGTGCGCGTTTGCACTTGAGTCACCAAAATGTCATAAAAGCTTCATGCACATGTCACGTATCGCCCTTCCGCACACCTCGACCGCCTTCGACCACGACCTGGACGAGGTTCGCGGGCTGATCGGGCATATGGCCGCGCTGGCCGCCGGCGCGCTCGATGCCGCAGTCGCCGCGATGTGCGCGATGGACGCGGCGCGCGCCGTGGCGATCGTGGCGGCGGACCGCGAGATCGACGCGCTCAACGAGCGGCTCGAGGCGGCCGTGGTGCGCACCATCGCATTGCGCGCGCCGATGGCCGACGATCTGCGCGAGCTGATCGTCGCGATCCGGCTCGGCTCGCAACTGGAACGCGCGGGCGACCAGGCGAAGGGCATCGCCAAGCGACTGCCGCGGCTCAGCGCCGATGCCTGCCAGCAGCATGCGACGACGCTCGAGCGCATGGCGGCGCTGGCCGGCGGGATGATCCGCGATGCCGATGCCGCCTTTCAGGGGCACGACGTGGCGCTGGCGCGGGGCGTCCGCGCGCGCGACCGTGCGCTCAACGCGCTGTTCGAGGAGCTGACCGCGTCGATCATCCGGCAGATGTCGGCCGAACCCCGGCTGGTGACGGCGGGCTCGCACCTCCTGTCCGTTGCCAAGCAGATCGAGCGCATCGGCGACTATGCGGCGAAGATCGCCGACAATGTCTGCTACATGGTGACGGGCGAGCATTTCCCGGACTGGCGCGAGGGGCCGGAGCGTCCCCGGGCCGAGCCGGAATTGCGCGTTTGACCGCCTGACGGCGTGCAACTAGTGCGCCGACACCAAGCTGACATGATCGGGGCCCCGCCCATCCGCGCTTTCCGTCTCCGTCCCGCGTCGGGGCTCGCCCTGCTCGCTCTCGCCGGTGCGCCGGTGCCGGTCCTCGCAACGCCGGCGGCCGAGGACCGCGAAGCCGAACTGCGCGCGATCATTGCGCGGCAGCAGGCGCAGATCGACGCGCTGACCCGGCGGCTGGATGCTCTCGAAGGGCGTCCGCCCGCGGTCGCCGCCGCGCCGCCGCCGGGCCCGAGCGCCGTCGCGACCGCCGCACCTGCGCCGGCACCCGCCGCGCCGACTGCCCCGCCGATCGCGATCATCTTCAAGGGCGCCCCCGAATTCGCCACCGACGATGGCTGGCGCTTCAAGGTTCGCGGGCGGGTCAATTACGACACGTCATGGGTCGGCAACCCGAACGGCCGGCTTGCGGCCAAGGACCTGGGCCTGACCACGCGCTTCCGCCGGCTCCGGCTCGGCGTCGAGGGAGAGCTGCCGGGCGGCTTTTCCTACAAGAGCGAAGCGGAGTTCGCGGACTCGCAGGTGCGCGCCGTCGACGTCGCGCTCAGCTATCGCGCATCCAAGACGGCGCCGATCGAGGTCACCATCGGGCATATCGAGCCGCTCAACGGCTTCGAGCAGATCACCAGCTCGCGCTACACGAGCACGATCGAACGTGGCGAATATAACGAAGCGTTCGCGAACGTGCGACGGCTGGGCGGGTATCTGACCTATATCGCGCCCGATATCCGCATCTCGGCCGGCGCTTTCGGCGACACGGTCAACGCCGACCGGGCGAACGACGAGCTCGTCCTCGCCAGCCGCGCGGTCTGGGCCCCTCGGGTCGGCGACACCCAGCTCCACTTCGGCGCGAACATCGCCTACCGGACGTACCAGACCAACCAGCTCGGGACGAGCTATCGCGCGCGACCCTTCACCAACAACACCGACACGCGCTTCGTCGACACCGGCGCGATCGCGCTCGAGAGCGACCGCATCGTCGGCGCGGAGTTCATCGCGATCCGCGGGCCGTTCCACGTCATCGCCGAAGCGCAAAGGCTGCGCGCCAAGACGATCCGGCCCGGACAGGCCTTGCCCAGCGGCGACGTCGCAGTCGGCCGGCGAACGAGCTTCGACCCCGATTTCTGGGGCGCGATTCTGGAGGTCGGCTGGTTCTTCACCGGCGAGACCCGCGCCTATCGCGACGGTCTGTGGGCGCGGACGCGACCGCTCCGCCCGCTGGGCACGGGCGGGATCGGCGCGGTGTCGCTGAACCTCCGCTACGATCGGCTGGATCTCAGCGACCGCGCCGGCGACGGGCGCACCGCCGCCGACCTCGTCGATGGCGGACGCCAGGACGGCTATCTCGCGGCGCTCGTCTGGCAGCCGACCGACTATGTCCGCTTCACCCTGCAATATGCGCATGGCGTGGTGGCCGGCGGACCGCTCCAGGCGATCGTCAACCCGGACAGCCCGAAGCCGACCACCGACCGGAGCTTCGGGTTCGACATGGCGGCCTTGCGCGCAGCCTGGGATTTCTGAGGCTGCGGAGGGCGTAGAAGCAGTGCTGCCCCTCCACCACCGGGCTGCAGCCGGCGGTCCCCCTCCCCATCCGCGATGGGGAGGAGCTTGGGCTTAGTAGCTCCTCCCTGCCGAAGGCGGGGAGGGGGACCGCGCCGCGGCAGCGGCGGGGTGGAGGGGGTTTGCCGGACGCACCGCTGCCCCTCCACCACCGACTGCGCCGGCGGTCCCCCTCCCCATCTGGCGATGGGGAGGATCAGATGCTTGCGATCAGGCGCAGCGCCTCTTCGGCGTCGATCACCTCGGCATATTTGGCCTGGAGGTCGAACAGGTTCGCCTCGTGCGGAGCGGGGTGGCGATCGCCGCAGGCGTCCTTGATGACGAACGGCGCATAGCCGTGCTGGAGCGCGTCGAGCGCGGTCGCGCGCACGCATCCCGAGGTGGAAAAGCCGGTGATCAGCAGCGTGTCGACCCGCCGCGCCGCGAGGTCGGACGCGAGCGGCGTGCCGAAGAAGGCGGACGCATATTGCTTGGTGAGCACCAGCTCGTCGGCGCGCGGGGCGATTGCCTCGGGGATCCCGGCAAAGGGCGAGCCCTGGGCGAAGACCCGGAGCGCGGGAAGCTTCTTCCAGAACAGGCCGCCATCCGCGCCATCGGGACGGTAGCTGACGACCGTGTAGATGACCGGGATCGCCGCAGCTCGGGCCGCTTGCAGGAGCGTCGCGATCACCCCCACCGCGGCTTCCACGCCGGCGTAGAGCGGCGAGGCGGGATCGACATAGGCGGTGACCGCATCGATCACGATCAGCGCGGGCCGCGCGCCGAATGGCAGGTGGCCGCGGAAATCGGCGGCGTAGCTTTGTTCGAGGCTGTCGGTCACGGCGGCGCGTCAGCGGTTGCGGTCGAGGAACGCGGCCAGCGCGCCGGCGACCCCCTCGGGATCGCGATCGGGCTGGAAGTCGGCGCCGCCCACGACCGCGCTTTCCGCGTCCGGACGCAGCGCCTGCGCGCGCTCGAACAGCGGCCAGAGCACGTCTTCCTTCGAGCACATCAGCAGCAGCGGCAGGTCGACGGCGCGCAGCAGCGCGGCGACGTCCTGGTTCCAGACGGCCGAGAAGGCCATCGGCATCGTGCGGTGGGCGACAAGGTGGTCGGCCAATTCGCGGGTGTGCAGCTCGACGTCCGAGCCGGCGCCGATCATCCGCAGATAGTCCCAGGTGCCTGGCAGGAAGGCGCCGGTCGGCTCGATCGCGAACGGGCGGACGAACGTCTTCTTATACTCCTCCCGCTCGGCCTCGTTGGCGAGCACCGGCCCGATCAGCGTCAGCGATCGTGCGCGGTCGCCGAGCATCGGCGCCAGTTCGAGCGCGATGCAGCCGCCCGTATGGTGGCCGCACAGATGCATCCCGTCCACGCCGAGATCGTCGAGCGCCTCGCGGATCCGCGCCGCCGGCGTGGCGAGGTCGGGAATGTCGTCGGGCTGGTAGGAACGGCCGAAGCCGGGCGTGTCGAAGGCGAAGCAGCGATAGCGGTCGGCGAGCAGGCCGATCACCTTCTCCCACATCGCGCCCGACGACGCGGTCTGGTGGAAGAAGGCGATCACGGGCGCCTCTGCCGGCCCCGCGGTGCGGTAGTGGATCTGGCCATCGCGGCTGTCGGCGTAACCGTAGCGGATCATCGCACCTCTCCTTGTGGCCGGCAGCGTCAGACGATGCCGCGCGCCTCCATCTCGGTCAGCTGGTCCGGGCCAAGCCCGAGCAACGCGCCGTAGATCTCGCGGTTATGCTGGCCCACCCGCGACGGGGCGGGGCTGCGGACCCCGCTTGGCGTGTCCGACAGGAAGGGGAAAGCGTTCTGCATCCGGACCGCGCCCCAACGCTCGGTCTCCACCTCGATCAATGCCTTGCGCGCCGCGAAATGCGGGTCCTCCATCATCTCGGGCGCGCGATAGATCTTGCCCGCCGGGATGCTGTACTCGATCATCAGCGCCTCGACCTCGGCGACGGTCTTGGTCCGGGTCCACGCCTCGACGATGCCGTCGAGCTCGTCCTGGTTGCGTCCGCGCGAGACGTGGTCGACGTAGCGCGGATCCTTCGCCAGCTCGGGCCGTCCCATCGCCTCGCACAGCCGCGCGAAGACCCCGTCCTGGTTGGCGCCGATCAGATAGTCGCCGTCGCTGCACTGGTAGACGTTGGAGGGTGCGATCCCGGGCAGCTTGGAGCCGGAGCGCTCGCGGATATAGCCCGACACCTGATATTCGGGGACAAGGCTTTCCATCACCTGCAGCACGGCTTCGTAGAGCGAGCTGTCGACCACCTGTCCGCGTCCGGTCCGCTCGCGCGCATGGAGGGCGGCGAGCGCGCCCATGCAGCCGTACGTGGCGGCGAGGCTGTCGCCGATCGACACGCCCATCCGGCTGGGGGCACGATCGGGATCGCCGACGATGTAGCGCCAGCCGCCCATCGCCTCGCCGATCCCGCCGAAGCCGGCGCGCGACGAATAGGGGCCGGTCTGTCCGTAGCCCGAGACGCGAACGATGATCAGCCGCGGATTGATCGCGTGCAGCGCGTCCGGGCCGAGACCCCATTTCTCCATCGTGCCGGGCTTGAAGTTCTCGATCAGGATATCGGCCTGCGCGGCGAGCTTGCGCACCAGCTCCTGGCCCTCGGGCACGCGGAGATTGGCGCTGACCGCCTTCTTGTTGCGGGCGACCACTTCCCACCAGAGCTTGTGCTCGCCCCGACCCCAGGCGCGCATCGAGTCGCCAGTGCCCGGCGGCTCCACCTTGATCACCTCGGCACCCATGTCGCCGAGCAGCTGGCCGCAGAACGGGCCGGCGATGAGCTGGCCGAGTTCGACAACGCGGACGCCTTCGAGCGCGCCGGCCATCACGCCACCTTCGCGGTGGGCAGCCAGACCGGCTGGCGCGGGGCGGGAAGACCGGTTTCGGCCTCGCAACGGGCGCGGAGTTCGTCGACCGGCGGGCCGAAGTTGAAGACGCCGTTGGGATGGGCGACCGGCGCGGCGCGCATCTCTTCGCGCAGGCGATCGGTGGCCGCAGCGTCGACGGTGCCGTCGACGAGCACGACCCCGTAGCGGCGGGCGCCGGCCTCGCTGACCAGGCCCTGGCGGACTTCCTTGGCCACGAGCGCCGGATCCCGCGCGAGCGGATCGCCCCAGCCGCCGCCGCCCCAGGTGATGAAGTGGAGCTGGTCACCCGCCTCGACCGCGACTTCCTCGACCTTGTTGCCGACGACGATCTCGGTCCCGTCGGCTTTCTCGAGGATCTTGCGGGCGCGCGCGCCCGGCTCGCCGCCGTTGACGCCCCAGGGATAGGTGAACCAGCGATCGTCGTGGATGGCGATCATGCCGGGCTCGAGGAACCGATAGGTCATGTGGATGCCGTTGCCGCCGCGATGGAGCCCGGCGCCGCCCGAATCCGGCTCGGTCGCGTAGCGCTCGATGCGCAGCGGGAAGTAGCGCTCGAGGAACTCGTTGGGCACGTTGGTGAAGCCCGGCCAGAGCGAGTGACCGTCGGGCCCGTCGCCGAGCGGGCGGCCCGGAATGCCGCCGAAGCCGATCTGGAAGAGCTGGAAGTAGCGGCCCTTGGTGTCGGTGCCCGAATAGAAGAGGTGGGGGCTGGACGAGAAGCCCGCCGCGTTCAGGAACTCCGGCGTTTTCTGGCCGAGCAGGCCGCCCAGGATGTCGAAGATGCGGCCGAGCGCATGGGTGCGGCCCGACAGCGCGGCGGGGAAGCGGGGCTTGAGCAGCGAGCCTTCGGGGATGCGCACGTCGATCAGGTCGTAGAACCCGTCGTTGAACAGGATCTGCGGATCGAAGACCATGATCATGTAGATGCCGAAGAACATCTTGAACATGTTCTCGTTGAGGAAGAAGTTGATCGACGCGGCCGATTGCGGGTCGGTGCCGTCGAAGTCGAGGATGACCTTGTCGCCCTCGCGCCGCATCGTGCAGCGGATCCGGTAGGGCCCGAAGCCGAGGCCGTCGTCGCAGATATAGTCCTCGAAGCTGACCGGTTCTTCGGCAACCGCGGTCGCGATGAGCTGCTTCATCGCGCGGTGGTTGCGGGCGAGCAGCTCCTGGGTGGCCCCCACATAGAGGTCGTCGCCGAAGCGCTCGGCCATTTCGACCACGCGGCGCGCGGCGACGCGGCACGAGGCGATCAGTGCATTGAGGTCGGCCTTGCACCAGTCGGGCTTGCGGGTCTGGTGCATCACCAGCTTGACCAGGTCGGCGTTGTAGACGCCCTTGGCGTAGATCTTGACCGGCGGGATGCGGACGCCTTCTTCGAAGATCGCGCGCGCGGTGATCGGCATCGAGCCGGGGACCTTGCCGCCGATGTCGGACTGGTGGCCGAACATCGCGGTATAGGCGAGCAGCCGGCCGTTCTTGAACACGGGCAGCAGCACCAGCCAGTCGTTCGAATGGCTGATCGCGCCGTCGCAGCTATAGGGATCGGACAGGAAGAACATGTCCCCGTCCTCGATTGTGCCGTCGAAGCCCTCGAGAAAGCCGCCGATGAACGAGCCGAACTGGCCGACGATCATCCGCCCCTTGTGGTCGGCGATCAGCGGGAAGGCGTCGCCCTGCTCGCGGATGCCCGGCGACATCGCGGTGCGCACCAGCGTCGCGTCCATCTCGACGCGAGCGTTGCGCAGCGCATTCTCGATGATGTCCAGCGTCACCGGGTCGATGGCCGGCGTGGCAAACGGGGCGGGATTGGTCTCGATGATCGTGGCGGGCATCAGATCGTCTCCTTGCACCCCTCTCCCCTCGCGGGAGAGGGCGACTCGGGCGCGAGCCCGAGCGGGGTGAGGGGGCCGCGCCCACGGCGCGGGCGGCGCGTCGCGCCGCTCACCCTCATCCAACCTCCGCTAGGCGACTTCGCCGCCAAGCTGCGGTATCCTTCTTCCCTCAAGGGAGAAGGGCTGATCGGACGCACCATCATGCCGGCTCGATCAGGATGTTGCCGACACGGTCGACGGTGGCGACATGGTCGGTCTCGATCAGCGTCGTCGAATCCATCTCGATCACGATGGCGGGCCCCGGAATGCGGTCGCCGGCGCGGAGCTTCGCGCGGTCGTAGATGATCGCGTCCTGCTCGGCGCCGTTCATCCAGAGCTTGTGGTCGCGCAGCTTGGCGGCAGCCGGGTTGCCGTCGCCCTGCTCGAGCTCGGCCGCGGGAAGGTCGAGCGCGGGCCCGAGCGCGACGGCGCGCAGGTTCACGATTTCGTGCGCCGATTCCATGTTGAAGGTGAACAGCCGCAGATGTTCGGCGTCGAAGCGCTTGGTGAGGCCGGCGATGCCGTCGCGGCGCAGCGTCTCGGGATCGATGGTGAGCGCGACTTCGAACGCCTGGCCCTCGTAGCGCAGGTCGACCTCGAAGAGGCTGGTGATCTCGCCCTCGGCCAGCCCTTCGCCAGCCAGCTCGGCGCGGGTCTGGGCGGCCATCTCGTCGAGCACCGCCAGCAGCTCGCTCTCGTCGGTCGTGTGGGCGAGGCGCGAGAAGCTGCGCGCCGTCTCGGTCCGGCTGCGCGTGGTCGCGTCGCCGAGCGCGCACAGCACGCCGGGAGAGACCGGCGACACGGCGGGCCAACTTCCCATCAGCCGCGCGACGGCGTTGACGTGCAGCGGTCCGGCGCCGCCAAAGCCCATCAGCGCGAAATCGCGGGGGTCGTAGCCCTGCTGCACCGAGATCATTCGCAGCGCGCCGAACATGTTCTCGTTGACGATGTCGATGATCCCGCGCGCCGCCTCCATGAGGCCGATGCCGAGGGCGTCGGCGATCGTCTGCACCGCCCGTTTGGCGCCCTCGCGGTCGAGCTTGAAAGTGCCGCCGAGCAGCGCTTCGGGCAGATAGCCGAGCACGACGTTGGCGTCGGTGACGGTCGGCTGGGTGCCGCCCTTGCCATAGGCGACGGGGCCGGGGACCGCGCCCGCCGATTGCGGGCCGACGCGCAGCGCCTTGGTGAGCTCGGGCACATATGCGATCGAGCCGCCGCCGGCACCGACGGTCTTCACGTCGAGCGCCGAGGCGCGCACGGACAGGTGGCCAACCTCGGTCGTGCGCACCCGCCGGGGCTCAAGATTCTCGATCAGCGCGACATCGGTCGAAGTGCCGCCGACGTCGAGCGTCAGGATATTCCGAATGCCGGCGTTGCGGCCGACCCAGAGCGCGCCGGTCACGCCGCCGGCAGGGCCCGACATCAGGATGTTGACCGGATGCTCCTCGGCCTTTTCCGACGAGATCAGCCCGCCGTCGGAGCGGAGCAGCGCCAGCTTGCCCGCCATTCCCGTCTCGCGCAGCTTGCCGCGCAGGTTGCGGACATAGCGGCCGACGACCGGGCGGACCGAGGCGTTGGCGACGGTCGACAGGGTCCGCTCATATTCCTGCATCTCAGGCAGGACCTCGTGGCTGAGCGAGACCGGCACGTCGGGCATGACCTCGGCCGCGATCTCGCCGATCCGCTTCTCGTGGACGCCGTTCACATAGGCGTTGATCAGCGAGACGGTGATCGCCTCGACGCCCTGCGCCTTGAGCGTCTCGAGCGCGCGGCGCACCCCGGCCTCGTCGAGCGGGCGCACCTCGTTGCCGTCGGCGTCCAGCCGGCCGCCGACCTCGATCGTGTCCTCGAGCGCGGCGAGCGGCTGCGGCTTGGGCCAGATGATCCACGCGGCGAGACCGCCGGGCACGTAGCTGCGCGCGATCTGCATGATGTCACGATAGCCCTCGGTCACGATCAGGCCGACGCGCGCGCCCTTGCCTTCGAGCACGGCGTTGGTGGCGACGGTGGTGCCGTGCAGGAACGTCTTGATCTCGGCCGCGCCGATCCCGGCGGCCGCGCAGATCTCGCCGACCCCGTGCAGGATGCCGACCGAGCTGTCGGCGGGGGTCGAGGGGGTCTTGTCGCGCCAGAACCGCCCCGTCGCCTCGTCGAACAGCAAGAGATCGGTGAAGGTGCCTCCCACGTCGACGCCGAGCCGATAAGCCATTTGCTTCCCTCTTCTATGCCGCCTTGGGGAAGCGGCCGGCACGGCCGACCATCCCGGGCAGATCCTTGTCCATCAAGGTCGCGAACCAGCGGTTCGTCGCGATCAGCGCGTCGAGATCGAGCCCCGTGGCGACGCCCGACCGGTCGAGCATGTAGACCACGTCCTCCGTCGGCACGTTGCCGGCCGCGCCGGGCGCGAACGGGCAGCCGCCGAGCCCGCCCAGCGAGGCATCGACGGTGGTTGCGCCTGCGAGCACTGCCGCCCAGGCATTGGCGACGCCGGTGTTGCGGGTGTTGTGGAAATGGACGCGGACCGGGATCGGCGCGATCGCCTCGCGCACCCGGGTCACCAGACGGGTCACCGCCGCCGGCACGCCGACGCCGATCGTGTCGGCGAGCGCGACTTCGCGCGGGCCCGCTTCGGCCAGGCGGCGGGCGATCTCGACGACGCGATCCTCGGCGACCTCGCCATCGAACGGGCAACCGAAGCTGGCGGCGATCGTCGCCTGGCCGCTGCGCCCCTCGGCGCGGGCGAGCGTCACGATCTGCTTGGCGATCTCGACCGATTCGTCGCTGGTCTGGCCCTGGTTGGCGACCGCCAGCCCTTCGCTCGCGACGCAGACCGCGCCAAGTTCGCCCAGGCGGGGCGCCCGGAGCGCCCGCTCGGCGCCGCGCATGTTGAGGACGAGCCCGATGAACGTGACGTCGCCGCCGTCAGGGAGGGCAGCGGCGACGTCGTCGGCATCCGCCATCTGGGGAACGCGCTTCGGATTGACGAAGCTCGTCACCTCAATGCGGCGGGCGCCGCAAGCGATCAGCCGGTCGATCAGCGCAAGCTTGTCCGCAGTCGAGACCGGGACGGCCTCGTTCTGCAGGCCGTCGCGCGGGCCGACTTCGACGATCTCGATATTCATCACGGCATTTGTATACAATGCCGGCGGGAGATCAAGCGGCTTGGTTGTCGTCCCGCTCGGCATGGACGCGGTGTGCCTGGACATAGGCGTGGAAGGCGCGGCGGATGTGCGCCATCATCACGGCCTGGGCCCAATCGGGGTCGCGATGGCGGAAGGCGAGCACCAGTTCGTCATGCTCGGCGACCGACCGGCTGATCTGCTGGACGTCGTACTGGCGGGCGGTGCGGGCGACGATCGGCTGCTCGACGATGCCGGTCAGCACCTGGGCGAGGTTCGCCGATCCCGCGGCTTCGAGCACGATCGCATGGAAGGCGCGATTGTGGTCGAGGAAGGACTGGACGTCGGCGCCACCGGCCTGCAGCACGCGCTCGATCGAGCGGTTGTGCGCATGGAGCCGGCCGATATCGGCGTCGCTGATGCGCGAGGCGGCGCGATAGGCGGCGCGGCCCTCGAGCATGCCGCGGAGCGCGAACCCCTCCTCGATCTCGTCGAGCGTCCACTCGTTCACATAGGTGCGCTGCGAGTCGGTGCGGCGGAGGAAGCGCTCGGCCTCGAGCCGGCGCATCGCCTCGCGGATCGGCGTGCGCGAGACGCCGCAGGCGGCCGCGAGCTGCTCTTCGCGGACCTGCTCGCCGGCCGGCAGCGATCCCGACAGGATCTCCTCGCGGATGAACTGATAGGCGCGGTCCGACGCCTTCGACGCGCGCGAGGTCACGGCATCACCTTTGCGCATGAATGTATACAATATCGCGGTGCGCGCGCCGGGGTCGGCGCGGCAAGGGAATGATCGAGAGCGGGAAAGCGGCAGGATGGCGGCATCGCGTCGCTGTCCTGCGCCGCCGCACGCCCGGGATCAAGAGCGAGATGCCTCTGTCCCGCGTCACATGACCCGATCGCGCGTGCTCTGCTCCAGCGCCTCGACGGCTTCGACGGCCGCCTCGTAGGGCTGGCGGTCGACCTTTCGCTCCAGTTCCTCGAGCTCCTGGTGCACCGAGCGCAGGACAACCGACAGGAACGTCTCGCGCCAGGCGTCGCGCTCGCCGCGAACCGCCTCGTCGGGACGATAGCCGTCGATCGCGGCGCGGCTGATCGGCTGCCCCTGCTCGGCGAGGCGCTCGATCGTGTCGACCCGGTCGCGCAGCACCGCGACCTCGCCCGCCAGCGCCATGGTGATCGAGAGCACCTTGTCGATCGCGGGGTCCTCGAAATAGCGCGGACGCTCGCCCTTGGCCTTCTTCTGTAGCTCCAGCATATGATCCTCTCGGCTTGGCGGGGTGGTCCGGGCGCGTCGCGGCGCCCGGACCGGTTGCGCCTATTTCTGGACGCCCCAGACGTACCACATGCCGCCACCGCCGAAGTCGCCGCCCTGGAAGACCTTGGTGCGCTTGGCCTCGGCTTCGTCGAAGGCGCTCGGCTGCATGCCCTCGAACGCCTTGGCCGGGTCGAACCCGGTCTCGCCGGCGATCTCGGCGGGCACGATCTCGTGGCTCGCCCCCCAGAAAGGCTCGTTGTTGTTGCGGGTGTCCCAGTCGAGCATGAAGGCGTCGAACGGGTCGAGCTCGCGGTAGGGCGGGGTCTCGGCATGGATGATCACACCCCCCTTGCTCAGCAGCCGGTTCGCCTCGCGCATGATGTTGCGCATCGCGACATGGCTCGTCTCGTGGACCAGGATGTGGCTGACGATCAGGTCGAAATGGCCGTCGGGGAAGTTGGTCTTCTCGGCATTCTGCTGGCTGAAATGAACCTTCTTGCCAAGGCTCTCCGCCCGGGCATGGGCGTAGCGGAGCACCGGCGCGCCGACGTCGATCCCGTACACTTCCGCCTCCGGCCAGGCGTCGCAATAGGGCAGGGTCGAGTGGCCGACCGTGCAGCCCATGTCGAGGATGCGCCGGGGCTTCAGGTCGGGATAATGCTGCTTCACATAGGCGATCGTGGTGTCGCCAATGTCCGAGTTGAACGGGCCCATGCGGCCCATCGCGTAGATATAGACCGCACGGTCGTAGACGGCGCCATTGGCCACGTCGTCGTCGGTGAAGTCGGTGTGATAGCCGCCCGGCATGCAATGGATGTCGACCAGCGTGTGGTAGCGCGGGATCGGCATGTCGGCATCGAGCGTGAGGCTGCCGAGCTTGCGCTCCGACTGCTTGGCGGTGTTGACCAGCTCGTCGAGCTGGCGCTCGACCGGCATCTGGGTCGATTTCCACATCATTTCCTGGCTGTTGCGCTGAAGCGCCGACCAGAAGCGGAAATAGGGCTCCTTCGCCATCGCGCGGCGGATCTCGTGATAGTCGGCGGGCGCGCGGCCCTCCTCCTTCTCGAACTGGCCCTTGGCGCGCGCCTCATAGGCGGTGCGGTTGCCCGGCGACACCTTCGAGGCGAGGTGGAATTTCAGGCTTTTCACGAACTCTTGCCGGGCGAACTCGTCCGAGCTCGTGTCGGGCAGCACGGCATGGGGATATTGGGTCTTGAGGTCGATTGCGGCGTCCATGGCTACACTCCTGCTACGAAGGCCGGACGCGACGCGCGGCTGCGCCGTCCCGGCTGATCCCCTTTCGGCGTGGCCCGGCCGCCCCAGCGCGCGGGGCGGCCGGACTTGTTCGATGACGCGACACGCCTCACGCGGCCGGCTCCAGCACGGCTTCGGGGCGCGTGATCGGGCAGGTCTCTTCCCGGTTCACGATGTCGTAGGTGAAGATCCACTTGGCGACGCCGGTCAGCACGGCGGCAATGAAGCCGATCTCGACGATCTGGCCGTCGTCGTAATGCGCGCGCAACCGGGCGTGCAGCGCGGGTGAGAGATGGCCGCTGCTATTCTGCAGCATCATCTCCTCGGCGAGGGCGAGGATCGCGCGGTCCCGCTCGTCCCAGATCGGCGAGGCGAGATCGAAGATGGCCTCGACCTGCGCCTCGGTGATCCCCGCCTTCAGCGCCTCGACGGTGTTGAACCGGTTGCAGAACTGGCAGCCATGCTGCTTCGAGAGCTTGAGGCGCAGCAACTCCTTGGTGCGGACGTCGACGCGCATGCCCGGGTGGCGGTTGTAGAACAGGCCGTCGTAAAACTCGCCGAAATACCAGCGGAGCACGTCGGGCTGGTGCGCCATCACCCCGATGATCGTGGCATCGCCGGTGCGTGCGACGCCTTCGTCGAACAAGGGCACCAGGTCCGCGGGCAGCGCCTCGCGCGCAAGCGGGGGGATGGCGGGATCGGGCATCAGCCGGCTCCTCCTCTCAGGTCCTCGAGTGTCGGGAACGGGTAATTCGGGCTCGGCGGACAGAAGCAGATGTGGCGGAACGGGACGTCGGAGACGACCTTCAGCTTCTTCCGCGCGCCGAGCGGGTAGGTGTAGACGGTGCCCGGCACGATCCGCGTCCTGATCGTCTCGCTGTAGAGCGGCGGGAGCGACACCTCGACCTCCATCTCCCCCGAGATCGCATATTGCATCTCGTCATGGACGAAGGTCCATTCGAATTCGGTGCCGGGCAGGAAGTCCTCGATGATGACCTGGCAATTGGGCTGGTTGATCGCCGAATAGCCGCGGATGTGGACGCCGGGGTTGAACGGGATCTCGAGCAGCGGCGCCGCGTCGAGCGCCGCATGATCGATGGTGTGCGCCTCGAACTTCGAGGCCTGGGTGGGGGCGAGACCGACCGGCATCAGAACCGCACCCGGCCTTCGAGGCCATAGGTCCGCGGAAAGGCGCGGAACACGGCGTGCGCGACGGGCAGAATCACCACCGCGTCCGCATTATACTTCTTGTTGAACAGGTTGCGGCTCCAGAGCGAGAGCTCCCACGGCCCCTTGGTCAGGCCGAGGCGCGCGTTGACGATGTCGATCGGTTCGCGCCGCGTGTTGGGCGAGTTGCGCTGGTCGTACCAGACCGGGCCGGTGCGGTTATATTCGGCGCGCGCGACCAGCTCGAGATCGTCGCGGATCGGCTGGTTGAGCTGGATGCCGGCGGTGCCGTTATACTCGGCCGCGAACGGGATCTGGTTGCCGATGATCGCGGCACGGTCGGCCGGGTCGGTGCTGTCGATATCTGTGATCTTGGTGTCGATATAGCCGAACCCGCCGAACAGCGTCAGGTTGCGGGTGGGCTTGACGGTCAGGTCGAACTCGACGCCCCAGATGCGGTTCTTCTTGATCTGCGAGATCGCCTGGATGCCGCCGGTCGGGAAGAACTCGAACTGCTGGGTGTTGCGCGCCTTGGTGTAGAAGACCGAGCCGTTCAGGCTGACGACATTGTCGAAGAACACGCTCTTGAAGCCGGCTTCGAACGAATTGGCCGTTTCGGCGTCATAGGCGTCCTGGACCAGGATGTTGGGAAGGCCGACGAGCAGGGTCGCCCGCGTCCCGATCGGATTGAACCCGCCCGACTTGAAGCCGCGGCCATAATTCAGGAAGACCGAGCCCGCGTTGTTCGGGAATTTGTAGATCAGCGACGCCTTGGGCTGCACTTCCTTGAAGGTCCGGCTTTCGCGGCAGGCATCGGCGCTGCGGCCGGTGGTGGCCACGCACAGATTGTAGGTCGCCGCCGGCGCGCCCGGGGCGACGCCGAAGAACGGGTTGGCGATGTTCGGCGTCTGCGTCCGGATGCGGCGTTTCTCAACATCGTAGCGGAGCGCGACCTGCACCTCGAGGGCGTCGGTGATGTCGAACTGGGCGTTGCCGAACACCGCATAATTGGTCGTGCGGTAATTGTTGCGGTCGTAATTGAGCGTCGGGTTGTTGGTGTCCGGCCCGTCGATGCCGAGCGTGGGCAGGATCGAGCCGCCGCCGATGATGTTGCGGGTCACCGGGGCGACCGGCGCGCCGATATTGGTGCCCGCGATGGTGAAGGGCGGGATGAAGGCGCCGCTCGCGTCGCGGGGCAGGCGGCCGTTCAGGCCCTGCTCGGTCGTGAAATTGCGCTCGCCCGAGAGGAAGAAGGCGCCGACCTGCCAGCGCAGCCGGTTCTCGCCCGACGAGGTCAGCCGCAGCTCCTGGATGAACGCCTTGTTGCGGATCCGGAACTTCTGGGTGTTGTCGCCGAAGGCGGCGAGGATGTCGAGGTTGAGGCCCGGAGAGAGCGCATCGCTGACGAAGGAATTCCCGCCGAAGTTCCACGCGCCATAGGGGTAGTTCTTCGCCTGGTAATTATCGACGATGCGGTTGAACGACGTGACCGAGGTCAGCACCGGCCCGCCAAAGTCGTGATCGATCTTCAGCGACGTGCTGTACTTGTTCTGGCGATTGAGACCCTGGACGTCGGACGTGTAGGGCAGGCTCGTGTCGTTGGTGTCGATCTGCGTGGTGAGCACCCCGCCTTGCGTTGCGCCGACCACCTGCGCGTTGAACGCGATCGCGCCGCCGCGGAGCTGGCTGCCGTTCAGTCGGAAGTCGACGGTCGTCGTCTCGGTCGGCTCCCAGATGAAGCGCAGGCGGGCGAGCTTCTCGTTCGCGCGCATCACCTTCTCGCCGGTGTTGATGTTGGTGAACGGCCCGTCCGAGTCGTTCATCGCGACCGAGGCGCGGAAGCGCAGCTTGCCGGGGATGATCGGCCCCGAGATGCTCGCATTCATGCGTGCCGAGTTGAAATTGCCATAGCTGGCGAAGACCTGGCCCTCGAAGGTGTCGGTCGGCGCCTTGGTGGTGATGATGATCGCGCCCGCCGAGGCGAGGCGGCCGTAGATCGCGGATTGCGGGCCCTTCAGCACCTCGATCTGCTCGATGTCGAACAGCTCGCCGTTGAACTCGTTCTGGGTGGCGAGCTGGACACCGTCGATCACGAACGCGACGGCGCCTTCCGACTGTCGGACCGAGGTCTGGCCGCGGATGTTCACGAAGAACTCGCCGGCATGGTTGGACGACTGGAAGGTGACGTTCGGCGTCAGCGCGAGGAAGTCCTGCGGACGCTGGATGCCGGCCTGGGTGATCAGTTCGGAGCTGAACACCTGCACGGCGACGGGAACGTCGACGAACGCCTGGTCGCGCTTGAGGCCGGTGACGACGATCTCGCCGCGGTCGGCGGCCGCTTCCGCCTCCGGCGTGGCGGCGGACTGGTCGGCGGCCGCGGGCGCGTCCGTCTGCCCCCAGGCCGCCGTCGCGGACAAGGCCAGAAGTGCCGCCGAAGACATCAGGAACGTCTTTCTCATGTCGCGCCTCCCTTTTGCACAGCCAGATTCCCCCTCGGGCTGTCGTGAAAGATTGTATACAATGGATGCTGACACGCTAAAGAAGTCAACGGAAAACATCTGCGGGGTTTTGGGCGCTTTCAGCGGCCCTGAATCCAGCTAAGATAGCTGCGATTTGCTCGCATTCGGGGGGTGTCGATGGAGGAACGGCCGGCAGATCGCTACATGACGGGCAGTCCCGAAGCGGCCGCGCTTACCCGTACGGAACTTGCGATAATCCGCGCGCTCGAGGCGTTCAGCCGATGGTGCCTGTTCCTGCACAAGAGCGTCAGCGGCGTGGCGCTCGGCCCGGAGGATGTCTGGCTGCTCCACTCGATCCGGATGCGTGGCGGCGCGCAGAACCTGTCGGAGCTGCTGCTCTTCCTCAACCGCAACGACGTGTCGACAATCCAATATTCGCTGCGGAAGATCGAGCAGTGCGGGTTCATCCGCCGCGTGACCGGGAACTCGCGCCGCGAGGCGGGCTATCAGCTCACCGAGGAAGGGGTGCGCGCGACCGACGAATATGCGCGCATCCGCGAGGAGCTGCTCGTGACGCTGGTCGGCGAGATCAACGGCTTCGTGCCCGGCCTGGAGCAGGCAGCGAGCATGATGGAGCGGCTGACGTCGCTCTACGACCAGTCGACCCAGACCGTGCTCAACCGCAAGATCCTGGGCGGCTGAGTCAGCCGGCGCGCGCTTCGACGCGATCGAGGAAAGCGGCAAGGCCGGCCGCGAAGCGATCGGGATCGAGGTCCGGCTCGAAATTGGCACCGGACAGCTCGAGCACCTCGGCATCGGGACGCTGCTCGCGCGCGCGCTCCAGATAGGCGTAGAGGACGTCGTCGGGGGCGGCGCCGATCAGCAGCGGGCAGCGTACGGCCTTGTAGAAATGGGGGAAATCCTGCGTCCACACGGCGCCGTAGGACTGGACGCGACCCCACCAGGCGCGCAACTGGTCGGCCATCTCGCGGTGGATCAGCAGCGGATCCGCATGCGCGCCCAGGTTGCGTAGATATTCCCAGTTCTCCAGCAGATAGGAGCCGCTGACCACCGGCGTGAACGGGATGCCGAAATGCTTGGCGAACTCCTGGCGCTCTTCCTCGGTCAGCGGGACGGGGCCGATCAGGGTCAGCGATTCGGCCAGTTCGGGGAAGCGCGCCGCCATCTCGACGGCGATACACGCGCCGGTGTGATGGCCGACGATGTGGGCGCGCTCGATGCCGGCATTGACGACCGCCTCGTGCAGCCAGTCGACATATTGGGACAGGTTCGGACGGCTTTCGGGGTCGGGATCGAAGGAGCCGCCAAACCCCGGCGTGTCGAACGCGTGCATCGTCCAGCGCCCGGCGAGCCGCTCCATCGTCTTCAGCCACATCTGTCCGGAGCTGGCCGTCTGGTGGAAGAAGATGACCGGCGTGGCGCTCGATCCGGCGCTTGACCGATAGTGAACCTGGCCCCCCGCGCAATCGACATACGCCTTCCGGATCATTGCGCCCTCCGCTCGAATCAGTCTAGATTTGTATACATGATCGTCTATCATGCAACGATGATCACGGCGGCATCGGCCACGGCGGACCTGCAGAGCGCTTTCGAAGCGCTGGTCGCCGCGCTCGGCCGCGGCGACCTCGACGGCTTCTACAATCTGATCCTGCCCGACGCGTTCATCGTCGACGAGGACCTGCCCTTCCGCGTCGACCTCGACGGCTTCCGCGACCATATCGCGTTCCACACGTCGGGCGTCTGGGATGGCTTTGCGTGGAAACCCTATGACGTCCGTTTCAGCCGATCCGGCGACGCGGGCGTGTCGGCGGGGTTCGCGATGTTCCGGGGCAAGCCGCGCGACAGCGGCTTCCGCCTGCGGCCGATGCTGTTCACGCAAGGCTGGGTGCGCGGCGCTGGCGGATGGCGCGTGGCGAACTGGCAGCAGAGCCCGATCGTGGGCCACGCCACGAACCAGAGCCCGAGCTGATGACCGACGACCCGACCGGACCCGAATGCCCCGCGCGCCGCGCCCTGCTGGGCGGGCTTGCGGCGGGTGTCGCCGTCGTCGCCGCGCCCGCCGCCGCGCAGCAGCCGACGCCCGCCACGGGGACCGGCGGCGACGATGCGCTCGCGGCCGCCTTTGCGCGCCTGTTGCGACCGGAGACCCGAGCGGACATGCTGCTGCCGGACGCGGTGGTGATCGAGAGCGACGTGCCGTTCCCGCTGTCGCGCACCGGCGCGCTCGACCATCTCGCCTTCCATCGCGATCTCTGGGACAGCCGCGCCTGGGTGCCCTACGACCTGCGCACGCGCAGCTTCGGCGACAGCGCGTTCGTGAGCGCCTATCTGATGGAGCGCGGAAAGCCGAAGACGTCCGGCTTCCGCCTGCAGCCGATCTACGCCACCGCGACGATGGTGCGAACGACCGCGGGGTGGCGCGCGCTGTCGCTGCACCTGGGGGCGATCCGCGGGCAGTTGACCGACATTTCGCCGGGGTGAGGTGGCCCCTCCACCACCGGCTTCGCCGGCGGTCCCCCTCCCCACGCTGCGCGTAGGGAGGAGCGAAGCACAGCTCCTCCCCATCGAAGATGGGGAGGGGGACCGCCGGGCATGAGCCCGGTGGTGGAGGGGCACTCGGCCCGATCTAGCCAAAGCGCATGCGCGGGCGGACCTCCTCGCCGAAGCGCCGGATGCCCGGCACGAACTCGGGCCAGCTGAAGAGCATGCCGTCGATCCCGGTCTCCGCGGCGATGGCGTCGAGCTTCTCGGCGACGGTCGCCGGGCTGCCATGGATGACGGGGAAGCTCATGAAAGCGATGTTTCCGTCCTCGAGCGGGAGCGACAGCGCTTCCCTCATCCGATCGGCGGTGCCCCCGACATTGGTATCCATCGCCGCGCTCGCGAGGATGTTCCCGATCGCGCCATGGTCGGCGCCGGCGATGATGTGATCGCCGATCCGGCGCGCCTCGTCGTCGGTGTCGGCGATGACCAGGCCGAGCAGCGCATAGGTGCCGACCCGGCGCCCGTGCTTCGACGCTTCCTGCTGAACACCGTCGACGATCGCGCGCAGGCGGCTCGGATGCGCCATCACGAAATTGTGGTCGCCCATCGCGGCGGTGAACGCGACGCCCTTCGGGCTCTGGCCGGCGCAGACGATGGGCAGCTCGCGGCCCGGGTGCGGCGTCACCGTGCAATCGTCGAGGTCGAAGAACTCCGATCGGTGCGTCACCCGCCCGTCGCGCCAGAGCGCCTTCACGATCGAGAGATAGTCGGCGGCATATTCGTAGCGTCGCTCGTAATAATCGTCGCCGCGCCACAGGCCCATCTGGGTGTATTCGGGCTTGTTCCAGCCGGTGACGATGTTGAGCCCGCAGCGCCCGCCGCTGATCTGGTCGATCGTCGCGACCATGCGCGCACAGAGCGCGGGGTGGTGGGCGAGCAGCGTAACGCTGGGGAACAGGCCGATCCGGCTGGTCGCCGCGGCGAGCCCGGCCATCAGCGTGAAGGTCTCGAGGCAGGCGTCCCAATAGCCGGTCTCGCCGCCGAAGCCGCGATACTTCATCATCGACAGCACGAAATCGAGCTGCTGCTTCTCCGCCTCGAGCGTGATGTCGAGATTGTGCTGCCAGCTCGGCAGGTAGACCGGCGCGTTCGCCGACGGGATATAGCCGTTGCTGCCATTGGGCAGGAAGACCCCGAACTTCATCGCGGCTCCTCGCTTCTCGTTGTCACCGGCGCGCGCGTCACGGCTCCGCCACCGGCTCGCACAGCATCACGCGGTAGTTGACGCTCTGGTCGGGCAGGTCCGGGTCCGGATGCGCGCCCCAGAGCCGCACCCAGTCGCGCGCAAAGGCATCGATCGCGGCGTCGCCGAACACGCTCTCCGGGCCGCCCTGGCCCTCGATCTCGAGCAGGTCGAAATGGGTGAAGCCTTCCGCGCCCAGAACCGGCTCGACGACGCGGTAATTGACGTAGCGCTTCACCACCGGGCGGCTGTTGAAGAAGGGATTGTCAACGTCGCGCAGCCAGTCGTGATATGCGTCCAGATCGACGTCGCGGCGGGGCGTGTAGGTGAGCAGCAGGACCTGACCCGGCATCAGGTCAGGCCTTCCGCGCGCTGCGCACGACCGGGATCGGGTAGCTCGGGTTCGGGAAGCAGATGCAATAGTGGCGGAAGGGCTCGTCCGAGAGCACGCGCCAGACCACGCGGCAACCGCGGGGCATATAATAACAGTCGCCCGCCTTCACGATCACCTTGCCCGTCTCGATCATCAGCGGAGGCAGGTGATATTCGATCTCGCATTCGCCCGAGACGACGGTGTGGACCTCGTCATGCGCGAGCGTCCATGGGATGTCCTTCCCCTTGTAGAAATCTTCGAGGTTGATCTGCACCGCGGGCTGGTCGACGCCGATATTGGCGGCGCGAAAGCGCGAGCCGGGCACGAACGGGAACTCCAGGTCGGGCTCGGTCTCGAGATCGCCCTCGTCATAGCGGTAATGGGCGAAGCGGCCCCACGGGATCCGGTCCATCTTCCTGTCCTCCCTGTCGGATGAGCGGCGTCAGCGAAGCCCGAGCGCGCCCGGGTTCACGCGGTGATCGGGATCGAGCACGTCCTTGATCCCCTCGATCACGCGGGGGAGCGTCTCGTTGTTCATGATCTCGCGATACGGGTAATATTTGCCGATCTGCAGATGGAGGCCGCCGAGCGAGTCGAACAGGTCGCGCAGCTCGTCGCGCAGCTTGAGCGCGACGGTGCGCTTCTCCTCGTCGGCGGGGATCGACTTCCACTTCTCGGCGAATTCGGGCTCGATCAGCGACAGGCGGAAGGCGCCGAGCGCATCGTGCCAGTAGAAGCTCGGCTCGATCACGAACTCGGGGCCGGAGAAGCAGGTCAGGTACGAGGTCTTGATCCCATATTGGTCCATCAGCGGCCGCCGCTCGGCGAGGAACTTCTCGGTCGCCTGCGCAGCCGCGATCGCGCGCGACAGCGGGAAATAGCCGTGGACCGGGATCCAGATCTCGCCGTCGGAGCCGAGCAGGATCGTCCGCACCCCGCCAAATGGCGCGTTGCGGAACACGGTCGGGATCGCGTTCGCCATCTCGGTCCCGCCTTCGTCGGTGCAGATCTCGGCGGCGAGGTCGACATGCTCGGCGGCCACCGCCTCGGTGTGCGCATCGAGCGTCATGTGAAGCGAGTAGGGCACATCCTTCAGGATCTTCTTGCCGCCAAGCGCGACCTGGGCGGCACGCTTCAGGCCCTTGAGGCCGCCCTTACGGGCAATCTTGCCGACAATCGACAGGCCTTCCTCGAAGGTAATGCCCTGTTTTTCGAAGCCACCATTGTAATAGGGGTCGAAACCGTAGCATTCGGACGCGATGTCGAGCCGTGCGATGCGCACCTGCGCGCGCAGCATCGCCTCCAGCGTCTCGAATTTGTATGACAGATAGCCGGTGTGTGCGGGCGTGGTGATCAGCCGAAGGGTGGCGATCGCCTTGACCCCGAAGGCGCCGGTATCGGCGGTGAACAGCCCGGTGACGTCGGGTCCGAAATGGCGCCAGAACGGGGTCGAGTTCTTGTGCGCCCAGGAGCCTGTGGTGAGCACCGACCCGTCGGCGAGCACGACCTTCAGACCGACGACGCTTTCGGCGACCGTCCCCATCACGCCCGAGCCGTGGAACAGGCTGTTCTGGCTGAGCGCGCCGCCGACGGTCGCATAGGCCCCCGAGAGCGGCCCCCAATAGGGCGTGCGCACGCCGTGCGGCGCGAGCGCCTCGTAAAGCTCCTTCCAGGTGCAGCCGCACTCGACCGTGACGTACATGTCCTCGGTGTTGATCTCGACGATGCGATTCATCCGGCGCATGTCGATCAGCACGCTGCGGGCCTCGGCGGGCGTGTAGCCGCTGGTGTAGCTCATGCCCCCGCCGCGCGGGACGACCGCGAAGCCGGCGCGGGTCGCGACTCCGACCGCATCGGCGAGCTGCTCGATCGTGTCGGGCTGGATGACGACCTGCGCGATCTCGTGCGGGCGCCAGCTCAGGTCGGTCGAGTAGAAGGCGCGGTCTTCCTCCCCGAGCAGGACATGGTCCGACCCGAGGATCTGCTGCAACTGCCGGATCGTGGCCTCGTCCGTCCCCGTCGGGACCGCCGCAACACTCGCCATCCTGACCTCCAGATTTTGTATACAATCTTTGTAGGCAGATTCGCAGGTCGATTGCAAGCCGGGCTTTTGCAATCCGGCGCGTTGGTCGCTAGGGGCCTTGGCATGGCACGGGACGAGGATCAGGCGGGCGACGAGCGCAACTCAGCGTCGCTGGTTAGCTTCGTCGTCGACGCGATCGTCGACGGCGTGATGAAAGGACGTTACGCGCCGGGGCAGCGGCTGATCGCCGCCGACCTCGCCGACGAATATCAGGTCAGCCGGGCGCCGGTGCGCGAGGCGCTTCACGTGCTGGCGGGCGAGGGCGTGGTCGAGCTGATCGCCAATCGCGGCGCCCGCATTCGTCGCCTTACGGTGCAGGAGCGCATCGACTTTCTCGAGTTCACCGAAGCGATCTGCGTGCTGGGCGTGCGGCTCGCGACCGGCAAGGCGCGCGAAGCCGATGTGCGCGCGTCGATCGACGCCGCATTCGGTGCGATCGAGGACGCCTGGTCACGCCGCCACGCACCGGACTTCGTCGACGCGCTCTACCGCTATCACATCGAGCTCAACCGGCATTCGGGGAACCAGTTTCTCGATTTCTTCTACCGGCGGCCGTACATCCGCTTCTACACGACCCTGCTCGCCGATCTGGCGCCCGGCCAGCACTGGGAGCAGTATATCGGCAATTACCGGCTGATCCACGAGACGATCCTGAACGGCGATGCGCATTCGGCGGTCGTCATGTTCACCAGCCACATCCGCTGGGTGTTGCGCAACATGCGCGCCGAGGGGCAGGCGCAGGGCTAGACGTCGCGGCGCCGGTCGAGCGCGCGCGCGCCGCGGCGCGGGTCGACGCCGACGCCGTGCTCATAGACCAGACTGGCGCCTTTCCATCCCGAATAGCCGAGCACCAGCACGGCAAGCGCCGAGAGCGCGATCCCGCCCGGCACGACCGAACCCGGTCCGGCATTGAAGCGCATCGCGAGATTGCCCGCCTCGAGCGCGACCACGACCACGTTCGCGGCCAGGTGATGCGTCGCCGCCGGCAGCGCGCGCACGCGGTGATCGCCCAGATAATCGATCAGGCCGAACACCGCCGCGATCACGGCCGCGAGCAGCCCGAGCGCAAGGCCGGCGACGCCCACCGTCGTCCAGAAGAGATTGCCGCCGACCAGGAACACGATGTCCGCCGCGAGCACGCCGACGAACAGCACGACCGGGAACATCACCGTCATCGGGTGGATCGGATGCCCCGCGATCTTCGCCGTGCTTCGCGGATTGGGGCTGTCCATTCGGGGTTCTCCTCGGGCCCAGAACGACGGCGCACCGCGGCCGTTCCGCGCCCCGACCGTCAGCGGTCCGGCAGCGACACGCCGGTCAGCTCGGACAGCCGGGCGACGAGCGCGTCCTGGAACGCCGGCTCGTCCGTTTGCGGCGCCGGCCGCTGCTGGCGCTGATCGTGGAAATAGCCGCCGCTGACCCGCGCGCCCTCGTCGTCGCTCGTCGCCAGCCAGCTCTGGGTTCGCTGGCCGGTGTCGAGGTCGACGGGCGCGCTCGCGCCGCCCATGCGCGTCCGCACCCATCCCGGATCGACCGCGTTGCTGCGGACCTCGGGCCATAAGCGCGCGACGAACTTGGCGAGCGCGACCAAATGGAGCTTGCTCTCGGCATAGGCGCGCGCACCGTCCCAGGGCCGGGCTGTCCAGTCGATGTCGTCGAGCGGCCCCTCGCCCTGACGGTGGAGCGAGCTGCTCAGATAGACGAGGCGGGCGGGGCGCCGCATCGTCGCGGTCAGGATGAAGGGTGCCAACGTGTTGATCGCGAGCGTCGCTGCATGCCCGTCGACCGTCGTTCCGCGATCGGGCGCCGTATAGATGCCGGCATTGTGGATGACCGCGTCCAAACGGCCGATGGCGTCCGCCTGCGCCGCGACATCGCGCGTCTGCGCGGCGCTGCCAAAGTCGCCGATCGCGACGCCGGCGGCACGCGCGGCGAGATCTTCCACGGCAGCAAGTCGTGCGTGGCTCCGGGCATGGAGCACCACCTCGTGCCCATCGCGCATCAGCGCCTCCGCCGCCGCGCGGCCGAGCCCCTCGGTGCTGCCGGTGATGAAGATTCGTGCCATGCTGCCTCCGCCGATCGAGACCCCCGCATGCCAACGCGCGAAGCGCGCGCCGGTGGCGGGGCTCAGTCCCGGACCGCGAGCTGCTCCACCAGTTGCGAGATCGCATCCTGCGGGAGATCGGAGTTGCCGAGGAGGACGATCCCCCGGTCGCGCGCGAGGTCATGTGCGAGATGGGTCCGGTAGCCGCCGATCTTGCCCTGCTCCCAGGCCCAGTCGCGTCCCGCGATCCGGTGCACCCGGCCGCCCAGCGCATATTCGGACCCGGGGCTGCGGATCTCGAGCAGTCGCGCGCGCGCGGGGGGCGAGAGGAAATCCGTCGCAAAGACGAGGTGCGCTGCCCGCAGCAGGTCGCCCGCGCTCGACACGAACGTGCCGCTGGCCGCCATCGCAGGGCCGACCGGATCGGCCTTCCGCCTGGGCGGATCGACCTGCGCGTAAGCCGGCGCGAGGTCCGGCACCGCCGCGAAGCCGGCCTCGGCGACCCCGGTCTGGCCGAGCTTCAGCGGCGTCAGGACCTCGCGCCTCACCGCGTCGGCGAAAGCGAGGCCCGTCACCTGCTCCACGATGGCGCGGACCAGCACCCAGTTGAGCACGGCATAGTCGAAGACGGAGTTCGGCGCGGCCGCCAAGGGCCCGTTGGCAAAGCGGAGCGCGAGCGATGCGGCCGTGTCGGTGGTGGTGCGCAGCGCGGGATCCTGCCTGACCGCGGCCGTCAGCCGGTCGGGGATGCCGCTGCGGTTCGCGAGCAGGTCGACAAGGCGAACCTGCGTCGCCGCGGGTCCGGACAGGCCCGGAAGGTCACGCCCGATCGGCGCGTCGAGATCGACCGCACCCCGGCCGGCGAGCCGCAGCACGACCAGCGTCGAGAACCATTTCGACACCGACCCGATCGCATAGCGGGTGGCGACCGTCGTCGGCGTCCGCTCCTCGATCGAGGCGAGCCCGAACGCGCGCGCATCGGTCAGCCGCCCGCGCCGGGCCTGCGCTACCACCCCGGCAAAACGGTGCCGCGCCACCCAGGGGTCGAGGATCGGATCCGGACCGGACCGCCGCATCGTCGCGACGGCGATGTGCGGCAACGACGCCACGAGAGCGGCCCCAACAAATGCGCGTCGATTCATCTGGCCCTCCTCCGATGGCGCTGAACGCAATCGGGAAACCCCGCCTCGAGCAACACCGCCGCCCCCGCACCGGTGGGCGCGCGGGACTGTCGGTCTCAGGCCAAGAGAAGGTAATTGGTCGGGGAGAGAGGATTCGAACCTCCGGCCCCTGCCTCCCGAAGACAGTGCTCTACCAGGCTGAGCTACTCCCCGACCGGACCGGACGGCGGGGCCGCCCGGGAGGCAAGAAGCGGCGCCATAGCGGGGGTTTGGGGCGGGATCAAGCGCGGATCACGTGGCGCGGGCGGCGGCGATCATTTCGGGGATCGAGACGAACTTCTCGCGCGGGCTGCCGGCGCGGGCGCGGGCGATTTCGGCGGCCTCGATGTTCTGCCAGTCGCGGAAGGTGACGACCTCGACGCCGCGGGCCGCGAGCAGCGCGTCGAGGCCGGCGCGGCCCGGCTTGCCGCTGCCGGCCGCGCCGTCGGCGGCGATCAGCTCGACGACGGCCTGGCCGTCGGGGCGGTTGGTGCCGATCGTGCCCGTCGGGCCGCGGCGGGCCCAGCCGACGCAGTAGAGGCCGGGCAGGATGCGCCCGTCGAGATTGGCGAAGCGGCCGCGGCCATGTTCATAGGGCACGCCCTCGATCGCGGGCGTCTGGTAGCCGATGCAGCTCACGACCAGCCCGGCCGGCACGACATAGGTCTCGCCGGTGCCGATCGAGCGGAGCTCGTCGTCCAGACGGGTGCGCTCGACGACGACGCGTTCGGCGCGGCCGTCGCCCTCGATCGCGACGGGTTTTGCGAAGAAGTCGAAGCAGATGCTGATCGGCTTGGCAGCGATGGGGGTGGCGGCAAAGTCGCGAAGGTGCTGGACCGATTTGCGCATGCCGGGCTCGAGCAGCGCGTCGGCGCCGGGCTCGGGCAGGTCGGCGTCCTCGACAAGCGGCTGGGCGCGCGACAAATGGCCGAGCTCGCCAAGCTCCTTCGGCGTCATTGCGATCTGGTGCGGGCCGCGGCGCCCGAGCAGCGTGACGCGCACGATGCCCGACCGGTCGAGCTGCTCGAGCGCGTGGGCGCAGATGTCGGAGCCGGCGAGTTCGGCGGGCGTCTTCGACAGGATCCGGGCGACGTCGAGCGCGACATTGCCGTTGCCGACGATCACCGCGCCGGGGCCGGCGAGCGGCGGGTCGAGCGTCGCCCAGTCGGGATGGCCGTTATACCAGCCGACGAACGCGGCCGAGCCGATCACGCCGGGCAGGTCGCTGCCGGGGATATCGAGGCGGTTGTCCACCGGCGCGCCCGTCGCGAGCACCACGGCGTCGTAGCAGGACTGGAGCTCGGCCACGCTCACGTCGCGGCCGATCTCGACATTGCCGACGAAGCGCACATTGTCCGACAGCGCGACCTGCTCGTAGCGCTTCGAGACCGCCTTGATCGACTGGTGGTCGGGCGCGACGCCGAAGCGGATCAGCCCGTAAGGGACGGGCAGGCGATCGATGATGTCGACGCGCACCGCATCGCCGAACGCCTTTTGCGCGGCCTCGGCGGTGTAATAGCCTGCCGGTCCCGAGCCGACCACCGCGACATACCGCATCCGCCTCTCCCCTGGTCGACCGGGATGCTAGCCGCTCGGGCTTCGAGCGCAACCCCGCTGGCGCGCCGCGCGAACACGGGCTAGCGGCGGGCGCGTGAACCCGTTGGAAATCCTCGCGGCCGGGCTGGGGCTCGTCAACATCGTGCTGGTCGTCCGGCGGAGCGTCTGGAACTTTCCCTTCGGGATGGCGATGGTGACGCTCTATGCCTGGATCTTCGCCCAGCCGGAGGTGCGCCTCTACAGCGATGCCGGGCTGCAGGGCTTCTTCTTCGTGGTCCAGCTCTATGGCTGGTGGAACTGGTCGGCCAGCGCCGCCCGGTCCGGCGCGGTCGAGGTGCTGACCCTCGAGAGGCGCGCGAAGCTGCTGGTCGCCGTCGCCGTGATCGTCGCGAGCCTCGCCTGGGGAACGGGGATGGCGCGCTACACCAGCGCCTCGCTGCCCTATCTCGACGCCTTCATCGCGATGGCCAGCGTCGCCGCGCAGATCCTGATGGCGCGCAGGTTCGTCGAAAACTGGGTAGTCTGGGTCGCAGTCGACGTGGTTGCCATCGGTGTCTATGCGAGCAGGGAATTGCCGCTCACCGCGCTTTTGTACGTTATCTTTCTTGGAATGTCGGTCTGGGGATGGATCGGCTGGCGACGGACTCTGACGACCCATCGATGACCATCACAATCTGCCTGCACGGCCCCGAAAGCACGGGGAAATCCTCGATCGCACCTCGTCTCGCCGCACGTCTCGGCGGCGCCACGGTCAGCGAATATGGCCGCGACTGGGCCGAGTCCCACGGCATCGCCTTCACGATGACCGATCTCGTCCTGATCGCCAAAGGGCATCTCGCCGCGACACGCGACGCGCTCGCACGGCGCCCGCGCTACCTGGTGCTCGACACCGACCCGCTGATGACCGCGGTCTGGGCGGACATGCTCTTCGGCGTGCGCGATCCCTGGTTCGACCGGTTCGACCAGGTGGCCGATTTCTATCTGCTGTTCGACATCGACCTGCCCTGGGTGGCCGATGGCACCCGAGTGTTCGGCGATCCCGAAGCACGGCGCCGCTTCTTCGAGCTGTCGAAGGCCGAGCTCGACCGGCGCGGCGTGCCCTGGGCGCTCGTCCAGGGCGAGGGCGAGGCGCGGTTCGAGAATGCGGTCGCCGCGATCGAGAGAGCAGGGCTCGCGCCCCGCTCCCTCGTCTGACCGGTCAGCGCGCCTGCGGCGCCGCGGCTGCGGCGTTCGTGGGCAGCCCGCCCAGTTCGCCGACCAGCTTGGTATAGGCGTCGAGATAGGCGAGCACGATCACCTGGCCGATCTCGGTGTTCTGGTAGCCGCCGCCGCCGGCACCGGCGAACCCGCCCCACCAGCCCGCACCGCCGCCGCCGGCAAAGCCGATGTCCGACTTGCGCGCATAGCCTTCGGTCAGCGCCTGCTCCTCGGTAGTCCGCGCGTTCACGATCGACAGCGTCACATTGGCTTCGGCCTTCTTGACCGAGATGCCGCCGAGCAGCCCGCCAAAGGCGCGGCCGCCGAGGAAGCCGCCCAGCGCCGCGCCGACTCCGCCGCCGCCCGAGTTGCGGTTCGAGCTGACGATGTCGGGCTGGAGGAAATAGTCCGCCGCCTTGACCTGGCCGCGGCCGAGGTTGGAGCCGGCCTGCAACTCGCCGCTGTCGGCCATCGCGCGCTCCATCGAGCGGCTGGCCATCGAACGGCCGCGATTGACGAGCGTGAAACAGCCCGAGCGCTGGATGAAGATCTTGAGGATTGCCTCGGGGCTGCCGAGGTTCAGCTCGCGCCACCACTGGTTGTCGGGCTCGACGATCGCGACGGTGCCGAGCTTGCGGGTGCAAACCGGGATGTCGCTGGTCGCCCGCTCCTGCGCGCGCCGCGCCGACGAGGCGCCCTTGGTGGTGCCGTCCTTATATTTGCGGCCATCCGAGGACATGTTGGTCTGCGCGGATACCGGCATCGCCGCGACGGCGACCGCGGTTGCGGCGAGGATCGAAATCAGAGTTCGCACGTTCAAAATCTCCCTGAGACGCTTGTTGACCGGACGCGCCGCCGGTGCCCCGGCCGCGTCTTGCCTGTTTGTTAGCGTCGCAGCTGTGACCGAAGTCACAGGATCTGCGATGTGCGACCCATTTTCGTCGACGATATCGCAAAGGAGTAGCGAAGGCGACGCCTTTGGCGCGTCGGCTTTGGCAAGCGGCGTCGTGCCTGCTAGGGGCGCGGGATGACTGCGCTTGATCGAATCCGCAATTTTTCCATTATCGCTCATATCGACCATGGCAAATCGACGCTCGCGGACCGGCTGATCCAGCGGACGGGGGGCCTGTCCGAGCGCGAGATGTCCGCCCAAGTCCTTGACAACATGGACATCGAGAAGGAGCGCGGCATCACCATCAAGGCGCAGACCGTGCGCCTCGACTGGAAGGGCCATGTCCTCAACCTCATGGACACCCCCGGCCATGTCGACTTCGCCTACGAGGTCAGCCGCAGCCTCGCCGCGTGCGAGGGCGCGCTGCTCGTCGTCGACGCCGCGCAGGGCGTCGAGGCGCAGACGCTCGCCAATGTCTACCAGTCGATCGAGCACGACCACGAGATCGTCCCCGTCATCAACAAGATCGACCTGCCCGCCGCCGAGCCCGAAAAGGTCCGCGCCGAAATCGAGGAAGTGATCGGCCTCGACGCCAGCCAGGCGGTGCTCGCCTCGGCCAAGTCCGGCATCGGCATCGAGGAAGTGCTGGACGCGATCGTCGCGCGCATCCCGCCCCCCAAAGGCGACGCCGCCGCGCCCCTGAAAGCGATGCTCGTCGACAGCTGGTACGACCCCTATCTGGGCGTCGTCATCCTCGTCCGCGTGATCGACGGCGTCCTCAAGAAAGGCCAGCAGATCAAGTTCATGCAGGCCGGCACCACGCACCTCGTCGACCGCGTCGGCGTGTTCCGCCCGAAGATCGAGCACCTGCCCGAACTCAGCCCCGGCGAGATCGGCTTCATCACCGCGCAGATCAAGGAAGTCGCGCAGACCGCGGTCGGCGACACCATCACCGACGCGAAGCGCCCCGCCGCCGCCGCGCTGCCCGGCTTCAAGGAAGTCCAGCCGGTCGTCTTCTGCGGCCTGTTCCCGGTCGACGCCGCCGACTTCGAGAAGCTGCGCGAATCGATCGGCAAGCTACGCCTCAACGACGCCAGCTTCAGCTTCGAGATGGAGACCTCGGCGGCTTTGGGCTTCGGCTTCCGCTGCGGGTTCCTCGGCCTCCTCCACCTCGAGATCATCCAGGAGCGGCTGACCCGCGAATATGATCTCGACCTGATCACCACCGCCCCCTCGGTCGTCTACAAGCTTTCGCTCACCAAGGCGGCGGGCGAGGCGGAGGGGCGCACGATCGAGCTCCACAACCCGGCCGACATGCCCGATCCCAACCGCATCGCCGAGATCGAGGAGCCGTGGATCGAGGCGACGATCTACGTGCCCGACGAATATCTGGGCGCGATCCTGAAGCTGTGCC
>JAESGM010000193.1_pt1 | contig 118847 bp, 122 predicted proteins | sample 9269721 | NCBI WGS metagenome assembly JAESGM01 (sample SAMN15720920, study PRJNA650825) | algae metagenome | isolation source: Komarekiella atlantica HA4396-MV6 and co-occurring heterotrophs from... | place: USA: Theobald House, Kauai, HI | collected 2009-07-29 | reverse complement strand
CTCGGTCAGAACATCTGGGGCCGTCCGAAGTCCCCGGTCAACCGCCGCGAATACGGCCCCGGCCAGCACGGCCAGCGCCGCAAGGGCAAGCCGTCCGACTTCGGCACCCAGCTGCGCGCCAAGCAGAAGCTGAAGGGCTATTACGGCTCGATCTCCGAGAAGCAGTTCCGCCGCTACTACGCCGAGGCGATCCGCCTGAAGGGCGACTCGGGCGAGAACCTGGTCGGCCTGCTCGAGCGTCGTCTCGACGCGGTGATCTACCGCGCCAAGTTCGTCCCGACTGTCTTCGCCGCCCGCCAGTTCATCAATCACGGCCACATCACCGTGAACGGCAAGCGCGTCAACATCGCCTCGTACCAGGTCAAGCCGGGCGACGTGATCGCGATCAAGGAGAGCTCGCGCCAGCTCGCCATCGTGATCGAGTCGGCCGCCCTCGCCGAGCGCGACGTGCCTGACTACATCGACGCCGACCACACCAAGTCGACCGCCACCTACACCCGCACCCCGACCCTGACGGACGTGCCCTACGCGGTGCAGATGGAGCCGAACCTGGTCATCGAGTTCTACTCGCGCTGATCACGGCCTGCGGGGTGGCCTCCACCCCGCTTCCGGTCTGTTTCAGGAGAGGGCTTCCCGCCCTCTCCTTTTTTATTGCCGGCCCTATTGTCCTTGGCTCGCGACCCCGTCCCAGGCCGGATGGCCGGCCGGATCCTGCGTCCAGAAGGCGATGTCGTCGAACAGAATCGTCTGGCTGATCCCGGGCAAGGCGTCGCGGTAGATGCCGAAGCGCGGCTGCGTGTCGATGAACGGCTTGCCGTCCTTCACCGTGCCATAGCGCGGATAACCGAGCACGCCGCGAAACTCCGGGCAGGCCCGGCCATCGAGCCAGAGCCTGAGGCGGCTTTCGCCGGCCTGCTGGCTCGGCCGGATCATCACGTTGATGCGGTGCCAGCGATCGGGCTCGACCGGCCAGTCGCCGCAGAATTGCGCCTGGCCGACGCTGTCGCCGCAGGTTTCGGTCCCCGCCGTCTTGGCCCGGAACACCGGCTTGCCATTGTCGGAATCGACCTCGATCTTGAACAGCGGGTTGGCCGCGTCGCAGATCTCCTCGCCGCCCCTGCCCTTCTCGTAGCGCAGGTCGATGTTCTGCTTGATCTGCTGGATCACAGTGCGGTTGCGCCGCGGCGCCCATGGGCTCTCGACGCGGAAGCGGAAGCTGTACCAGCTCGTCGCATCGAAGCGGATCAGCTCTCCCGTCATCTGGACCTCGGAGCGCTCGGTCGGCGTCGAGCCCGGATTGGGATCATAGGCGTCGCCGGGCTTCACCGTGATCGCGAGCGCCGGCCTGTCCTGCCCGGCCCGCTCGCCATCGACGCAGCGGATGCGGTCCGCCCGCACCGCCTTGTCGAGCTGGCCTGAGACCTTCCAATCCTTGGGATTGAGGCAGCCGACGGTGAAGCTCGTCTGGAAGGTGGGTGCCGGCGCCTCGGCAAGACTGGGGCCGCCGATGAACGATGCCCCAAAAAGGATCGCCGCAGCCACGCAGCTACGGCCTGTTACGACCCGCTTCATCCAGCCCTCACCAGCTATCGCCCTAAGCGAGCTTACCGGCATGGCCATGACGATCAATCGCTCGTACTGCTCTCCCAGGTCGCATGCGTCACGCCGGCCAGGCGTTCGATCCGCTCGACCACAGCGTCGAGTTCCTTGCGCTCCACCGCCGTGCTGATCAGCGTCGCGACGATCTCGATCGCCTCCTCGCCGCGCTCGACCGTCTTGACGTCGCCGACCGGATAGCTCGCCTGCTCGAGCAGTTCGACGACCGCTTCGCGCACGGCCGGCAGCGACTCGGGATCGGTGGTGACAACGACCTCATAAGTCGCTTCCGAAGCCGTCTCGTTGATCGGGCTGCGGTTGATCGCGTTGACCAGCGGCCGCAGCAAGGTATTGCCGGCGATGACGAAGACCGTGACCAGCGCTCCCTCCGCCACCATGTCGGCGCCGGTGCAGGCGCCGACCGCGGCCGCGCACCAGAGCGTCGCCGCGGTATTGAGACCGCGGACGTTCATGCCCTCTTTCATGATCACGCCGGCGCCCAGGAAGCCGATGCCGGAGACGACATAGGCGATGACGCGGATCGCGCCGTCCGCCCCGGTAAGCCGCATGGCGAGATCGACGAAGGCGGCAGCGCCGACCGCGACCAGCACGGTGGTGCGCAGACCCGCGGTGCGCTGGCGATATTGCCGCTCGGCCCCGATCAGCGCGCCGAGCACGAAGGCTGCCAGCAGGCTGACCACCGAATCGAGGAAAGGATAGAGCTCGAAGGTCTGGATGAAGCGCATACGCCTGCCCCCTTGACGGCGGCGCGCTTCTAACCGCCGCGACCCCGCCGCCTATAACGGGCCGGTTGTGACGGTTCAATGAAAGCCGATGAAACTCGTCCGCCGCCCAGCAGGTGCTGATTCAACCTCTCAACCGGCCCCTGCAACGGCTTGCTCCGACTCAGGAAATCGGCGCGACGAGGTCAGAGCGGTCGGGGGATGGCGAGCCTCATGACGCCGCGTCGCGACTCAGGCTAGCGTCAGGTCCCGCCACAGGGATCATCGCACCATGAAGACGCTCATCCTCGCTGCCCTCGCCCTCGGCCTTGCCAGCCCGGCCTTCGCCCAGAGCGCGAGCTGCAACGCCCAGGCCACCGAGAAGAAGCTCGCCGGGGCGGCCAAGACCAGCTTCGTCACCAAATGCGAGAAGGACGCCGGCGCGGCTTGCGACAAGCAGGCGGCCGACAAGAAGCTGGCCGGCGCCGCCAAGACCAGCTTCACGACGAAATGCGTCAAGGACGCGGTCGGCACCTGAGCCGCCACTGACCGCCACGCAAAAGGGCGGCCCCGACGGACCGCCCTCGCTCATTCTGGCCGCCGCGTGCTCAGCCGCGGTCGTCGTCACGGTCGCGATCGCGCCAGCGGCGCGGGCCGCGGTCATCGTCGCCGTACCGGTCGTGATCGCGGTCGCGGCCGTGCCATTCCATCGAGCGCCCGCGCATCTCGCGCATGCGCTCGCGGCCTTCCGACATCGCCTGGCGCACGGCGCGGCGCGCCACGGTCTTCTGCTCGTCGCTGAAGGTCGACCAGAGCGGACGGACCGCATCCGCCATCTCCTTGCTGCGGGTGGCGCGCTCGGCCTGGCGGTTCGCCCTCATGTCTAGCCGCTCCATGATGTCGGCGTCGCGATAGAGCTCGCGCTGCTCGCGCATCTTGCCGAAGCGTTCCTGACGCTCCTGCGCATTGCGCTTGATCAGCGCCTCCAGCCTCTCGAAGGCCGGCACCTGCTCGGGCTTCAGCTTGAGATCGGTGCGCAATTGAGCGAGGCGCTCGTTCATCCGGGCTGTGGCGCGCTCGGCGCGGCGCTGGCGCCATTCCTCGCGCCGGTCGGAACGGTCGCTGCGCTCGGCGCGGTCGCCGCGCGGCTCGCTCTGCTGCTGTCCCGGCGGGGTGCTGCCCGGTGCGGGCGGAATCGGCTGCGGCTGCGCGATCGCCAGCGTCGCCGCGACGGCCGCGGCGCTGGAGGCGACGATGAGGGCGATGCGTTTCATGCAAGGTCTCCGGATTGTGTTGTCTACAACAACGGGTCGCTTTGCGGGTCTCGAAGCCGGGTCGCGATGTCGCCACGCTGCCCCAGCTGGCCTGACCCGGCCATGGCGCGCGCATGACAAGATCGTAATGTCCGCATGACGCGCCGGCGAGCCGGAAGTTCCCGCGTCCAGCCGAATCGGCGCACCATGCCGTCCGGCATCAACGCGACAAGTCGGCAGCGAGCTTCAGCCATGCGCAATCTCATCACCGATGTTCGTGGCATCGTCGTGGGCAATGCCGAGGATGCCGTTGCCGCGACCGGCGTCACCGTCGCATTGTTCGAGCGGCCGAGCATCGCCTCCGTCGCCGTGCTCGGCGGCGCGCCCGGCACCCGCGACACCGCCCTGCTCGAGCCCGGCATGACGGTCGAGCATGTCGACGGGGTCATGCTGTCCGGTGGCTCGATCTGGGGTCTGGCCGCGGCCGACGGCGCGATGAGCTGGCTTGCCAGGCAGGGCCGAGGGTTTTCGATCGGCGGATATCGTGTGCCGATCGTGCCGCAGGCGATCCTATTCGACCTCAACAATGGCGGCGACAAGCCCTTCGCCCGCGGCGAGGGCGAAGCGCCTTACCGCGTGCTTGCCGAGGCGGCGAGCGCCGCCGCGGCAGCCGAATTCGCGCTCGGCAGCGTCGGCGCCGGCCATGGCGCGACCACGGCCACTCTCAAGGGCGGGCTCGGTTCGGCCAGCGCGCGAGCGGCGACCGGCCAGGTCGTCGGCGCGCTGGTCGCGGTCAACGCCGTCGGCGCGGCGACGATCGGCGACGGCCCGCATTTCTGGGCCGCGCCATACGAGCAGGGCGGCGAATTCGGCGGCCGCGGCTGGCCGGCAAAGATTCCGCCCGAGGACCTGACCTTGCGCTTCAAGGGCGGCCCCGGCGCCAACACCACCATCGCCCTGGTCGCGACCGATGCGGTGCTGACCAAGGCGCAGGCCAAGCGCATGGCGCTCTGCGCCCATGACGGGCTCGCCCGAGCACTCCGCCCGGTCCATGCTCCGCTCGACGGCGATGTCGTCTTCGCCGCCGCGACCGGCCATAGCGGTGCGCCCTCGGACGCCTTCGCCCTGACCGAGCTCTGCGCCACTGCCGCCGACGTGCTGGCGCGCGCCGTGGCGCGGGCGGTATACTCAGCCAGCGCCCTGCCCTTTGCGGGCGCCAAGCCGGCCTGGCGCGACAGGTTCGGCGTATAGGCGGCTGGCGCGAGGCCACCGCAAGGCGAGGGAGCAAGCCGATGGCCACCGTCCGTTACTTCGTGGTCGATGTCGACGAAGCCGCAAGGTTCTACGTCGACAGGCTCGGCTTCACCTTGAAGCAGCAATTCGGCCCGGCCATGGCGATCCTCGAGCGCGGCGACCTGACGCTCTGGCTCGCCGGCCCCGGCGCCTCGGCTTCGCGTGCGATGCCAGATGGTGGCAAGCCGATCCCCGGCGGCTGGAACCGCTTCGTGATCGAAGTCGAGAATCTGGCGGAACTCGTCGATGCCCTGCATCGCAAGAGCGTACCCTTCCGCAACGAGATCGTGGTCGGACCAGGTGGCAAGCAGATCCTGTGCGAGGATCCGTCGGGCAATGTGATCGAGCTGTTCGAGCCGGCCTGAGAGCTTCGCTTCCCTCAACCCCGAATGGAAACGGGAGGGCTCGCGCCCTCCCGTCCAGTCTTTTATTTTATCGCATTTTCTTCACGCGAACCGGTGTCCACTTCGCTCGAAAATGCTTTGGTCACCTGTTGTCGGCCTGCGAACGGACAGCGAGCCGTCCCTGTCGCGAGATCCGGTAAGGGCGGCCCTCGCGTGACTCGATCAGCCGCTTTCGCCGGAGCCCGGCAAAGATGGCGAGCGAGCAATCGCTCAGGACGAAGCCTTCATGGGTGAAGCAGTCGATGTGATGGATGCGGCCGTCCTCGCCGCGAAGATGGCGGATCTGTCCGCCACGGGCCAGCACGTGCAGCACGCGCTGCTCGCCCCGCGAAATGTTCATGTTGGTAGAGCCTGTGCATGGAACCATGACAAGCGCAGAGATGAAGGCGGGCCTTAGCTCCGCTCTCTCACCCGGCGCTGGATCAGGTCTCGCCGCAGCGAAACCTCACCGGGTTCCCACAGTCTCCAACATAAGGCCCTCTTGGACATCGCACGGACGCCTCGCGTCCGGGGTGGAGGCGTTTAAGCGAGCGTCCGGCGCGCGTCAAGGCAGCACCCTCGTTGAAGCCGTTTCACCCCCACCGCCGGATGCGCTATGGACGCGCCATGTCGACCGATGATTTCCTCGCCCGCTTCGGCGCCGCCGGCCAGCGCCAACCCGACCCCGTCGCCGCCGCCCAGCAGGCGATGCGCAATCCCTTGCCCAAGCGCTTCTACGAGAAGGCGGATGTGCTTGAGCGCGACGGGCTGTTCCATGTCGCGCTCGATGGCCGCACCGCCCGCACCCCGGCGCGCAAGCCGCTCGCCGTAACCTCGCGCCCCGTCGCCGATGCGCTGGCTGTTGAATGGGACGCTCAGAGCGAGCAGATCGATCCGGCCCGCATGCCGCTGACCCGGCTGGTCAATTCGGCGCTGGACGGCGTCGCCGATCAGCACGAGGCGGTCCGCGCCGAGATCGTCCGTTATGCCGGCAGCGACGCGCTCTGCTACCGTGCCGGCGAACCGGAAGCGCTGGTCGAGCGGCAGGACCAGGTCTGGAACCCGCTGATCGCCGGGCTGGAAGAGCGCATCGGCGGCCGCTTCGTCATGGCGCAGGGCGTGATCTTCGCCGAGCAGCCGCAGACCGTGCTGGATGCGGTTGCCAAGCGCGTCGCCACGATCTCAGCCCCGGTCGCGCTCGCCGGCGCCCACAACGTCATGACGCTGACCGGCTCGACCATTGTGATGCTCGCCCTCGCCGAGGGGCTGATCGACGCCGAGGCCGCCTGGGCCGCCGCCCATCTCGACGAGGACTATCAGATCGAGATCTGGGGCCAGGACGAAGAGGCGGCCGAGCGCCGCGTCCTCCGCCGCAAGGAATACGACGCCGCCGTGCTGCTGCTGATGAAAGGCTAGAGGCGATGATCCCGGGAGCGCCCAAGGCCGACAACCCGGAAGACTACATCGCCCAGCTCCATGGCTGGCGGCTCGCCACGGTCGGGGCCCTGCGTGCCGCGGTGAAGGCGGCCGCTCCGCTCGACGAGCGAATCAAGTGGACCCATCTTGTCTATTTCTCGAATGGGCCGGTGCTGCTGATCCGGGCCGAAGCTGAGCGCGTGCTCTTCGGCTTCTGGCGCGGCAAGCGCCTGCGCCATATCGAGCCGCGGCTGAAGCCCGGCGGCAAATTCGAGCTCGCCACCATGGTCCTGCGCGAGGGCGATGCCGTCGATGCCACCATCGCGACCGAATTGGTGCGCGCCGCGGTCGCCCTCAACCGCGAGCTCGGCGATCCGAGCAAGCCGAGCGGCTGATCAGGCCACCGGCAACGCCTCGGTCAGCACGCGGTCGATCAGCCCCCAGTCCCGCCCTTCCTCGGCAGTCATGAAGCGGTCGCGATCGAGCGTGCGCTCGACCTCCTCCTCGCTGCGCCCGCAATGCTCGGCATAGAGCCGGATCATCCGGCGCTTGGTCTTCTGGATCTCCTCGGCATGGATCAGGATGTCCGAGGCCTGCCCCTGCGCCCCGCCGAGCGGCTGGTGGACATGCAGACTGGCATTGGGCAGGGCCGCGCGCTCGCCCGGCTCGCCCGCCATCAACAGGAAGGAGCCCATCGAGCGGGCCGTGCCCATGCAGAGCGTGTGCACCGGCGAGCGGATGTATTGCATCGTGTCGTAGATCGCGAGGCCGCTGGTGACCACGCCGCCTGGCGAGTTGATGTAGAAATGGACCGGCCGCTTTGGGTTCTCGGCCTCCAGGAACAGCAATTGCGCGCAGACCAGCGCGGCGCTGGCGTCGTTGACCTCGCCGTTCAGGAAGATGATCCGCTCGCGCAGCAGCCGCGAATAGATGTCGAAGGAGCGTTCCCCGCGGGTCGACTGTTCGACGACCATAGGGACGAGCTGCATCGTGCCGTGCATCGACGACCTCCTCAGTTCCAGATTGTTGATTGTGGCTTGCGGACTGGGCCCGCGCCGTCAGGCGGCGCGCAGCATGAGCAGCTGGTTGCTGTTGGCAGGCGCCAGCGTCTCGATCAGCCGCGCATCAGTCAGGCTATGGATGATCCGCAGCTCCGTCCCGCCCTCGTTCGGCGCGAGCTGGAAGGTCACGACGCTTTCGAGGAAGGGCGGTTCGTCCTCCCTCAGCCGGTAGCGCATCTCCTCGCCCGGCACGCCGGACAGCGCCTCGACCTCCGCCGGCAGCCAGCGCTCACGGAAGGCGGGAATGCTGAGCGCCCGCCAGACCTTCTCGGGCGGCGCATCGAGCTGAAATTCGAACACCAGCTGCTTGGTGCGTTCCTGCGTGTCGCTCTCGCTCATTGGTCCATGTCCCGCAGCAGATCCTTGAGGGCATCGATGCGCGCCGGCCAGTAGGCGCGGTATTTTGCCAGCCATTGCGCGATCAGGGCGAGCCCATCCGGGTCGACCTCATAGTTGACGAAGCGCCCCTGCCGCTCTTCCCGAATCAGCCCCGCGGTGCGCAGCACGGCGAGGTGCTGCGACATCGCCGGTTGGCTGATCGCCATGCCCTCGCGCAAGGCGCTGGCGTTCATGCCGCCGACCGCGAGCTTCTCGAAGATCGCCCGGCGTGTCGGGTCGGCCAGCGCCTTGAAGATGTCCTGCTCCATGGCAGACACATAAGCATACGCTTATTTCATTCGCAAGCGGCGCGCGAAACCCGTCAGCTCACCAGAATGGGATAGAGCGAAGCGGCAAGCAGCAGCGCCATGACGATGTTGAACACGCGCTGGCGGGCTGGATCGGCTAGAAGGCCGCGCAATAGCGTGCCGCCGACCGCCCAGATGGCGATGCAGGGCCCGTTGACCAGGGCGTAGACGAACACGACGATCGCGAGATTGAGGAAATAGCCTTCGGTCGGCGTGTAGGCCGCGACCGCCCCGACCGCCATGATCCAGGCCTTGGGATTGACCCATTGGAACGCCGCAGCCGCCGGGAAACTGAGCGGTGGCGCCGCCTCCGCTCCCGGTTCCATTGGGGCCGAGCGCGCGATCTTCCAGGCGAGATAGAGAAGATAGGCGCTGCCGGCATAGCGCAGGATATCGTGCAGGACAGGGATAGCGCTGAACAGCCCCCCTAACCCGAGGCCAACCGCCAGGACGAGCCCGGAGAAACCAAGATTGATCCCGAACAGCAGCGGCAAGCTGGCGCGGAAACCATGATTGGCCCCGGAAGCCAGCAGCAGCGTGTTGTTCGGCCCGGGCGTGATCGAGGTCACGAAGGCATAGCCGATGAAGGCGAGCAGCAATTGCGGCGTCATGTCCGGTCCAGCGTTGGGAAACGTCGCGCTGGTGATTGTGCATGTGACACTTCTTGCCTAGGCTAAAAAGTGTCTCATGACGCAATTTGTAAGGTGACATGCTCCTCGCTTCGCCTTGGCAACCTCAGCTCGCGGATGGCAGCGGCTCAGCCAGCGAGCGGCTGGTCGATGCCCTCGCTCGCGACATCGCCGACGGCTCGCTGCCGCCAGGAGCGCGCCTGCCGGCCCATCGTCCCCTCGCCTGGCAGCTCGATATCGGCATCGGCACGGTGACCAAGGCCTATGCCCAGCTCGAACGCCGCGGCCTGGTACGCAGCGTCCGCGGCCGCGGCATGTTCGTCGCGGGCCTGTCGCAGGCGGCCGGCCGCACGATCGATCTCAGCATCAACGTGCCGCCGCAGCAGCTGAGCGATCGCCTGCTCGCCGCCAGCCTCGCCGATCTCGCAAGACGGCTCGATGCCGAGAGCTTCGGCGCTTATGCCGCGCCTGCCGGGCGAGCCGAGCATCGCGCGCTGCTGGCACGCTGGCTTGCGCCAACCGGCCTCGCCGCCGCACCCGAGCGGCTGCTGATCTGCAATGGCGCCCAGCATGCGCTCGCCATCGCATTCGCGATCACCTGCGGCCCAGACACCGAGCTATTGACCGAGGCGCTCAGCTATCCCGGAGCGATCGCCCTCGCCCGCCGGCGCGGCTTGCGGCTGACGGGTCTTGCCATCGACGAGGAGGGGCTCGTCCCGCAGGCGCTCGACAAGGCCTTGCAGCAGGCGGCCGCAGCCGGGCGGCGTGCAGTGCTCTACATCACTCCGACCCTGCACAACCCGACGACGGCGACTATGAGCGGGACGCGGCGGCGCGAGATCGCAAGCCTCTGCCGCGCCCGTGACACGGTGATCGTCGAGGACGATATCCACGCTGCCCTGGCCGAGCCAGGCACGATGGCGATCGCCGCGCTCGCGCCCGAGCGGACGCTGCATGTCTCCGGCCTGTCGAAGGTCCTGAGCCCGGGCCTGCGCATCGGCTCGCTGGTGGTCCCCGAGCCCTGGCTGGAGCCAGCCCTCGCCGAGCTCGCAGCCACCTGCACCATGGCCTCCCTGCTCTCCTGCCTGATCATGGAGCGCTGGCTCAGCGAGGACACCGCCGCTTCGGTCGCGCGCTCGATCCGCGAGGAGGCCGGCCGCCGCGTCGCCCTGGCGCGCGCGCTCCTGCCGCCCGGGCTCGCCATGAGCTCGGGCAATGGCTTCCATGTCTGGCTGCCGATGGCACCTGAGCGGGTGAAGGCCCTGCCCGCCCGCGCGGCCGCCTCGGGCATCCTCCTGCCGGCTCCCGAGATTTTCCTGGCCGATGCGCAGGCGCCGTCCTGGGGGATGCGGCTCAGCCTGGGTGGCCCGAAGCTCGACAGGCTGCAGGATGCACTTGTCAGCCTGCGCGCCTTGGTTCTCGACGGGGCCAGCGCCCCGCAGAACCGAGCGATGCCGTGACCGGCACCGCGGTGCACAAAACTCCAGCCGCATGCTGCGAAGGCCGCAATGGACTTCGCCCGCAGCGCCGCTTAAGCGGGAAACAAGACCTTTAAAGACCGCGCCCCGGGAGGCTCTTGATGAAGGACATCCTCGAACAGCTCGAAGACCGGCGCGCGGGCGCGCGTCTCGGCGGCGGCGAGCGGCGCATCGAGGCGCAGCACAAGCGCGGCAAACTCACCGCCCGCGAGCGCATCGAGCTGCTGCTCGACAAGGACTCCTTCGAGGAGTTCGACATGTTCGTGCAGCACCGTGCCGTCGATTTCGGCATGGACAAGGCCGAGAAGATCCCCGGCGACGGCGTCGTCACCGGCTGGGGCACGGTCAATGGCCGCACCGTCTTCGTCTTCTCCAAGGACTTCACCGTCTTCGGCGGCTCGCTCTCCGAGACGCACGCGCAGAAGATCATCAAGATCCAGGACATGGCGCTGAAGATGCGCGCGCCGATCGTCGGCCTGTTCGACGCCGGCGGCGCCCGCATCCAGGAGGGCGTCGCGGCGCTCGGCGGCTATGGCGAGGTCTTCAAGCGCAATGTCCAGGCTTCGGGCGTCATCCCGCAGATCTCGGTGATCATGGGCCCCTGCGCTGGCGGCGACGTCTATTCGCCGGCCATGACCGATTTCATCTTCATGGTCCGCGACACCTCCTACATGTTCGTCACCGGCCCGGAGGTGGTGAAGACCGTCACCAACGAGACCGTGACCTCGGAAGAGCTGGGGGGCGCCAAGGTCCATACCTCCAAATCCTCGGTCGCCGACGGCTCCTTCGAGAACGATATCGAGGCGCTGCTGCAGGTGCGCCGACTGATCGATTTCCTGCCAGCCAATAACACGGTCGGCGTGCCGGAATGGCCGAGCTTCGACGTGCCCGACCGCGTCGACATGAGCCTCGACACGCTGGTCCCCGACAATCCGAACAAGCCCTACGACATCAAGGAGCTGATCCTGAAGGTCGTCGACGAGGGCGATTTCTTCGAGATCCAGCAGGCTTATGCCGGCAACATCGTCACCGGCTTCGCGCGGATCGAGGGCCGCACCGTCGGCATCGTCGCCAACCAGCCTATGGTGCTGGCCGGCGTGCTCGATTCCGACGCCAGCCGCAAGGGCGCCCGCTTCGTGCGTTACTGCGACGCCTTCGAGATCCCGATCGTCACGCTGGTCGACGTTCCCGGCTTCCTGCCCGGCACGGCGCAGGAATATGGCGGCCTGATCAAGCACGGCGCAAAGCTGCTCTTCGCCTATAGCGAATGCACCGTCCCGCTGGTCACGATCATCACTCGAAAAGCCTTTGGCGGCGCCTATGACGTGATGGCCTCCAAGCATATCGGCGCCGACGTCAACTATGCCTGGCCTACCGCGCAGATCGCAGTGATGGGCGCCAAGGGCGCGGTCGAAATCATCTTCCGCGGTGGCGACGCCGAGACGATCGCGCGCCAGACCAAGGAATACGAGGACCGCTTCATGAGCCCCTTCGTCGCGGCCGAGCGCGGCTATATCGACGAGGTGATCATGCCGCATTCGACGCGGCGCCGGATCGCCCGGGCTCTCGCCATGCTGCGCACCAAGAGCGTCGAACGCCCCTGGCGCAAGCACGACAACATCCCGCTCTGAGCGAAACCACGGCGCCGGGGCGGTCTCACATCAGCCCCGGTAGCTCCGCCGCCAGCGCGTCGATAGCGACGCGCACCTTCGGCGGCAAATGCGGCGTCTGCAGCCAGAGCGCGTGGACGTCATAGGGCAGCCGCCCCTGATCGGGCAGCAGCTCGACCAGTTCTCCGGCCTTGAGCCGCTCACGCACCAGCCAGGACGGCAGCCAGGCCAGGCCCATGCCGAGCACGGCCGCATCGGCGATCGCCTCGAGATTGTCGAGCCGCAGACGATGCCGCGGCATGACCTCCACCGGCAGTCCCTCACGCGGGAACAGCCAGGGACGCACGCCGCCGGAACGGCGATAGACCAGCGCATTATGACCGGCGAGATCGGCGAGCTGCGCCGGTGTTCCATGGGCTTCGAGATAGGACGGCGCGGCGCAGACGATCATGCGCTGGCGGGCCACGCGCCGCGTCACGAGATTGGCCGCATCGTGGAGCTCACCGGTGCGGATGGCGAGGTCGTGCCCGCCCTCGGCCAAATCGACGAAGCCGTCACCAAAGGCGAGGTCGAGCTCGAGCTGCGGGTGGCGGCGCGCCAGACCGAGCAGGATCGGCATGACACAGCAGCGGCCGAACAGCACCGGCAGCGCCACCCGCAGCTTGCCGCGCGGCTCGCCCAACTGGTCGGCGGCGAGCGCATCAGCTGCCTCGGCTTCGGCGAGGACGGTCCTGCAGCGCTCGTAATAGGCCCGGCCGAACTCGGTCAGGCTCTGCCGGCGGGTCGTCCGGTTTAGCAGGCGGACACCGAGGCGCTCCTCCAGGAAGCGGACATGCTTGCCGACCATCGGCGCCGACAGGCCGAGCGCTGCGGCGGCCGCAGCAAAGGAGCCGAGGTCGACCGCCCTGACGAAGACGCTCATGCTGGTGAGCCGGTCCATCATTCGAAATCAATCATTCCGATTATCGATCATGGAGTACAATTTATCGCAGGATAACGCGCTGCCATAGCTCATTCATTCGCTCTGTTTTGGAGTCATGAGCATGGCCCGCACGATCCGCTTTCACCGCCATGGCGGTCCCGATGTCCTCACCATCGAGGACGTCGACATCCCGCCGCCCGGGCCCGGCGAGGTCCGGATCCGGGCCAAGGCGCTCGGCCTCAATCGTGCCGAAGCCTTGTTTCGGTCAGGCACTTACATCGAGCAGGCGCGCTTTCCGTCCGGCATCGGCCTCGAAGCCGCCGGGCTGGTCGAGAGCGTCGGCATAGGCGTCGAAGGCCTCTCACCCGGCGATGCCGTCAGCCTGGTGCCGCCACGCTCGATGATAAGCTCACCGGTGCATGGCGAGCTCGTCACCGTCCCGGCAGAGCTCGTGATCAAGCACCCGCCGACGCTGAGCTGGGAGGCGGCTGCGGCGAGTTGGATGCAGTATCTCACCGCCTATGGCGCGCTGATCGACATCGCCCGGCTCACACAGGGCGAGCATGTGGTCATCACCGCTGCGTCGAGCAGCGTCGGCCTCGCCGCGATCCAGGTCGCCAACCGGATCGGTGCGATCCCGATCGCAGTGACGCGGACTTCGCGGAAGGCTGAGGCGCTGCACGAAGCCGGCGCGGCCCATGTCGTCGCGTCGGCGGAGGAGGATATCGAAGCCCGGCTGAAGGAGATCGCCAGCGAGAATGGCATCAGGGTGGTGCTCGACGCGGTCGGCGGCCCCGCCTTTCTGCCGCTGACCGCCGCGATGGCGCGCGGCGGCGTGCTGATCGAGTATGGCGGCCTTAGCCCGGAAGCGACGCCCTTCCCGCTCTTCAACGTCCTCAGCAAGAGCCTGACGCTGCGCGGCTATCTGGTCCACGAAATTGCAGGCGACCCCGCGCGTCTCGCCGTCGCCAAGGCCTTCGTCTTGGAGGGTCTGAGCGATGGCTCGCTGAAACCGATCATCGCCCGGACCTTCCCGTTCGAGCAGATCGTCGAGGCGCATCGCTACCTTGAATCGAACGAGCAGTTCGGCAAGGTCGTGGTGACGCTCTGAGGGGCGCTCAGCTCCAGCGCTTGAACACCACGCTGGCATTGACGCCGCCGAAGCCGAAGCCGTTCGAGATGGCGTGTTCCATCGCCAGCGGCCGGGCCGTCTTCGCAACCAGATCGAGCCCGGCTGCGTCCTCGTCCGGGTTCTCGAGATTGAGCGTCGGCGGCGCGATCTGGTCGCGCAGGGCAAGGATGGTGAAGACCGCCTCCAGACCGCCGGCGGCGCCGAGCAGATGGCCGGTCGCCGCCTTGGTCGCGCTGATCGCGATCCCGCCCTCGGTGCCGAACACCGCCTTGATCGCCGCGAGCTCGCCGCGATCGCCGACCGGCGTCGAGGTCGAATGCGCGTTAAGATGGGCGACATCTCCGGGATTCAGACCGGCCTGCTTCAGCGCCGTCTCCATCGCCCGGCGCGCGCCGGAGCCATCCTCGGGGCCGGAGGTGATGTGGTAGGCGTCGGCGCTGGTGCCGTAGCCGGTGAGTTCGGCGAGGATCGTCGCACCGCGCGCCTGCGCATGCTCCAGCGCCTCGATCACCAGGATCCCGGCGCCCTCGCCCATGACGAAGCCGTCACGATCGCGGTCGAAGGGGCGCGAGGCCTTCTCCGGCTCGTCGTTGAAGCCGGTCGACAGCGCCCGTGCCGCAGCGAAGCCGCCGAGCGCGACGAGATCGACGCAGGCCTCGCTGCCGCCGCAGAGCGCGATGTCGACCTCTCCGGCCCGGATCATACGGGCCGCATCGCCGATCGCCTGCACGCCGGCGGCGCAGGCCGTAACCGGCGCCCCGATCGGCCCCTTGAAGCCATGGTCGATCGAGACATGGCCGGCGGCGAGATTGACCAGGAAGGACGGCACGGTGAAGGGCGAGAGCCGGCGCACGCCGCGCTGGTCGGTGGTCCTGACAGCCTCGGCGATCGCCGGAAAGCCGCCGATGCCCGAGGCGATCACGGTCGCAGTGCGCTCGCGCTCGGCTTCGTCCTGTGGCTGCCAGCCGGCCTGCGCCAGCGCCTCCTTGGCCGCGACCAGCGCGAACTGGATGAAGCGGTCCATCTTGCGCTGGTCCTTCGGCGCGATCGCTACGTCAGCATCGAAGCCACCCTCATTATCCTCGGCCTTGGCAGGCACGATGCCGGCGATCTTGGCCGGCAAGGTCTCGGCGACGGCGTCGGGCAGGCGGCGCAGGCCAGAGCGGCCGGCGAGCAGGCGCTGCCAGGCGAGCTCGGTGCCGCAGCCCAAGGGCGAGACGACGCCCAGTCCGGTGACGACGATGCGGCGCATGAAGGGCTCCTGGTTCATCTGGCTTGGGTGGCAGCCTGACGCGCGGCGAGGCGTTCGCGCAGGTCGTTGCTGGCGCGCGGCCCGGCAATGACGGTGGCGTTGTCCGAGGTGACCGGCTGCAAGGTCGCGGCATCTACGACGATCGGCGTGATCGGCCGCCCGGTCCCGCGCTCGGCCAGCAGCAGCGAGGCGCCTTCGGGCGCAAGGTGCCGGTTGGCGAAGCCGATCAGCGCCACGACGACCGGGAAGACGTCGCGGCCCTTCTCGGTCAGGACGTATTCGTAGCGCCTCGGCCGCTCGCTATAGAGCCGCCGCTCGAACAGCCCGCTCTCGGTGAGATGCTTCAGTCGGCGCGTCAGCATGTTCGGCGCGATGCCGAGGCTGCGCTCGAATTCGTCAAAGCGGGTCAGGCCCTGCAGCGCGTCGCGCAGGATCAGGATGCTCCACCACTCGCCGACGGTCTCGACGGCAAGGGCACAGGGGCATTCGGTGAGCGGAGCAAGCTTTGGCTGCATGGCCCAGGCTCGCTAACGCAGTCACTATCATTTTGCAAGCTACTATGAGACGGCGGCCTGCCTCACCGTGCGCCGTTGGGAGTCCTCGCAGGCGCTCCGGCGCCGGTCAGAGCCCCCGACAACAAGGCAGCAGCCCCGGCGAGCCCGTCACCGCCGCCGGTGACGACCGTGTTCGGCACCAGCCGCCCGACGAGGTTCACCAGTTCCGGCTTCTTCTCCAGCGTCGCCAGCACCTTCTCCAGCGCCTGCAGATAGGCGACGCGGTCCTGGCCGAGCACATTGGCCTGGGCGTTCTGGCCCTTGGCCAGCTCCTCCAGATAGCCGCGCTCGGCCTGGCCGAGCAGCTGGCGCTCCTTCTGGCGTTGCTCGGCGACCTGGACGCCGATCTGAGCGGCGACGAATTCGCGCTGCTGGTCGGCGCGGGCGCGAGCCGCCTCGGTGTCGAGGCGGACCTTCTGCGCGTCGGTCTCGCGGGCATAGGCGCGCGAGAGCTGCTCGGCGAGCTGTTCGCGCAGACGCGAGACCAACAGCTCCGGCGGGATCGAAGGCTCACCCATGCGGACCTCCTTGATCTCGATGCCGGCCTTGCGCCCCTCGATGCGGATCTGCTGCTCGATCGTGCTTTCGAGCGCATCGCGATTGTCGATCAGGTCGAGCACGCGGGTCGGCCGCGTCTGGAACTGACCCGGCGCGAGCTCGCCGGCAGCGTTGCGGACGGGCACCCGGATCGAGGAGCCCGCGACGTTGCGGACGATCGAGCGGATGGTCGGCGTCAGGATGCGATCCTCGATCTGTTCGAGGCCGCCGACGCCGCCAACCACGACCGGTGCGTTCTCCGGCGGCACCTGAACGACCACGCGCAGTTCGACCGGAATGTCCCAGCCCTCGATCTTGACGAAGATCGCCTGGTCGGCCGCCTCCTTCGGCGTCGGCTGCTCGACGAAGCGCTCGACCTGCCGGATGCGGCCCTGATCGTCCACTGTCAGGTCGATGATGCGCTTGCGAAAGCCGCCGCGATATTCCCAGGTCTGGATGCGAGTATCGACCTGCGTCATCTCGTAGGCTTGGTGATTGAGATAGTAGGCGCCCGGCAGCAGCACGGTCCGCCAGATGCCGACGCAACCGGACGGTACGACCGGCACCACGATCGCGTCCGACGTGTCGGCCGTCTGCACCTTCTCCTCGCGGCAAGCGACGCCGGGCGCGGCGACGTTCGACTTGATCACGCCGACGAAGCCGGCCGGCACGATGCTGGCGATCGTGCGGTTGTTGATCTCGACATCGAAGAGATAGCGGTTGAGCCGGTAGACACCGGGCTTCAGCACAGTCTCCTGCGCGCCGCGAAGGCCGCCGGAAGTCAGGAAGGTGCGCGCGTCGAGCATGCCGGCGAGCTTGTCGTCGGGGATGGCCGGCGCCATGAACACGCCCGACGGCAAGGCGAGGCCGTCCTTGGCGACGAGCCGGCCATAGCTGCCGTTCGGCACGGTAACGAGGTCGAGCTGCTCGACCTGGTTGAGCACGTTGACGAAGGGGATGAAATGGAAGCCGGGGCCGAGCACCTCGGCCTGCGGCCCCTTCTGCCCGTCGATCGCAATGATCTTGCCGGTCGGCAGGTCGGAGCCGCCGTAGATGCGCCGCAGGTGCCCGGTCTCGTTGGTTCCGACCACGACATAGGAGGTCGAGGCGAACAGGAAGACGGCGATCAGCACGCAGATAATCGCGGCGAAGTTCATGCCGGTGCGACGCTTCAGCGCCGCCCCCTCTCGTTCGGCGAGAACAGCATTCGGATCGCCGCGGCGGGCGAGCAGACCAAAGACGACGGCGAGCAGGACGGCCAGAAGCGTGAGGATCAGGATCAGCATGGACGCGATCGACTTCCTAGCGACAGGAGCGGCAGGGGATCGTTGCCCTGACGCATAGTCAAGCGGATTCGCGTGCTTAGCCGGCGCGGTCCGAAACCAGCTCCATCATGCGGTTAATCCAGCGTGCTCCTGAACCTCATCAGCGCGATGCCGGCATAGAGCGGCACGAAAATCGAAAGGTAGAACACCTCGAGGCCGATATCGCCGAGATCCGCCCCCTTCAGCATGATCGCGCGCACCACGCGCAGGAAATGCGTCAGCGGGAAGATCTCGCCGAGCCACTGCGCCCAGAGCGGCATGCCGGCATAGGGGAACATGAAGCCCGAGAGCAGCAGCGACGGCAGGAAGAAGAAGAAGGTCAATTGCATCGCCTGGAGCTGCGTGCGCGCCATGGTCGAGATCGTGTAGCCGAGCAGCACCAGCGCCAGCACGAAGATGGTGACGCAGGTCAATAGCAGGCCGAGGCTGCCGAGGAAGGGCACACCGAAGAGCAGCTTCGCGGCCGACAGCACCACCGCGACCTGGACGCTGCCGACCGCGAGATAGGGCAGCACCTTGCCGAGCATGATCTCGCCCGGCGTCGCCGGCATCGCCAGCAGGTTCTCCATGGTGCCGCGCTCGATCTCACGGGTCAGCGCCATCGCCGTCATCATCACCATGGTCATCTGCAGGATGACGCCGAGCAGGCCGGGCACAATGTTGTACTGGGTGATGCCCTCGGGATTGTAGCGCCGGTGTATGACGAAGGAGAGCGCGCTCTCGCTCTGCTCGCGCTTCAGCTCATCCGTGCCGAGCGCCCGCGTCAGCGCCCGGCTGGCGATGGTCTGCAGCGCGCCGACCGCGTTGCTGGAGGCTGCCGGATCGGTCGCATCGGCCTCGACCAGGATGCGCGGCTCGTCGCCACGCTCGACCCGCATGCCGAAATCGCTGGGAATGGTGACGAGGAAGGAGATCGCGCCGCGCGCCATCAGGCTCTCGGCCTCGGCCGCACTCTCCGGCCGCTTGGCGAAGCGGTAATAGCCGGAAACCTCCAGCGCCGCGACGACCGAGCGTGTGTAGCGATCCTGCCCCAATGCCAGAACCGCCGCCGGCAAGCCCTTGGGATCGTTGTTGATCGCATAGCCGAACAGCAGCAGCTGGACGATCGGCACCACCAGCATCATCGCGAAGGTGATGCGGTCGCGCCGCATCTGCACGAACTCCTTGGCGAGCACGGCGCCGAGCCGGCCGGGCGAGAACAGGGATGCCAGCGCCATCGTGCTCATGCCGCTCTCCCTTCGGCCTGGGCTTTCGCCATGAACTGGATGAAGACGTCCTCCAGGCTGGTCGCATCCGGCTCGATGCGCAGGCCGGGCCGATCCTTCAGATGCGCCAGCGCAGCTTCCAGCTTGCCCCTGTCGGTACCGACGACATGCAGCGTCGTCCCGAACGGCGCGACCTGCTCGACGCCGTCGGTCTTCGCCAGGTCGGCGATCTCGGCCGGCTTCAATGCGCCGTGGACGACATAGGTCGTGAGGCCCGAGCCTTTCACCACCTCGTCGACCGTGCCGGTCGCGAGCATCCGGCCATAGGCGATGTAGCCGATGCGATGGCAGCGCTCGGCCTCGTCCATGTAGTGGGTCGAGACCAGGACGGTCAGCCCGTCGCCGGCGAGGCGGTGGATCTCGTCCCAGAATTCGCGCCGCGCCTTGGGGTCGACGCCAGCGGTGGGCTCGTCAAGCAGCAGCAGCTTCGGCTGATGCATGATGCAGGCGGCGAGCGCGAGGCGCTGCTTCCAGCCGCCCGAGAGCGTGCCGGCGAGTTGGTCCTTGCGCGAGGTCAGGCCAAGACTGTCGAGCGTGCGCGCGACCGCCTCCTCCACCGGCTTCAGCGCATAGAGCCGGGCGACGAAGGTCAGGTTCTCCTCGATCGTCAGGTCCTCGTAGAATGAGAACTTCTGGGTCATGTAGCCGACCTGAAGCTTGATCTCGGCGCTCTGGGTGCGGACATCGAGACCTAGCACCGTGCCCTCGCCGGCATCGGGCGTAAGCAGGCCGCAGATCAAACGGATCGTCGTGGTCTTGCCGGAGCCGTTCGGGCCAAGGAAGCCGACGATCTCGCCTTGCCTGACCGTCAGGTCGACATTGTCGACGACGGTGCGCGTGCCGAAACGCTTGGTCATCCCGCGCACATCGATGACATTGGCGTCGTTCACCGCCGCCCCCGCAGCGCGACATCGACGATCTGACCGGGCTGGAGACGGGTCGCCGGCCCGCCCTCAGGCCGGGCCTCGACGAGATAGACCAGCTTCTGGCGGGTCTGCGCCGAATAGATCACCGGCGGGGTGAATTCCGGCTCCTGCGAGACATAGGAGACGGTGGCCGTCATCCCTTCCGGGCAGCCGGAGCAGCGCACATCGAGCCGCGTGCCGACCGTGGTGCCGAAGAGCAGCGCCTCCGGCACATAGAGCATCAGCTTGACCGCGCCATCCGGCAGGAGCGTCAGCGCCGGTGCCGACGGGCCGGCGAGCTCGCCGGGGTGGCGCACCAGGTCGGTGACGATCCCGGCTGCCGGCGCCATCAGCTTGCGCTGGCCGAGCCGCCATTTGGCCTGGTCGAGCGCGGCCTGCGCCTGCGCCACCTGGTTGCGCGCCGCCTTGATCTCCTCCTCGCGCGCCGCCAGCCGGGCGACGTTGAGATTGGCGACCGTCTCCCGCACCCGGGCAGTCGCCACGTCGCGCGCCGTCTGCGCCTGGTCGAGATCGGCCTGGGTCGAGACTCCCCGGCGGAACAGGTCCTGCCGGCGCTCCAGCGCCCGCTCCGACTCGCGCTCCTGCGCCTTCGCAGAGGCGGCGATCGCCTCGATCACCGCGATCTCCTCCGGCCGCTTGCCGCTAAGCAGGTTGGCGAGCTGCGCCTGCGCCTGCACCAATCGCGCCTCGCTTTCGGCGACGCCGTTGCGGGCATCGTCGGCCTGCAATTCGGCGAGCAGCGCGCCCGGCGCGACGCGCTCGCCGCGCCGGACCGAGACGGCCTCGATCCGGGCCGTGTCGATCGGTCCGATCCGGACGTATTCGCCCTCGACATAGCCGACGACGCGGGTCGTCGGTGGCGCGCAGACGCCGAGCGAAGCGGCGATGGCGAAGGAGCAGATGAAGTCGAGGATCATGACGCCTCTCCCCTGCAGGCGAGGATGCTGGCGCGAACCGAGCGCCTGACGGTTTCGCCGATGGCGCGCGCCTCATCCGGGCCGATCCCATCCCAGCCCAGGCGCCGGGTCACGGCCGGACGCGCAATGCGGAAGTAGAAGACCTGGCCGATCGCAGCGAAGACGGCGAGCTTGGTCGCCGGCGCCTCCGGCGCCATGCCTGTCGCCGCCGCCCAGACCTGGCAGACCCGGCGATGCACCGGCTCGAACAGCCCGCCATAGATCGCCTCGAAGGCCGGGCTCGGCGTCAGCATCTCGCGGACGACGAAGCGGGCGACGACCTCGCTCTCCGGCACCGTCGTCAGGAACGCGACGACCCGATCGATCAGCGCGAGCAGCTGGTTGCTGGCGACCTCGCGATCCGCCGCATCGATCGCGATCGAGACCGCAGGCGCCCCGCCGGCCAGCACCGCCTGCATCCGGGCGATGATCGCCTCGGCACAGGCCTGCCTGAGCCCGTCCTTGCCGCCGAAATGATAGGCGATCCCGGCGCTGTTGACCTTCGCCGCCTGTGCGATCTCGCGCGTCGAGGTCGCGTCGAAACCGTTGCGGCCGAACAGGTCGAGCCCGGCCCGGATCAGAGCCTGCCGCGTGCCATCGGCGTCCTTGAGGATGGATGTGCGTGCCATGGAGGAAGCCAATAGCACCATTTTACGGACTATTCAATCAATCGATTGATTGACTGAAATCAGGACAAACGCGTCTGCTTCGCCATTGATCTCAAGATGCAGGAAGTTTGTCACCAACACGCATATTCTGTCACCGTGGCGCGTCCAATTTGTCACTTGCGCGTAGCGGTACATGCTCGACATGCGAAACGTGTAGGATGACCACCGAAGACGCCACCCCAAATTAGCGCTAGTGAAGTGAAGTCGCTCCCGAACGATGGCCGTTTTGATCCAAAGCGCGCCTTGATCTGACCGGAAGCGTGCCTCACCCCAAAAAGCGCCTCGCTACGATTCAGTAGCGAGGTCCGGGTTCAGAACCGGCTGCCAATACATATCCCCGTCTCGGAACGCAGACGGTCTGGCGCCTCAAAGCGATGGCGGTCTGTGGCGCGCTCCGGCGGGGGCCTGCGGCTCTGTGCGAAGATCAGCCAGCCAGCTATCGTGCCAGGTAGCGCCTAGTGTGCGTGGCGTGAATTGGCTCCTTCGCCGATCGGCTCGGCTGGATCTCGTCTATATGAAGACCGTTACTGCTGGGGGAAAAACAATTCGGCAAGCCGGAGAGATGCAAAATGAGCCGAGGCTATCGGTGAGGTGAGAACCGAGGCATAGAGTTGCCGCGATTGCAGAAAAAGTTCCGCAAATTCTGAAACTCATTTCGACTAAGCTGGGGCTCTATCGCCCCTGATCGCGCTCGGTTGTTGGCGAATATACGCGAATCAGGAATTTATTCCATACGCGTGAGCGCCCGCGATTGGCCCAACTGCAGCATTCACGGCGAGCCGCTAAACGGTCGAGAATGGCCCGTAGCTGACGTCTGGAAGGTCTGCTTCGGGGTAGGTTCCTAATGCCGGCAAATGGTTTCGCTAGTGCCTCCCATGGATCGCTTCAGCACGCCATGAAATGCGTCAGTTTGACGTTGAGATAATCGAGGATCGCCTGCCGGCCGCCTTCGCGTCCCATGCCGGAATGATTGATGCCGCCGAACGGCGCCTCGGCATGTGCGATCATGAAGGTGTTGATCCCGACCATGCCGGCGCTAAGGCCGGCGCTGAGTGCCTCGGCCTGGCGCTGGCTGGTCGTGAAGCCATAGGCGGCAAGTCCGTACGGCGTCGAGTTCGCCCGTTCGATCGCGTCGTCGACGTCGCGGAAGGTGGCGATCGGCGCCAGTGGGCCGAAGGGCTCGTCGCGCATGATGCGGGCGGCGTCGGGTACGTCGGCGAACACGGTCGGCTCGAAGAAGAAGCCCTTGTTGCGATTGGCCGGACGGCGTCCGCCGGTGAGCCGACGCGCGCCGGAGGCTTCCGTCTCTGCCGACAGCGCGTCGATGCGGTCGCGCTGGCTGGCGAGCGTCAGCGGCCCCATGGTCGTGGCGCGATCCTGGCTGTCGCCCAGCACCAGCGCTTCGGCGGCCTTGACCATCCCGCCGGCAAAACGTTCGGCCAGGCTCTCATGCACATAGAAGCGGTTGGGCGCGATGCAGACCTGGCCGGCATTGCGGAACTTGAACTGCGCGCACAGCGCCGCCGCGCTGTCGATATCGGCATCCTCGCAGATCACGACGGGAGCGTGGCCGCCGAGCTCCATCGAGCAGCGCTTGACGGTCTTGGCAGCCTCGGCGAGCAGCATCTGGCCGACCCGCGTCGAGCCGGTGAGCGATATTTTGCGGACCTCTTCGGCCGCCATCAGAGCGGGCGTGATCGTCTCGGCCGGGCCGAAGAGCATCTGGACAGTGCCGGCCGGCGCGCCGCCCTCGACGCAGGCCTCGGCGATCAGCGTCGAGGTCAGCGGCGTCTGCTCTGAGGGGCGGCAGATGATCGGGCAGCCGGCGGCGAGCGCCGGCGCGATCTTGCGCGCCAGCAGGTTGATCGGGAAGTTCCAGGCAGTGAAAGCGGCGACGATGCCGACAGGCTCCAGCGCCGTCGCCAGCCGTCCGCCCTGGCGCGAAGGGATCGTCTCGCCAAACAGCCTCTCGGCCTCGCCGGCGAACCAGTCGAACTGCTCGATCGCGATCAGCACCTCGCCTTCGGACTGGGCGATCGGCCGGCCAATCTCATGTGACAGCGCGCTCGCGAGCGCGCCCTTGCGCGCCTCCATCGCCCGGGCGATGCCGCGCAGCACCCTGGCCCGCTCCCAGCCATGCACCTTCGACCAGGTCTTGAGCGCGGCGCGGGCATGGTGGAGCGCCTCCTCGACCTCGGCCGCACCGGCGCGAGGAGCGGTCCAGAGCTGCTCCTCAGTGCAAGGATTGAGAACGGAAAGCGGCGGCAGCGCGGTGGTCGTGCGGAACTCGCTTCCGATGAGGAGCTTTGGTGTGAGGTTGGACATCGGTCTCTCCAGCACGGTCACAGGATCTCCGGCTCGCCGACGGGCGCGCCGAACGAGGTTTCGAGGAAGTCGAAATCGCAGCCTTCATGGGCCTGGCCGATATGGCGCGAGAACATCCAGCCATAGCCGCGCTCGAACCGTGGTTCGGGGAGCTGCAGCTGGGCGCGGCGACATTCCAGTTCGGCGCCGTCGATGCACAGATCGATGCTGCGGGCCGCGACATTAACGCGGATCAAATCGCCACTGCGGACGAGCGCGAGCGGGCCGCCGATATGGGCCTCCGGCGAGACGTGCAGGATGCAGGCGCCGTAGCTGGTGCCGGACATGCGGGCGTCGGAGACGCGCAGCATGTCGCGCACGCCCTGCTTGAGCAGCTTCCTGGGGATCGGCAGCATGCCCCACTCCGGCATGCCGGGACCGCCCTGCGGGCCGGCGCCACGCATCACCAGGATCGTGTCGGCGGTGACGGCCAAGTCGGGTTCGTCGATCTCGGCCTTCATCTGCGCGTAACTGTCGAAGACAAGGGCGGGACCGATGTGGTCGAGCAGGCGCGGCTCGGCCGCCGAGGGCTTCATCACGCAGCCTTCAGGCGCGATGTTGCCATGGAGCACCGCCAGCGCCGGTTCCGTCGAAACCGGCCTGTCGAGCGGCCGGATGACGTCGTCGTTCCAGATCGCAGCGCCTTCGACCGCAGCGCCGAGCGAGCGGCCTTCGACCGTCGCCGCGTCGAGAGAAAGGTGCTGCGTCAACCGGCTCATCAGGCCGGGCAAGCCACCCGCGTAATAGAAGTCTTCCATCAGATAGCGCTCGCCGGAGGGGCGGATATTGGCCAGCACGGGGATGATCCGGCTCGCTGCCTCGAAATCGGCCAGGCCGATGTCCTGGCCGGCGCGGCGCGCCATCGCGATAAGGTGGATGATGGCATTGGTCGAACAGCCCATCGCCATGGCGACCGCGATGGCGTTCTCGAACGAGGCACGTGAGAGCACGGCCGACGGCCGCAGGTCTTCGCCGACCATCGCGACGATGCGCCGGCCGGTCTCGGCCGCCATGCGGATATGGCCGGAATCGGCGGCGGGGATGGAGGAAGCGCCCGACAGCGTCAGCCCCATCGCCTCGGCGATGGCCGTCATCGTGCTGGCCGTGCCCATCGTCATGCAGTGGCCGTAGGAGCGCGCAATGCCGACCTCGACCGCCTGCCATTCCTGCGCGTCGATCTTGCCGGCGCGGCGATCGTCCCAATACTTCCAGGCGTCGGAGCCGGAACCGAGCACCTCGCCGCGCAGATTGCCGCGCAGCATCGGCCCGGCCGGCAGGAAAATGGCCGGGAGGTCGGCACTGATCGCGCCCAGGATCAGGCCCGGCGTTGTCTTGTCGCAACCGCCCATCAGCACAGCGCCGTCGACCGGATGGGAGCGCAGCAGCTCCTCGGTCTCCATCGCCAGGAAGTTGCGATAGAGCATCGTTGTCGGCTTGACGAAGTTCTCCGAGAGCGAGATCGCGGGCAGCTCCAGCGGAAAGCCGCCGGCCTGCAATACGCCGCGTTTCACATCCTCGACGCGCTGGCGGAAATGCGCGTGGCAGGGATTGATGTCCGACCAGGTGTTGATGATCGCGATGACGGGACGGCCGTTCCAGTCCTGCGCGCCATAGCCCATCTGCATCAGGCGCGAGCGATGGCCGAAGCCGCGAAGGTCGTCGGTGTCGAACCAGCGGGCGCTGCGAAGCGGCGTCTTCGTCATTGGCTCGCCGTCACGCCGCCGTCGATATAGACGACCTGGCCGGTCATGTAGCTGCCGGCCGGTGCAGCGAAGGTGATGACCTGGCCGACGACCTCGACGGGGTCGCCGATCCGGCCGAGCGGATTGCGGTCGAGGATGAAGTCGCGGAAGCCCTTGCGCTCGAGATGGGGGCGGATCCGTTCGGACTGGATGAAGGTCGGCGCGACGCCATTGACCGTGATGTTGTGCTCGGCGAGCTCCATCGCATGCTGCTTGACGAGCATGACGAGGCCCCCCTTGGTGGCGCAGTATGCTGAGTAGCCGCGGTTGCGCAGCGCCAGCTGCGAGCGCACGGAGAGCAGATGGATCTGGCGGCCTCCGGCTCCCTGCGCGATCTGGTGGCGCGCCACCGCCTGGCCCAGGAACATCGCCGATTTCAGGTTGATCTCGTAGACGTTGTCGAAGGTCTCTTCGTCGACGTCCATCAGCCTTTGCTCACGCTGGATGCCGACGCAATTGACGAGCACGTCGATGCCGCCCATCGCCTCGGCCGCGCGATCGGTCGCCGCCGCGATCGCGGCCGGATGGCGCGCATCCAGTGCGAAGCCGTGGGCCTCGGCGCCATAGCCGCGCAGCTTGTCCACCAGTGCCTGCGCCTTCGCCTCGCTGGGGCCGGCGATGGCGACATGGGCGCCGTGGCGCGTCATCGCCAGGGCGATCGCCTCGCCGAGCGCACCGTAGCCGCCGGGCAGGAAGACGCGCAGCCCCCGGATGTTGAAAAGCCGGTCGATCGCATCGAGGTCGATCTGCGGCGTCAGATATCCTTCGGGACGGTTCATGCGGCGGGCTCCAGCGGCGCAGCGCGCTCCGTCAGCAGGTTGCCGAGATAGGCGCGGGTCGGCTCGAAATCGAGCAAGCCGGCATAGTCCGGCAGCGGCGTGACGACGCCCTTGTTGACGAAGATGAAGCGCTCGCAGATCTCCTCGAGGATCTCGAGGTGGAAGCGCTCGTTCGGATGGACGCAGAGGAAGACCAGCCGCCCCTCGGCGCGCAACCGCCGGAAGAAATCCAGCATGAAGCCGATATAGCCATCCTGCGTGCTGAACTGCGGCTCGTCGAAGAGATGCACCAGCGGATAGTCGCTGCCGGCGCGCTGCATCAGGGCGTTGGGGCGCAGCGACCGGAAATGCCGGACCTGATAGGACTGGTGGTAGTGGATGGCGAGGCGATCACGCTCGTCGGTGCGGACGCGGTGGATGTCGTGGCCGCAGACCTCGACCTTGCCCGATGTCGGGCTGTTCGAGCCAGTGATCAGCTCGAACAGCGTCGTCTTGCCTGAGCCGTTGGGGCCCATCATGCCGACGATCGCCGGCTCCTCGATGCGGAAATCCGCGTCGAGCCGGAAGGTCGGCGTCCGGTCGAACCGGCCGCGCGTGTAGATCTTCGACAGGTTGCTGACGTCAAGCATGGCGCTCATGGTCACATTCCGATCAGGCGCTGGCGCCGCGAGCTGTCGTCGAGCAAGGCACGGGCTGGTCCCTCATGGACGATCCGGCCACGGTCCATGACATAGGCGCGGTCCGAAACCTCGAGCGCGGCGAGCGCGTTCTGCTCGACGATCAGGACGGAGATGCCCTCGGCCTTGAGGCGCCTTACCGTCGCCAGCACGTCCTGGACGATCTTGGGCGCGAGCCCCTGGCTCGGCTCGTCGAGCAGGACGAGGCCGGGCGAGCCGAGCAGCGCCCGCGAGATCGCGACCATCTGCATCTCGCCGCCGGAGAGGTTCTCGCATTCGCGCGGCATCAGATGTTCCAGCGCCGAGAAGATCGAGACCATCTCGCTGATTTGCCAGGACCGGAAACGGGTCTTGCGCATGCCGAGCTGCAGGTTGCGGGCGACGGTCAGCGTCGGGAAGACGCGGCGGTCATCCGGAACCCAGCCGATGCCCATGGCCGAGATGCGATGCGTCGGGTGGCGGGTGATGTCCTGTCCGTCGAACTGGATCCTGCCGCGACGCGGCGGCGTCAGACCCAGGATGGAGCGGATCGTGGTGGTCTTGCCGGCGCCGTTGGCGCCGAGCAGCGAGACGATTTCGCCTTCACCGACCCGCAGCGAGGCGCCGAACAGGACTTGCGTCTCTCCGTAGAAGGTCTCGATGTCGAGGACTTCAAGCATGGGTCGCCTCCGCCAGTGCCGAGCGCCGCACCCATTTGTTGTCGCCGAGCTGCGCCGGCGTCCCTTCCGCGATGACCTGGCCCCAGTGGATCACTGAGATTCGGTCGGCGAGCTCGAACAGGAAGCGCATGTCGTGCTCGATCATCACGATCGTGTAGCGCTCGCGCAGCCGCCTCACGAGCTGGGCAAGGCGGCGCGAGGCCTCGGCGCCGAGGCCCGATGTCGGCTCGTCCAGGAAGAGGATGCGGGGCTCGGCCGCAAGGGCGACGGCGATCTCCAGCGCACGCCGGTCGCCATAGCTGAGCGATGCGGCAGCGTCCCAGGCGCGTGCCGCAAGACCGACCTGGTCGAGCACGGCCAGCGCCTGATCGATGAGGGCGCGATCCGAGAACACGGCCGACATCACGCCGAGCCGGCGTTTCCGGAAGGCCGGCAGCGCCAGCATGACGTTCTCGATGACGACCGTATCGTCGAAAAGGTTCATCAACTGGAAGGAGCGCGAGACGCCCATCCTGGCGATGCGCTGCGGCGGCAGGCCCGAGATCCGCTGACCGTCGAACAGGACCTCGCCGCGATCAGGCCGGTGCTGTCCGGTGAGGACGTGGAAGCAGGTCGATTTGCCCGCCCCGTTAGGCCCCATGATGCCGCTGATCTGGCCTTCCTCGAAGGCGAGCGAGATATTCTCCAGCACGACGCGCGAGCCGAAGCGCTTGTGGATGTTGCGGGCTTCGAAGAGCGCCATCACGCGGCCTCCGTCGCGGGGGCCGGCGCTGTCGTCGGCTTCAAAGCAGGCCTGCGCCGCAGCAGCCCGTGCAGCATGCCCGCCAGCCCTTCCGGCCGCAGCATCACCATCGCCATGAAGATCAGGCCATACCAGAGCAGCCAGGTCTCGGTCAGGCCGCCGAGGACGTCGCGGGCGACGAAGTAGAACACCACGCCCAGCACGGGCCCCCAGAAGCTGACGAGACCGCCGCCGACCAGGACCATCATCACGACGAGCCCGGACTGATGCAGGCTCATCACATCGGTATAGGCGCTCTGCTGGGCCATCGCGAGCAGGCTCCCGGCGAGGCCGGCGAGCATCGCAGACAGCGTGAAGACGGCCCATTTGAAGCGCCAGACCTCGTAGCCGACGAAGCGTGCGCGGGTCTCGTTCTGGCGGATGGCCTGCAGCACCCGGCCGAAGGGCGAGTTCGCCAGCCGCCAGCAGAGAACCACCACGATCATCAGCAGCGCCGCGGCGAAGTAGAACAGTGCGCGGTTGTCGGTGAGCGCGACCTGCCAGGGCCCGAGCGTCAGCGGTGGGCGCGGGATGCCGAGCAGCCCGTCCTCACCGCCGGTGACGCGGTGCAGCTTCATGGCAAGGAACCAGAAGATCTGGCCGAAGCCGATCGTCAGAAGCGCATAATAGATGCCGCGGCGATGCGAGAGGAACGCCCCGACCAGGGCGCCGGCGATCCCGGCAGCAAGCACCGCGGCGAAGAGCCCGCCCCACAGGCTGACTGCGACATGGTGCTGGAACAGCCCGAAGGCATAGGCCCCGATGCCGAGATAAGCGCCGTGGCCGAAGGAGTGCAGGCCAGTATAGCCGAACAGCAGGTTGAACCCGAGCGCAAAGCCGATCCAGATCGCGATCTCGATGCCGAGATACTGATAGAGCCCGATGGCGGGCAGCAGGTCCGGCGCAGCCAGCAGCAGCAGGGCAAGCGCGATCATCGGCGGCGTGATCCAGGCCGATGGGCGGGCGGGGATGTCCGAGAGCGAGATCATGGCGTCAATGTTCCAGGGCGCTCTTGCGGCCGAGCAGACCGCGGCTGCGGAAGCCGAGGATCGCGATCAGCAGCAGGTACATCGACATGGTCGACCATGCCGCCGCATAGGCACCGGTGATTCCGATGGCGAGACCGACGAGGAGGGCCGCGATGACCGCGCCCCAGAAGCTGCCGACGCCGCCGATGACGATGATGAGGAAGGCCGGGATCACGATGTCGACGCCGACATGCGGGCGAAGTCCCCAGATCGGCACCATCACCACGCCGGCGAGGCCCGCAAGGGCGGCACCGAAGCCGAACACGACGAGTCTGAGCCTGGCGAGGTCGTAGCCGAGCGCCCGGACCATCTCGCTGTCATGCGCGCCGGCCTTGATCACGGCGCCGGCCGAAGTGCGTTCCAGGAAGAGCCAGACGGCGATGATCGCGGCGATGCTGAAGCCGGCGGCGAAGAAGCGATAGGTCGAGAAGATCATGCCGTTCAGCAGGAAGGCCCCGTTGATCGCCTGCGGCAGCGCCAGGTTCTGCTCGCCTGTGCCCCAGACGAGCCGGATCAGCTCCTCGATGACCAGAGCGGCGCCGAAAGTCAGCAGCAACCCGTAGAGCGGAGGCTTGCCATAAGTCGGGCGCAGGCAGAGCTCGAGCAGCATGCCGGCAAGTCCGGCCAGCGCCGGCCCGATCGCCAGCGCCAGCACGTAGCGCAGGCCGAGCGGCAGGCTCAGCCACCAGGCGCCGAAAGGCGTCCCCGCGAACCAGCTCCCGGCGATCACCGTCAGCGCGAAATAGGCGCCGATCGCGAACAGCGAGCCATGGGCGAGATTGATCACCTCCATCACGCCCACGATCAGGGTGAAGCCGAGGGCGATCAGGGCAAAGAGCAGGCCCAGAGTCAGGCCATTGATGATGTGGGGCAGAAGATCGATCATGCGGGTCCGTCCGGAGGCAGCGCGGCCGTCACCCGCGACCGCCGAGTGGCGGCCGCGGCTGGCGGGACGGATCAGGCATCGAAGGTGGGTGTCTGCTCGTAGGGCTCCAGCTTGCAGAGCTTGGCGGAATCGGTGTCGCGGACATCCTCCGCCTTGGCCTGGCTCAGGACCTCGAAGATATCGTCCTTCTCCTTCGGCGCCTTGTTGGCCGTGGCGAGATAGATCGTCTGCTGCATCTGATGCGTCTCAGCATCGATCGTCGCATCGAAATGCTGCATGCGGTCTTTGGCAGCGATCTTGTGGCCTTCCAGCGCCTTGATCACGGCGATGTTGTTGGTCGTGCCGGCCCGCTCCACGGCGCCGAGCAACTCCCGTATCGCCATGTAGCCATTGTAGAAGACGTTGCCGGGCGAACGCATGGCGGTCTCTGGGTACATCGTCTGGTAGCGCTTGACGAAGTCGGCGACGCCCGGAAGGTCGAGGCGATAATACCAGGTCGTGCCGAACACGCCGAACAGGGTCTCGATCGGCAGGCCGTAGACATCGTCCCAGTCCTGCTGGCTGTTGATCCAGGCCGGCTTGTCGCCCATCTTGAGCTGGGCGACCTGCTGGCGCATCGCCTTCTGGTCGTCGCCACCGATCGCCGCCGAGACCACGCCGGGCTTGCGCTGCTGCACCTTGAGCAGGGCCGAGGTGAAGTCGCGGGTTCCCTGCGGGATCATCACCTCTTCCATGACCTTGCCGCCATACTCCTTCAGCAAGGCCTTGGTCGCCGCGGCGGTGTCGTGGCCCCAGACATAGTCGTTGGTCAGGAGCATCCAGTCCGGCCCGAAGCGCTCGATCGCGCTCTTGACCGCGGCCTTGGCGAAATTGGTGCCGTTGCCGTCGAACACGAACTTGACGCGGTGGCAGTTCTGGCCGGCCTCGGTCGGTGAGGACGAGTTGGTGTTGATGTAGATCACGCCGTATTTCTGGGCGACCTGGCTGATCGCATTGGCGACGCCGGAATGGACCGCACCGACGAGGAAGCCGCATTGCTCGCGGCTGATCATCCGTTCCGCCACGCGGCTGCCGGTGGCGGCCGTCGTCTCCGTGTCGATATGGACGAACTCGACCTTGCGGCCGAGCACGCCGCCGCGCTCATTGGCTTCGGCGATCGCCATCGCCATGCCGCGCTTGTCGCTGGCGCCGGAGTTCGCATACATGCCGCTGGCATCGGCCGTGATGCCGATCCGCAGCGGCTTGGCCGCGCCCTGCGCCCAGACCCGATTGTGCTGCCATGGGCCTGCAAACAGCGAGACGGCCGAAGCTGCGCCGGCGGCTCCCAACAAGCCGCGCCGTGAGACTGTGTTCCTCGACATCGACATCCTCCCCGAAACGGGCGGGCTCGTGCCCACCTCTTGCCTGATCGAAGGTCAGAACTAATTTTCAAATAGCATGAATATTTTTTCTGTCATGTCAATCACCCTTCCGAAATTCGTGCTTTGAGTGTGCAATCGAATGGGTTAGGACAAGAGAATGAACGAAAATTCATTCAATGGACAAGCTGCGACCCGCTCGTCTGAGATCGCGCCGGAGACCTTCGAAGCGCTGCGCCAGCGTCTGCGCAATCGCTTCGATCAGCTCAGCCCGCATCTGCAGCGCATCGCGCGCTTCGCGCTGGAAAAGCCCAACGATTTCGCCCTGAAAACGGTGGTCGTGATCGCCGGCGACATCGAGGTGCAGCCGTCGACGCTGATCCGCTTCGCCAAGGAGTTCGGCTATAGCGGCTTCTCCGAGATGCAGCGGGTCTTCCGGCTGCGCCTGATCGAGGGCGCTCCCCGCGCGCGCGAGGAGGTTTTCGCGCGGCAGGCCTTTCCGCGAGAGGCGAACGATTTCGGCGCGCTGCTGAATGGCTGCGTCGATGCGCTGATCGGCTCGCTCGAGGATCTCAGGCGCAGCATCTCGCCTGAGGCTCTCGGCAGGGCGACGCAGATGCTGCGCGAAGCCGAGCACGTCTACATCGCCGGCCTGCGGCGGTCGCGGCCGATCGCGACCTATCTGGCCTATGGCCTGACGCGCTGCGAACGGCAGTGCAGCCTGCTCGACTTCGGCAGCGGCATGGCGGCCGAACAGATCGCCACCATGCGCTCCAGCGATCTCCTGGTCGCGATCGCCTTCACGCCCTATACGCAATCGGTGGTCGACATCACGCTCGACACCCATCTCAGCGGCAAGCGCATCCTTGTTCTGACCGACGTGGCCGAGAGCCCGCTGGCGCGGCATGCAGACCTGGCGTTCCTCGTCGACAACTCGGCCACCAGCCAGTTCAGGCCGATTTCAGGAGCGATCGCCCTGGTGCAGACCTTGATCACCGGCCTCGGAACGGGATGAAGCGACCTTCAAAGCGGCAGGAGCAACGCGCCATCGTTCTCTCAACGACTGCGCCGTGCAGTGGGAGCAAGGATTCAGATCGGGTCTACTCCGACAGCACCCTGTTAAATCGCCAAACTGCTCCCGGAAGCAGACGCCACCGGGCGTGCGATATTGGGTAGATCGCGGACGTCTGATGGCTCGACTCTGGACGTCCGGTTTCTGGCAGCTTCCCAATGTCTGGAAGTGGCGCTCCATTGCCTTGCGCCGCGCGGCGCTGAAGCGAAACAGCGCTGATGGCGAGCAAACAAAGAATCTGCCTCAAAGCCTCAGCGAGGCCGCCCCCCTAGGTCGATCGAGAGCTGCGCGGCTTTTGCCGTGACACTTTGGATCTTTTCGGACAACTCCGGTTCCTTGAACCGCCCGATCGTGCCCGTTACTCCAATGGCGCCAACGAACTCGCCGCCTTGGGTGAAGACTGGGGCGGATACAGCGGCTGTCTCGGGGTCGCGTTCACCAAGAGACACATAGTATCCTGCAGCCCGCACTTGGCGAGAGATGGCATCGTCACCCCCGGTGTAAGCCGTCAGAATGCGCGCTCCTGCGCCGCCAGACAGCGGCAATTCGGCGCCTTCCTCGACATGGTGCCTGATCAGCCGAGGCGCATGGTGGCGATAGAGGCAGATGCGTCTGTCACCCTCGCGGACGTAGAATGCAGCCGTCTCCCCGGTTTCGTCGACGAGCTCGCGCAAAGCAGGGCGTACGTGATCAGCCAGGTTGAAGGCGTTCTGGTACAGCACGCCGAGACGCCAAAGGGACGGACCAAGTCGAAAGCGTCCATCCACCCCCCGTCGGACATAGCCGAACCGCTCAAGCGATGCCGTAAGCCGCAGGATCGTGCTGCGATATAGGCCAGTTCGGTCGGCGAGCTCGCCCAGCGTGAGCGTGGCGCGACCATCCCCGAAGGCATCGAGAATGCCCAAAGCGCGCTCGACGGCCTCGACACGCTGCTCTCCCGACTTTGCGCTGTTCGCCAATGCCCCCTCGTCGCGTGGTTCGCCCATGTCGCAATCGTCTCCACTACTGCGGCCTCAGATACAGCCCGTTGCTACCCCTCGATTGACAGAGATCACAAGGTCTGTCATTTTCTGTCTAACAGACATAGTTTCTGTCTGACAGAAACAAAGGGAGGAGTATAGCGATGATGAGCCCGGCATCTGGCGCCACTGCGGTCAGGGACGTGACAGTCAGCGAGGTCGGTCCGCGCGACGGGTTGCAGAGCGTCAAGCGGACGATGCCGACCGCGTTAAAGCATCGCTGGATCGCGGCACTCGCGGGGGCCGGGCTGGTCGAGATCGAGGTCGGCTCCTTCGTCTCTCCGAAACGCCTGCCGCAGATGGCCGATGCTGCGGAGGTCGTGGCCGAAGCGGTCAAGCTGCCAGGCGTGACCATCCTCGCGCTCGTGCCGAACCTGATCGGCGCCGAGCGAGCCTTTGGGGCAGGCGCCCATCGGGTCACGATGCCGGTTTCCGTGTCTCGGGAGCATAGTCTCAGCAATATCGGCAAGACGCCCGAGGAGGCCGTGGCCGAGGTTCGCAAGGTCTGTGCTTTGCGCGACAGCATGGCCGCGGATCGGCGTCCTTCCGTCGAGATCGGTCTGTCGACGGCGTTCGGCTGCACGCTGGAAGGGCTGGTCCCCGAAGATCGCGTCATCGAGATCGCCGAGATGGTTGCGACGGCCGGCGCCGATTCGATCGGCCTGTCGGATACCACGGGCATGGGCAATCCGGCGCAGGTCAGGCGGCTGTTCAAGCGCTTGCATGGAGCCGTCGGCGACAAGGCGGGCGGCGCGCATTTCCACAATACGCGCGGTCAGGGGCTCGCCAATGTCGTGGCTGCGCTCGATGTCGGCGTGACCACCTTCGACTCGTCGCAGGGCGGCCTTGGCGGTTGCCCCTATGCCCCGGGAGCGACAGGCAACATCGTCACCGAGGATCTCGTCTTCCTTCTCGAGGCCATGGGTCTGCGCACGGGAATCGACATCGATCGTCTAATCGCGGCTCGCGCTCTCGTGCTGGAGGGCCTGCCAGGCGAGCCACTCTATGGGCAGGTGCCGGACGCTGGGCTGCCCAAGGGATTCGTGCCCGCATCGCTCGGGAGGGCGGCATGAACCAGATTCTCCCGCTCGACGGCATCAAGGTCGTCGAGTTCTCCCATATGATCATGGGGCCGAGCTGCGGTCTCGTGCTGGCCGATCTCGGCGCCGACGTGGTCAAGATCGAGCCCTCTCCCCATGGCGACAATACGCGCCGGCTCGCCGGCTCTGGCGCCGGCTTCTTCCCGACGTTCAACCGCAACAAACGCAGCCTCGCGGTCGACCTGAAGTCTGCCGAAGGCATGGCGTTGGCGAAGCGTCTGATCGCTCGAGCCGACGTCGTCACCGAGAACTTTCGCCCAGGTGCCCTGGAGGCGATGGGCCTCGGCTTCGAGGCGCTCAGGGTCGAGAATCCCCGGCTGATCTATTGCTCGCTAAAGGGCTTTCTCGCCGGTCCCTACGAGAAGCGTGCCGCGCTCGACGAGGTCGTACAAATGATGGGCGGGCTCGCCTACATGACCGGACCGTCCGGCCGCCCGCTTCGCGCCGGCGCATCGGTTAACGACATCATGGGCGGCATGTTCGCCGCCATCGCGGTCATGGCGGCCGTCATCGAGCGTTCACGAACAGGCGAAGGCCAATACGTCAAAAGCGCCCTGTTCGAGAACAACATGTATCTCGTCGCGCAGCACATGCTGCAATACGCAGTGACCGGCAAGCCGGCGGCGCCGATGCCGGAGCGCATCTCGGCTTGGGCCGTCTACGACGTCTTTGTGACGAGCGACGGGGAACAGGTTTTCCTCGGTGTCGTCAGCGACACGCAATGGCGCGCCTTTTGCGCCGAGTTCGGCTTGGGCGATCTCCTCGCCGACCCCGGGCTCGCGACCAACCCGCAGCGTGTCCATGCGCGGGACGATTTCATGCCCCGTCTGCGCGCGATGTTCGCGCAGATGCCGCGCAAGCAAATCCTCGAAACGTGCGAGCGCATCGGGCTGCCTTTCGCGCCGATCACCCGACCGCAGGAGATGTTCGACGATCCCCATCTCAATCATCCCGGTGCCATGGTCGACGTGACGCTCGACAACGGTGTCGTCGCCCCGGTCCCGGTCCTACCGATCGAAATGAAGGGCAAACGCCTGGGCCTGCGCCGGGACATCCCGCGCATCGGCGAGCACAGCGCCGAGATCGCGGCGGAGCTCGGCTACGGGACCGAAGAGGTCGCGGCCCTGGCCACGCAGGGCGTCCTCGGTGTGGACACAGGCCCCCTCGGCGCTCCCGCCGTGTCCGAGGCCGATACCGCCTCGGTTTTCCGCCGTCGCACCGGCTGATCTCAACGCTGAGGACGAGCCATGCCCATTTACGAACTCGATCACGTCGCGCCGAAGCTGCCGCCCCACGACGCCTGTTGGATCGCGCCGACCGCCACCGTGATCGGTGACGTCTCGCTCGCGGAGGATGTCGGCATCTGGTTTGGCGCAGTCATCCGCGGCGACAATGACCGGATCGTCATCGGAGCGCGCACCAACATCCAGGACGGTGCGATGCTGCACGCCGATCCGGGCTTTCCACTCAAGATCGGTGCCGACGTCACGATCGGCCACCATGCCATCGTGCATGGCTGCACGATCGGCCCGAATACCCTCGTCGGCATGGGCGCGACCATCCTCAACGGTGCGAAAATCGGTGCCAACTGTTTGATCGGAGCGAACGCGCTCGTCACCGAGGGCAAGGAATTTCCCGACAATTCGCTGATCGTCGGCTCGCCGGCCAAGGCTATCCGAACGCTCGACGATGCCGCTGCCGCCAAGCTGACCGAATCCGCGGCGTCCTACGTCGCCAATTGGAAGCGATTTGCGAAAGGGCTGAAGCCAGTCCCCTAGCCACATCAACGCTAATCGGAACGCAGATTTCCGACGTGAAAACCAGGGAGAAAACAATGAACAGACGCGAATTTCTGACCGGCTCCGCCGGCCTGGCCACGGCGACCCTCATCGGGTTCCCGCAGGCTTCGGCCGCATCCGGCCCGCTCAAGATCATCGTCCCGGCGGCGCCGGGCGGCGGCTGGGACGGCACGGGCCGCGCCATCGACAAGGTACTGCGCGAGACCAAGGCCGCGACCTCCGTCCAGGTCGAAAACCTGCCGGGCGCAGGCGGCACCGTGGCGCTACCTCGTTTCCTCGCCATGAAGGGCCAGACCGGCGTGATCATGGTCACCGGCTTGACCATCGTCACGGCGGCGATCTCGAACAAGACGCCGAATTCGATCGCAAATGCGGTTCCGATCGCACGGCTGACCGGGGAGGCGCATGTGCTGGCCGTCCCGGCGGACTCGCCCTTCAAGACGCTCGCGGACTTCGTTGCAGCGTTCAAGAAAGATCCGCGGGCTCTCGCGGTCACCGGCGGCACGCCGGGCGGCAGCGACCACCTCACCCTCGGCATCCTCGCCGACTCGCTCGGGATCGAACCGGCCCGGATGAACTGGGTGGCCTATGACAGCGGCGGGCAGGCGCAGACCGCGATTCTCGGCGGCCATGTCCAGGCCGGCATCAGCAACTGGAGCGAGTTCCAGGCGCAGATCGAGGCCGGCAAGATGCGCGCCCTCGCGGTTTCCGCCGACGAACGCATCCCCGGAGTCGCCGTCCCGACCTTCAAGGAGCAGGGCCATGACGTGGTGCTGTTTAACTGGCGCGGCGTGTTCGCGCCTCCCGGCATCGCCGAGGCGGCGCTGAAGGAGCACAAGGACATGATCGCGGCGATGGTCGCGAGCGCCGAGTGGAAGGAGGAGAGCAAGAAGCGCTCCTGGGTCGATCTCTACATGCCGGGCGACAAGTTCAAGCCCGTGCTGGACGAGGAAGTCGCCCGGATCGGCGCGCTCATGAAGAAGCTGGGCTTCGCGTGATGAGCGCCGCCCCGCTCGATCCGTCCGGCGCCGGCAGGCAGATTGTGCCGCTCGCACTCGCCCTGTCGATCTGTGCGCTGGCCGCCGCGACCTTCTACGGTGTCCAGCAAATTCCGACGCCGCGCTTCGGCACCGCCGTCGGCCCGCGGACCTTCCCGCTGATCGTCGCCGTCGGTCTCGCCGTCTGCGGCGGGGGCCTGCTGCTGCAGGCCCTACGCCGGCAGCTCATCGCCGACGAGGTCGAGTGGGGCAGCCGCCGCCAGAACATCCTCTGGTTCGTCGCAGGCCTCGTGGCCAATCTGGTTCTGATCGAGCTGGTCGGCTTCACCTTGGCTTCGGCCGCGATGTTCACCTGCATCGCGCGTGCCTTCGGCAGCACGCGGCCTGTCCGCGACGCCATGATCGGAACCGCTTTCGCGTTGGTCGTTTACCTCGCCTTCCGGTTCCTGCTCGGCGTCAACATCGGAAACTCTCCACTCGGGGAACTGTGGTGATGGATGTTTTCTCCTCACTCGCAGGCGGCTTCGGCAACGCACTACAGCCGATGAACCTGCTCTGGGCGCTGATCGGAACCTTCTGCGGAACCGCGATCGGCGTGCTGCCGGGGATTGGCCCCGGATTGACGCTCGCCCTGCTCTTGCCGATCACCTATCAAGTCGAGCCCGCCAGCGCCTTCATCCTCTTCGCCGGCATCTATTACGGCGCGATGTATGGCGGCTCGACGACGTCGATCCTGCTCAATACGCCGGGCGAGAGCGCGACTATGGTCACGGCGCTCGAAGGCTACCAGATGGCGAAACGAGGCCGCGCAGCAGCCGCTCTGGCCACCGCTGCGATCGGCTCCTTCGTGGCCGGCACCATCGGCACCGTCCTGCTGACGCTGCTCAGCCCTCTCGTCGCCAACGCGGCGCTGCAGTTCGGCCCGGCAGAGTTCACGATGCTGATGCTAGTGGCCTTCAGTACCGTGACGGCCCTGCTCGGTGGCTCGGTTCTGCGCGGCCTCACGGCGCTGTTCCTTGGGCTTCTGCTTGGCACCATCGGTCTCGACAAGCAGACCGGCCAGCCCCGCCTCACGGGCGGCATTCCCGAGCTCGCGGACGGGATAGACATGGTACTTGTCGCGGTCGGCATCTTTGCGATCGGGGAAGCGCTCTATCAACTCGCGCGATTTGGGCTCGACGCCGGCAAGATCGAAGATGCCAGTGGCAAGGCCTGGATGTCGAAGGAAGACTGGAAACGGTCCTGGAAGCCGTGGCTGCGTGGCACTGCGATCGGCTTTCCGATCGGCTCCATCCCTGCCGGCGGCGCGGAAATCCCGACCTTCCTGTCCTATGCGCTCGAAAAGCGGCTCTCCACCAAGCCGGAGGAGTTCGGCAAGGGTGCGATCGAGGGTGTCGCCGGCCCCGAGGCCGCCAACAACGCCTCGACCGCGGGCGTCCTCGTGCCGCTTCTGACGCTCGGCATTCCGACATCGGTGGCCGCCGCGATCATGCTTTCGGCCTTCCAGAGCTATGGCATCACCCCAGGGCCCTTGCTGTTCCAGAACCAGCCACAGCTCGTTTGGACCGTCATCGCCAGCCTGTACGTCGCCAACGTCATGCTGCTGGTGCTGAACCTTCCACTCGTCGGTCTCTGGATCCAATTGCTGAAAGTGCCGCCGCCGCTGCTCTATGCTGGCATCCTGGTGCTCGGCACGGTCGGCACCTATGGCGTCACGCGGTCCGTCTTCGATCTCGGGTTGCTCTACCTCGTCGGCCTGTTCGGCTTCGTCATGCGCTTGTTCGACATCCCGCTCGGGCCGGTGCTGATCGGACTCATCCTCGGGCCGCTCGCCGAAAGCGAGTTCCGGAGGGCCATGGCGATCAGCCAGGGCGATCCGACGATCTTCGTCCATGGCTGGCTGTCCTGCTCGCTGCTGGCCGTCGCCGTCCTGGCCCTGCTCGGCCCGAGCATCTCGTCATTGCTGAAATCGCGTCGCGAGGCTCGCGCGTTGGCTGCCTGACCAAAGTCACCCCATTTCGCCGCCGAGGCGCGAAGAAGGCCCGGCTCTATTCCAGGGAGGAATCATGTCGAACATCTCACGCCGCACTCTGCTGGCGACCGCCAGCGCCGCCGCCGGCTTTGCCCTGCCTCTGGCCCGGTCCGCTCGCGCGGAGACCTATCCCAGTCGCAGCGTCCGCGTTATCGTTCCCTACGCCGCGGGCGGCACCACCGACTTTGCCGGTCGTGTCGTCTGCGAGAAGATGGGGCAGATAGCGGGACAGGCCTTCTTCGTCGAGAACAAGACCGGCGCTGCAGGTGCGATCGGAATGAAGGACGTCGCCGGCTCTACGCCCGACGGCTACTCCCTGCTGTTCATGGACTCGACCATGGCAGTGACGCCGAGCATGAACCCGCAGGCGGGCATTGAACCGCTCAAGATGTTCAGGCCGGTCGGCATCGTCGGGCTGTTCCCGTCCGTCCTTGTCGTGCATCCCGGCGTGCCGGCGAAGACCGTGGCCGAGCTCGTCGCCTATGCCAAGGCGAACCCCGGCAAGATCAACTTCGGCTCGGGTGGCGTCGGTACGGTGCCTCACCTGCAGGGCGAGCAGTTCCGGCTGGTTACCGGCGCGCCCATCCAGCACGTGCCTTATCGCGGCGCGGCGGCGGCTCTGCAGGACGTCGTCGCGGGTCAGATCCAGATGCTGTTCACGGCCGCCCCGACGGCGCTGTCGTTCATCCGCGGCGGTCAGCTCAAGCTCATCGCCACGACGGGCGCGGAGCGTCTGCCGGTCGTCTCGGAAGCGCCGACGCTGGCCGAGTCCGGCTACAAGGATCTGGTCTCGTTGCAGTGGTTTGGCCTGCTTGCTCCGGCCAAGACGCCAGAACCAATCGTCACGCGGCTCGCCGAGCTTCTCACCCAAGCCTTGCAGGATCCGGTGACGAGCCAGAAAATCACCGATCAGGGCGGCTTCCTAAAGATCGGCAAGCCGGCCGACTTCGCGAGCTTCATCGAGGCGGAGATCAAGCTCTGGGGCGATGTCGTAAAGGGCGCCAAGCTGGCGAACTGAGGGACGAGACATGATGTACCTCGGCGCTCCTCCGCGACGGCTTGAGACCCGCGTGTTCAGCCGGATGCCGGATAGCTACCGCCGGCGCGGGTGCCGAAGCGCGTGGGGAGACGCCAACAAGCCGGGGCAGGATGTCGACTGCTTCATCGAGGGACCCTGCTTCGACGGCGCGGGCAACCTTCTCGTCGTCGACATTCCTTACGGCCGCATCTTCCAGATATCGCCGACCGGCGAGTGGAGCCTCGTGACGGAGTACGACGGCGAGCCGAACGGGCTCGCGCGTCATCCCGACGGGCGCATCCTGATCGCCGATTACCGCCTGGGCCTGCTATCGCTCGACCTCGCGACCGGGATCGCTTCACCTATCCTGTCCCGGCGGAACTCCGAGGGTTTCAAAGGACTCAACGACGTGATCGTCGCGCGTTCCGGCGCGATCTTCTTTACCGATCAGGGCCAGAGCGGGCTGCACGACCCCACGGGACGGGTGTTTCGGCTGTCGCCGGACGGGCGCCTCGACTGTCTCCTGTCGAACGGCCCGAGCCCGAACGGGCTCGTGCTCAACGCGGATGAGAGCGTGCTCTTCGTCGCCATGACGCGGGACAACTCCGTCTGGCGCGTCCCGCTAATGAAGGACGGCTCGGTCGCCAAGGTCGGCCGCTTCTGCACCTTGTTCGGCACGAGCGGGCCCGATGGGCTCGCCATGGATACTGATGGCCGGCTCCTCGTCGCCCATGCCTCGCTCGGGAACGCCTTCGTCTATGCTCACAACGGCGAATGCGTCGCTCGCATCGCCTCCTGTGCCGGCCCGACCTGCACGAACCTGACATTCGCGCCGAGTTCGGGTGAGGTCTTCATCACCGAGTCGGCAACCGGCACGGTTCTGGTGGCCTCGCTGGAGATCGGTGACGCGTCGCTCGCCTCGCAGTAGAGCTAAAAAGCGCGGCAAGCGCGGGCCACGTCGGAGACACGCATCATGCTTCGGGCCTTCGCACTGCTCCTGCTGTGCCAACTTGCCGGCGAAGCTCTGGCGAAAGGTCTCGGCCTGCCGGTGCCCGGGCCGGTCATCGGGCTCGTCCTTCTGACCGGCGGCCTCCTCGCCGCGAGCCGCCTGCGCCTCTACCGCGCGAAAGAACTCGAGACGACCTCGCTCGGGCGGACGTCGACCACCCTGTTGAGCCATCTCTCCCTGCTGTTCGTTCCGGCTGGTGTCGGAATCGTCCAGCACGGCGAGACGCTCGCCCGGAACGGCGTTGCCCTCATCCTCGCGTTGCTGTTCTCGACCGTGCTGACGCTCGTCGTGACGGCCTGGGTGTTTCGTGCTGTCTCGCGTGCCGTCGGCGCCGGGGAGAACGACCGATGAGCGCCGCTGCACCGCCGTTCCTCGATGTGTGGATCTACCTCGCCACGAGCCCGCTCCTGTGGCTCACCCTGACGATCGTCGCCTATGTGGCGGCCGACTGGATTTCGATGCGAAGCGGGCGCCATCCCCTGTGCAACCCTGTGATCATCGCCATCGCACTCGTCGGCACCGTCCTGATGGGAACCGGCACAAGTTATCGCGCCTATTTCGACGGTGCCCAGTTCGTGCACTTTCTGCTCGGCCCGGCCACTGTCGCATTAGCCGTTCCGCTCGTGCGGCACCTCGCGAACGTCCAGCGCATGATCCTTCCGATCGTAGCGGCGCTCACCGCCGGCGCTACGACGGCGATCGTCTCGGCCGTCGGGCTGGCAGCTGCTTTCGGAGCTCCGCGTGAAGTGCTCGTTGCGATCGCCCCGAAATCGGTGACCGCCGCGGTCGCCATGGCCATCAGCCGCGAGCATGGCGGCGAGGCCGCACTGACTGCCGTACTCGTCATCATGACTGGAATTCTGGGCGCCATCGTGGTCACGCCTCTGCTGAACGCCTGTCGAATTCGCGAATGGGAAGCACGAGGTTTTGCCGTCGGCCTCGCGGCGCATGGCATCGGTACAGCGCGGGCGTACCAGGTCAATCCGGTTGCCGGCCTGTTCGCAGGCCTTGCGATGGCGCTGAATGCGGTCGTCACAGCCGTGATCGCGCCTCCGCTTTTGCAACTTGTCACTCGGTAATCGACGCGACGCGCCTTCGTTACCGAGAAGGCCTGGCGCCGCAACAAGATGCTGGCTGCACAAACTTTAAGATGCATGCAGCCAAGTCCGCGGCGGATCGACATCTGCCAATCAGTCCTGGGTGTGGAATGTCCGCTTCCAGGTTGTGCCTCAACGTCCGCTTGTGGCGCATCTCGCCCGGGCGACCGGCTAGCGTTTTTGGCCCATATCGGACGTCCGGAGCGTCCGTTTCCGGGCGGTTGACTTAGCAACCTGCGCCGCGCAGCCAGAATTGACGGCGAACGGGACGATGCAGTCGAAGGCACGCGCGAATGGTGGTCGTGCTAGGCCCAGCCACTCAGCGGAAGCACGCACAGGTGGGAAGCGGTTCTGCCGGAAACGGACTTGGCATCGCCAGAACCGGCTCAATCGATGATGTGATATCCGCCGTCGATATAGAGAACCTGTCCCGTTATGAGTCGGGCCGCATCATGCGCGAGAAACGCTGTTGCCGCGCCGACATCGTCGATGGCGACAAGTTTGCGTGCAGGCGCCTTTCGCTTTGCCTTCTCCAGGAGGGAATCGAATTCGGGAATGCCGGAAGCCGCCCGTGTCGCCAGCGGGCCTGGCGAAATAGCATGCACGCGGATGCCTTGCGGCCCCAGTTCGGCGGCCATGTAGCGCACGGCGGATTCGAGCGCCGCCTTCGCCACACCCATGATGTTGTAGTTCTCGACGACCATCTGGGAGCCGTAATAGGTCATCGTGAAGAGCGTTCCGCCATTCTTCATCAGGGGCTCCGCCAGTTGCGCCATGCGGATGAAGGACCAGCAGGAGATCTCCATCGTCTTCAGGAAGCCGTCGAGCGGGGCATCGGTGACGCGCCCGGCTAGAGTGTCGCGTGGCGCGAAGGCGATGGAATGGACTACGAAATCGAGCTCGCCCCAGCGCTCCGTGATCTGCTCGAAGACAGCCTCCATCTGCCCGGGCACGGCGACATCCAGCGGCAGGAGGACGGGAGCTTCCAACTGTCGGGCGAGCGGCTCGACATGAGGCCGCGCCTTCTCGTTGAGATAGGTTACGGCCAACTCCGCTCCGAAGGCACGGAAGGCACGGGCGCAGCCCCAGGCGATCGAGCTCTCATTGGCGATCCCGACGATCAGGCCCCGCTTACCCTCAAGCAGCTTTGCTTTCACGTTGGGAATGGTCATGGCGGCCTCGGCTCAATGAGTGGCGGTGATCAGTCTCAAGGTGTGGTCGGCGATCATCAGCTCCTCGTCGGTCGGAACGACGTAAAGAGCCACGCGACTGGTGGGCGCCGAGATCAGCGATAAACCGGCTCTGTTGGCTTCCGGATCGAGCTCCGCTCCCAGCCAGGCCATGCGACGGACGATGCGCTCCCGCAGTTCGGGCGCGTTCTCCCCGATGCCGGCCGTGAAGACGAAGGCATCGAGTCCGGCGAGCGCCGCCGTTAGCGAGCCGATGCTGAGGGAGCAGCGATATACGAAGTGGTCGACCGCGAAGGTCGCATGCGGGTCTTCGCTCGCGAGCAGATCGCGCATGTCGTTGGAGACGCCCGACAACCCCTTGAGGCCGGCCTCGTGGTAGAGCAGCTTCGAAACCGCCTCAGCCGCCATCCCCTTCTGCATGATCAGGTGCAGCACGACACCGGGGTCGAGTTGCCCGGGGCGCGTTCCCATCGGCAGCCCGTCGAGCGCTGTGAAGCCCATCGTGCTCTCGACGCTGCGTCCGTTCAGCAAGGCGCACATCGAAGCACCGCTGCCGAGATGGGCGACGATCACCCGGCCGGCAGCGATCTGTGGCAACGCCTCGCGGAGGCGCCCGGCGATGTACTCGTAGGACAGCCCATGGAAGCCGTAGCGCCGAATGCCCTCGCGATGGAACGCCAGCGGCAGCGCGTAGCAATCGGCGAGATCCGGATGGTCGCGATGGAAAGCCGTGTCGAAGCAGGCCACCTGCGGCACGTCCGGGTTGATCTCCATCGCGAGCCTGATCGGCAGGAGATTGTTGGGCTGGTGCAGCGGCGCCAGCTCCGCATAGGTCGCCAGCTTGTTGAGGAGCGTGTGGTCGATGAGGGTCGGGGCGGCGTAGTCCGGCCCGCCATGTACGACGCGATGGCCGATCGCCAGGAGGCTGAACCCGTCCAGATTGCGCAGCCAGCTCCGCGTCCGGTCGATCGCGGCAGGGAGGTCCGGCACCTCCTGGCGCTGGAGGCTCAGATTGATCAGGGACTTGCCTTTGGCGTCGGATGCGTGCAGGTGCGGCCGCTGCCCGATGCCGTCGAGCTGGCCACGGACCTGACGCGTCAGCGCCCCCTCGGAGACGGTGAAGATTTGGAACTTGAGGCTCGACGAGCCCGCATTCACCACAAGGATCGCATCCATGGCTCAGACCGCCGCCACGGAGGCAGGCCCGCGCCGGGCAGCTGCATAGAGCGCGGCTACGGCGCATGAGGCCAGGCGCGTCCGGACCGTATCGGCCCGCGAGGTCAGCACGATCGGCACGCGGGCGCCCAGGACGATGCCTGCCGCATCGGCATGGGACAGAAAGGTCAGATTCTTGGCGAGCATGTTGCCGGCCTCGAGATCGGGAACGACCAGGATCTGCGCACGCCCCGCCACCGGCGACTCGATGCCCTTGATGGCGGCAGCTTCCGGCGAGATGGCGTTGTCGAAAGCGAGCGGGCCGTCGACCAGTGCGCCCGTGATCTGGCCGCGATCGGCCATCTTGCACAAAGCCGCCGCCTCCACCGTGGAGGGAATCTTGGTCGTCACGGTCTCGACGGCCGAAAGGATCGCGACGCGTGGCACGCCGAGGCCGATGCCCGTCCAAAGATCGATAGCGTTCTGGACGATATCGCGCTTCGCATCGACATCGGGGAAGATGTTGATCGCCGCATCGGTGATGAAGAGCGTCTCGGCATGGCCCGGCACGTCCATGATGAAGACATGGCTGATGCGCCTCTCCGTGCGCAGCCCGGTGGCGGAGGCGGCAACCTCCCGCATCAGCTCGTCGGTATGCAGGCTGCCCTTCATCAGCAGCTCGCCGCGCCCCTCCCGAACGAGCTTGACGGCCTCGGCAGCCGAGGCGTGACTGTGCGCCGTATCGACGATCTCGATGCCGGCGAGGTCCAGCCCTTCGGCTGTGGCGACTTCGACGATTCGGTGTCGCGGCCCGACCAGGATCGGCGTGATCAGCCTCTCGTCGCGCCCTTCGAGTGCGCCGCGAAGGGAGGTGGCGTCGCATGGATGCGCGACGATCGTCAGAGCCGGAGCGCTGCTGCGGGCCGCCGCGATCAGCCTGTCGTATTTGGAGCCCGCGGGCACGGCGCCTGCCGCCGGTGTGCTGTCGTTGGCGGAACGCATCCTCAAGCCCTCTGTCGCGCGGCGATATGCAGCTTGCCGGGTGGGCTCGTACCCACCGGAGAAGAGACATCGAATATCCGCCGAATCTCGTCGAGACGCTCGGTCGCCTCCCCCGAAAGCGGGCCGCGCGCCGTCGCGACCTGCTCGACCAGCTTGAGTGCGGCCGTGCGGTCGTCGTGATCCGGCGGCAGCAGGCCTGGAAGCGTCTTCATGGCCTCTGCCTGGTCGATCAGCAGCATGAAGAACTGCTCGCGCGTCAGCGCTTTGAATTCTCCCAGAGTCAACCGGCGGGTATGCTCTCCCTGCCTGCGGAGTCGCCGGATCGCCTCGAAGCTGCGTTCGTCGACGCTTTCCCGCGCCATGCCGATATGGAGCAGCGCCCGCACGCAGGCATGGAGCACGCCACCGGACGCCATGCCGGCGCGCAGCTCCGCGATGCGCTTCGCCAGCAGTTCTGCATGCAGGCCGCTCCTGGCGGCGCGGCGCGGGCGATGTTGTGCGTTCGTATCGATGCCCACGGCCGACTGGAGGAGCGGCGAGCCGTAGACGGTGCGGAAGGTCTGCTCGGATATCCGCTCCATCATCTCGCGCCAGTTGTCGAGAGCACCGACGATCTGGGCCGAGACGGCTTCCTGCGCCTTGAGGAAGACGTTGTCGTCGGCGACCTTCTGGCGCTCCTGGCGCGTTTGCGGAGCGGCGGCGTCCAGCCAGGAGAAGAACGGGTTGCGCGAGCCGAACATTTCGTATTGCAGGCGCAGTGGATGCAGGTTCCGCATAGCCTCGGCAATTGCGGGATTGGCGGTCGCCTGAACCCAGGGCTGCACTAGCGCCCGGTAGAGCGACAGGTTGATCTCCGATACGCGGGCCGCCGTCGCGAAGCGGCGCTCGTCCTCGAGGTCGTTGCCACCGAGCGCGCGGATGTCGTCGAGCGTTCGCGCCTCGCAGCGCATCACCCATTCGCCGCCCACCAGATCCGGGTTGGCGACAGCTCCGTCTTTGGGCTCGAAGATCGCCTCGTGGAGTCCGGGCGGCAGGACGTCGATGAAGTCGATATTGGAGGCGAACTCGTCATGCTCCTTCCGGGCAACGCCGGCCGATACGAAGATGCCGAGATGCCCGATCTTGTCGTGGATGGCATAGACGATCGTCTGGCCATAGGAGCGGATCTCATCGACGCTGCCATAGAGATCGAGGATCCAGTCGAGTGCCTGTTGCGGCGGCGTGATGTTGTCGCCCTTGGAGCAGAAGACGACAATCGGCGAGCGGATGTTGCGAAGGTCGATGGCCGTGCCGTCGGAAGACCGGATCTCGCCGCAGGCCAAGCGGTTGCCGATGAATAGCTCGTCCACGATGAACTGGATCTCCTCCGCGTTCAGCGTGACGTGGCCGCCCCACCATTTCTCGAAGCCGAGATAGCGCTCAACCTCCGTGTCGATCTTCGAATACAGGTTGTACTGCTTGCTCCAGAACGTGTTGGCCGGGTTCTGGTTCTCGAAATTCTGGACCAGCCACGCGCCGTCGAAGGTGCCCGCGCCGAGATCGCTGGTGAGGGCCGTCAGCCAACTCCCGCCCAGCAGCCCGCCGGAATATCGCATCGGGTTCTGGCCTTTCACCCCCGCCCAGTAGGACAGGGGCGAGCCGGCCAGGATGATCGGCCCGAAGAGTTCAGGCTTCAGCGCTGCCAGGATCATGACGGCCCAGCCGGCCTGACAGTTGCCAATCACACAGGGCTTGCCGTCCGCCTCCGGATGTCGCGCGATGACCGTCTCAAGAAAGACCGCCTCTGCGAGCGCGACGTCCTCGATAGTCTGCCCCGGAACCGCGTCAGGCAGGAAGCCGACGAAGTAGCAGGGATGCCCGGCCTTCATGGCCACGCCGATCTCGCTATCGGCCTTGAACCCGCCGATGCCTGGTCCGTGGCCCGCGCGCGGATCGATGACGACAAAGGGGCGCCTGGTCTGGTCGACGACCATGCCCTGAGGGGGCACGATCCGCACCAGGAGGTAATTGACCGGCCGGGGCAGGCTACGCCCGTCGCAGACCAGCTCGGCCTCATAATCGAGGACATGGGGCGCGAGCTGGGCCAGATGCTCCTCATATTGCAGGCCGCGCTGCCGCAGGGCGTCGAGAAACAGCACCAGGCGCTGCCCGGCATCGGTTGCATAGGAGAGCGCGTCGGCAAAGGCATCCGCTGGTTCTTTGGCCATGGCCACACTCCGGAGCTGCTTCGGATTTGAATGGGCATTCGGCGTAGCTGTGGAAATCCTGCGACCCATCGGACACGACGCTTGAGCATGGCCCGGCTTGAGCATGGCCCGGCGGCGTGTCGCTGTTCATTCGTCGCCCAGCGCGCATTTCCCCGTCGCGTGGTGCCGCCTCTGTCGGGCCGCTCCACGTCATACGGCGACACACCACCACAACGGGCGGCTTCGGCGTATTGTCCTCAAGGACAGCTTGCTTTGGCGGAGGCGCGGTCGAGCACGACGCGCGTTGAAATCACCGATCCTAATCCGGGGCTCCCTTCAGCCAAGCCAGGGCACGGGCTTTCTCATTTGCCGGAAAGCGGCGAATATCGGCCGCAACGAAATGCTTCGCGACGTGGGGAGCGAATTTCAGGAGCTCGCTGTCCGAAACGATCGCGACGCGCGCGACCTTGCTGTGGTGTCCCATGACGAATTTTAGATGGGAGACGAGGGCGCCGATGTCTTCCCAGCCGGGAAAGGACGCGGCGTCGACCATGAGGCCTTTGAGCGCCCCTTTCGCCTTGATATAGGGATCGACGAGGCCGGACAGCCGTTCGAAATCGGCCTTGTCGAGGGGCCCGTGAGGCGCCAGCGCCACGATTCCCTCGGCTTCGAGCAGGTCGATCTGCAGCATGGTCCCCTCCGTCGTGACGAGGCCTGCGAACGAGTGGTCGGGCTATTTGGGCAGGCACTCGACATTGTAGGCGACGATGATCTCCTTCGGCCCGGCCTTGCCGACGAGTTGAAGCTCGTCGAGCGCGCTCTTGAGCCGGGTTCCGGCCTCCTTCAGGCTACCCTCCAGCGTCGACTTCGCCGACTGGCATCGCTCTTCACTGGTGAACTCCTGGAAGACCACGTTCGGCAACAACCGCCATTCGGCCCGGTCGCTCGTGGCGATCGGGCTGACTGAGTAGGAGAAGACGTACATCAGGATCCACATGTGCGACCTCCGATGATCGCTGGGAGCGGGAGGCTGCGAGGTTGGTCGACATGTTGCAGCTCCGATCCCGCCAGCAATCCGCGCGAGAAAACCTGCCGATCTTCCAAGCCGGCAAAAATCTTGCCGCCCTGTCCAGGTGGCTAGGGTGGCGACATCATCTAATCGCGGCCGGTGAAAGCAGGAGGCTATCGTTCAGCGGCGCCCAGCGCGATTGACCGGTCCGCCACGATTCATGGGCGTTCCGGGACGCACCCCGACGCCCGGCGCCCCGACACCCGGGGTGGCCACCGCAGCGCGCGCGACTGGCCGGGGGTGCAGCACGACACCCGGCCGTGCGACACAACCCACGGGATAGCCGACATACTGACAGTAAACTACGGCTTGGACGTTGCCGGTGCCTACCAGGGTCACCCCGGCGGCAACGCTTGCCAACAGGAATGGGAACTTCATTTGCCCCTCCCTCAAGCACATTTGCAAATGCGCCCCCCGATCCGACGCAAGGCCACCCCGCGCCGTCGGTGAGGCTGCAGCAGATGATGCCTAAGCAGGATCGCCGCGCTACTGCCCTTGAGGACAATACTCCAGCGGCCGGGTGGAACAGAGCAGGCATTCCCATCTGTTTTGGGTCGCGAGCTGCCATCCCGAGCCCGAGCCGGTAACGTCCGCTTCCGGGCAATGACTCAATGTCTGGTTGTGGCGCACGGCTGACTTCCGGCGATCGGAGGCACCATGCCCAGCCCTCTGTTCAAGTAAACCCATATCGAGGACCTCGTCCCCTCCTGCTTCCATGACAGGGCCTGCGAACTCCTTGCGCGGGCACAGTTGGCGCAAGGCAGGCGCTGGGCACCACCAGTGGGCAAGCCACAAAGCCACCCCGAATCGAGGAAATTCCAGCTTGATTTCGCATATGAAAATTGATTTCATATACGAGAGAGGCGCTCAATCAGAACGGCGCCCCAATCGGAGGCGCCCTTGCATATCCTCGCTGCCGCCTATCGGGCGCTGCTGATCGCGCTCGTCGCGCTGATCGTCGCGATCGTCGCGATCGCAGTCATCTTCCGCTACGTGCTCAACACGCCGCTGATCTTCAGCTTCGATCTCGCCACGATCCTGTTCGTCTGGCTGGTTTTCCTTGGGCTTGCGCCGGCTGCCCATGAAGGTTCGCACATGGCGGTCGACCTGTTCACCGCCATGCTGCCAGAGGGGGTCGCGAAAGTTCTGGCGATCGTCGTCCGCCTGCTGATGATCGCAATCGCTCTGTTCCTGATCCGCCATTCCTGGGATCTCGCCATGCGTACCCGCATGGAGATCGCCTCGATGCGCATCTCGATGATCTGGGTTTACATGGCAATGCCGGCCGGCTTTGCCGTCTTTGCCGCCTACGAGGCCTGGGCGCTCGCGATGAGCGCAATCGGCCGGCCGATCGGGAGGCATGCGCAATGAGCCCGACCGCGCTCCTCGGCGTCTTCCTGTCGCTGACTGTCATCGGCCTGCCGATCGCCTTCGTACTGCTCGGCACTGGCATCGCGATGACGCTGGCTGACCCCGACATCCTCGAGGTCGCCTATATCCAGAACGTCATCGTCGGCACGCAATCGTTCCCGCTGATCGCGATCCCGCTCTTCATCCTTGCCGGCGAGCTGATGAACATCTCCGGCATCACCCGCCGGCTGATGGATTTCGCCCAGGCGCTGACGGCGAACATGATCGGCGGCCTCGCCCAGGTGAATATCGTGCTGTCGACGCTGAAGGCCGGCATGATGGGCTCGGCCAATGCCGACGCCGCCATGGACGCGAAGACGCTCGTGCCCGAGATGGTCAAGCGCGGCTACAGCCCGGCCTATGCATCAGTGGTGACGGCCGCTTCGGCGCTGATCGCGCCGATGATCCCGCCGGGCATCGGGCTGATCCTCTACGGCTTCGTCACCGACACCTCGATTGGTCAGCTCTTCATGGCCGGCATCCTGCCAGGCCTGATCATGACGGTGGCGATGATGGTCATGTCGCACTGGGTCGCCAAGCGCCGCGGCTATGGCCGCGACGGCGAGCCGCTCGCACGCGGACAGATGTGGCGCACCTTCTTCGGCTCGGTGCCGGCGCTGCTGATGCCCGTCATCATCGTGCTCGGCATTCGCGGCGGCATCTTCACCGCTTCGGAGGCAGGCGCCGTCGCCGTGGTCTATTCGCTGGTGTTCTGCGTGCTCTATCGCGAATGCAGCTGGAAGGACCTCGCCAACGCGCTCGCCTCGACGGCCTCGACGACCAGCGTCATCATGATCGTGCTGGCGGCCTCGACGGCATTGAGCTGGACCTTGTCCTTCGAGCAATTGCCGCAGAAGGTCGCGGAGATGCTGGTCGACAGCTCCTCGAACCAGCTCTCGCTCTTCCTGATCGTCGCTGGGCTGCTGCTGATCGCAGGCATGTTCGTCGAAGGCACGGCGCTGATCCTGATCCTGGCGCCGATGTTCGCCCCGGCCGCGGCCAAGCTGAACATCGATCCGGTCCATTTCGGCATCTTCTTCGTCTACATGATCCATCTCGGCGGCATCACGCCGCCGGTCGGGACGATCATGTTCACGACCTGCGCGATCACGCGCACCCCGCTCCAGGACTTCATCAAGGAATCGCTGCCCTGGCTCGCGATGCTGCTCGCCCTTGCGGCGCTGATTGCCGCCGTGCCGGGAACCGCGACCTGGCTCGGCTATCTCTGACCACAAACAGAAACGGGAGGAACGACCGATGACTTTCAAGGTGTTGAGCGGCGCTGCGGCGCTGGCAGGATTGCTGATCGCAGGCGTGCCGGCAGCACAGGCCCAGCAGAAGACCCCGGTGCTGCGCTTCGGCCACATGAATTCGCCGACCCATATCGTCAATCTCGGCGGCCAGCGCCTCAAGGCGGCGATGGAGAAGGCGAGCGGCGGGCCGGTGCAGATCGATCTGTTCCCGAGCGCCCAGCTCGGCGAGAACTCGGCGGTTCTGGAGCAGCTCACCCTCGGCTCCAATATCATTACCCAGGTCGGCCCCGGCACGATCGCGCAATATGTGCCGAACTATTCGGTGATGGTGCACCCGTTCCTGTTCAAGAACTGGGACGAAGTGAAGAAGGTCGCCAATTCCGAGCTGGTGAAGGGCTGGGAGAAGGATCTGGTCAAGCACAACATCAAGCCGCTGTGCTTCTTCAACTTCGGCACGCGCGATCTCTACACGCGCAACAAGGCGGTCAAGACGCCGGCCGATTCCGCCGGGCTCAAGATCCGCGTCCAGCCGGTCGCGATCTATACCGAGCTGGTCAAGTCGATGGGCGGCCAGCCGACGCCGATGCCCTGGCCGGAGGTCTACAGCGCGCTGTCGCAGGGCGTGATCGACTCGGCCGAGGCGCCGCCGAACGCGATCATCGACCAGAAGCATTTCGAGGCGGCCAAGTTCTACATGAAGACCAACCACATCCTCGACGCCTCGATCGTGGTGATGAGCCTGCGCGCCTTCAACGCGCTCAACGCCGAGCAGAAGAAGACGCTGGAGAGCGAGGCCAACGCTGCCTGCGACTGGATGACCGAGGAATCGAACAAGGTCTATGACAGCGCCGTCGCCGAACTCGAGAAGCGCGGCATGACCATCGTCACCGATGTCGACCGCGCCGCCTTCGAGAAATCGGCGGATTCGATCCAGAAGGCCTTCCCGGCCTGGTCGCCCAACCTCGTCGCCGATGTCCGCAAGCAGCTCGGACGTTGATCGAGACACCTGGGAGCCGGGCGGTTCCGCCCGGCTCCGCACGGAGTAAGTCATGAGCGAAGACAACGACGCAGCCAGCCGCTACCGCGCCCCGGCGCTGGAAAAAGGCCTCGATATCATCGAGCTGCTGGCGAGCGCCGCGAGCGGGATGTCGCTGACGACGATCGCCAGCACGCTCGGGCGCTCGATGGGCGAAATCTACCGGATCGCGCTAGCTCTCGAGGCGCGCGGCTATATCCGCCGCGATCAGGATTCCGATCACTACGCGCTAACCTTGAAGCTCTTCGAACTGTCGCACGAGAACCCGCCGACCAACCGGCTGCTCTCGGTCGCGCTGCCGCTGATGGAGAAGCTTGCGGCCGAGGCGCTGCAATCCTGCCATCTCGCCGTCCTCAGCGGCGCCCGCGTCCTGATCGTTGCCCAAGTCGATGCGCCGCGGCCAATGCATTATGCGGTCCGCCTTGGCGCTCAGTTCCCGCTCGCCGAAACCAGTTCCGGCGCCGTGCTGTTCGCCTATCAGCCGGAGCATCATCGCCAGGCGCTGCTCGATGCCAGCATCGCCTCTTTTCCGGAGCTGACCGAGACGCTTCCCGAGCGGGCCGCAAAGGTTCTCGCGGAGGGCGGCGAGCGCCGTCAGAGCCTCGTCGTCTCCGGCGTGACCAATCTCAGCCAGCCGGTCTTCGACCATCGCAGCGTCATCGCCGCCGCCCTCACCGTCCCGTTTCTCGCCCAGAAGGGTCTCGCCGTCGATATCGACGCGGCGGAGCGGGCCGTCATCGAAACGGCGGCCGGAATCTCGGCCGCACTCGGCTGGCGCGATCCGCGTCAGGCCACCGATAATGAAGGAGAAGCCGCATGAGCGGAGCGCTCTCGGGACTGCGCGTACTCGATTTCAGCCATCTTTTGTTCGGACCCTTCGCCACGCAGATGCTCGGCGATCTCGGAGCCGACGTGATCAAGGTCGAGCGGCCGGTCAGCGGCGACCTCTATCGGGACCTGCCGCCCTTCTTCAATCGCAAGGTCGGCGATTTCGAGAATCCGAGCTTCCTGGCCTGGAACCGCAACAAGCGCTCGCTCGCGGTCGACCTGAAGAATCCGGAAGGCAAGAAGCTGCTGCAGGACCTCGCCGCAACGGCGGATGTCTTCGTCCAGAACTTCCGCCCCGGCGTGCTCGACCGGCTTGGCTTTGGCTATGAGGAGCTTTCGCGGCTCAACCCGCGGCTGATCTACTGCTCCGGCTCCGGCTATGGCGAGAGCGGACCCTATCTCGAACGCCCGGGACAGGACCTGCTGCTGCAGGGCCTGTCCGGCATCATGTCGATGACGGGCCAGGCGGGTGTCTCGCCGACGCCGCTCGGCGTCGCGATCGCCGACCAGCTCGGCTCCTACCACATGATCTACGGCATCCTCGCCGCGCTCTACCATCGCGAGAAGACCGGGCGCGGCCAGAAGGTCGAGGTCGACCTGTTCCGGGCGCTGATCGCGCATCAGACCCAGGAGTTCGTGACGACGCTCAACACCGGCCGGATCTTCGAGCGCCCGAATTCCGGCATCGCCCATCCCGGCATGCCGGCGCCCTTCGGCGTTTACCGGACGAAGGATGGTTTCCTCAACATCGCGATGAATCCCTTCGCCAAGCTGATCGAGGCGCTGGAAGCGCCCGAGCTCGCCCGCTTCGACGATGCGCAGATCCTGTTCGACAGGCGCGACGAAGCCCATGCCGCGATTGAGGCGGTGACGCAGACCCGCACCACCGCAAGCTGGATGGAGCAGCTGCTCGCCTTCGACCTTTGGTGCGGCGAAGTGCTGCGTCAGGAGGAGGTGCCGGACGATCCGCAGGTCAAGCACATGGACGCCTTCACCTCCTACCAACATCCGGTGATCGGCGAGGTGAAAACGGTCAACGTGCCGATCACGCTCTCCGAGACGCCCGGCAAGGTCGAGCGGCACGCACCGATGGTCGGCGAGCATACGGTCGAGATCCTCGCCGAGCTCGGTTTCGACAACGAGCGCATCGCGGCGCTGCGCGCCTCCGGCGCCGTCTGGGTTCACCCGAAGGCGGAGACAGCCGCGGCATGACCACGAGCTTCATCACTGTCGAGCGGCGCGGCGCCGTCGCGCTGCTGACCTTCGCGCGACCCGACCAGCTCAACGCCATGAGCGGCGCCATGGTCGAGGAGATCGTCGCGGCGATCGCCGCGACGGAACGCGACGACACTGCGCGGGCACTCGTGCTGAGCGGCGCCGGCGGCAACTTCATGGCCGGGGCCGACATCAAGGCCTATGCGACGCAATCGGCCGAAGCCTTCCGCGACTTCCAGGAGAGCGCCAGCCGCATCTATGGCGCGCTTGAAGCCCTGCCCAAGCCGGTGATCGCGGCGATCGAGGGCTATGCGCTCGGCGGCGGGTTCGAGATCGCGCTTTCAGCCGATCTGATCGTTGCGCACCCACAAGCGAAGCTCGGCCTGCCCGAGGTCAAGCTCGGCCTCGTACCGGGCGGCGGCGGCACGCAACGGCTCGCCCGCAAGCTCGGCCCCAATCGTGCCGCGGAACTGCTGATGACCGGCCGCTTCGCCAGCGCGCAGGAGATGGCGAGTTGGGGCGTGGTCAACCGCCTCGCCGAGGACACGCTCGGCGAGGCGTTGGGGCTGGCCGAACAGATGGCGCGACACCCAGCCGGCGCGCTCGCCGATCTCAAGCGCCTCAACCTCGCTGCCTGGCAGACAGGGCTCGATACTGGGCTGGATGCCGAGCGCGATGCTGTCTGCGCGCTCTTCCTGACCGGTGATGGCATGCAGCGCATCCGCGACTTCGTCGCACGCTCGGAACGCAAGAAGACTGAAGGAACCAAGGCGTGAGCATCGCCCTCGAAGGCATCACCTGGGACCACCCCCGCGGACGCGGGCCCCTTGAAAAGAGCATCGTCCGCTATCGTGCCGAGCGGCCGGACGTCGCGATCTCCTGGCGCGCGCGCAGCCTGCGCGATTTCGGCGAATTGCCGCTGGAGGAGCTGGCCGAGCGTTTCGATCTGATCATCTTCGACCATCCCTTCGTCGGCCAGGCCGCGAAGCGAGGCCTGCTCGTCGACCTGACGCCGCATATTCCGGCGGACGCGATGGCCAGGCTCGATGCAGGGGCCGTCGGCCCGTCCTGGCGTTCCTATCACTGGCAAGGCGGCATCTATGGCCTGCCGGTCGATGCCGCCGCACAGGTCGCCGCTTATCGGCCTGACCTGATGGAGAAGGCTGGGCGTCATCCGCCGGCGACCTTCGAGCAATTGCTGCGGCTGGCTCGGGACCTGCGCGAGCACGGCCTCTGGGTCGGTGTGCCCGCTTGTCCGATAGACGCCGTCTGCATGGTGCTGACGCTCGCCGCCAATCTGGGCCAGCCGATCACGGTCGAGCGCAAGACGTTCCTCGAACGAGACTTCGGCATCGCGCTGCTGGAGCGATTGAAGGCGATGGTCTCGCTGAGCCATCCCGAGTCGACCCGGATGAACCCGATCCAGATGCTCGATCTCGCCGCGGAAAGCGACGAGGTCGCCTATGTGCCCTACACCTTCGGCTACACCAATTACTGTCGCCCGGATGCGGCAAAGCCTCTGCGCTTCACCGACATCGTCGCAGCCGGCGACCTCGCCTGCCAGGGCACGTTGCTGGGCGGCGCCGGCTTCGGCGTCACCAGCCGCTGCCACAATGTCGCGGAAGCGGTGCGCTACGGGCTCTTCCTCTGCGCGCCGGAGTATCAGCGGACGCACTACTTCGCCGATGGCGGCCAGCCCGGCATGCTGCAGGCCTGGACCGACCCGGCCTGCGACGAGCAGAGCCTCGGCTTCTTCTCCGGCACGCTGCGGACGCTGGGCTCCGCCTATATGCGTCCACGCTTTGCCGGTTATGTCCCGTTCTTTGAGGAGGGTGGCTTCAAGACGAACGCCTTCCTGCGCGGCGAGGGCAGCGCCGAGGCCCTCGTCGGCTGGTTCAACGCCGCCTTTGCCGACGCCCTCAGGACCGCTTGACGAGGGAGCGACAACGATGACCGGCATTCGCCTGCGCGGAATGACCTGGGATCACCCGCGCGGCTACGACCCGCTCGTCGCCTGCTCAGCGCTCTACGAGGAACGCAATGGTGTCGAGATCACCTGGGAGAAGCGTTCGCTGCAGGATTTCGAATCCTTCCCGGTCGAGGAGCTGGCGCGGCGCTACGACTTGATCGTGATCGACCATCCGCATGCCGGGCAGGTGGCTCGCGAGGGCTGCCTCCATCCGCTCGACCAGCCGGGCTTCGCGGCCGAGCGGCGCGCCATGCTCGCCAGCTCGGTCGGCCTGTCCTATCACAGCTATGTCTTCGACGGCCGGCTCTGGGCGCTGCCGCTCGATGCGGCGACGCAGGTCCAGGCCTGGCAGCCGGACCTGCTCGGCGGCGCACCCGAAACCTGGGATGACGTCCTGGGCTTGGCGCGAGCCGGCAAGGTCGTCCTGCCCCTGCGTGCGCCCCATTCGCTGATGTGCGTGATGACGCTCGCCGCCAATCTCGGCTGGCGGCCCGGCGGCCCGGGCGAGGACTTCTTGCCGCAGGCCGTCGGGGAAGCGGTGATCGGGCAGCTTGCCGAACTCGCCGGCCATCTCGACGAGCGCTGCTTCGCGCTCGATCCGATTGCAGCCCTCGACCTGATGACGAGCAGCGACGATCTCGCCTGCTGCCCGCTGGTCTACGGCTATGTCAGCTACGCCCATGTCGGCTTCCGGATGCACCGGCTCGCCTTCGCCGATATCCCCTGCCTCGGCTCGAGCGGGCCGTTGGGCTCTGTCCTCGGTGGGACGGGCCTTGCGGTCTCCGCCCGCTCCGCGCAGCAGGAAGCGGCTCTGAAATTCGCTTACTGGATCACCTCGGGCGACGTCCAGCGCGGCCCCTATGCCGCAGCCGGCGGCCAACCGGGGCATGGAGTGGCCTGGCTCGATCCGGCCGTCGATCAGGCTGCCAACGGCTTCTATAGCCAGACGCGCGCGACGCTCGAAGGCGCCATGCTGAGGCCGCGGCATGACGGCTACATGGTCTTCCAGGACGCCGCCGCCCGCATCATCGGAGAAGGGCTTCTCGCCCAAACGCCCGCGAGGAGCATTGTCGAGGACGTCAATCGTGTGGCGCGTGATACGCGTTTGAAAGAGAAGTCCTGATCACCGCGCCTCCACGTCGAACTAGCCTAGGTGACCAGACGCGCCGTCACCAATGCGATGGCGCGTCAGAAAGACTGTCACAGTTGGGTCTAGCATCGCGTAGATCGCGTAGAATGCAAATGTCCGCTTTCGAGTAGCGAGCCAGTTTCTGCATTTGGCGCAAAAGCGAAGTGAGCCAGTCTGGGCGGTGTAGCGCGGCACTGCTTGTGCAATAGAATAACGAGCCTGAAAGAATGCGTGCCGCCTACGCTGATAACCAGCGGGATGAAGCAAGTCGCGCCGTGGCGGCAATGCCTCGGCTGGTGCAGCTAAATGGTGGGCGTGAGCTGACCTATGGTCGCCCGCTCGATCAGCCGCACGCCGATATTGACACGTAGGACGCTGGCCTCCGGCTCGGCGATCCGGCGCATCAGGGATTGCACGCCGAGCCGCCCAAGCTCGCCACGGTCGATCCGGATCGTGGTCAAGGGCGGGCGGCTATGGGTCGAGATCGAGATGTCGTCGATGCCGATGACGGACACATCGTCGGGCACCCGGACCCCTTCGCTCTGCAGTCCCTGCATCACGCTGAGCGCGACCACGTCGGTGGCGCAGAAGAAGGCGGTGACGCCGTCGAGGCGCCCATCCTGGAGGGCCTGCCTGATCGCGCGCTGCGCCTGGGGTAGCTCGACCTTCATCTGGAACAGGTCGATCAGGTGCCTGTCGGGATCGAACTCGATCCCGGCTTCCTCGATCGCCATCTTGAAACCCTCGAGGCGGCGCTGCATCGACAGGCGGTGCCGCGAGGCCACATGCACGATCCGCCTGTGACCGGCCGCCAACAGCCGGCGCGTCGCCAGCCAGCCGGCGCTCCAATTGTCAGGCAGCACGCAATCGAGCCGCATCGTGCGGTCCATGCCGTTGACCAGCACCGCCGGCAGTTTCGAGCTGACGAGCCCGTCGATGACGGCGGGGTCGTCCATGCCGACGGCCATGACGGCGCCCGGCCGGGCGGCAAGCAATTCGTCCAGCTCGGCGATGACCCGGCCATCGGCATGCGAGGTCAGCCGGACATCGAGCTTCAGCGAGTTCGCCGCGGCCTCGGTGATGACGCTCTGGACGACGCCCTCGTAGAACTGCGAGTTCGAGTAGGCCTCGGCCGGGATGATCAGCACCGCGCCGTCGACGCCGGCCTTCTGCAGCGAACGGGCGCTGCGATTGCCCTGATAGCCCAGCTGTTCCGCCAGGCCGAGAATCCGGCGCCGACTCTCGTCGCCGACGCCACCGCGATTGTTCAGCACCTTGGAGACGGAGGCGACCGAGACGCCCGCCGCGTCGGCGATGTCGCGCAGGGTCGGCGCCAGGGTCTCGTCTTCGCTCATCCCAGCCACTTCTGCAGACCGCTCCCGCAAGGGGAGAAACAGGGACTAAAAGCGCCCCGTCACGACCAGAAGAACTGGTCGTGACCGAGCGAGCGCATCAACGCCTCCATAAAGTAATAATCACCATAGGGAAGCATCGTATCGGCATAACCGGCCCTGACATGCGAGGCGCCATGGGCGAGGAGCCCGAGCGCCTGGGGATCGCGGGTCAGATCGCAGTGATCGAGCAGGCCGCCGAGCAGCCGGTCGCCCAGCGCGCGCCAGCGTGCTGCCTCCTCGGGCTCGGACTGGTCGGCCAGGAGATAGACGCCCGCCGCCATGATCGCAGCGGCCGAACTGTCGCGATGCGTCTCGCGCTGGTCCGGCGCGCCGAAATCCCAGGCGGGCACGGCATCGCCCTCCATCAGCGCCTCGGCCTTGGCCGCGAGCCGCCGGGCCGCGTCGGCATAGGCCCGATTGCCCGTCGTCAGCGCCGACTGCGCGAAACCGTGGACCAGCCAGGCCTGGCCACGCGACCAGCAGGAAGCGTCCGCGTAGCCCTGATGGGTCTCGCCGCGCAACGGCTTGCCGCTGGTGATGTCGAAGACGAAGGTATGGAAGGAGGTGTCGTCGGGCCGGACGATGTGGTCGAGCGTCGTCTGCGCATGGGCGTCGGCCGCCTCGCGGAAATCGGCGCGGCCGGTCTGGCGATGGGCCCAGTAGAGCAGTGCGAGATTCTGCATGGTGTCGGCGATGATCCGACCATTTGCGAACTCGGCCTGCATGCGCTGGGAATGAACCTGTCTGGCGTTCCAGGCCTGGATGTAGCGCCCGTCCGGCCGGTAGCGGCAAACCAGCTGCCGCGCCGCGGCGAGCGCCATCTCATGCGCCTCGTCGTCTCCCGTCATCAGCCATTCAGCCACGCAGCTCAACGAGAACTGGAAGCCGAGATCGTGATTCTGCGCGTTCTGATAGTCGAGGATGCCGCGGAACACCGCCCGCCGCGCCCGCGCCGCGTTGAGGAAGACCGGATCGCCGGTCACCTGCAACGCCAGCCAGAGCTGTCCGGCCTGGAAGCTGACCACCCAGTCATAGGGCCCGCAATAGACCCAGCTGTTGTCGGGCAGGCCGATCTTCGGATTGCGCAGGCCGATCACCGGCATGGTCTGGCGTAATTTCGCGACGCAGCGCTCCAGCGCCTCCTGGTGAGGACGCGTGTCGCGCCTGGCGGCGGCAGCGACCTCCACCGTCGAGAAATAGGTGCTTGGCTCGATGCGCATCGCTCGCCTCCCGTGGACGAGAACTTTTTCGCACTATCGAATTAATTTCGTCAACAACGAAAATTTCCCTTGATGTCGATATTTTTCCTTCCTATCGTTTGGCACCATCGAAAGGCCCTGGGGAGGAGCCATGTCGAACGCCGCAGCAGCGAGTGTGCGCGCCGTCCAGCGGGACGACCTCGCCGGCTATGGCTTCCTGCTGCCCTGGCTGCTCGGCTTCCTGCTGCTCACATTGGGCCCCGTCGCCGCGTCCTTCTACCTGTCGCTGACCGACTATAGCGGCCTGTCGGCACCGAACTGGGTCGGCATCGAGAACTACACCCGGATCGCCACCGACGATCCCCGCTTCATCACGGCAATGACGGTGACCTTCACCTTCGTGCTGCTGTCGGTGCCGCTCAAGCTGCTCTTCGCCCTCGGCGTCGCGGTCGCGCTGAACAAGGGCCTGGCCGGCCTCTCATTCTTCCGGGCGGTGTTCTATCTGCCCTCGCTGATCGGCGGCAGCGTCGCGATCGCCGTGCTCTGGCGCCAGGTCTTTGCCGGGGATGGGCTCCTCAACCAGGCCCTGCACGCGCTGTTCGGCTATGAGGGGCCGAGCTGGATCGCCAATCCATCGACCTCGCTCTACACGCTCGTCCTGCTGGCGGTCTGGCAGTTCGGCTCGTCGATGATCATCTTCCTCGCCGGTTTGCGCCAAATTCCGCAGGATATCTACGAAGCCGCGAGCATCGACGGCGCCCAACCCGTCCGGCAGTTCTTCAAGATCACCCTGCCTTTGCTCACGCCGGTGATCTTCTTCAACGCCGTCATCCAGACGATCGACGCCTTCAAGGCCTTCACCTCGGCCTTCGTGATCAGCGACGGCACCGGCGGGCCGATCGACTCGACACTGTTCTACACGCTCTACCTCTACCAGGAGGCCTTCACGAATTTCCGTTTCGGCTATGCCTCGGCGCTGGCCTGGATCCTGGTGCTGATCATCGCGGTCTTCACCGCGCTGTCGTTCCTGTCGGCGCGCTACTGGGTCCATTACGATGACTGAGGTGGTCCGGGCTCCTGCCATCGCGCTGCCGGCGACGCCGAGCCGGGGCGGCGTCGCCTCGCCCTGGCGGCGCGCCTTCGCTTATGCGCTGCTCATCGCCGTGACCTTCGTGCTGCTCTACCCGCTGCTCTGGATGGTGGCGAGCTCGCTCAGGCCGGATTCCGAGATCTTCCATTCGACCTCGCTGATCCCGCAGGCCCCGACCTTCGACGCCTATCGCCGCGGCTGGAACGGTTTGAGCGTCGGCTTCAGCCAGCTCTTCCTCAACTCGCTGCTGATCGCGGTGCTGGTCGTCATCGGCAATGTGATGTCCTGCGCGATGGCGGCCTATGCCTTCACGCGTTTGCGCTTCCGCGGCCGGGGCTTCTGGTTCGCGATGATGCTGGGCACGCTGATGCTGCCGCAGCATGCCGTGCTGATCCCGCAATACATCATGTTCCTGAAGCTCGGCTGGGTGAACACCATCCTGCCGCTGACGATCCCGAAATTCCTCGCCGTCGACGCCTTCTTCGTCTTCCTGATGGTGCAGTTCTTCCGCGGCATTCCGCGCGAGCTCGACGAGGCCGCGGTGATGGACGGCTGCGGGCCGCTGCGCATCTTCCTGAAGGTGATCCTGCCGCTGTCGACGCCGGTGCTGGCGACCGCGGCGGTGTTCTCCTTCATCTGGACCTGGGACGATTTCTTCGCGCCGCTGATCTACCTGAACGACATCGAGAAATACACGGCCCAGCTCGGCCTGCGCACCTTCGTCGACTCGGCCGGACAATCGGACTGGGGCGCCCTCTTCGCGATGTCGACGCTCACCGTCCTGCCAATCTTCATCCTGTTCCTGATGTTCCAGCGCCTGCTGATCGAGGGCATCGCCACGACCGGGATGAAGCGATGAAACGCCTTCTCAACCCCACCGGACGACAGCCCAGATGACCACGCTATCGCTCACGCAGGTTCAGAAGCGCTTCGGCGCCGTCGAGGTCATCCGCGGCGTCGATCTCTCGATCACGAGCGGCGAGTTCGTCGTCTTCGTCGGCCCGTCCGGCTGCGGCAAGTCGACCTTGCTCAGGATGATCGCCGGCCTGGAGCCGATCTCCGACGGCGAATTGTCGATCGGCGGCGTCAGGATGAACGAGACCGCAGCCTCGCAGCGCGGCATCGCCATGGTCTTCCAGTCCTATGCGCTCTATCCGCATATGAGCGTCTTCAAGAACATGTCGTTCGGCCTCGAGACGGCTCGGATGGCGAAGGCCGAGATCGACCGGCGCGTGCGCAAGGCCGCCGAGATCCTGCAGATCACCCCGCTGCTGGAACGCAAGCCGCGCCAGCTCTCCGGCGGCCAGCGCCAGCGCGTCGCCATCGGCCGCGCCATCGTGCGCGACCCGAAGATCTTCCTGTTCGACGAGCCGCTCTCCAATCTCGACGCGGAATTGCGCGTCCAGACCTGGGTCGAGATCGCCAAGCTCCATGCTGATATCGGCGCGACCATGATCTACGTCACCCACGACCAGGTCGAGGCGATGACGCTGGCCGATCGGATCGTGGTGTTGCGCGCCGGCATCGTCGAGCAACACGGCACGCCGCTCGACATCTACAACAAACCGGCCAACCGCTTCGTCGCGGGTTTCATCGGCTCGCCCAAGATGAACTTCATCGACGTCAATGCCGCGCAGAGCGGAGGCGACGCCACGATCGCACTCGGTGCGAGCCGGTTCAGCCTGCCGACCCAGCGCGGAATCGAGGCCGACGAGAAGCTGACGCTCGGCGTCCGCCCGGAACATGTGGTGACCACGGGGACCGCCGAGATCGACCTCGGCCCGCTCGCGATCGTCCATGTCGAGCAGCTCGGCGGCCAGACCATCGCCTATGGCCGGCTCGCCGACGGCCAGGCGCTCAATGTCGTGCTCGAAGGCCAGCGCCGGATCAGCGCCGGCGACAACCTGCCGGTCGGCGCCAGGGCGGAGGGCTGCCATCTCTTCGCAAGCGACGGACTGCGCCTGAACAGCTGAACCCAAAGCATCGGCCCGAAAAGTGGCATCCGGTTTTCGGGAAAGCCGATGCGAAAAACAAAGCATGAGATCAACAACAACGACAACATTCGGGGAGGAAGAGACATGCTCAGCAGACGCGACACCCTGCGCGGTGGCCTGGCGCTCGGCGCCAGCGCCCTCGTACCTGCGACCGGCTTCAACGCCCTCGCCGCCGAGACGGTCATGCGCCTCTATTGGTGGGGTACGCCCACCCGCACGGAGCGGACGCTGGGCGTCGCCCGGCTTTTCGAGGCGGCCAATCCCGGCGTCAAGATCAATGGCGAGGTCGGCGGCGCCGACTACTGGTCGAAGCTGACGACCATGATCGCCGGCGGCAACGCGCCCGACATCTTCCAGCTCGAGCCTGGCCGCTTTCCCGACTACAGCCGCCGCGGCGCCACCCGGCCGCTCGACGATTATCTCGGCAAGATCATCCGGACCGACCGGCTTTCGCCGGGCGTGCTGGCGCTCGGCACCGTCGACGGCAAGGTCATGGGCATGCCCTTGTCGCTCAATGCCTTCGCGCTGCTCTACCATGCCGAGCCGTTCAAGGAGACCGGCATCGCGCCGCCGACGCCCAAGACGACCTGGGACGAGTTCGCCAAGCTCTGCGTCGACCTGACCAAGGCGATGGGCAAGAAGAACGTCTGGGCCGTCGGCAACTGCTCGCGCTACATGCAGACCTTCCAGGCCTGGCTGCTCCAGCGCGGCAAGCTCATCTTCACCGAGGAAGGCAGGCCGGGCTTCGACGCCAAGGACGGCGCCGAATGGTTCGCCTATTGGGAGGCGCTCGCCAAGGCAGGCGGCTGTGCCAGCGCGGAAGTCCAGGCCCTCGACAAGGCCAATGTCGACAGCAACCAGATGGCGCGCGGGAACGCCGTGATGACGCTGTCCTATTCCAACCTGCTGGCGGCCTATCAGGCGGTCGCCAAATCCCCGCTCGACCTGACGGCGCTGCCGATCCTGAACCAGTCCGCGCCATCCGGCCTGTTCTATCGGCCGGGCCTGCACTGGGCGATCGCGAGCACGGCGAAGTCGCCGGAGCTCGCCGCCCGCTTCATCGATTTCTTCGTCAACGACGTCGAAGCGGGCAAGCTGCTCGGCGTCGAGCGCGGCGCCCCGATCAACCAGGATGTCATGGCGGCGATCGCCCCGACGATCGACCCGCTGGAGCGCAAGGTGCTCGACTATCTCAAGCTGATCGAGGGCCGGGTCGGTCCCTACCCCCCGCCCTTCCCGCTCGGCACCTCCGAGTTCGACGAGCGCTCCTTCCGTTCGATCGCCGACAAGGTCGCGTTCGGGCAGCTCAGCCCGACCAAGGCCGGCGAACAGCTGCTCGCTGACGCCCTGCGCATCATCAAGCCGTAGCGGCGCATCATCACGGAGCGTCGGCCAGGCGCTCCGCTTCGGATTTTCGGCCGGCGACAGGTGCCCATGAGCGATACCATCTTTCCGGACGGACTCTTCCGCCCCTGGTCCGGCAATCCGCTGCGCAGCCGCGCCGATGTCGAACAGGCTTTGCGCGCCCTGGCGGCGCCGGTCGAGCGCTATCGCTCCGCCGGCGGCGCACGCTTGCGTCTCTCCGCCACCGCCGCGCATTTCGACCATGCGCCGGCGGATATGGAGGGCTATGCCCGCCTGCTCTGGGGCCTGGCCCCGGCGCAGGCGGGCGGTGCCGACTGGATCGACTGGGGGCCGATCGCGCGCGGCCTCGCCAATGGCTGCGATCCCGGGCATCAGGAATTCTGGGGCTGGCCGGGCCAGGTCGATCAGCGCCTGGTCGAACTGGCGGCGATCGGCTTTGCCCTCCGTCTGGTTCCCGACAAGCTCTGGGCGCCGCTCGACGCCCGCGCGCGAACCCAGGTCGTCGACTATCTCCGACGCGGTCACGCTTGCGATTTCGCCGACAACAACTGGAAGTTCTTCCGATTGATGATCGGCATGGCGCTCGGCAGCGTCGGCGCCGACTATGACCGTTCGCTCGACGAGCGCTACGCCGAGGAGCTCGAGGCGTTCTATCTCGGCGATGGCTGGTACAGTGACGGCAATGTCCGGCGCGCCGACCACTACATCCCCTTCGCCTTTCATTTCTACGGACCGTTGCTGGCCGCACTGCAGGGCGGCAGCCGCGCCGATGCCTATCGCGAGCGCGCCCGGCTGATCGCGCCCGACATCGCCCGCTGGTTCGCCGATGACGGGCCGGCCCTCGCCTTCGGGCGCTCGATGACCTACCGCTTCGCCATCGCCGGCTTCTGGGGCGCGCTGGCTTTGATTGGCGAGGAGGCGCTGCCCTGGGGCCAGATCAAGGGCTTTTATCTGCGCAATCTGCGCTGGTGGGCGCAGCGCCCGATGGCCGAGCGCGACGGCATTCTGCCCGTCGGCTACGGCTATCCCGATCTGCATATGTGCGAGAGCTATAACTCGCCGCAATCGCCCTACTGGGCCTTCAAGGCCTTCCTGCCGCTGGCCTTGCCGGACGACCATCCGTTCTGGGCGGCGGAGGAAGCGCCCTGCCCGCCACGCCTTGCGCCCGCGGTACTGCATCATGCCGGCATGGTCGTGGCCAATCCGCCCGGCGATGCCGTCGCTTTGGTCTGCGGCCAGCAGACCGAGCCGACCAATCGCTGGGCGCGTCTGGGCGCGCAGAAATACGCGAAGTTCGCCTATTCCGCGCGCTACGGCTTCAGCGTCGAGAGCGACCCCTTACGCCTGTCGGAGGCGGTGCTCGACAACATGATCGGCTTCAGCAGCGATGGTCAGCACTACCGTTTCCGCGAGTACAATGAGGAGGTTCTGCTCGCAGATGACCTGCTGTTCGCGCGCTGGCGCCCTTACGCCGACGTCGTGGTCGAGAGCTGGCTGTACTGGCAGGATGACCACCATGTCCGGATGCATCGCGTCACGACACCGCGCCGGCTCGTTACGGTCGAAGGCGGCTTTGCGATACCGCGTCCGTCGGGACCGCCTGACGGATTGCACGCAGCCCCCGGCGAGGCGATCATCCGGACGCCCGCCGATCTGTCAGCGCTGTTCGATCTCTCGCCAGGTCTGCAGCGCAGCGGCAAGGCCCAGATCGCACCGCCCAACACCAATCTGGTCGCATCGAAGACGCTGGTGCCGCAGCTGGTCGCAGAGCTGCCGGCGGGAAGCTCGGTTCTGGCCTGTGCCGTGATCGCCGGCCCCAATCCGGCGGCGCTCGACGCCTCCATTCCGGCGGCTCGGCGAACGCAACCGGACCTCGCGGTTCTCGAAAGCAAGATCGCACGGCTCGGCCGGCCGATCAGCCTGATGCGGCGCCCGGGCTGAACGAGATGCATCCTCGGTGGCAGCAACTCAGCGGCAACGCGCCGCCGCCGGTGCGGGGCTGGCGGCGAGGCTGTTTCTGGGCTTCCGAGGTCTATGCAGAATGGATTGATGATCTCCTCGCTGAGCCGACTGACACGCTCATGCTCTTCGCTAGCGGCCGGAGCGATCCCGCGAGCACCGACCAACGTCTGCTTCTCGCAGCTGAGCTAACGTCAGCTAGTGGCGCAGCTCAGAACATGTGCAATCGGCCAAGGAGTCTTGTCTGCGCAGAGAGCGCACGCCTCAAGCTCGCGCCGAGGCATGCGACGTTTGAGTTCGTAGTGCCAGGCCCGCCTCAGCGGAACAGGGCGAGCGACTTCGACAAGGTGATCCAGACGCCCCAGGCGATCGGGATGGCGACGACGGCCCAGGCCAGCGCGGCCCCGGCGTCGAAGCCGCCCTTGCCGATGCCGAAGGAGCCGTAATGCGTCGTCGCGCTGGCATTGGCGCTCTTGGCCTGCAGCGCGGCGATCTCGGCATCCTTCATGAACCAGCGTGTCGCCACCGGGCGGACCAGCAGGTTGCAGATGAAGCCGAGCACCAGGAAGCCGGCGAGGATATACATCGTCCGGTCATAGACCTGCGCCCGCGGCACGCCGGCCGCGATCTGCGCCTCGCGGATGTAGTTCACCACGACCGGGCCGACGATGCCGGCCGTCGACCAGGCGGTCAGCAGCCTGCCATGGATCGCGCCGACGAACTGCGTGCCGAACATGTCGGCGAGATAGGCCGGCACGGTGGCGAAGCCGCCGCCATACATCGACAGGATGACGCAGAAGAAAGCGACGAACAGCGCCAGCGAACCGGCATGGGCCGCCCAGGGCGAGAGGGCGTAGAGCGCGATGCCGAGCACGAAGAAGGTCGCGTAGGTCAGCTTGCGGCCGAGCTTGTCCGATAGCGAGGCCCAGAAGAAGCGACCGCCGATGTTGAACAGCGAGAGCAGGCCGACGAAGGCCGCCGCGATGGTGGCGACCTGCACCTTCTGCTGGGCGTCGAGCGCGGCGAAGCCGATCTCGGGCTTGCCGATCAGCGAGCCCGCGAAGATCTCCTGCAGCATCGGCGAGGCCATGCCGAGGACGCCAATGCCGGCGGAGACGTTGAGGCAGAGCACCGACCAGATCAGCCAGAACTGCCGGGTCTTGTGCGCGTCCTTGAGATGAACGTGGCCGGCGGTGATCATCGCGTTCTGCGTCGCCGGCGGGGTCCAGCCTTCCGGGCGCCAGTTCGCCGGCGGAATGCGGTAGCCGAAGGTGCCGGCCATCATGAAGACGAAGTAGATTCCCGCCATCACGACGAAGGTCTGCCAGACGCCGACCGAGTCCGGCGTCCTGAAATGATTCATCAGCATGTCCGCGAGCGGCGAGCCGATCATCGCGCCGCCGCCGAAGCCCATGATCGCCATGCCGGTCGCCATGCCGCGCCGGTCCGGGAACCATTTCACCAGGGTCGAGACCGGCGAGATGTAGCCGAGGCCGAGCCCGATGCCGCCGATGACACCGGAGCCGAGCCACATCAGCCAGAGCTGGTGGGTGTAGATACCGAAGGCCGAGATCAGCAGGCCGCCGCACCAGCACATCGTCGAGACGAAGGCGGCCTTGCGCGGACCGACCCGTTCGAGCCAACCGCCCCAGATCGCCGCAGACGAGCCGAGGAGCACGAAGAACAGCGTGTAGATCCAGCCGAGATCGGCGACCTTCCAGTCGCAAGCCGTGGTGAACAGCGAGCCGATCAACCCGACATCGGCCGCGCAGGCGACGGGCTTGCTGACGCCGATAGCCTGAGCCAGCGGCAGCCAGAACACGCTGAAGCCATAGGCCATGCCGATGCACAAATGGATGCAGAGCGCAGCCGGCGGCACCAGCCAGCGGTTGAAGCCTGCTTTCGCGATGATGCGCTCGCGATCGAGAATCCCGGCGCCCGCGCCGCCCTCGTCAAAGGTCCCTGTCGCAGTGGACATGAATCGTTCCTCCTCGCCGCCGTTTCGGCGGTTCATCAGTTTCTGGTTCTGGTTGAATGGAATGGCCGCTGCGTTCAGGCGCCGGCCCTGTCATGCGCGGTCCGATGGCCCGCATGACGAAATGCCTCGTTCGCCTCCCCCTATCGCTTGATCGATCTTGCCGATCACAGCGCAAGGGTCGTGCCGAAGGCACGGTGTTAATATTTTCAACTAGTTACAGTTCAAAGCCATATGGCTTTCGGACATTTTGTCCAAGTTGATGGACAAAATGTCCGAGCTAAAGCGATTGCGGCAGCCAGATTGTGAAGCGTGTGCCGCTCCCTGGCTCGCTTTCGGCATTGATCGCTCCGCCCTGGCGCAGGATCAGCTTCTGGCTGATCGACAGGCCCAGCCCCGTGCCTTCCCGGCTCTTGGTGGTGAAGAATGGGTCGAAGATGCGCGCCAGCGTCTCGGCATCCATGCCGACACCGGTATCGGCGACCTCGATCAGGATGCCCGGCATGCCCTGCCGCTCCTCGTCGACATCGCGCAACGTCAGGATGCCACCGGACGGCATGGCATGGATCGCATTGACGATCAGGTTGACCAGCACCTGAAGAAGCTCGGTGCGGTTCATCAGGACGAGGCCGGTGGCGCGATGGTCCTCGACGATGTCGATCTCGGCCCGGTTGAGCAGATGCTGGACGAGCGGCAGGCAATGCTCGATCACTTCGTGCGGCGCGTGGCGCTCGACATAGCCAGCGAATTCCTCCGGCCGCGCGAACTGCAGCAGGCGGGTGACGATGTCCTCGATGCGGTGGATCTGCTCGTCGATCAGGCGGAACTCGGTGCTGGCGAGCTGGACCTGGCTGCCGAGCACCTGGCGGACCACGTCGAGATTGCCCTGGATCACCGCGACCGGATTATTGATCTCGTGGGCGACGCCCGCGGTGATCTCGCCGATCGCCGCGAGCTTCTCCGACATGATGAGCTGCTTGGTGGTGAGTTCCAGCTCCTTGTTGGCGGCTTCCAACTCGCGCGTTCGCTCGGCGACACGCTTGTTCAGCTCCTCGTTCCAGCTGCGCAATTGCCGGTCGCGCGCCCGCAGGCGGTCGAGCAATTCGTCGAGATGGGTCGCGACACGGCCGATCTCGTCGCGCGCAGCGGGCAGGCCGGTACGGGCATCGAGATCGCCCCCCTCGACCCGCGAGATCGTGTCGGTCATCTGCTCGAGCGGCTTGAAGATCGCCCGGGCCCAGCGCAAGAAAATCGGTATGCTGAGCGCCGTGACGAGCAGGAAGGCGCCGACGATGGTCGCCAGCGTGATCAGCTTCTCCTGGCGGAACGGCGTTTCGAGGAAGCCGACATAGAGCATGCCGACGCGCTTGCCGTAGCTGTCGCTGATCGGCTCATAGGCCGAGATGTACCAGTCGTTGACGACGAAGGCGGAGTCGAGCCAGGTCCGTCCCTCGCCGAGCACGGTCTGGCGCACCGCCGCCGAGACACGCGTACCCAGCGCGCGCCGCCCCTCGAACAGGCGGACATTGGTGCTGATGCGGACATCGTCGAGGAAGAGCGTCGCGGTGCCCTGGCTGCCCTCCGGCAGGCTGGCCTGGCGATAGACGAGGTCGTTGATCGTATCGATGAAGACGAGGTTCTGGTTGAGCAGGATGCCGCCGACGAGCACCGCCCGGCGCCCGTCCGCGAGTTGAACCGGGCTCGCCGAATGCACGACCATGCCGCCCTCCTCGGCGGTCTTGTCGGTCGGCGCGGCATTGGCGGTCGGGACCAGTTCGACCCTGGCGCGCTCGGCGAGTGCCGGCGAGATCGCGGCAAGCTCGGCGGCGCTGAAGATGTCGACCGAGGTCGACGGCGTCCCTGCCACGGCGGAGACGATCACCGGCCAATCCCTGCGCGAGTGCGTCTCGCTGGATTGCGGCGCGGTCGCGAGCAGCCTGCCATCGTCTTCGAGCAGGTTCAGGAAGTCGAGGCCGAGCTCCTTGCGGCTCGTCTCCAGCCAGTCGGCCAGCCTGGGCTTGCTCTCCTCGGCGATGATGGTGCGGAATGCTGCCGAGTCGCCGAGCGCGCGGATATGGTCGCTGGTGTTCTCGAGGATGCGGGCGAAATACTGATGCGCGATAGTGAGGTCGCCGTTCACCTTGGTGATCAGCAGCGCATCGAACTTGGTGTTGAGTCGCCCGATCACCAGCGCAAGCAGCAACGGTACGACGACGAGGAACGGCAGAAGCGCGATCGCCAGCAGGCGGTAGCGGACCGAGCGCCCGCGCCGGACCGGCGGCTTCATGGCGGCGTCAGACATTCCAGGCCGCGCATTTCCTGTCGATCGTCTTGCGCGAGATGCCGAGCCGCCGCGCCGCCTCGTTGCGGTCGCCGCCCGTTTCTTGGAGCATGGCGAGGATATGCCGGCGCTCGACCTCGTCGAGGCTCTCCTCGACGGTGTCGGATTGCAGCGTCGCTCGACCGCCGAAATCCTGCGGGAACTCGCCGAGGATCAGGGTGCGCTCGATCAGATTGCGCAGCTCGCGCACATTGCCGGGCCAGCGGTAGCGCGCCAGCGCCGCGCGTGTCCCGGCATCGATCGGCACCTGCGGCATCTTCAGCTGCTGCGACAGCCGGCGCATGAACAGCGTCGCAAGCTCCTGCACGTCGTCACCGCGGTCGCGAAGCGGCGGCAACTGCAGCTGCATCACGTTGATCCGGTAGAACAGATCGGCCCGGAAGCGCCCTCGCCGGACATCGGCTTCGAGCTCCGCATTCGTCGCGAAGATGAAGCGCAGGTCGATCGGGACCTCGCGCTCGGAACCGAGCGGCCGGACGCGTTTGTCCTCCAGCACCCGCAGGAGCTTGCTCTGCGTTGCCGGCGGCAATTCGCCGATCTCGTCGAGGAAGAGCGTGCCGCCGCGCGCATGCAGGAAAAGTCCCTCGCGCGAAGCATTGGCCCCGGTGAAGGCGCCCTTCAGATGGCCGAACAGCTCGCTCTCGATCATGTCCGGCGGAATCGCGGCACAGTTCACCGGGACGAAGGGCTTTTCGGTGCGGTCTGACAGGGCGTGCAGCGAGCGGGCGGCGACCTCCTTGCCGGTGCCCGACTCCCCGGTGATCAGCACCGAGGAAGGCAGCGGCGCGACACGCGCGATCGTCTCGCGGACATGCGCGATGACATTCGAGTTCCCGATCAGCCTGTCGCGCAGCAGGATGTGGTCGGAGGTCGAGCGCAGCTCGTGCTTGAGCACGATGTTCTCGCGCTGGAGCCGGACGCGGTCGAGACAGCGCGCGACCGCATTGAGGATCTGGTTCGACCTGAAGGGCTTCAGCACGAAATCGACGACGCCGGCCCTGAGCGCCTGGATCGCGGTGTCGAGATCCGCATAGGCGGTGATCAGGATGACGTCGGAGAAGAAGCCGGTGGCGCGCTGCTCGGCCAGCCAGTCGACGCCGTTCTTGCGCGGCATGATGTTGTCTAGGATGACGACGTCGAAATGCTGTGCGTCGAGCTTGCGCGCCGCCTCGTCGACATCGGCCGCCTCCTCGATCCGCTTGCAGCGTGGCCCGAGGATGCGCAGCAGGAAATTCCGCATCCCCGGTTCGTCATCGACGACGAGAATCGCGGCTTGTGCCAACCATGGGCCGAATTCCGGATCCTGCAAGGCCGGGACGGACATCCTCTCCGCTTCGATTGCCACGTTTCCTTACCTGACGTCCGCTTCCATGTTGTTTTCTGGCGTCGCCAGCGCAGCGCGGACCATGGATCATCGAACCGGACGCGTGGCGATGCAACAAGTTGCACATTCCGCCTCGGGGAAGGCGCGTCTGGAGAGGACGAATTGATGCTCCCCTCCGAGCGCATCTCCAAGAGCTGTTCGTGGCCAAGGGAGTAGCCAGAACGGTCATTTGACGAAGCGCCTGTTTTGCATATCGCCAAACTCACGTGTTCAAACTGGGAGCAAGGATTCAGATCGGGTCTACTCCGACTGCACCCTGTTAAATCGCCAAACTGCTCCCGGAAGCAGACGCCGCCGGGCGTGCGATATTGGGTAGACCGCGGACGTCTGATGGCTCGACTCTGGACGTCCGGTTTCTGGCAGCTTCCCAATGTCTGGAAGTGGCGCACGGCAGCCGCGAGCGTCTGCAGCATCCACCTTGAAATCTGGGAAGGACGGCGAGCGCGATCTTGCTCTTTCAAATGGCTGACGAGGCGCCGGCAGCGGAGCGTGCTCGGCATGGGACTGACCAGCCCGTCAATTGCTTCAGCTTAGTCAACAAAGCGTACAGGCACGCCCGGCTTGACCAGATCGGCCAATTCCTCAGCATCCCAGTTCGTCAGCCTGATGCAGCCATGCGAGTTCGTCTTGCTGACCTTGGAGGGTTCGGGTGTCCCGTGGATTCCGAAGGTCGGCTTCGACAACGCGACCCAGACTGAGCCGACGGGGCCGTTGGGACCGGGCGCCAGCGTCAGCTTCTTGCGGTTCCTGCCCTGCTGGAAATTCTTCTCGGGATCGTAGGTGTAATCCGGATTTCGCGCGACGCGCTTGACCGTGTAATCCCCACTAGGCGACGGGTTCTCGTCGCTGCCGATCGTCGCTGGATAGCTCGCCAGAATGCGCTCGTCCGGACCATAGACGATAACCATTCCGGTCCGTTTCACCGCCTCGATGCGAACCGCCGCGCCTTTCTGAATCTCGCGGCTGATCGAAGCGACCTGCATCACGCTGCCAGCCTTGCTCATCCGGACATTCGGATTCAGCGCGACGAGCAATAGCTCGCTCATGTGGAAACGCTCGGCGAACATCTCCTTGGCGGACGTGTAGGAAAGGCGCTTCATCTTCGCTTGGCGAGCATAGTCGTGTGGAATCCGCTTGGCGAAGCGATAGCGCGCATCCGCCTTGCTGATTTCGTAGGATACGACCAGGTCCTTGATCGTGTCGCCGCCTAGTTTCGCCCAGGTCACCTCGTCAATGGTGTCCCCCTCGCCGAGGTTTTCCTCACGACGGAACTGGGCGACGGCCTTCCGGAAATTCTCGCCGTCGAGCCCATCGATGACGCCGGGCGAAATGCTGCGGCGCCCCAGCAGGATCTGCGCCTTGACTATGAAGGGATTCAACCCGTCGCGATCGACGACCGCGCGCTTGGCCAGCACGGCGCCGTTGATCTCATCAGGTGTCACGGCCCGAGCGGGCGAGAGCCCGAGCATCAACAGCGTGATCGCCGCCGCGACTAGCGAAAAGGGCTGTTTCATCGAGACATCCCGGTATCAGTCGAAAGCTAATACCGGCCAGGGTCCGCAAGGTTCCGATGCGACAGCCGCCTATCCTCCCGGGGCAGAGCGGGGACATTCTACGCGATGCGCCGACCGCCGAGATCCGTGCAGCTATCAGCCGGCTGGCTAGGCCTACTGCTGATAGCTGCACGGGTCTGATAGGGACGGATCGATGCTCACACAGTGGAGCGACGGGCTGTAGTGACTGCGTCAGCGAGGCTCATCTCGGACAAGGCCAAAGAGCCGGTCGGTTACGAGCGAGGAAATAGGCTCCCGACGAAGCTCTGCCTGGTTTAGCCGGTCCAGCTCGATCGCGGCCCGAAGCAAGCCGCCAGGCACGATCATGTCTTGCTGGAGCAGCCAAGCGACTGAACCGATTCTGCGCCCCGACAGGGACGCGAGGGCATCCAGCATGTTGCCTTCGCTCATCTGCAGGAGGAAACGCTCCCTCAACGCTTTGCCGCTCGGAGGAGCACGGTGGTTCAGCGGAACGACGTGATTGATCAATTCCGGAGAATGATGGCTCATCGCGCCCTCCCAGCGGCAGATGGACAACGCGGCAAGGGCTGAGCGGTTCGCGCTTCAGCACCCGATTTTCAGCGTGCGATCGCGGCTGCGGAACTTCGCGCTCGGCTCGAGGGTTGTCCGCGAAACGCCATCGCGGGAGCCTGTCATGCCGACACCAAACGAGTTGGAAGCCAAACTCTGGAAGGCTCTCCGTTCCGATATGACTGTCATGCTTGGGCTGGAGAGATCAGGCGACAATCTGATGCGACCGATGACAGTGCAGGTCGATGGCGATGCCGATCACGGGCCGTTGTGGATATTCTCCGCCAAGGACACCGAACTGGTTAAGACGCTTGCGGGGAGCGAGAACGCCTTCATATCTTTTGCCGACAAAGGCCATGACGTCTTTGCCAAGATCAACGGCACGCTGGCGCTCGACAACGATCGTGCGGCCATCGATCGGCTTTGGAATCGCTTCGTCGCGGCCTGGTACGAGCACGGGAAGGACGATCCCAAACTCGCGCTGTTACGATTCGTTCCACACCAGGCGGAGATCTGGGAGAACGAGTGGAGCCTGATCGCCGGCATCAAGCTGTTGTTCGGCTCCGATCCTAAGAAGGATTATGCGGACAAGACAGCCAATGTGCGGCTCGACTGACCATCCGCGTGCACTCTTAGCTGTAATCCCGAGCGCGAGACATGATCAAAACCATACTCAATAGCGTTGCGACTGCCTGGATTGCGCGCGATGCCGAGCGCGGAGATATCCCAGAGGGGATGTCGGTTCCATTGACGCTGCTCGCGGCGAGGCTGCCAGCGCCGATCCTCGTTGTTGGAGCGATCGGATACGGCCTCTATCGGCTGAACATGGAGACGCGCGCGCGACGGGCCAGGGACGTCACTCCGAAACGTCGGCGTGCGTCACCGCGGAAGGCATCTGCAAGCCCAACTCGCCGAGGCAGCCGCGGCAAGGCTCGGAGCTGATCGGCGCGAGAGCAATGCCGCGTCAGGTCTTCTTCGTTCGCGTCCGATCAGGCAAAGCGTCGATAGCCTCGTCAGCTCCCTGATCCTTGTGGAGCACGCCTTCGCGCAGCACCTTTCGAGCGGCCTCATTCTTCTTTTTAGGGTCGGTCGGAATAGCTTTCGTCTTCGGCGTCGCCTCAAGGCCGATATCCTTCGGCTTCTTGCCAGCATTCTTGGCGCTGGCGGCAAAAGTGGCGAGGGCTTCGGGTTGCTTGGCCATGGCGTTTCCTCCAATTGCGATTGCAACCGGAGCGGAGGCTTGTTGTTCCCCGTTTCGGGGGGCCACCAACAGACCGGTCGGCGGCGACGCGTACAGAGGCGGCTACTCGGCCTTGAGATTTTCGGCCGAAGACTTGCCGGATCGCTTGTCCGCGACGACCTCATAGGAAATCTTCTGGCCGTCGAGCAGCTCGCGAAGGCCGGCGCGCTGTACCGCGCTGATATGGACGAACACGTCCTGACCGCCGCCATCCGGCTGAATGAAGCCAAATCCCTTGGTCGTATTGAACCACTTCACAGTGCCGGTCGCCATCGGTGCCTCCTGTTGGGATCACGAGCATGGCTGCCGCTACGAGGTGAGACAACCATTTGGCGGCCGTTTTATATTTTTAGAACTCTGTCATTTGCTATTGCGCGCGTCTCACGTCCCGGCCATGCAGGCCGGCCCGCAGAGACGTGTTGATGCCTATTTCCCAAGCGCAATTTCTCCGATCCAACCTCATTCTGCTCGCGGGTGGCGCGATTGCGCTGTTGGTCATCGTCATCGCGGCCTTTTGGCTGACCTGGGCTTCGGAACGCCAGTTCGACGAGGTGGTCGCCGTCCGCGAGACACGCAGCGCGACGGCCGACCTTCTCTCCCTTGCGCAGGACGCCGAAACCGGACAGCGCGGCTATCTGCTGTCGCGGGACGCCGCCTATCTTGGCCCTTACACCGATGCTGTAGCGAGGTTCGAGCCAACGCTGCAGCGTTTGAAGGCCTCAGCTGGGGCTGCGGAACTGGCGCAGGCCGAGGTAGCGCGGCTGGAAAGCGCGTTGCGTGGCAAGCTGGCGGAGTTGGCACAAACCATCGCAGTGGCGCAGCGCGGCGCCTGGGACGAGGCAATCGCTACGGTTCGCCTCGGCTCAGGCCGCAATCTTATGGACGAGGTGCGCACCGGGCTTGGCAAGATTATCGCGCAATCCGAGCAACGGCTTCAGCAGGCGATAGCTGGTCAGGAAACTGCATCGGCGCGGCTGCGCTGGACAATCGCGCTCGGTGCTCTGGTCATCATTGTCTTCGCCGCTGCGGCCTTCTGGACGATCGCGCAATATACGCGCGAGATCATTCTCGCCCGAACCGAGGTCGCCGCCCTCAACATCGGGCTCGAAGAGCGCGTGCAGCAGCGCACTGAGGCGCTCACCCGGGCCAATGAGGAAATCCAGCGCTTTGCCTATATCGTAACGCACGATCTGCGGGCTCCGCTCGTGAACATCATGGGTTTTACGAGCGAGCTCGAAGCGACGGCCGCGCCGATCAAGGCCTATTTCGATGCCGGCGAAACGGCGTCCCCGGCAGCGCTCGAGGACGCCCGCACGGCAGTCGATGTGGACCTGCCGGAGGCGATCAGCTTCATCCGCTCCTCCACGCGCAAGATGGACGGGTTGATCAATGCCATCCTGAAGATCTCGCGTGAGGGAAAGCGCGTCCTGCGCGCCGAAGCAATCGACCTTCCTGCCACGCTGGAAGCTGCGGCGGCCGCCGTGCACCACCAGGCGACGGAGAACGGCGACGGCATCAACGTGGAATGTCCCCCGCTCAAGATCCGCAGCGACCGCCTGTCGCTGGAACAGATCCTCGGCAACCTCCTGGACAATGCGATCAAGTACCGGTCGCCCAAACGCGAGCTCAAAGTGGTCATGCGCGCGAAACGGGAGAAGTCGGGCTGGGTGGTCATCGAGGTCGAAGACAATGGCCGCGGTATTGCACCGACCGACCACGAACGGATTTTTGAGCTCTTTCGCCGATCTGGCACACAGGACAAGCCAGGCGAAGGCATTGGCCTGGCGCATGTCCGGACGATCGTCCGTAACCTCGGCGGCGACATCACCGTCAGCTCCGAACTGGACGCTGGCACGACCTTCTCGATCTTGTTGCCGCCTGATCTCAGCGCGGTTCAGCGGAGTGCCTCGACGTGAGCAATGGAAAGCCGGTTTCGATCGTGATGATCGAGGATGACGAGGGTCATGCTCGCCTTATCGAGAAGAACATCCGCCGGGCCGGCGTGAACAACGAGATCATCCCCTTCCAGAACGGCACGGACGCGCTAGCGTTCCTGTTCGGCGCGGACGGGACGGGTGAGGCCAGCTCTCGCCGGCAGCTGCTTATCCTGCTCGACCTCAACCTGCCGGACATGGCTGGCGTCGACATCCTGGAGAAGGTCAAGGCGAACCAGCATACCCGCCGCTCGCCGGTCATCGTTCTAACCACGACCGACGACAGCCGCGAGATCCAGCGCTGCTATGATCTGGGCGCGAATGTCTACATCACCAAGCCCGTCGACTATGAGGGCTTCGCCAATGCCATCAAGCAGCTGGGATTGTTCTTCTCGGTGATGCAGGTTCCGGAAACCGAATGATTCTGTCGGCGGCGAAGCGGTAATGCCCAACCGCATCATCAAGGCGCTCTACATCGACGATGACGCGGCGCTGGGGCGACTCGTCCAGCGCATTCTTGGTCGCCGCGGCTATGAGGTCGATCACGTCACGACTGCGGACGCTGGACTGGCGCGATTGGCGGGCGGAGACATCGACGTGGTCATCCTCGACCACGACCTCGGTACGACTTCGGGGCTTGCCGTCCTCGACGAGCTGAGAGCACGCGAGCAAGCGCCTCCGGTCGTCTACGTCACGGCCTCGACGGAACTCTCTATCGCGGTCCAGGCCCTCAAGGCGGGTGCCGTCGACTATGTCGTAAAGGCGATCGGCGAAGACTTTGAAGTGCTGCTGGTGGCTGCGCTCGAACAGGCTGTCGAACGCGCCCGTTTGATGCGGGCAAAGGAGGAGGCCGAGCAGCAGGTTCGCCAGGCGAAGGATCGGGCCGAGATGCTGCTGGCCGAGGTCAACCATCGTGTCGCCAATAGTCTCGCGCTCGTCGGGTCCCTGGTCAGGATGCAGGCGGGCGCCGTGATCGAGCCGGGTGCCAAGGCAGCACTGGCGGAAACGCAGGCGCGGATCACCGCCATCGCGAATTTACATCGCAGCCTCTACACGTCGACGGATGTCCAGCAGGTCGACCTTGCAGCCTATCTGGGAACGCTGGTCGGCGAGCTGGGCAATTCGATCACCGCCTCGGGCAGGACACCCATCGTCAAGCTCGACGCCGAGCCAGTTTCGATCAAGACGGACCGAGCGGTCTCAGTCGGCATGATCGCGACGGAGTTGGTCACCAACGCCCTGAAATATGCCTATCCGATTGGAGAAGGCGAAGTCCGCGTCAGCGTTTCGCGGACGCCATCCGATCAGATCATGCTCAGCGTCGCGGACGATGGCGTCGGCTGGACCGGCGACGGGACGGCCAAGGGAAGCGGGCTCGGCGGCAAGATCATCGCCGCGATGTCGAAAAGCCTCGGCTCTCGTCTTGAATATCGCAATCAGCCGATCGGCACGCTGGCATCCATCACATTCGATGAAAAGCTGGGATAGAGGCCGCCTATGCGTGAGGAACGAACGGCCATCATCATCGTTCTAGAGGTTGATCGCGAGCGCCAACGCCAGATTGAGCGCCAGCGTCAAGACGATCCAGAATTCCAACGAAACGCCACATCGCATCGAACAATCCCTCACTGGTCGTGAAGGAATTCAGTATCGGGCGCATCGTTCCCCGATCGGGGGAATTTGATACAAATGCTGGAGATATTGGTGAATGGACCGTTGCCATCGCCAAAACCGGGATCAGCAACTTGGTCTGAGTGGTTGCCTCTTCGCAGTCGGGCGGCGAGCAAGACGATGAGCTGGATCGCGATCGCGGGTTCGGCTGCCGCGCTTTGTTCTATGATCAGCTTCGTGCCGCAAGCCTGGCGTATCGTCAAAAGCCGTGACACCGGCTCGATCTCGCCGGTGATGTACAGCTTTACAGTGGCGGGCTTCGCACTTTGGACTCTCTGCGGGATCGGGCTCGGCGAGTGGCCACTGATCATAACCAACAGCGTCTGCCTTCTGCTTGCATCCTTCATCCTCCTGATGACGCTCCTGCCGCAGGCGAAAAAGGACGCGATGGCTGATACGGTTGATCCCGACGCGTAAGATCGAGGACCGATGGACAAGGACCAATACCTCGAACGACTCGTTCGAAAGCTTGAATCGAACTCGCCCTTGCGGTCCGAGGAGCGAGATCATCTGCTTGGGCTGCCGCTGATCCTCAAGCAGTGCGAAGCCGGCCATGATATCGTCAGCGAAGGAGAGCGGACAAAGAATTGCTGCCTCGTCGCCGAGGGGCTGGTTTGTCGCTACAAGATAGTGGGCGACGGGCAGCGCCAAATCCTTTCCTTGCACCTCCCGGGAGACATTCCCGATATCCATTCGCTCCTCGTCGAGCAGATGGACCACAATCTCGGGACGCTAACGCCCGCGACGGTCGGGCTCATCCCGCACGAGGCCGTTCGGTCGCTGACGCGCTCTCATTATCGGATCGCCGAAGCGTTCTGGCGCGAAACCTTGATCGAGGCCGCCATCTACCGTGAATGGATGGTCGGTATCGGCCGGCGCTCGGCACCGAGCCGGATCGCCCATCTGTTCTGTGAGTTCATCACCAAGATGACTGCGATCGGCCTGTCAGATGGCAAAACCTGCGAGCTGCCGCTGACTCAGCCAGAAATCGCCGACGCGCTGGGGCTCTCCACCGTCCACATGAACAAGAAGCTGCGAGAGATCAGGCAGGCCGGGCTGGTGCGCCTGCGGTCGAACAGGCTGACCATCCTGGACTGGGCGGGCCTGTGCAAACTGGCTGAATTCGATCCCGATTATCTGCATTTGCGGGAAGTCACCTCAAAAAGGTGATGCTGAGCTGGAACACCGGGCGTCGCGCCGCATTTGACAGGCATGCCCCGATACTTCTTCCACACGCGCGATGGCGAGCAGGTCGAATTGGACGACGAGGGCACTGATTTGCCCAATGACCAAGCCGCCAAGAACGCCGCGAAAGAGCTGATCTCCGGGCTGAACCGCGAAAAGCTCCCCAATGGCGATCATATGGAGCTTGCAGTCGTCGTAAGGGATGCCGCGGGTACCGACATCTACACGGTTACACTGAACCTAGACGGTCACTAATCGCCCGCGCTTCTCCTCAGCCGTTGCCGTGGATTGCCACATGCCGATCGCCGCCGGCCGATCGGTTTCCTGGAAGCAGATCCGGAACTTCTCCTTGCTGCTGCCGTTATCTGTAGCACTTGGCTAACTATCTGCCACATAAGGAGATTCTGATGCGAAACGTGATTGTCACGTCCCTTTTCTGCGCCTTGATGTCGACGGCCGCGATTGCCCAAACGGCAACCACAGCGCCGACGCCGTCGCCCAACGCCCCCGCCGATGCGAACGCGCCTCTGCCGGGCGCCAACAGCTTCAGCGAGGGGCAGGCCAAGAGCCGTCTTGAGGCTAACGGCTATTCCAATGTGAGCGAGCTCAAGAAGGACGACAACGGCGTCTGGAAGGGCACCGCAACCCATTCCGGCGCGCAGGTCACCGTCTCGGTCGACTACCGCGGCAACATTACCCGGAACTGATCTTCGGCCTTTGAAGAGCTACGAGGAGGAGAATTCTCATGCGTACAATCACCCGATCCTATGACAGCTACGATATCGCGCGCCGGGTCGTCGAGGAGCTTCAGTCAGCGGGGTTTCCGTCGGCAAATATCAGCCTGATCGGCCGCCATGAGAGCACCGATAACAGTAATGCCGGTGAAGGAGCGGGCATTGGCGCCGCGCTCGGCGGGGCGGCGGGCCTCCTTGCCGGGCTCGGCTTGCTCGCGATACCGGGCATTGGTCCAGTCGTGGCGGCGGGGTGGCTGGCGTCAACGGCCGCAGGTGCCGCAGCAGGCGGCGTCACCGGCGGCCTCATCGGTGCGTTCACCAGCGCCGGCGAGGATGAGGACAGCGCCAACTATTACGCCGAAACTGTCCGACGCGGCGGCACCGTTGTCTCGGTCAAGGCGCATGAGGACCAGGCGCCCGCTGCCGAAGCGATCATGGACGGTGCCACGCCGATCGATCGCGATGCGCGGCTCACCGATTATCGGAATGAAGGCTGGACGCGCTTCGACGAGCGCGGAGAACCCTATCGGCCTCTGATCTGAGCGACCTTCTGCCAAATCGAGAGCCCCGTCTGCTCGCGCTGGCGGGACTTTTTAATAGCCCTCTCGATGGCGGAACCCGCGGTCACGCAGCTCGTTCATCGAACAGCAGGAAAAACGAGGAGGAGATCATGGATCACTCGAAGCATATTCGACTTGCCGCCACCGAGTTGACTGGCGTCGCTCTGGATGGAACTACCATCTACGGACCGGGTGACGAGAAGATCGGCTCGGTTTCTCATGTGCATGGGGTGAGTCCGACCGCTCAAGTCGTGATTGATGTCGGCGGCTTCCTCGGCATAGGCGCCAAGCCCGTAGCGGTCCCGTTGAACGAGCTGGAATTCATGCGCGACGAGGACGGCGACGTTCACGCGGTCACGACCTGGACCAAGGACCAGCTTAAGGCGATGCCGGAGCACACCGATCCCTGAGGGTGCATGATCGGGCCTGTGGATAAGGCTGGGGATTGGGCTCATCCCCCTGTCAGGGTCAGGCATTGCGAACTAGGTTGCGCACGCGGTGGCATTAAGCCAAGCCGAGACCACGGAAAGCTGACCCATCAGCGTCCGCTCGCAAGCTGGGTGTTGCGTCCCGGTCCGTCCATTCAGTTATCGCCCCGTCGGCTCACGCCGGCGGGGTTCTTTTGTTAGTCGCTTTGCGACACGATCAGCCAGTGGCCAGCCTATACCGCTCGATCTCGTTGACGCGCAGAGATATGCGATCTCGCATTCGTCCTTCCACTCTTCCGACAAGGTCGAGACGCCGTCATCGGAGGGGAAAACTCCTCAGCCGGAACGGTTAGCCGCGATCGACGTTGAATCCAGTTACGTAACGGGAGCGCGTGTCATGAGACGTCACTGGTTCGGCCCGGCCGTGTGCGTCGAGACGGCTAAAACCGGTCAGCCCTGCGCGGTGAACACGGTCGAAAAGGCCGCGGAACATCTATTCGCATGGTCCGATCGCGGCCCGGAATGGCATACGGCAGTGGATTGCTGCGCGGAGGCGTTAACGGGCCGAATGCCCGTCGCTCAAGTACGGGCCGCGTTCGTAGATGCGGCACGAGTGGCCGGCCGCCTCGTTGATCCCTCGCCCGTGGTTCGGACCTTGCCGCCGCCGCGACCAGCACGCACCATCAGGCGATCGCCGAAGCGGGTTGTTACAGCTCGCAGCGCGTGAGCATTCGCCCGGTCGACTCGATCTCGAACAGGCAGTCGTCTGATGTGCCGTCTTCAAGCGCATAATTGGTGACGCTGAGATGCGGAAATGGCCGATAGACAACGACGGGTAGCGGTTGCCGTCTTCGTCCTGGCACTGCTCGCGTGGCAGCGAGCTAGGCCGACTTGCGACCTCATTGCCGAGCCCGGCTCGTTTCGGCTGGGTACGCATGACAACCTTCACCGCAACCTTACTGATGAGCGTATTCCGGACTACGGGCAAAGGTTCCTTCGTCGCGATCGGAACTTTCTGCTGCCTAATGGATTGATGATCTTCGCCGCGCCCATTGGCGCCAAGGCCTAGCAGCTGCCTCGATGGGCTGGAGTCCAGGAAATGGACCAGGCCCGCGTTGAGCATATCGCTAGAGCGCTTTGCCGAGCTGCCAGAATGGATCCTGATGCTCCGGTAGAAGCTGGTGGCGATGTCGTCACCCCTCACCACTCCGCAGCGCCCGGGATTAAGGGCAAACCGACTTGGTTCCGCTTTCTGCCTGCGGCGAAGGCGTACTGCGAGGCGCGCGATGTTCTCGGAATGAGTAGCGCGTCGGTTGCCAAAGTCTGAGGTTTTCTACTCCCCTCTGTGTTGCGTTCTGTGGTGTCGAGTATGGCGAGGCCGCGTCGCGTCCTCACGGCTGCGCCTGCCGGCGAGGTGCTGAGCAACCCCCGTCATGGCGCGGCGCTGCCGAGCGGGATCTCTCGCCGACAAGAGGCGACGGCCTCTCGGGCGGTCGTGAAGTCTGCCGCAGCCCCGTCGGACCTGCAGCGGAGGGCTATGGAACGGCCTAGCTTCGCGCGCATCTGTCCATAGCGCTCGGGAAGCAAAGGGACATCAATGGACCGCTACTTCTTCGACTATTTCGACGGCGCAAAGGATCAGGTCGATATCCGTGGGGTCGATCATGATGACGATGAGGCTGCCCTCGCTGCGGCGCGGGCCATGCTGGCTCAGCGTGCTCCGGCGGAAATCACCCGTGGTGGAGACCTAGTGGTAGCGGTGCGAGTGCGTCGCGGCGGACACGCTATTTTCATCGTGTCGCTCGCCGTGACCGAAGAGTTCCGGCCGTAGAAGGGCGTGAGCGGCCAAGCGGACGAGGCGAAGATCTATCGGCTCGCCTAATTCGGCACCTCTGTCTTTTGATGTGGACAGGGTACGGAAGCAGGCGCGTGATGGGCAGGCAGTTGTCTCCATACCGCTTCTGGGCATGACCGCGCGGCACATTTTGACGCCGCCAAGCGGGGACATTCAATGATTACCGGACACGGCCACCTCAAGCTGCTCGACGGGCGCCGGATCGATGTCTTGTATCAGTTCGCAGGCGACTATGACGACCGCCGCGCAGGTTACCTGCTTTTCGATACCACCGAGTACGATGACAGCCTGTTTTGTCACCGGCTGATCCTCGATTGCGATGACGCATCAGCTGTCGTTCTGGTGGTGATGAACCGCAGCGACAAGCATCTGGCGGTTCAGGGACGCGTGCTGGAGCCGCCTGCTAAAGCTGCTTAGCTCTACATGCAAAGCTATTTCTAGCAGTCAGTCATGTCTGCTTGAAATCATGGCTGACCGAGGCGCTCGATCGTAAGCGTTAGGGGCACTTCTGACACGCGGATGAATCCAAGATAAGGATGATCCATATCGATGATCAGCACGAGGGCGCCGGTTACCGAAAGGGCGCAGACGAACAACGTGCAGACGACAGTTGCATTGCCCGGTGCCAGCAAACCGAACGATGCGAAGAGCAAAGCGAGCCAAAACACGAGCATCACCAGAAACGCTCCGGGAAATCCTCCGACTTCCGTTTCAGCTCGCAGCCAGTTCGCTTCCGCAATTTGCCCACTGATCTGCAGTGCTCGGGTTTGGAGCCAACGCTGAGCTTCTGTCTTCGGTAACAGATTTCGCAATCCGTCCTGAACCGGCTCAACATTCGGGCCACCGTCCCGTGCTCGTGCGCTGCTCGGATCTCTCGTCTCGCGCAACCTCGCTTCAATGGCCCTGCGAAGGGCCGCGCGCATTTGCGCGGTCTCCGTACCGTAATGAGCCAGCACGCGATCGAGCAGGAGCACGCGCCCCGACCAAGTCCGCAGTTCCGTTCCGGCATCGTCGAAGGATCTCTTTGCCGAAGCGACCAAAAGCCCAAGAGCAAGCGCGGATAGCGTTCCAATGATCGCAGTGGCAAGCTTGATCGCGTCCCTAGAATCCGGGCTCAAATGATGCCCCGGCAGCCGCGACCGCAACAACATTCCAGTCAAAGCAGCACCAAATACACATATGAACGCAATGGCGCCAATAACGAAAGGACTCATACTGATGCCCAGCGATGTTAAATGGTCTGCGAATTTCACTAACAACGGTAGGTCGACGCTACGTAGCCGCGTCCGCGCAGTCGTTCTTCGGTTACCGCCTGTCACTCGCACTAGTCACGCTGACAGATCGGGTAAGCGCCGATCGTAGCCGCGTGAAGCACAAAGCTCCTAGGCCGGTGTGAGCAGTATTACAGGCCAAATGCGATGCCGACCGGCATAGGCTTGGTTCAGACAACAAGGAGGGCAGTGATTACGCCAACATTGGAGAGCAACACAGCCATGGTCAACCCCGTCGCCTGCTGCACGATCGAACCGACCTTGTTATAAGCACTGCGCGGATTTAGGTCTGACGCCATCGAAACCGCCTCGTGTGGTCAGTGCTTTGATGGGGCCGGGCGCAACGTCTCGCGGATCACCATATTGAACTGGTCAGCGGCGCGCTCCCGAACGTCGGCCTCCGCACCCTTGCCAGCCTGGCGCAGTTGGGCGGCCTGGGCGATCAGCATTTCGGCGACGATTTTTGCAGCTTCGTGCGTGAGCGCGGCGCCATCAAGGTTTTCGCCCGTGATGGTCTTGCTTACCAGCAGCAACGTCCTAGTGAGCCCCGCCATTACGTGTTGCGACAAGCTGAGCAGATCGACAAGCTCGGCCTCGTCCAGACCCGCTAATTCTTTCCGATCCATCTGATCTCCGCTCTGCTCGCCTGTCAGCTCCTCCGCCTGCTGATACGCAGTTGCGAGCTCGGCTTCGCTAGTGATGGGCGCGCGCATGCCGGTTCAACTCCGGGCGGGGCAGCGCGTTCCCAGAGCGGCGCTCAGCGCCACATGCCGCGCATCTTGGCGCGGACATCGATCTTCGGCCCGTTCGAAGCGGATCGTTCGGCTGCCGGAGCCGCCAGCGGCCAGGCGCGCCGCTCGAAATGCTCGAGCAGGGTGTTCGGGATGAAGCGCGTGCGGGCCGCATAGACGTGCCGGTCGCCAGTCAATGACTGGCCGTGCGGCGGGCATCGCGCAGCGAGCCGCGATCGAAGGCTAGCGGGCGCCTACCATCCGGCTCAGAGCTGGCGCAGGCCGATATGCTCGATCAGGGGAACGATCTCATCACGGGCGGCGACGCGATGCGCCCGGGCGCTGCGATGCGCCTCGCCCATATCGCCTGAGCGCACGGCTCCGATGATCAGGCGATGCGCCTGCGCGGAACCGGTCGGCTTCGCGCGCAGCTTCAGCGTCAGCATGCGGGCGCGATGAGCCTGGTCGGTCACCGTCTGGGCGATGCGGCGCAGGCGGCCATTGCCGCAGCGCTCGACCAGCAGGCGATGGAAGAGCGCGTCGGCCTCGGCCCAGCCCGGCAGGTCGTCACGCGCCAGCGCCGCGTCCATGGCGGCGGTCGCCGCCTCCAGCTCGTCGGCCGCGGCCATGCGCACGGCTTCGGGCAAGGCCGCCAGCAGTTCAACCGCCATCGGCTCCACTGCGATGACAACTTCGTAGATCTCGCGGATGTCCTGCGGCGCCAGTGGGCAGATCAGCACGCCGCGCTTTGAGAGAACGCGGACCAGCCCGTCCTCCTGCAGGCGGATGATCGCCTCGTGCACGGGCGTGCGGCTCATGCCAAGGCGGACGGCGATCTCCTGCTCGGAGCCCTGATAGCCCGGAGGAAACTCGGTGTCGCGGATCGCCTGCTTCAGCGCGGCGTAGGCCTCGTCGACCAGCGAACCGCGCTTGGCTCCAGCCTCTGACATCTTGGTACGCGCAAGCTCGGCCATGGCCCCTCCAGCGGCCGATTGAGCACATTCGATTATTTCCATGCAAGCAAGAATGGAAGCTTGACAGCATATTGCTCTCCAAGCGACGATCAGCCATGCAAACTTCCATGGAAGACAAATGGGAGAGCAGATCGACGTGCCACGTCATGGCGCGTACTCCAGGGAGGGAACCGATGAAGCGAATGCTGATCGCGCTGGCGCTCGGGCTGGCGGTGACATCATCAGTGACTGCGCAGAGCTATCCGACCCGCTCGATCACGCTGGTCGTTCCCTTCGCCGCCGGCGGCACCACCGATATCGTCGCGAGGCTGATGGCGGACCATATGGGCCGCACGCTCGGCCAGTCGGTTGTCGTCGAGAACGTCGCCGGCGCCGGCGGCACCACGGGCGCGACCCGCGTCGCCAAGGCGACGCCGGACGGCTACACGCTGCTGATGGGCAATCTCGGCACGCAGGCGGCGAGCGTCGGGCTCTATCCCAAGCTCGCCTATGATCCGCGCACCGATTTCGAGCCGGTGATGAACTCGGCCTCGACACCGATGCTGGTGGTCGCCAAGAAGGATCTGCCGGTCAAGGATTTCCGCGAATTCGTCGCGTATCTCAAGGCCAATGCCGAGAAGCTGAACTACGGCTCTGGCGGCGTCGGCTCGACCTCGCATCTGACCTGTCTCTTCCTCGACTCGCTGCTCGGCACCAAGCCGCAGCACGTCCCCTTCCGTGGCTCGGGCCCGGCGCTGAACGCGCTGCTCGGCGGCCAGGTCGATTATGTCTGCGATCAGACCGTCGCGATCGTCCCGAGCGTGCAGGCCAAGGAAGGCAAGGGCCTCGTCGTCGCGGTCAAGGACCGGCTCTCGGTCATTCCCGATGTCCCGACCTCGGCCGAGCAGGGCCTGCCGCAATTCCAGGCCACCGGCTGGAATGCGATGTTCGCGCCCAAGGGCACGCCGAAGGAGATCGTCGATCGGCTGAATGCCGCCGCCCGCGCCGCCCTCAAGGATGAACCGACGCGCAAGCGCTTCCTCGAGCTCGGCGCCGAACTGCCCGACGAGGCCGGCCAGACTCCGGCCGCGCTCGGCGAGCTCGTCCGCAACGAGATCGAGAAATGGGTGCCGGTCATCCGCAATGCCGGCGTGACGGCACAGTAATCACCAAGGCGGCGTCCGGTCCCATCGGGCGCCACCTCATCACAGCAGCACCAAAGCATCGGACAAGAGCATGCGCACGCACAGGATCGCCGCCATAGGCGGGGATGGTATCGGCCCCGAGGTCATCGCCGCCGGGCTGCAGGCCCTGGATGTCTGCGCCGAGCGCGATGGCGGCTTCCAGCTCGATATCAGAGCCTTCGACTGGGGCTCCGACCATTATCGCAGGCATGGCGTGATGATGCCGGCTGACGGAGCAGACCAGCTGCGCGCCTTCGATGCGATCTATTTCGGCGCCGTCGGCGCGCCAGATATTCCCGACCATCTGACGCTCTGGGGGCTCAGGCTCGCCATCTGCCAGCCGCTCGACCAGTACGCCAATGTCCGGCCGACCCGCATCCTGCCCGGCATCACCAGCCCGCTGCGTCACGTTTCCGGTCCCGAGCTCGACTGGGTGATCGTGCGCGAGAACTCGGAAGGCGAGTATTCCGGCGTCGGCGGCCGCGTCCACAAGGGCCTGCCCGAGGAGGTCGCGACCGATGTCGCCATGTTCACTCGCGCCGGCGTGACCCGGATCATCCGTTATGCCTTCGAGATCGCCCGCTCGCGGCCGCGCAAGCTCCTGACCGTCGTCACCAAATCGAACGCCCAGCGCCACGGCATGGTGATGTGGGACGAGATCGCCGCCGAGGTCGCGGCCGGCTTCCCGGATGTGACCTGGGACAAGATGCTGGTCGATGCGATGACCATGCGCATGACATTGAAGCCGGAGACGCTCGACACCATCGTCGCGACCAATCTCCACGCCGACATCCTATCGGATCTGGCCGCCGCTCTCGCCGGCTCGCTCGGCATCGCGCCGACCGCGAATCTCAATCCCGAACGCAAGACGCCGTCCATGTTCGAGCCGATCCACGGCTCCGCCTTCGACATCACCGGCAAGGGCATCGCCAACCCCGTCGCGACCTTCTGGACCGGAGCGATGATGCTCGAGCATCTCGGCGAGAAGACCGCGGCCGCCCGGCTGATGCGTGCGGTCGAGCGCGTCACCGCCGACCCTGCCCTGCACACGCCCGATCTCGGTGGCAGGGCGACGACGGCGCAGGTGACGGAGGCAGTCTGCGAGGCGCTGCGAGGCGACAACATCTGAGCGAAGGGCATCGGCGAAGGCGGCGTGCGACGTCCCGACCATGACAGGGCGGCGATAATCGTCTAAGGCGGCCTTCTCCCGCCGCCCTCACCCGCCCGATGCTGTTCAACTCCTTCGCCTTCCTGCTCGGCTTCCTGCCGCTCGCGCTCGCTTTGCACTGGCTGGTCGAACGCTTCGCGCCGGCCTGGCGGCTGGCGCTGCTGGCAGCGCTCTCCTTCGCCTTCTACGGCTGGTGGGACTGGCGCTTCGTGCCGCTGCTCGCCTTCTCGATCCTGCTCAACTGGCTGATCGCGGAAGCCTTCCTGAAGACCAAGCGCGGGACGCTGATCACGCTCGCCATCGTGATCAATCTCGCGATCCTGGCGCTGTTCAAGTACTTCAACTTCTTCGCCGATCTCGCTGCGATGATTCCGGGATTGCCGACGACGAAGCTCGATCTCGCGCTGCCACTCGGCATCTCCTTCTTCACCTTCCACCATGTGATGTACCTGACCGATCTGCGCCGGGGCGAGGCCCCGCGCTACGATCTCGTGCGCTACGCGCTCTACATCGCCTTCTTCCCGCAGGTGCTGGCCGGGCCGCTGGTGCGCTGGCGCGAGATCATGCACCAGTTCGACGAGCGCCCCTACCAGCGGCCCGATGCCGCCGAGCGCATCGCCCGCGGCATCATGCTGCTGACGATCGGCCTGGCGAAGAAGGTGCTGATCGGCGACCCGCTCTCCGAATACGCCAACCCGGTCTTCGCCGCGGCGGCCGCCGGCGAAGTGTTGAGCATGGCGCAGGCCTGGCAGGGGACGCTGGCCTTCACCTTCCAGATCTATTTCGACTTCTCCGGCTACACCGACATGGCGCTCGGCCTGGCCCTGCTCTTCGGCATCGTGCTGCCGCAGAACTTCGACGCGCCCTATCGCGCCACCAGCCTGCAGGATTTCTGGCGGCGCTGGCACATGACGCTGTCGCGCTTCCTGCGCGATTATCTCTACATCCCGCTCGGCGGCTCGCGGCATGGCCTGCCGCTGCAGCTCTGGGCGCTGTTCGCCACGATGGCACTTGGCGGCCTCTGGCACGGCGCCGGCCTCAATTTCATCGCCTGGGGCACGGCGCACGGCGTCGTGCTCGCCATCGGCGTGCTCTGGCGCCGCGCCGGGCTGCCGATGCCGAGGCTGCTCGGCTGGGCGCTGACCTTCCTCTTCGTCGCCTTCTGCTGGGTGCTGTTCCGCGCCACCTCCTTCGACGCGGCGCTCGCGATCTACAAAGGCATGCTCGGCCTTTCGCCCGTCGGCACCGGCTTCAAATGGCGCGCCTTCCTGCCTGCGATCGCCGTCGCGATGATCGGCCCGACCGCCTGGGCGGCCGTACACAAGGCCACCCCGGCACGCTGGCTCGCGGTCCTCACCGCCATCCTCTTCGTACTGATCCTGTTCAAGATCGGCGACGACGCGAACTATGAATTCATCTACTTCCAGTTCTGAGGGAGACTGGAGCGGCTTCGTCCGCACCTGTGTTGCCGCGGCGATGCTCCTCGCCACGGCGTTGCTGGCGCTCGCCTTCCTGGTCGACCCCTATGACAGCGGACGCTCGCCGCTGAAACTCAAGACGGGCGTCAGCCCGCAAGGCCCCCGCACCGCCGCAGCCAGCCGCGGCCGCGACCCGGCCTTCGCCGGTGCGGTCTTCGGCAACTCGCATATCCAGCTGGTTTCGCCAGAACAGTTGACGCAGCAAGCCGGCATCCCCTTCGTCTCGCTGATCGCGCCCGCCACCGGGCCGCGCGAGACCCTCGTCCTGCTCGATTGGTTCCTGCGCCAGCGTAAGGAAGCCGCCAAGGCGCTGGTGATCGGAATCGATGTGCGCTGGTGCACGCCCGATCCGACATTGGCGATCGAGAAGCCCTTCCCTTTCTGGCTGTTCGAGAACTCCACCGCGCGCTATCTCGTCGGGCTGCTGCGCTTCGACGTCATCGAGGAGACACTGCGCCGGCTGCGCTATCTGACGGCGAAGGCGCCCGAGCGCGCCCGGCCCGACGGCTATTGGGACTACGAGGCCGGCTACGAGGTCCAGGGCTTCCACATCGACCCAGTCCGTCGTGCCAAGCTGCTCGAACCGCTCGACATGAGCGGCGGCAATATTTCCGGCCCCTTCCCTGCCGCCACGGCGCTACGTGAATTACTCGACCGGGCAGCGCCCGACGTACCGGTCGTCCTGGTGCGACCGCCAAACTTCGTCTCTGCCCTTCCCGCTCCTGGCAGCCCCAGTGCCCGCGCCGATGCCGCCTGCCGCGACGCCTATGCCAGGCTGGCCTCAGAGCGCCCACGCACCGCTCTCGTCGACTGGCGCGTCGACCGTCCGGAGAATCGCGAGCCGGACAACTACTTCGACCATACCCACTACCGCCGGACGATCGCCGTGCCCCTTGCGGCCGACGTTGCCGCGGCCATCGTCGGATTGCGTTGATTTTCCAGCACTTTGCCAGCCTGTTCACGGCTGCGCGAAAGCGATTGTTCCCGATGTGACCAATCGCTATAAGGGCGCCAAATCGGCGGCCTCGACACGGCAAAGCCGGCGGGGCCTTCGAGCGGATGATCATGTAGAAGGCCCAGCATGTCGAAGCAGATCACTCTCGACCCCGACTACAAGCCCAGCGACGGCGAGCCGTTCATGAACGAGCGGCAGCGCGAGTACTTCCGCGGCAAGCTGCTCGCCTGGAAGGAGGAGATACTCAAGGAGGCCAAGGAAACCCTGGTCACCCTGCAGAGCGAGAGCGAGAACCATCCGGACATCGCCGACCGCGCCTCCTCGGAGACCGATCGTGCCATCGAGCTGCGAGCCCGCGATCGTCAGCGCAAGCTGATTTCCAAGATCGACTCCGCTCTCTCCCGCATCGAGGACGGCTCCTACGGCTTTTGCGAGGAGACCGGCGAGCCGATCTCGCTGAAGCGCCTGGAAGCCCGCCCGATCGCGACGCTCTCGCTTGAGGCCCAGGAACGCCATGAGCGCAACGAGCGGGTCTTCAGGGACGATTGAGGCGCTCTGCGCACAGCGTTTACAAGAATGGCCCCGCAGACGACTGCGGGGCCATTCTTGTAACATCGGACAGTTTCGTCATTGCGAGCGCAGCGAACGCTCCTCGCAATGACGGATGAAACCTGCGCTACCGAAACGTCTTCGCCAGCGCGTCAGCGTGCTTGGTCAGCAGGCCAAGATCGGAGCCAACAGCGACGAAGCGGTAGCCCCACTCGATATAGCGGCGGGCATCGGCTTCGGACGGCGTCAGGATGCCGGCCGGCTTACCGACCGCCGTAAGGCGATCGACCGCGCCCTTGATCGCTTCCTGCACCTCGGGGTGGCCGGGATTGCCGATATGGCCGAGCGAGGCGGAGAGGTCGGCCGGGCCGATGAAGACACCGTCGACGCCATCGACAGAGGCGATCGCCTCGATCTGCGCCAGCGCCTCGCCGGTCTCGACCTGGACGAGGACGCAGATCTCGGCGTCGGCGCGCTTGAGATAATCGGGCACGCGACCGTAGCGGCTGCCGCGCCCGCTCACGGTGATGCCGCGGATGCCTGCCGGCGGATAGCGGCAGGCGGCGACGGCCTTGGCCGCTTCCTCGGCATTCTGGACGAAGGGCACCAGCACGGCTTGGGTGCCAATGTCGAGCAGGCGCTTCAGCAGCACCGGATCGTTCCAGGCCGGGCGCACGATCGGCGTCGCGGTGCCGGCCTGCAGCGCCTGGAGCTGGGCGAGGACGGCCGGCGGCTCGTTCGGCGAGTGCTCGGTGTCGACCAGGATCCAGTCGAAGCCGCTATGGCCGATGATCTCGGCGACGATCGGGCTGCACAGGCTGCTCCACAGCCCGATCTGGAGCTCGCCGCGGGCGAGCGCGGCCTTGAAGGCGTTGCGGGGCAGATCCACGGCGTATCCTCTCAGACGAACTGCACGGAGACGCTGCCGAGCGGACCGAAATCGGCGTGCAGCGTGTCGCCCTTGTTAGCCCAGACCGGCCGGGTGAAGGAACCCGACAGCATCAGGTCACCCGGCTGGAGCGTGATGTCGAAGGGCGCGAGCTTGTTGGCGAGCCAGGCGATCGCCATGGCGGGATGGCCGAGCACGCCGGCGGCGAGGCCAGTCTCCTCGATCTCCGAGTTGCGGTAGAAGATCGCGCCGACCCAGCGCAGATCGATATCCTCAGGCCGCACTGGCCGGCCGCCGAGGACGATGCCGGCGGCAGCGCCGTTGTCGGCCACGGTGTCGAAGATCTTGCGCGGCTCGGTGACGCGCGCGTCGATGATCTCGATCGAGGGCACGACATATTCGGTCGCCCGGAGCACGTCGATCAGCCCGATGCCCGGGCCCTTCAGCGGCTCCTTCAGGATGAAGGTCAGTTCCGGCTCGACGCGCGGCACGCAGAAATTCTCGAACTTCACCTTGGCGCCGTCGTTCAGGAGAAGGTCGTCGAAGAGATAGCCGTAATCGGGCTCGTCGATCTTCGAGGAGGCCTGCATCGCCTTGGAGGTCAGGCCGATCTTGTGGCCGATGATGCGGGCGCCGGCCTTGACCCGCTCCTGCGCCACTGCCGAGGAGATCGCGTAGGAGTCTTCGATCTTGATCTCCGGGAACATCTGCGAGGGCCGCTCGCCCTGCTTCTTGGTGCGGTGGCTTTCGAGCAAGGAGCGCACCACCTGCGCGCGCTGGGCTTCGGTCAGCATGAGCGTTTCCTATGATCTACGGCGCTGAGCGCGCTTGTGGAGACGGCGGTCGCAAGCGACCACCGGAGGTGGCGGAGAAGGTGAAGAGGTCTCAGAGCTTGATGCAGACGTTGCGTAGCTCGGTGTAGAACTCCATCGAATGCACGCCGCCCTCGCGGCCGATGCCGGACTGCTTCGAGCCGCCGAACGGCGTGCGTAGATCGCGCAGGAACCAGGAATTCACCCAGGTGATGCCGACCTCGACCTGCGCCGCGACGCGGTGGGCGCGGGTCAGGTTCTCGGTCCAGATCGAGGTGGCGAGACCGTAAGGGCTGTCGTTCGCCAAGGCGATGACCGCGTCCTCCTCGTCGAAGGGCACGATGTTGCAGCACGGTCCGAAGATCTCCTCGCGCATCACCGCCGAATCCTCGCAGAGGCCGGTCCAGATCGTCGGCTCGACGAAGGAGCCGGCGGAATACGGCGCCGGAAGCTCGGGGATGCCGCCGCCGGTGACGATCTCAGCCCCCTCGGCCTTCGCCTTCGCGTAGTAGGACAGCACCTTGTCGCGATGGACCTGGCTGATCAGCGGGCCGAGCGTGGTCGAGGCCTCGAACGGGTTGCCGGGCTTGAGCTTCTGCGCCGCCAGCTTCAGGCGCTGCGTGAACTGATCGAAGATCGGCCGCTCGACATAGACGCGCTCAGTGCCGAGGCAGACCTGGCCGCAATTGGCGAAGACGGCGCGGGTCACGCCCTCGATCGCCTTGTCCATGTCGCAATCGGCGAAGACCAGCGAGGCGTTCTTGCCGCCGAGCTCGAGCGAGACCGGCCGGACCCCCTTCGACGCCGCCCGCATGATCGCCTCGCCGGTGCGGGTCTCACCGGTGAAGGTGATGCCGTCGACAAGGGAGTGACTGGTCAAGTACTCGCCGGCGCTGTCCTCGCCGAAGCCGTGCACGACATTGTAGACGCCGGGCGGCACGCCGGCCTCGTTCATGATCTCGCCGAGCATGGTCGCAGTGGTCGGCGTCTCCTCGGAGGGCTTGACCACGACGGTGTTGCCGCAGGCGAGCGCCGGCGCGACCTTCCAGGTCATCAGCAGCAGCGGCAGGTTCCACGGGCAGACCACGGCGATGACGCCGCGCGGCCCCCGAATCGCATAGTTCAGAGCCCCTGCCCCGTCCGGCGTCGCCATGCGGAAGGCCTCGGTCGAGAGCGTCAGCACCTGGTCGGCGAAGACGTTGAAGTTCGCGGCGCCACGCGGGATGTCGATATGCGAGGCGAGGCTCTTGGGCTTGCCAGTGTCGAGCACTTCGGCCGCGAGGAAATCGTCGAAGCGGGCCATGATCCCGTCGGCGACCTTGCGCAGGATGGCCGAGCGCTGCTGCTCGCTCATCCGGCTCCACGGCCCCTTGAGGGCGCGCTTGGCCGCCTTGACCGCATCGTCGACAGCAGCCGAATCGGCCTCTGGCACGAGATTGATCAGCTCGCCGGTCGCCGGGTGGCGGTTCTCGAAGCTGCTGCGGCCGGCCGGCACGAAGCGCCCGTCGATGAAATGCGACAGGCGGGCGGTCTCGGCACTGACAGCAGCGCCCTGATAGCGCGGAACGGCGCTGTTCATCGTCTCACTCCCGGTTTGTTGTCGTTGTCGTCATGGGCGCATCATCGCGCCGCCATTCACGTCGAGGATGGCGCCGGAGACGAAGCTCGCGGCCGGTGAGCAAAGGAAAGCGATCGGCCAGGCGATCTCCTCAGGCCGGGCGGCCCGGCCGAGCGGATGCTTGGCCAGCGCCGCCGAAAGATCGTGGACGCCGACCATGGCCGTGTCGGTGATCCCTGGCGCGACGCCGTTGACCAGCACGCCCTGCCCGCCGAAGCGGGCCGCGAGCCAGCGCACCAATGTGTGCAGGCCGCCCTTGGACGCGGCATAATGCGGGCCGACGCCCGGGAACGAGCCGCCTGTGGCCGCGACGATCGAGCCGACAAGGACGACCCGCCCGCCACCGCGCGCCGCCATGGCGGGCACGAGTTCGCGCGCGAGGCGCATCGGCGCCATCAGGTTTAGCGACAGCGTGGTCTCGGCAACCTCCTCCCAGCCATCCGCATCCCAGTCGACCGGGCGGTAGATGCCGGCGCCGAGCACCGCGGCATTGATTGGCCCGGCCAGTTCGGACAGGCGCCGCGGTGCGTCACTGTCGAGCAGATCGATGACGATCTCCCGGGCCTTGTCCGCGTTCTCGCCAAGCCCGGCGATCGTCGCGGCGCAAGAGATGCGGTCGGTCAGGACGAGCCTGGCGCCAAGGCTCGCCAGCACCTGCGCTGTCACCGCGCCGATGCCGCCGGCCGCGCCGGTGACCAGGATCGTCTGGCCGCTCAGATCGAAGCCGCTCACGCCTTGCCTCCGGGGGCGTCATCGTCCCGGCTCAGCGCAGCCATCGCCTTGCGCACCTCTTCGGCCGTGCGCGACAGATGCAATTCGATCATCCGGCAGGCCCGCAGCGCATTGCGCTGCATGGTCGCGTCGTAGATGGCGCGGTGCTCGTCATGGACGTTGCGCCAGCCACGCGAGACGTTGAGCGAGACGCGGCGATAACGCTCGGATTGCTGGTAAAGCAGATCGCGCAGCTTGATCAGCATCGGCGAGCCGGCGGCCGAGACGAGCGCGGCGTGGAAGGCGCGGTTGCGCGCCTCCCAGGTTTCGAGCTGCTCCGGCGGCAATGCCTCGCTGGTGTGCGGCAGATGCTCTTCGACCGCCGCCAGCGCTTCGAACGCCGCCGTCACCTCGCGCTCCCACTGTGCATCGCCGTTGCGGATCGCGGCGTTGAGCGCCTCGGTCTCGATCAGGGCACGGACGCGCGAGACATCGTCGAGCTCGTCGAGCGAGAGCGGCGCCACCCAGAAGCCGCGTTGGCCTTCCGAGACGACGAGCAGGTCGCCCATGAGACGGGCGAGCGCCTCACGCAGTGGTGACATGCCGACGGCATAGTCCTGCGCCAGCCCTTCGAGCTTCAGCTTGCTGCCGGCCGCGAGGCGGCCATTGACGATGTCACCGCGCAATTGGCGGTAGGTCCGGTCGGCCAAAGTCTTGTCGGAAGAGGTCATTCCGAGGCACGCGGCTCCTGTGATCGATGACCCTCTGTATCATCAAATTTCGAAATTACAATCCCGACCGAGTTGCTCAACAGGTGTCAAATTTCTTAGAAAATCCGTAAATATGGGAAATTGTCGAAGATGCTGACCGGCAGCGCGAGCCATGCTCAGAAAAAATATCGAAATAAGATTGACAGGCTCCCACGGTTCTTGTTGGATGCCGGGCAATCGGGCGGCACCAAGATCGCCCCGTTGGAGGACGTCCCATGACCGAGCGCTTTCCCCTCTCCCGCCGCAGCTTCCTCGCCACCGCCGGAGCCACCGCCCTCACCGGAGCGATCAGCGCGCCGGCCCTGGCGCAGGGCGCCAACAAGCCCCTGAAGATCGGCATGGTGACCTCGCTGTCGGGGCCGTTCACGGCGCTCGGCGAAAGCATGCGCGCCGGCATGCAGATGTTCCTCGCCGAGAATGGCGGCAAGCTCGCCGGGCGGACCGTCGAACTGATCGTCGAGGACGACCAGGCCAAGCCCGACGAAGGCGTGCGCAAGTTCCGCAAGCTCCTCGGCCAGGACAATGTCGACATCGTCTCCGGCGTGATCTCATCCGCCGTGGCGCTCGCCGTCCGCGACGTGGTGACCGAGGCCAAGGCGCTGACCTTCATCTCGGCCGGCTCGGCCAACGACCTTGCCCGCAAGGCGGCGAGCCCCTTCGTCTTCCGGCCGACCAAAACCAACTGGATGCTCGGCCACACCGCCGGCCAGTGGGCTTTCGAGAAGCTCGGCAAGTCGGGCTGTCTGACCATCGCCGCCGACTATGCGGCAGGGCGCGAATCCGTCGGTGACTTCGTCGCCAGCTATCAGCAGCAGGGCGGCAAGGTCGGCAAGCAGCTCTGGGCACCGCTCGGCACCACCGATTTCGGGCCGCTGCTGACAACGATTGCGGCCGAGAAGCCGGAGTTCATCTTCTCCTTCTTCGCTGGCTCGGATGCGGTGCGCTTCCTGCGCCAGATGCGCGAGTACCGCCTGCACGGCAAGGTCAAGCTGATCGGCAGCGGCGCGCTGTTCGACCAGGAGGACGTGGTCTCGGCCGTCAAGGAGGCGGCAATCGGCGGGCTCAACACCTGCAACCAGTCGCCGACGGCGCCGAGCTCGGCCGCCTTCACCAAGGCCTATCAGGCCGCCCGCAACGCAATGCCAGGCGAGATGGGCACGGCCGGTTACGTCACCGGCCAGGTGATCAAGGCCGCCATCGAGCGCGTCCAGGGCGACCTCTCCAACAAGGAGAAGGTCAAGGAGGCGCTCCTCGCCAAGGAGGTCGAGACCGTGTTCGGGCCGATGCCGTTCGACCCGCGCAACAACCAGGCGATCCTCGACATCTACGTCAACGAGATCAAGGAAGGCCCCGGCGGCGCCCCGGTCAACCAGGTGATCCACACCTACAAGGCCGTGCGCGATCCCGGCCCCGTGGCCTGACGCGACTAAGGAGCGGTTCCGTGGGCTTCTATGCCGTCCAGAGCCTGAACGCGCTGTCGTTCTCGATGCTCTTGCTGCTGACCGGGCTGGGCCTGTCGGTGGTTCTCAACCTGATGAACTTCGTCAACCTGACCCACGGCTCCTTCTTCCTGCTCGGCGCCTATGTCGGCGTCTATTGGCTCGCTTCGGGCGCGCCCTGGTGGCTCGCCTTCCCGGTCGCCTTCCTGGCCGCCGGCCTTGCCGGCTTCCTGCTGGAGCGCTTTCCGTTCCGGCAGTTCTATGCCCGCACGCATCTGATGCAGGTGCTGCTGACCTACGGGCTCTCGGTGATCTTCGCCGATCTGATGCGCTGGGGTTTCGGCGCGCAGATCCTCTCGGCGGAGATTCCGGAGGCTCTGCGCGGCGTCGTCTTCATCATGGACATGCCGTTCCCGATCTACCGGCTCTTCATCATCGGCTTCGGCGCGGCGCTCGCCTTCGCGCTCTGGTTCGTGATCGACCGCACCATCTGGGGCGCGGTGGTGAGGGCCTGCGTCACCGATCGCGGCTTCGTCGAGACGCTCGGCCTCGACACGCGCCGGATCTTCACCGCCGTGCTGGTGATCTCGGCGGGCCTGGGCGGCATTTCCGGCGCGCTCGGCGCCGGCATCCTCTCGGCCTATCCCGGCCTCGACGAGGAGGTGCTGATCCTGGCGCTGATCGTCGTCGTCGCCGGCGGGCTCGGCACCTTCCGCGGCACGGTGCTGAGCGCACTCTTGCTCGGCTTCGCCATGACCTTCTCCAAGGTCTGGGTGCCGGAATTCTCCAATGTCGTCGCCCTCGCCGTCATGGCTGCGCTGCTGGTCGCGCTGCCGGAAGGCCTGGTCGCCAAAAAGGTGAGACAGGTATGAGCTCGATCGCCGACGGGACCGGCCGCGTGGAGACGCGCCCCGCCAGTGAGCGGCGCAGCCTGCCGGTGGCCGCGAAGGCCGCACTGCTCGCCCTCGCTGCTGCCATCCCCCTGCTGTTCGCCGGTGACTACCAGCTGCGCTTCCTCGCCGAGATCCTGATCATCGGCACCGCTGTGCTCAGCCTCGACCTCCTGGTCGGCTTCGGCGGGCTGGTCTCGCTCGGCCATGCCGTCTTCTTCGGCGGCGCGGCCTATGTCGCCGCGATCGCCTCTCAGGCGCTCGGCGCCGACATCGTCGTGATGCTGGCTGTCGGCATCGCCACCGGCATGGCGGCCGCTCTGCTGATGGGCGTCGTCGTGATGCGCACCATCGCGCTGTTCTTCCTGATCCTCAGCCTGATCGTCGGCCAGATCGTCTGGGAGGTGGTGTTCCACTGGCGCGAGGTCACCGGAGGCGCCGACGGCCTGCGTGGCTTCCCGGTGCTGACGCTGCATACCGGCTTCGCCACGATCCCGCTCAATAATGGCGTTGCGCTCTATCTCGCGGCGCTGGTGCTGGCACTGGCCGCCTATCTTGCCGCCCGCTCCTTCGTGACGGCGCCGATCGGCCGGGCCCTGCTCGGCACCCGCGAGCGGCAGCTCCGGATGAGCGCGCTCGGCTATTCGATCCCGCGCATCCGCCTGATGGCGCTCCTCGCCTCCGGCGCCATCGCCGGCGCGGCCGGGGCTCTCTATCCCTTCGTCAACCAGTATGTCGGCCCGAACGCCGTGCATTGGACGATGTCGGCGATGATGATCATCATGCTGGTGATCGGCGGCGTCGGCTCGCTCTATGGCGCCTTCATCGGCTCGGCGATCTATCTGGGCATCCAGACCTATGTCTCGTCCTACACCGATCGCTGGCAGCTGGTCGTCGGCCTCGTCTTCGTGCTGACCGTGATGATCATGCCGAAGGGCGTCGTCGCCGGGCTGAAGGCCGCCTTCGGACGGCGCAAGGATGCGGAGAGCCGATCATGAGCGCGAACGCCGTCCCTGCTCTCGCGATCGAGGGCGTCGCCAAATCCTTCGGCGGGCTGAAGGTCCTGAGCGATGTCTCGGTCACGCTCGGTCAAGGCGAATGCCTCGGCCTGATCGGGCCCAATGGCGCCGGCAAGACGACCCTGTTCAACATCGTCACCGGCTTTCTCATCCCTGATCAGGGCCGCGTCGCCTTCGCCGGCGAGGACATCACCAGGGCAAAGCCGGACATGCGCGTCCGCGCCGGGCTGGTGCGCACCTTCCAGAAGAGCATGGCCTTCCCGGAACTCAGCGTGCGCGAGAACCTCGCTCTGGCCGCGCGCTCGCGAAGCGGCGAAGGCTATGGCTGGTTCGGCAGCCGCAAGGCGGTCGCGGCGGCGGACGAAGCGGCCGATGAGTTGCTGACCCGCGCCCAATTGCGCGATCGGGCCGAACTGCCGGTCGCCGGCCTGTCCTATGGCGAGCAGCGCATCGTCGATGTGCTGGTCTCGCTGGCGATGCGCCCGCGCGTACTCCTGCTCGACGAGCCGACCGCCGGCCTCTCCCGCGCCGAGGGCGAGCATTTGATCGAGGTCGTCCGCACGCTCGGCGAGGATCTCTCGACCATCCTGATCGCCCATGATCTCGATATCGTCTTCGGCGTCTGCGACCGCGTCGCGGTGCTCGATCTCGGCCGGTTGATCGCCTGCGATACGCCGGACGCGATCAAGGCGCATGAGGGTGCACAGGCCGCCTACCTCGGCGCCTCGCTCGGGGAGGCCGCGTGATGTCGGCACAGGCACAGCAACAGGCGGCTCCCGCCACGTACCTTGAGGTCGCCGGGCTCGATGCCGGCTATGACGGCGTGCGCGTCCTGCACCGCGTCGATTTCTCGCTGGCGCAGGGCGAGGCCGTGGCGCTGCTCGGCCGCAACGGCGCCGGCAAGAGCACGCTCTGCTCGGCATTGTTCGGGCTCGAACCGCAAATCTCCGGCCGGATCGCGATCAAGGGGAGTGAGGTCGCCGGCTGGCCGGGACATCGCGTCGCCCGGCTGGGTGTCGCTCTCGTGCCGCAAGGGCGCGGCGTCTACGCCAACCTTACCGTCGACGAGAACCTGACCATGGCGGCGCTGTGGTCGCGCAAGCAGCCGAACCGGCGCTGGGTCAAGGAGCGCATCTACGAGGACTTCCCGCGCCTTGCCGAGCGCCGTTCCTTCTCCAGCGGCGCGCTCAGCGGCGGCGAGCGGCAACTGCTGGCGATCGCGCGCGCCCTACTGACGCAGGCCGATTTGATCGTGCTCGACGAGCCGAGCGAGGGCCTCTCGCCTCGCGCCATCGAAGAGGTCATCATCGGCACGGTCGGGCGCTTGCGCGGCGAGGGCTACACCTTACTCATCGCCGAGCAGAACTTGGCCATGGCGCTGAAGCTGGCCGAACGGGCGCTGGTCCTCGACCATGGCCGCGTCGTCTTCGACGGGCCGTCCGACGTCTTGATGGCCGACAAGGACCTCCAGAAAGAGCATCTCGGGCTATGAGCGACGCGATCACCATCGAGCAATTGCGCTATGTCCGGCTCGGCACCGCCGACCTGAAGGGCGCGGCCGATTTCGCCGGGCGCATCCTCGGCCTGCAGCTCGTCGACCGCACCGAGACATCAGCCTATTTCCGCTCCGATTATCGCGACCACACGCTGGTCTATGTCGATGGGCTCGACGCCGGCCAGGCGATCGGTTTCGAAGTCCGCGATCCCGATGCGCTCGCCCATGCCGAAAAGCTACTGCAGGGCGCTGGCTTCGCCACGACGCGCGGCGATGCCGAGGCCTGTGCTGCCCGAAAAGTCCGGCAGTTCGTCTCGTTCCGGATGGCGGCCGGCTACGACATCGAGCTGGTGGTCCGCCCGCTGGAATCGGGCTGGCGCTATCACGGCCCGCGCGATGCCGGCATCACCGGGCTGGCAGCGATCGCGCTGCGCGGTGCCCCCGACGCGTCCGACCAGCAGGTCTGGACCAAGCTGCTCGGCGGCAAGGTCAGCGACTGGGTCGGCGAGGCCGCCTATATCCGCTTCGACGAGGCGCATCACCGCATCGCCGTGCACCCTTCGCAGGAGAAGGGCATCCTCGCGATCGAGTTCGGCGTCGAGGACGTCGATCTCGTCATGCAGAACGCCTACCATCTGCGCGGCGCGCAGGCGCGCATCATGGACGGCCCCGGCCGGCGCACCGCCTCGCAGCAGCTTTTCCTCAGCGTCGCCGGGCCCGACGGCGTCATTTTCTCCTATGTCGCCGAAGGCGAGCGCCTCGCCTCCCCGCGCCGCGCCCGGCAGTTCCCGCGCAAGCGCGAATCCTTCTGCGCCTGGGGCAGCGACACCCAGATTCCAGAATATCAGTGAAGCGTCTTCGCCGGCTTTGAACCGGCAGCGAGGAGCGATCCATGATCAAGCTTGCCGATGTCTCCTATGTCCGGCTCGGGACCCGCGATCTCGAAGGCGCGACCCACTTCGCCACCGAATATCTCGGCCTCGACGTTGCCGAGCGCGCCAAGGGCTCGGTCTATTTCAAGTCGGACGAGCGCGAGCACACGCTCTGCTATTTCGAGGGCGATCCGGGCGACCAGGTCGTTTGCTTCGAGGTCGAGGAGCAGTTCCATCTCGACGAGGCCGCGGCACAGCTCGAAGCGCTCGGCCACCCGGTCCGGCGCGGCACAGCCTCCGAGGCGGCCCTGCGCAAGGTCCACGACTTCATCGCCTTCCGCGACCCGACCGGCAATCCGATCGAGCTCGCCTGGCGGCCAGGCTATAGCGGGCGGCGCTATCATGGCGCGCGCGATGCCGGCATCACCGGCTTCAGCCATGTCGGCCTCTGCTCCAGCGACCTTGCCCGCGACGAGGCCTTCTGGACCAAGGTCACCAATGCGCAGGTCTCCGACCGGATCGGCGATGCGCCGCTGCTGCGCATCGACGAAGTCCATCACACCATCGCGCTGTTCCCGTCAGCGAAGCCCGGCATCCAGCACATCAACCACCAGGTCGAGACCGGCGACGACATCATGCGCTCGCACCAGTTCCTGAAGGATCGGCAGGTGCGCATGGTCTTCGGCCCCGGCCGCCACCCGACCTCCTCGGCCAAGTTCCTCTATTTCGAGGGGCCGGACGGCATGGTCTTCGAATATTCCAGCGGCGTGCGCGAGATCGCCGACGAGCTGCTCTGGCGCGAGCGCCAGTTCATGTTCGAGCCGAAGGGCTTCTGCAAATGGGGCGCCAAGCCCAACATCGCCGAATTCAACAAGTGAGCACGACATCGCCGCGGCCGAGCGCCGCCCAGGAAGATCTGGTCCGGCAGGCCGGGCGCGCTCTGGCGCGCCATGGCCTCGTCCATGCCTATGGCCATTGCAGCATGCGTCTCGACGAGATCCATTTCCTGGTCTCGCCGGCCAAACCGCTCGGGCTGGTGCAGGACGAGGATACCTGCAGCGTCGTTCCGATCGATGGGCCATTGCCGGACGGTGTGCTCGGCGAAGTCCGCATCCATCGCGAGATCTATCGGCGGCGGCCGGAGGTCGGCGGCATCGTGCGCTCGATGCCGCAGCGAGTGATGACGCTCGGCACGGCCCGGATCACACCACAGCCGCGGCACGGCTTCGGCAGCTATTTCGCGCCGCAGCCGCCGCTCTGGGACGACCCTCAATTGCTGCGCAACGACGAGCAGGCGGCTGCTCTCGCCGACCAGATGGGCGCGGCCCGCGCCATCGTCATGCGCGGCAACGGCGCGGTGACGGCCGGTGGGAGCCTGGAAGAAGCCGTGGTGCTGACCTGGTATCTCGAGGACGCCGCACGCGTCGAGTTCGAGGCGAGAGCGGCCGGCATCGCCGAGACCGGAGCCATCCTCAGTGAGGCGGAAGCCGCGCAGCGCGCCACCTGGTCCGGCGCCATCCTCGACCGGATGTGGGCTTATCTGACAACGCCGCAGCGCTGAAGCCGGCGGCTCACATCTGATATTGCCAAGAGAAAGCCCCGCGCGGGAGGCGCGGGGCTTCTGGCCGCCAGCTTTGAATAGCTTGGGGAGCGTAAGCAGGCGGCCGGGAGAAATGGCGGCTCGGGAGAGACCGCCGGCCGGCGCGAAGGCATGGAACGTGGGGAGCGTTGCCGTCGCGCCGGAAGCTTGGGATCGGAATTATCTGTCAGGCATGTCCTGTCTCGGAAAACCGGTTTCCACTTTTCCGGAACATGCCTCAGAAGGGCAGCAGGATATCCATCACCTGCTGGCCGTAGCGCGGCTGCTGGACATCGGTGATCTGGCCGCGGCCGCCATAGGCGATGCGGGCCTGGGCGATCTTGGCCGACTCGACCGTGTTGTCGGATTCGATGTCCTCGGGCCGGATCACGCCGGCGACGATCAGTTCGCGCACCTCGAAGTTGACCCTGATCTCCTGCTTGCCCTCGATCACCAGGTTGCCGTTCGGCAGGGTCTGGGTGACGACGGCAGCGACATTGGTGGTGAGCTGCTCGGCCCGACGCACCGAGCCGGAACCCTCGCTCGAGGAATCCGAATCCAATTTGAGCAGCGAGCTCGGATCGGCCTTCGGCTTCCATTTGGTCTCGAAGCCGAAGACGTTCTCGGCGCCGAAATCCTCGCCGTTCTTGCGGCTGCGCTTGGTGGTGTTGTCGAGCTGGGCCCGGTCGGTGACCTTGACTTTGACGGTGACGAGGTCGCCGATCTGGCGGGCGCGCTGGTCCTTGAAGAAGGCGCGCGAGCCGGTGCGCCAGAGCGAGTTCGGCGCGTAGGAGGCATGCTCCACCGCCGGCATCGGCATCTGCACGGGCTTGTAGCCCTTGGTCGCGGTCGGATCCTCGATCGGCGACAGCGCCGGCGCCTGGCCGACATTGGCGAGCCGGTCGGCGGCGCCGCAGGCGCCGAGCATCAGGCTGAGGCTAAGCGCGGCGGGGATGGCGAGAGGATTGGTCCGGGTCATGGCAATGGTCCGCAACTGGAGCAAGGAGGTCATCAGCGGGCAGCGGCGATCTGGCCGCCGCCCTGCGGGCTGACATTGACGCGCCCGGGACCGGTGACGGTTCCCTGCAGCACGCGCTTCGACTGGGGATTGGTGACCGAGATCACGTCGCCGACCGCGCCGGCTTCGTTGGCGCGGCCGCGCAGGCTGATGGCGATGCCGCGTCCTTCATAGAAGAGGGTGACGATCTCGCCGCGGCCGATGACCTCCTCACGCTGGACGTCGCTGTTGCGCAGCACCGAGCCTGCCATGAGGGTCCGCTTGGCGACCTTGCCGATCGCCGCCTTCATCTCGCCGAGCACGTCGTTGAACTGCGCCTCGCGCGGACGGCGCTCGATGGTGACGTCGCTGGCGTTAAGCGTCTCGCCGCGGGCGATCGTGCGCAGCGGCACCACCACCTCGGCGGTCTCGACCAGTTGCCCGGAGACACGCACCGGCTTGAGACGAGTCGCGGCGCTGCCCGGCATGGTCAGGCGGCCGGTGACGCGGCGGGTGCGCGCATCATAGTTCAGGTCGAGCGCCGCAAGGTCGCCGGTCAGCTCCGGCTCGACCACGACCGAGGGCGCGCCGCCATCGAGCAGCAGCGCGAAGGCGCGGCCATCGACGCCGAAGCGCTCAAGCAGCGCCGATTTCACCGCGGCCTCGACGTCGACCCCGGTGATCCGGCGCGCCGCCCTGGTCACCACGACCTGGGCGACGGTCTGGCCGTCGAGATCCTGCGCGTCGCGCAGCAGGCCCTGCTTCACCGCCGCCTCGACGATGCGAGCGACCTGGATGGTCCCGGTCTCGCCGAGCGCCGGCGCCCGGAAGGCCGGCAGAGCCGCATCCTGCGGCGACAGGCCCGCGATCAGGTCGCCGAAGCTGACGATGTCGCGCGACAGCGTGAGGTCGGGCTTCAGCTTGAGCTTGGCGGCGGCCGCCGGCGCTGCGGCCGGGGGGCGTTCGCCCGCCGGAGCGGCGGTCTGCGCCGGCGCCATGGCGGGGACCGCCGTCAGCGCTGCGATGAGGAGAACGGAGCGGATCATCTGGCTCATCCTTCCTCAGCGCATGATCTGCGTGGTGGACTGCATCATCTGGTCGGCGGCCGAGATCACCTTGGAGTTCATCTCGTAGGCGCGCTGCGCTGCGATCAGCGAGGACAGCTCGGTGACGGCCTGGACGTTGCCTTCTTCCAGGTAGTTCTGCTGCATCGTGCCGAAGCCTTCCTCGCCGCCGAGCCCGTCGATCGCCGGGCCTGAGCCGGCGGTCTCGACGAACAGGTTGTCGCCGATCGATTCGAGGCCGACCTTGTTGATGAAGCGCGAGAGCTGGATCTGGCCGAGCTGCTGCGGCGCAGTCTGTCCGGGCAGGTTCACCTCGACCGTGCCCTGCGCGTTGATCGAGACGCCGGTCGCATTGTTCGGGACGGTGATGCCCGGCTGGACGAGATAGCCGTCGCGCGTCACCAGGCGGCCCTGGCTGTCGAGATCGAAGGAACCATCACGCGAATAGGCGGTGCGCCCGTCCGGCATCTGGATGCGGAAGAAGCCCTCGCCGCGGATGGCGACGTCGTATTGCTTCTCCGTCGGCGTCAGGTTGCCCTGGCTCATCACCCGGCCTGTCGAGGCGGTCTTCACACCTGAGCCGACGAAGGTGCCGGCGGGAACCTGCGTGTTCTGGTCCGAGGTCTGCGTGCCGGCGCGACGGAAGTGCTCGTAGAGCAGGTCCTGGAAATGGATGCGCTGGCGCTTGTAGCCGGTGGTGCGAACGTTCGCGATGTTGTTGGAGATGACCTGGACGTTGAGTTCCTGGGCCATCATGCCGGTGGCGGCGGTGTAAAGGGCGCGCATGGATCTGCTCCTTCCGCGTCAGGCTTGCTGATCGGCCAGGCGAGTGATCGCCTTGGCGCGCAGCTCATCGGTCTTGCCCATCATCGCCGAGAGGCTCTGATAGGCGCGCTGGACTTCGACGAGGCGGGTCATCTCGACCACTGCCTTGACGTTGGAGCGCTCGATCGCCCCGGTCTCGAGCCGCGCCTGCGGCCCGGCGGGCTGGGCGGCGGTGGTCGAGGAGAACAGGTTGGCGCCGTCGCTGGCGAGGGCGCGGGGATTGTCGAAGCGGACGATGCGCAGCTTGCCGCGCTGGCCCTGGTCGGAGGTGACGGTGCCGTCGGTGGCGATGCGCGGGTTGCTCTCGGTCGAGCCGAAAACGATCGGGCCGCCCTCGCCGAGCACGGGCTGGCCCGCCTGGGTGACGAGCTGGCCGCGGCCATTGATGTCGAGCGAGCCGGCGCGGGTATAGCGCTCGCCCTGCGGGGTCTGGACGACCAGGTAGTTCTCGCCCTGCACCGCGACGTCGAGCGGGTTGCCGGTGCGCTCGATCATCCCGAGTGACAGGTCGATCGGCGTACCCTTGTCGATGACATAGGAGAGCCGGCGATCCTGCGTCTGGAAGGTGTCGGCCCGCGCGGTCGGCGAGACGTATTCGGCAAAGCGGGCCGAACGGGCCTTGAACCCGTTCGTGCCGACATTGGCGACATTGTTGGCAATGACGTCGAGCTCGCGCGCCAGAGCCATCTGGCGCGACAGGCTGACGAGAAGCGCGTTTTCCACGGCTCCTGCTCCCGATCTGTCCCGTGACCGCCCCGACGCTCCCCAGCGCGGTGGCCACGCCAATCGGGTGGCAAGCGACGTGCCAACATGGTTAATCCGGACAAATTATTGAAATCATTGAATATCGACCTGAAGGCCACCTTCACCACTACTGGATCGAACCGGCCGGCACGGCAGAAACGGCCCGGCAAAAATTGCCGTCCTTAACGGGCCGTTAACCGTACTTGGGCGAGGGTTAACGGCAGAGAGGCGGGCCAGGGCGGCGCCCGTTCTAGGCGGGCTGGCCGAGATGGCGAAGAAGGCAAAGAAGGACGACGAAGCCGCCGAGGGCGGCGCTGAAGCAGCGCCGAAGTCCGGCAAGAAGAAGCTCGTCATGATCGGCGGCGCCCTCGGGCTCGTCGCCGTGCTCGGCGGCGGGGGCTGGTTCTTCTTCCTGAAGAAGAAGCCCGTCGAGGAGGTGACGGCCGAGCAGGCGGCAGCGGCCGCCAAGAAGCTGATCACCTTCGTCGAGATGAAGGACATGATGATCGGCATTTCCCCCAGCCCGCAGCAGGACCGCCAGCCGATCGTCAAGATCAAGGTCTCGCTCGAGATCGCCGATCCCAAGACTGCCGATCAGGTCAAGCCGCTGCTGCCGCGCGTCGAGGACGCCTTCCAGGTCTTCATGCGCGAACTGCGCCCCTCCGACCTCGACGGCTCGGCCGGCATGTACCGCCTCAAGGAAGAATTGCTGCGCCGGGTCAATGTCACCGTCTACCCGGCCAAGGTCGACGCCGTCCTCTTCAAGGAACTGCTGCTGCAATAGCGGCAGCCCGATCGCTCAAAGCAGACCATCATGGCCAACGACGATCTCGAAGCCCGAGACAACGACAAAGACAAGCTCCCGCTGACGCCGGAAGGCATGGCGGCCGAATGGGCCACCATGACCGACGTCGTCTCGGACGATGGTGGCGAGCAGGAAGCCAATATCGATCGCCTGATGAATCAGGAAGAGATCGATACCATGCTCGGCTTCTCCATCGGAGATGACGGCAAGGGCGGCCGCAACGGCATCCAGGCGATCGTCGATTCCGGCTCGGTCACCTATGAACGCCTGCCGATGCTCGAGATCATTTTCGAGCGTCTTGTCCGGCTGCTCTCGACCAGCCTGCGCAACCTGTTCAGCGACAATGTCGAGGTGACGCTGGAGGGCATCCGCTCGGTCCGCTTCGGCGACTACATCAACTCGATCTCGCTGCCGGCGATGCTGGCCGTGTTCAAGGCCGAGGAATGGGACAATTTCGGCCTCGTCACCATCGAGTCCGCCCTCACCTATTCGGTCCTCGACACCATGCTCGGCGGCAAGCGCGGCCAGGCAGCGGCGCGCGTCGACGGCCGGCCGTTCACCTCGATCGAAATGGCCCTGCTGCGCCGCGTGATCGGCGTCGTGCTCGGCGATGCCGAGGCTGCCTTCCGGCCGCTCTCGCCGGTGAACTTCAGGATCGACCGGATCGAGTCCAATCCGCGCTTCGTTTCGATCTCGCGGCCCGCCAACGCCGCGATCCGCGTCGAATTGCGCTTCGACATGGAAGGCCGCGGCGGCTCGCTCCATCTGCTCCTGCCCTACGCCACCATCGAGCCGATCCGTGAATTGCTCCTCGAAAGCTTCATGGGTGAGAAGCTCGGGCGCGACCCGATCTGGGAAAACCATCTCGCCACCGAGGTCTGGCAGGCGGATGTCGCCGTGAAATGCGTGCTGCACGAATGCACCATGCCGCTGAAGCGGGTGATGAAGCTCGAGATCGGCGACACGCTGATGTTCGACGCCCGCCCCGATTCGGTCGCCTCGCTGCGCTGCGGCGAGTTCATCGTCAGCGAGGGCCGGATCGGCCGCGTCGACGACAAGATCGCCGTCCAGGTCGTCAGCCCGCTGCGGCGCTCGAAGACCACCATGGCCGCCTTCGACACCAGCCATCTCGCTTCGACGTCCTGACCAGGGAGACCTGCCCCATGACCATCACCCTGATCGCCGATGCACTGGTCGCCTGCCTGCTGGTCGCCACCATCATCACCTGCTTCGTGCTCTCCAAGCGCATCGAGCGGCTGAAGGCCGATGAGAGCGCGATGCGCCAGACCATCGGCGCCCTGATCTCCGCCACCGATACGGCCGAGCGCGCCATCGCCGGGCTGAAGCTGACGCTCGGCGACTGCGACCGCACCCTCGCCGAGCGCCTGCAGACCGCCGAGCGCTATGCCGCCGACCTCGCCCAGCAGATCGAGGCCGGCCAGACCGTGATGGAACGCATCGGCCAGATCGTCAGCGCCGCCAGCATGGTTGTCGCCAAGCCCGAGCCGACGCCTGAGAAGCCCGCTCTCTCGCGCATGGCGAGCGCCGCCGATGCCGCCGCCGCCATCCGCGCCCGCGCCGCCCGCAGGCTCGAAGGCCAGGCTGCGTGATCCAGACGCCCCGCCTCATTCCGGCAGTCATCCTCGGCGCCATGGGTCTCCTGGCGCTGAAGCTGCTTTCCTGGTCGGCGGAGCCATTTCCGGGCAAGGTGCCCGCCAGCGCCCAGCTGTTCGCCCAGAAGCCGGAGAAGGAGGCCTCGGGCCTCGCCAAGATCATCGCCAAGGCGCACCAGCCCGGCACCCTCTGGGACCCGGAGACCACCGGGACAATCGATCCGCCGAAGCCGAAACTACCGCCCGAAGAGCAGGCCAAGCGCGACGCCGCCCCCAACAACAAGGCCGGCCTGATGAACGGTACCGTCCAGCCGGTGTCGCCGGCTGAGAAGGCGCTGCTCGAACGCCTCGGCCAGCGGCGCGAGGAGATCGAGGCCCGCATGCGCGAGCTCGACATGCGCGAAAAGCTGCTCGACTCGGCCGAAAAGAAGCTCGGCGGCCGCGTCGACGACCTCAAGGCGCTCGAAGAGAAGATCGATGCCCCGCGCAAGCAGGAGGCGGACGCCAATCAGGCGGTCAAGAATCTGGTAATCATGTACGAGACGATGAAGCCGAAGGACGCCGCCCGCGTCTTCGATCGGCTGGCGCTCGACATCCTGGTTCCGGTCGTCCAGCAGATGAGCCCGCGCAAGATGTCGGACGTGCTCGCCGCCATGTCGCCCGAAGCGGCCGAGCGCCTCACCGTCGCGCTATCGGTACGTGGCCGTCCCGCCGTCGCCACCGAGCGCCCCCCAGCCCCGACGCCCGCCGGCAACGAATTGCCGGCGATCGAGCCCGCCCCGCGGCGCTGAAGCTGCCCCGATCACTGCTGAACGGTGATGCCGCTTTCCTTGATGATCGTCGCATAGGTCGCGACATAGCGGTCGATCACCTTTTCGAATTCGGCACCGGGTCGCGCCAGCACCGTGAAGCTCAGGCCCTGCAGGCGCTCGCGCACATCCGGACGCGCCAGTGCGGTGAGCCAGGCGCGCTCCAGCGCCTCCCGGGCCGGTGCCGGCGTGTCGCGCCGGACCATGATGCCGAACCAGCTGTCGGATAGAAGATCGGGCAGGCCGAGCTCCGCGAAGGTCGGGACGTTGGGCAGCTCGCGCACCCGCTGCTCGGCCGTGACCGCGAGCGCGGTGAGCTTGCCCTCCTCGATCGGCTGGACGACATCGGGCAGGTTGCTGAGCGCGAAGTCGATGCGGCCGGCATAGAGGTCGACGAAGAGCTGCGACGTGCCGTTATAGGGCGCATGCACGGCCTTGCCGCCGGCCAACCGCAGGAAATGTTCCGCACCCAGATGCGGCGAGGTGCCGATCCCCGGCGAGCCATAGGTCATCGAGCCACCGCTCTCGCGCAGGCGTTTCGTGAAGCCCGCCCAGTCGGCTTTCAACGCCGGCGCAGCCACGAGGACGTGCGGCACCACCGTCGCCTGCACAACCGGGACGAAGGCGCGCTGCCAGTCCGCGGTCCGCGTCCGCAGCGTGATGTTCGCCGCGAAGCTGTTGGCGATCATCAGCATGGTGTGCCCGTCGGGCGGCGACTTCAGCGTCTCGGCCCCGGCGATGACGGTGGCCGCGCCGGCGATGTTCTCGACCACGACGCTCTGGCCGAGCGTGTCCTTGAGGCTCTCCTGCGCCAACCGCGCCACCGGATCCATCGAGGTGCCGGGCGTGAACGGCAGGATCAATCGCACTGGCCGTTCCGGCTTCCAGGCCGTTTGCGCCCTGGTCAGCGTCGGCAGGGCAAGCCCCGCCAGGAGAAGCGCACGTCGATCAAGCAACATCGGATTCTCCATCGCTGTACTGTTCGATTTCCGGCAACGCACCGGTGTCCAAGCTGGGATCAGGCCTCGATCACGATTTCCCGCGGCAGGCCGCGGACATCCATCTCGTAGTCGAGCACCGCTACCGGCGGCCGGGAGAAGTGCCAGGTCACGGGACGGCCGAGGCCGGTGATCGGGGCGAGGACATCGGCCAGCAGCGGATGAATGTCGCGGATCGTGTAGACGTTCGTGACCAGCGCCTCGCTCCAGCCATAGCCGAGGCCCGAGAGCCGGCGCTCCATCTCGCCCATCACCCATTGCGCCTTGGCGCGCACGCCTTCCGGGGAGGCATCGCCCGGCTTGATCGTTCCCTGCGCATAGCTGGCGCCCCCCTCTGGCGCCTCGCCGCTGCCCGCCACCACGAAGCTCGCCCGGGCCGCGTCATCGGGAACGGTGTAGCTGAAGGCATGCAGCGACACCGTCTCCGGCTTGCCGATCTCGGGGCAGATGTTCGTCCGCGCCACCGGGTTCACCTGCCCCTGCAGGACGCCCCATTGGTCGAGGCGGGAGGCGTAGAGGCGGTTGAAGGCGTCGAAGCCGCCTTCCGAGAACGGCTCGGGCGAGCGCAGTTCGCAGGCGCAGAGCGCAGTCAGCGGCCGGCCCAGCTGTTTCAGATACGCCTGGATCAATTCAAGGCCGCGATCCAGCGCGACCGGGTTCGCCAATTGTGCGCGCTCGATCCGGAAGCCCGGCTCGGCCGCGACCCCGCCGGAATACTGGTAGACGGCCGGAATGAACCGGTAGCTGCCGTCCTGGCTGGTTCGGGTGGAGTACATCGGATCGCTTCCTCGTCTGGTTTTCCTAGTCGTAGGAGAGGTGTCGGCCGATCAGCCAGCGCGAATCCGCGGAGAGATCGTTGCCGATCCGGCAACACTCCCGTACTGTCCGCCCCCTCGCTTCGGTCGCTGCGCACTGCCATGTCGCTCACCCGCTATCGCTATTTCGCCCTCGTCGCCGACCACGGCTCGGTCCGCGAGGCGGCGGATGCGCTGCGCGTCGCGCCATCGGCGATCAGCCGCCAGATCGCCGGCCTCGAAGAGGAATACGGTACCGCCCTGTTCGAGCGCCGGGCGCGGGGCATGCGGCTGACCACGGCGGGGGCGGCCGTGCTGGAGACGGCGCGCACCATCCTCGACAGCGTCCAGACCGCGCACTCCGCCATCGACGAGCTCCAGGGCATGAAGCGCGGGCATGTTCGCGTCTGGACGGTCGAGGGCGCGATGGACGATTTCGTCTATCCCTCCCTCGCCGAGTTCTCGGCGGCCCACCCCTCGGTGAGCTTCGACATCATGGTCGCGAGCTCCGACCAGCTGGTGCAGCGCCTGCTCGATGACGAGGCCGAGGTGATCGTGGCCTTCAACCCGAGCCTCCACCGCAGCGTCCTCTCGCTCGCCGAGATCGCCGATGCGCTGGTCCTTGCCGCCCATCCCGGCGACGCCCTCGCACGGCGGCAGTCGGTCAGGATCGCGGAGATCGGCGAGATGCGCCTTGCCCTCCCCGACCGGACTTTTGGCCTGCGCCGCCTCGTCGACGACATGGTCGCGGCTGCTGGCATCGCGCTCAAGCCGGCCCTGGTGACCAATTCGATCCACTCGCTGCGCTCCTTCGCCCGGGCCGGCCTCGGCGTCAGCGTCCTGACCCGTTGCGCCACGCAGCGGGACGTCGCCGAGGGGCGCCTCGTCACGGTCCCGCTCCAGGGCCGCAACCTGCGCAAGGCCTGCCTCAAGATCTGCGTGCGCAACGGACGAACCCTGTCCCCGGCAGCACGGGCGCTCGCCCGGCATCTTGCCCGCAGCGCCAGGACTTATGCGGCCGGACATGCGTGAGGAGCGGGGCCAGGAAGGGGACGCAACTGCCTCCCAACAGTGCGCCCCCTTCCCCGGGCGCGGGCCCGCCTCGCCTCGAGTGCCATGTGCCGCTGGCCCATTCCAAGACGAGTGAACGGGCTTTAGCCACCGATCCCCGCCGGGCGGATTACAAGCGGATTAAGAGTGCGACAGGTACGCCCGATCGACAGCTCAGCCTTTCGCAACGCCTCGCTCCTTAACCCCCCGTTATCCTTGACGGGCTAGCCTCCGCGCAGGTTGGAGCGGCCTGTCGCCGCTCGGCCTCTGCGTCGAGTTGAGTAGCAGTCGTGCGTATCCTGCGGTCCCTGAGCTTCGGCATCGGCCTGGCGGCGCTTAGCCTCGCTGCCGGCTTTGTTGCGCCGGCAATCGCCGCCACCGCGACCTTGCGTGGCGAAGCCATGCGCGCCGGCTTCGGTCGCCTGTCCTTCACCTTCGACGAGGCTGTGACGACAAGGGTGCGCGTCGCCAACGGCGTCGTCGTGATCGGCTTCAGCCAGCCGGTGAAGCTCGATATGGGCCGGCTCGCCGCCGAATTGCCGAGCTACATCTCGGTGATCAGGGTCGATCCCGACGAGCGCGGCCTGCGCCTGGCGCTCGCCCGCCCCTATCGCGCCAATCTGCTCGAAGCGGGCGACAAGGCGTTCGTCGACCTCCTGCCCGAGAACTGGACCGGCCAGTTGCCGGGCCTGCCGCCCGAGGTCCTCGCCGAGCTGACCCAGCGCCTGCGTCTCGCCGAAGCGCGTGCCCGCGACATCGCCCGCGCGCCGGCACCCGCGCCGAAGCCGCTCGGCTTTCGCACTGCCAGCCTGCCGACGCTCGACCGGCTGATGTTCTCGGCGCCGCCGGAGGCTCTGCTCACCCCCAGCCTCGACGACGGCAAGCTGACGCTGAGCTTCGACCAGCCGCTGGCGGTGACGCCTTCGCAGATCCGCAGCCTGCTGCCGGCCGATTTCACGCTGGAGCAGGCGACGATCGGAGATGACCGGACGCAGCTCGTCTTCACCGTACCGAAGGACCGCAAGCTCCGCAGCTTCCGCGACGAGACCGGTTGGACCGTCGACCTGCCCTATCCCGGCGGCGCCACCCCGGTCTCGCTGGCCGACCTCCAGGCCGCCGCTCCGAGCGGAGACAAGCCGGCGGAGGCCAAGGCGCCCGAACAGAAGCCCGCTGCCGCGGCACCGTCCCCTGCCCCGAAGACTGAAGCGCCGCAGGCCCAGCCCAAGCCGGTAACCACAGTCGCCGCCGACGTCCCACCCCGCGATGTCGAGATCGCCTTCGCCGCCGAGGGCGATGGCGGCCGCATCGATTTCCGCTTCTCGCGCCCGACCGGCGCCGCCGCCTTCGCCGAGCCCGGCCGGGTCACGCTCGTCTTCGACACGCGCGACACGCTCGACCCGGACAAGCTCAAGGGCGTGCTGCCGGCGCTGGTCGAGGGCGTCACCGTCACCCGCGAAGCCAAGGTCACCGTCGTCAGGCTGAAGACCCGCCGCCAGCAGATCGTGCGGTTGTCCGATGACAATACGCTGTGGTCGCTGACCTTCGGCGACAAGGCCGGCAAGCCGGCGGGCGCGCTCACGCCCCGCCGCGACGCAGATGAGCGCGGCCAGACCATCGTCGCCGTGCCGGTGTCGGGCCTGACCGGCGTGCACTGGCTGGAGAACAACGAAGGCGGCCCGAGCCTCGCCGTCGCGACCGTGCTGGGGCCGACGCGGGCAGTCTCCAAGCCTTATCGCTTCCTCGAGTTCGGGCTACCGCAAAGCGCCCATGGCATCGTCGTCAGCGCCGTCGCTGACGATCTCACCGTGCGCACCGATACCGACGAGGTCCGAATCGGCCGCCAGAATGGCCTGATCGTCAGCCTCGACACCGAGAAGCCGCGCGAGGCTGACAAGACCGCCAAGGCTCCCGCCCGACCGCTGCTCGACGGTGAGGCCTGGTCTGCTTTGCACACCAACGATATTCGCGACCGAACAGCCAGCCTGCTGCGCGAGGTCGTCGGCGCCTCGCGCGGACGGAAATCCGAGACCCGGCTGGCGCTGGCTCGCTTCCTCGCTGCCAATGGCATGATGCCGGAAGCGGCCGGGCCGCTGAATGCTCTGCTGGCCGACGATGCCGCGATGCGTGGCAACCGCGACGCACTCTTCCTGCGTGGCCTGATCGCCACGCGCATGCAGCGCAGCGCCGAGGCGCTGAAGGCCTTCGACGCCGCGCCGATCCGCGAAGAGGCCGAAACCGGGCTCTGGCGTGCCCTCTCCGAGCAGCGCCTCGGCCGCAACGCCCAGGCGCTCGCCGGCTTCCGCCGGGCCGAGGATATTCTCGACCGCTACCCTGCCGATCTCCAGGCCGAGTTTCGCCCGGCGATGGCCCGCGCCGCACTCGCCACCGGCGAGCCGACGGTGGCGGAAAAGCAGATCGGCCAGCTCGCCGAGATGCCCGAGGACCTCGTCAATCCCGAGGAGCTGGCGCTGCTGCGCGCCAGGCTCGACGATGTCAGCGGCCGGCCGGAAGCGGCGATCAACGGCTACAAGCCGCTCTTCGAAGCGAAGACGCGGCCGGTCGCGGCCGAGGCGCAATTGCGCGCGGTCAAGCTCGCCCGTGCCGAGAAGCGCATGGATTTCTCGCCGGACGAGGCCATCGCCCGGCTGGAAACCGTCTCGGCGATCTGGCGCGGCGGCGAGGTCGAGATCGAGGCCCTGGCGGAGCTCGGACGGCTCTACGCCGAGCGGCAGCGTTGGCGCGACGCTTTCCAGACGGCGCGGCGCGCCAACGAGATCTTCCCGGAGCATCCGGCGACACGGCTCCTGCACGACGAGACCGCCCAGCGCTTCGAGGCGCTGTTCAGCGATACCAACCTCGAGAAGCTGCCGCGGCTTGATGCCCTGGCGCTGTTCTACGATTTCAGGGAATTCCTGCCGATCGGCCGGCGCGGCGACGAGATCACTCGCCTCCTCGCCGACCGCCTGGTCGAGCTCGATTTGCTCGACCAGGCCAGCGAGATTCTGCAATATCAGATGGACCGGCGCCTGACCGGCGCGGCCCGCTCCACCGTCGCCACGCGGCTCGCCATGATCCGGCTGATGAACGGCAAGCCGGCCGAGGCGCTGCAGGCGATCGTCTCGACCCGGCTCGCAGAACTGCCGACCGACGTCAAGCGCGCCCGCCTGCTGCTGGAGGCCAAGGCGCTCTCCGATCTCTCGCGCACCGACCAGGCGCTCGACCTGTTGGAAGGCGAGAGCGGCCCGGAGGTCGACCGGCTCAACGCCGACATCCTCTGGAACGGCCGGCGCTGGCGCGAGGCTGGCGAGGCGCTCGAACGCATCCTCGGCGAAAGCTGGCGCGGCCAGGCGCCGCTCGCCGATGGCGAGCGCGGCGACGTGATGCGCGCCGCCATCGGCTATGTCATGTCGGACGAAGCGCTCTCGCTCGACCGGCTGCGCACCAAGTTTGCCGCCAAGATGGCACAGGGCGCCGACGCAAGGCTCTTCGGCTTCGTCACCGGCGCAAGCCGGGCCAGCGCCAGCGATATCCGCGAAGCCGCCCGCACCGCCGCCGGCTCCAGCACGATGACCGATTTCCTCAAGGAATACCGCAAGCGCTACCCAGCCTATTCCAGTGCCGTGCGCGAGCGGCGTAAACCGGCGGAGACCGACGCCGCCAATGCCGGTCCGAAACCCGGCCAGGGCTGAGCCGCCGCGTCAACTGCCATAGCTTTTGACCAGCGAGCCGGCGACCAGCCCCCAGCCGTCGACCAGCACGAAGAAGATCAGCTTGAACGGCAGCGCCACCGTCACCGGCGGCAGCATCATCATGCCGACCGACATCAGGATCGAGGCGACCACCAGGTCG